>MDSV01230823.1_pt1 | contig 31496 bp, 18 predicted proteins | sample 810851 | NCBI WGS metagenome assembly MDSV01 (sample SAMN05326640, study PRJNA326480) | marine metagenome | isolation source: seawater | place: Atlantic Ocean: North East | collected 2012 | reverse complement strand
GGGCGAGTCGACGCCGGCGTCGCGCTTCACCTGGCCAATCGCCGCGCCCAGGTTGGAGTACCTCTTGCCCTTGGGGTCGAAGAAGCGCTTGTACACCTTGCCGCCGTCCTCCTTGACCCAGCGCACGCGCCAGCCTGGAGAGAGATCCACGCCGGTAGCCTCCTTGGCGCGCTCGGCGAGCTCCGCGGCAGCCTCCTCCTCGCGATCGCGCTCGTTGAAGTTGCGCGGGTCGCGCGCCAGCCGCGCGCTGATGGGCGCGGCGGCGGCGCGCGGCCGCGTGGGCGCCGAGTGGCGCTTGAGCTTTCCCGAGCGCACCTGGCGCTCGACGTGCTCGACGACGTCCGCCTTGGAGGAGAACTTCTTCGCGTCGGGCGCGAAGAAACGCATGCGCCCGACGAGTTTGCGCTTGGTCGCGCTCCAGCTCCGCTCCATCGCCACGCGCCAGTTGGCGCCGAGCATCACGCCCGTCTCCTCAAACACCTGCTTGATGAGCTCGCGGCGCGCGGCGGCTTCCTGCTTGGAGAACTCCTCGTCCTCGACGCGCTCCGCCTCCACCTGCTCGGGCGACTTCGCGGCCTCGCCCTCCACCGCCATCGCGCGCTTCTTGAAGTCCAGCACGTGCGCGACGATGGCGCCGGCGCTCTCGAACCGCTTCCCGCCGGGCGAGAAGAACCGCTTGTACTCGCGGTCGGCGATGTTGCCCTCCTTGCCGTTGCTGTGCACAGAGAGCCGCACGCGCCACTCCGGGCCGAGACGCACGCCCGTCTCCGCGTACACTCTCTCCAGAAGCTGCCGGCGCGCCTCCTCCTCGCGGTCACCGGGCGTGAACATCGACAAAGAAGGGGGCTTGCCGGAGGACGCGCCGGGCGTCGCGCGCGGGCGCGCCGCCGGGATCGAACCTCCGGCCGCGGAGACGGCGCCGCGCGCCGCGCCTGGAGTCGCCACCGCGCGCGATGAGGGCGGCGCGCGCGGGACGGCGAACGTCCCGGCGCCGTTCTCGCTCACGCGTTTTTCGGATTTTCCGCCCAAGGGCGTGCCGCCGACGCCGAACCCGCGCTTGGGCGAGAAAATCTGCGCGTTGGGGTTGGCGATCTTCGTCCGCGCCGTCTCCGCCTCGGCGGCGGCGAACGCCGCCCACTCCCTCTTCTCCCTCAAGTCGTCGCGCGCCGCTTCCATCTCGGCGCCGAGCGCGACCATCGCGTCCGGGTCGCCCGTCGCCGCCACAGCCGCGGCGAGCGCCGCGACGCGCGCCGCGGCGGTCTCCTCCGCCGCCTTGGCGTCCGCCGCCATCTTGGCCGCCGCCTCGGCGGCGGCGCGGCGCTGCACCGTCGCCGCCGCCAGGCGCATCTTGACGTGCGTCAGCGCCTGCGCGTCGCCCACCAGCCTCTTCCCCGGCGCCACGGGGTCGCGCCACACCTTCTCGTCGCGCTCGCGCCCGTTCGAAACGTCGGGCTCCCACGTGACTGTCCAGCCCTCCTCCAGGTCGTGGCTCAGCTTCTGCCGCACCTTGCGACGCAGCGCCTCGAGGTTGCGCGCAGGGTCGCGGTCCTTGCTCTCGGGGGACGCGCGCGCCGTGGGGACCGGGGCAGCCGCGGGGGCCGCCCCCGCCGCGCCCGCGCTCCGCCTCGGCGTGCGCGTGGGCGTGGGCGCCGTCATCGGCGCCGTCGTCGTGGCGGCGGCGAGGACGCGGCGCGGCGACGCCATCGCGGCTCCCGGCGAGGCGAGCTCGGCGGGCATCGCCGCGCCCGAAACGAGGATGGGCGCGTCGACGTTCCCGCGCTCGCGCTGCTTGACCACCAGGGCGATCACCTTGGTGGCGTCGGAGAACTTGTTGCCCTCGGGGGAGAAAAAGCGCTTGCGCCGGCGCCGGTCCGAGCCCTTGGTGGACCACTCGAACGAGACGCGCCACCCGTCGTGCAGGCGGACGCCCGTCTCCTCCAAAACCTTGGCGAAGAACGCGGCGCGGCCGTCGCGCAACGACTCGCGCTCCTCCTCGGCGTCGGAATCGACGTCGGCGACGTCGCCGACCTCGGGGTTCTCTCCGCCGCGCGCGGTCGGAGAGCGAGAACGCGCCGCTTCGCTCGCGATCGGGGCGTTCGGCGCTTCCGCGAGTCCTCGCGCGTCGTCGTCGACGGCGCCGAGACCGAGCGCGGATTCCGCTTTCTGCGCCGAATCCTCGACGTCGGTTCGCGCCGTTGCCGCGGGCGCGAATGCCGCCGCCACCGCGCCGAGCCCGACCGCGCCCAGCCCGCTGGCGACAGACCGCGCGAACCCGCCGAAACTGCCGCGCCGGTGTGTCACGGGCGCAATCGCGGCCGCGTCCGCGCTTTTCGCGTCCGCGACGACGTCTCCGCGCGTCGCGCCCTTCGAAACCTTCGAAACTGGAACCGCGTCGTCCTCCTCCCGATCCTCGCGCGATCCCTGATCGCGCGGGGGCGCGCCCTGCGTGGGCATGATAGCCTCCGCCTCGTCCTCGGAGTCCTCGCCGAAATCGTCCAGCGCGGGCTCTTTCTTGTCCGCGGCGGGCTTCAGCGCGCTGTCCGCGAAGAGCACGCGCCGCTCGGGCGCGTCCGACGCCGCGCGCTTCGCCTTGGCCCCGACGACCGTGTCCGGGGACGATCGGCCGGGCTCGCCGACGCTGCCGCGCGGGGACTTACGGCGCGCGTCCCGCGCGCCGGGTGATCCAGCGTGATTTTTGCCGCGCGCGGAGTCTATATCCATCACGGCCATCGCGCGTGGCACTCCGCTCGATCGCCCTCGACGCGGACGACGGCTCCGCGTTCACCGACCGTCGCGCGCCCGTCGTGCCTCACTCGCTTTTTTCGCGTGTCAGCGCGCACGTGCCGAGCGCTCTCGCGGAAACGCCAGTCGCGCGTCCCGTCGCGTCGCTCGCGCGCTCGCCCGAACGAGACCCGCGCGGCGTTCACCCACCGACTCTGCTCCCTTGCCCCGCTCCGCGTCGGCGATACGGCGCGTCCGTCTCGGCGCGGGCGTGTATGTCCCTCGGACGCGCGCCGATCCCGATGGCCAACAATCGCGCCTTCCGAGAGCGAGAGGAGCGTTTAAAATTCGCCCGCGGTTTCGCGCCATCGCGCGGGAAAACGGGGAAAACCGCGAATCCTGATGCGACGATCATGACGATGGACGGGGCAAATTCGCGTTTACCGGGTATGGGCCAGCACGCCTCCCCGCGACCCCGAGAGAACAGTACGAGTGGCGCGCGGGCGACATGGCGAGCCACGCGATCGCGACGTGCTCGGCGAACCCCCACGTGACACCGCGCTCGTGCGTGCGCGCGCGCGGCGGCGGCGACGGCCGGCCGAGCTCGCACGGGTCGTGCCTGGTTCGCGACCGGAACCCCGCTTGGAGGTGCCTACCTACCCCGTCCCGCGATCGCCTCGAGCCCGTCCGCGCCTCGCCCGGGTCGTGCGACCTGTACGACGTGAGCGACGACCTGACCCCGTACGCCGTGGCGTGGGGGTGGCAGAAGGCTCTCCTAGACGCGCGGCTCGCGGCCCTGAGCGCCGAGCAGGACGAGCGCGTCTCGGACCCGTCGTCGGCGAGCGCCGAAGACGCGCACGAGGCGCTTCCCCTCGGCGCGCGCGACTGCTTGCTGCTGGTGCAGCACCCGGCTGTGGTGACGCTCGGCACGGGGAGCACGCCCGACAACCTGAAGTTCGACCCCGACGACCCTTCGGCGCCGTTCGAGGTGCACCGCACCGAGCGCGGCGGCGAGGCCACCTACCACGGCCCCGGCCAGATCGTGCTGTACCCCATCCTCGACCTCGCGCGGCGCCGGCCCGACCTGCACTGGTACATGCGCGCGCTGGAGGAGGTGGCGATCGTCGCGATGGAGGACCTCGGCGTGCGACACGCCGGGCGCGTCGAGGGGCTCACGGGCGCCTGGGCCAACGTCGCGAACGAAGAACCCCGAAGAACGTCGGGGGAAACGCGAGACGCGTTCTCGACGCCTCTGGGCGCGCGCGAGCACAAAGTCGCCGCCATCGGCGTGCGCGCGCGTCGCTGGGTCACCTACCACGGCATGGCGTTCAACGTCGACCCCGACCTCGGGGACTTCAGGCACATCGTGCCCTGCGGCATAGGCGACCGGCCCGTGGGATCCGTCAAGCAGCTCCTCGCGGGCGAAGCGGGCGTGGTGTCCAGCGCCTTCGGATCCATCTCCGGCGCCGACGAAAACGGACGCGGCGCCTGCGGCGGCGGCGCCTTCGCCGTGGACGCCGACGCCGGCCCGGACGCCGACCTGATGCGCCGCGCCAAGGCGGCGCTACTCCGCGCGTTCGAGGAGGTGTTCGAAACCGAGCTGACGCGACGAGGAGGCGCGCCGCCGGTGTCGTAGTGGGCGAGGAACGTCGATCGCCGTCGTAGCGCGCGACGCGCGCGATACTATCTACTCTCGCGATTCCGTCGAAAGTATCGCGTCTCGAACGCGACCGCGCGGTACGCTCGCGAACACACGGCCACGCGCCGTGATTCGTAGCTATAACCACTACGGGCATCGAGCCATGAGACCCTTCCTCTCGCACGCGCGCGACGCGGATTCGCCGCTACCCGCCCTCGACGAGCCTTCGGTCCAGCCGCGCGGCGCCGGCGAACGCGAGCGGGCCTCGCCTCGCGTCGGCGACGCCCTCCGCGAACGCCATCAGGCGCGCGAGTCGCGCCGCGTCTGCCGCCACGCGGCCGCGGAGACGCGCGGCGGAGCGCGTCGACGCGTCATCTTCCGTCTCGTCGGGAAGCGCGACGAGAAGTCGCCCGCGGCGAAACGCGAGGAGCTTTCCGGAACGCGAAGACGCGACGTTTCGCTTTTTTTTTTCGTCCAAAGCGAACGAACCGACGTCGATCGCGCGTCCTTCGGCGTCGTCCGCGCCGCTCGTATCCCGCAACGACGCGACGAAGCAACGACGAGCCTCCGTCGCGATCGCGCACGCGGTCTCCTCCGACATGGGCAAAGACCACGCGCTCGGTCGGTCGCCGGCGACGCGCGCCGGGGCGCAGCTCGCGACGAAGGAAACGCGGGGACGACGAGCGACGGTTTTCTTCCCCGGCGCGTTCGTCTTTGACCCGTCTTCGGCGTCTTCGTCTTCGTCTTCGTCTCGGTCTTCGTCTTCGTCTCCGAAACGCGCGTCTGGCGTGCGCTCGTCTCGGGGCGCGTCTCGCGTCGCGCCGTCTGTCGCTCGGCAAAAACCGAAGCACGCCGAACCGGACACGCGTCCTCGGCGACGAACGCGCGCGTCTCGCGAACGAGAAGCGCCGCGGAGGACGCCTCCGGGGTGACGGTTTTCTTTTCCCGCGCGTCTTTTCGCGTCGTCGTCTCCTTTCGCGTCGGGGTCCTCCGCGCGGGTCCCTCCCGCGCCGCGCCGCGCGTCCTCGAACCCGACGTATACCCAGGTGGAGCCCACGTCCGCGCTCGCGGCGAGCTCCCTCGCCACCTCCGCGGGCGCCGCCAGCACGCACTCCTCCACCTCCGCCGCGAACGTCAGCGACTTGGAAGGCGCCGCCTCGCCGTACGCGCCCGCGACGCCGGCGAATCCGACGTCGTGCTTCCGCGCGAACTCGTCCAGAAGCGCGGCGGCGATCTTCGCGGGAAGCGCCGCGCCGACGTCCACGTGCGCGAATACCGCGACGGCTATGCCGCGCGACGCGCGCTCCGCGAACGCGATCGAGACGTCGCCGGACACCCAGCGCCGGAGCGCGCCGGGCGCGCGCGTCTTTTTCTCATTCGCGTCGCGAGCCTTCCGATGCGCCTCCGGCCCGGCGTCGTGAGGAGAGGTTCGGGCGAAACGCCTCGTCTCGGACGGCGCGATGCGCGACGCGCGGTCGGGTCCGCCCTCGGAGGGTCTTTCCTCCGCGTCTTTCGAGCCCCCTCGACCCTCCGGTACGGCGAGGTCCTCCGCGTACGCTCGGATCGCGAAGAGCAGCCCGGCGAGCTGCATGGCGCCGAACGACCGACCCGTCGGGCTGGTGGACGCCCCGTCGCCGTGCGTGCTCCAATCGCCGTGAAGACCGAAGTTGTGGGTGAACGCGCGCGCGAAGAGACACGCGCCGCTGCGCGTTGAGAACACGATCACGCCGTGCATCGCGCGCCTCCCTTCGCGATGGCCGAGATCGAGAACGCCTCGAATCGGGCCGCGTCTCGCGTACCCCGGCGCACGGCGCACGGCGCGCGCGAGATGAGTGTGGCCGCGGTCAACGCATTGTGTCGTAACGCGCGGCCCACCGAGATTTTCACGTCGCGCGAGTTCACGTCGCGAACACAAATCGTGGCGCGTCGACATACCCGATCGGCTCCGCACCGGCCGCGCGTCGCGAGCCGCCATGCTCCGCCTGACGCTTCGGCCGACCGCACCGCTGCTGACGGCGTCGCGGCTTCGGCTTCGGGCCGGCGCGAGGGACGCGCGCGCGCGCGCGACCGCGACGGGCGCGTCGACGAAAAGTGCCGACGCCGAGGATATCGCCGCCGACGACGAGAAGTTCATGCGCCTCGCGCTGCGCGAGGCGACGCTCGCGGCGCATGCGCTGGAGGTCCCGGTAGGCGCCGTGCTGGTCGAGCACGCGACTGGCGCAGTTCTCGCGTCGCACCACAACTCCACGCTGCGCGAGGAGGATCCCACCGCGCACGCCGAGCTGAAGTGCATTCGCGAGGGCGCGAAAAAGCTCGGGTCGTGGCAAAAGCTGGCGGAGACGACGCTATACGTGACGCTCGAGCCGTGCCCGATGTGCGCGGGCGGCATCCTGAACGCGCGCCTCGGCGCGGTGGTGTGGGGCGCGCCCAACCCGCTCATCGGCGCGGACGGCAGCTGGATCGACCTGATGGGCGACGGAGGCGCGGCCGGGTGCGGCGCCGAGGGCGTCTGCGAGGCGGAGGCGGGCGAGGACGAAGCAGAAGACGATAAAAACAGCGCGACGCGCGCTTCGGGTTTTGCGCGCGGAGGAGGGCCTCTTCGGCCGCACGCGTTCAAGCCTTCGCTCGCGGTGCGCCGGCGCGTCTTAAAAGAGGAGTGCGGGGATGTGATGCGCGCGTTCTTCAAGAGCAGACGTGAGGCGAAAAGGGCGAGCAGAGAAGACGCGCGAGCGAAGGAGAGCTAGCTAGCTACTAGTAACGGGTCCGCAGATGGGCTTCACCACCTGAGAGCTCTCGACTACGAAAAGTCGTCCCCGAGTTCCCACGGATGCACCGGTTTCGGCAGCGGGACCATGGACTTCTTTTCCGGGTCCCGCCGCAGCGCCTTACGCATATCTAGCGCGTCTTCCTCTCCGCTGTAGTAGTCCAGAACAATCCGGTACGTCGCGTACCCCAGCCCCTCGTACATGGCGATGGCGTTGACATTGGATTTTCGAACGAACAGGTCGACGAAGTACCCGTCGTGCAACTCTTGGCTGATGGACTCCAGCTCGTGCATGAGCAGCTTCGCCAGGCCAATTCTCCGGTAGGAAGGCGCCACGGTCACCGCCGTGACGTGGCCGTGCCAGTTCGAGCCCCGTCCCTCCGCTTTGCCCATGACGTAACCCATGGTGGTGCCGCCCGGTGAAGTCGCGGTGGTGAAGTACTCGGGCCACGTCGCGAGGTACCCGAGGTAGAAATTCAGGTTGAAGGTCTCCGTCAGCACGTCCGTGTTCACCTCATTATACGTGAATAGGTCATCGCACGTAAACGGACGTAGCGTCGTCATCGCGACCGCGCGAGCGCGGGGCGCGAGCGGTCACCCGAAACCGCCGCGATGCCGCGCCTGCGCCGCGACCGTGTTGTGGAAGAAGGGTTTTGAAGGCTGAAAAATATGAGAAAAACATGTGTTTGTGATGTTTGACGGAAACGCCAGCTCAGCAGCATCAACCGCGCGCGAACACTTCTCTCGGCGCGACGACACGGAGACATGGCGTCATCGGCAGCACCGTCCACCTCGCGGTGGCGCATGGACGACAAAATCGTGTTCATCACTGGAAGCACGAAAGGCATCGGGTACGAGGCCGCGCAGGAGTTCATCGATATCGGGGCCCACGTGTTGGTGAACGGCAGATTCCCGGACGCGTGCAGGGAAGCGTGCGAGAAGTTGTCGTCCCGAGGCAAGCACGAGCCACGATACGTGGTTGGGGATATCTCGACGCCGGAAGGAAGAGACGACGTGGTGGAGCAAGTACGGACCCTCTCTATACTGTTCAACAGGAAAACCAATGGTGAAGAAGGCGTCAGCTGCATAGATTGTTTGGTGAACAACGCCGGGACGAACGTCCGCGCGCCCGCGATGGAAGCCGACGCGCGCGATTACAGGCGCATAATGGATGTCAACCTAGACGCCGCGTACCACCTGACGCTGGCGCTTCAGCCGTTCCTCGTCGAGTCCGCGCGCCGAGGCCGCAGTCCGACCATCGTGAACGTGGCGTCCGCCGCGGGGGTGGCCAGCACGGGCTCGGGCGCGGCGTACGCCATGAGCAAGGCGGGCGTGGTGCAGCTCACCAAGACACTAGCGTGCGAGTGGGCGCACCTCGGCATCCGCGTCAACGCCGTCGCGCCGTGGGTCACGTGGACGCCTCTGCTTCGCGACGCCGTCGAGGGCCCGGGGAAAGAGGATCAGCGCGCGAGTCTCGCCCGGGCGGAGCGCGCGACGCCGCTCGGCCGAGCCGCGCAGCCCGAGGAGATGGCCAGCGCCATCGCGTTCTTCGCCATGCCGGCTTCGTCCTACGTCACCGGCCAGTGCCTGGCGGTGGACGGCGGCTTGCTCGCCGAGGGGTTCGCGGGGCCTTGCGTGTCGCGGGGCGAATGAGGAGCGCGAGCGCGCGTGACTGCCGTGAGCAGCGCGACGAGGCGTGTTGAATACCGCATAAAGATGTGCCTCGGTATCTCCCGCGCGCGACGCGCGACTTTTCGCCTCACGTGAACTTCTTCGAGTGCTTGACGATGCCCTTGTCCACGAGCTTGGTGACGGGCTTCTTCATGTCCTTCGCGGCTTCCTGGATCATGAACGACACCTCCGTCGCCGCCGGCCGCGCCTTGGGCTTCTCCTTCAAGCAGCACTCGACGATGCCCTTGATCTTGAACGGCACGGAGGAGAGCTTGAACTCGGGGCGCTCGCCCCCCAGCACGCGCACCTTGATCTCGTACGCCGTCGCCTCGCCGTACGGCTTGCGCCGCTCGTACAGCTGCCACAGCGTCATGCCGAGCGCGTACACGTCCGACGCCGGCGTCTTCTTCGCCTTCTTGCCCTTTTTCAAAAGCTCGGGCGCCATCCAGGCAGCCTTCTCCGCCTCCGCCTCCTCGTCCTTCTCCGCCCTCTCGCACACCGCGCCGGGCGCGAAAAAAGCCGCGGGCGCGACGCGGATCCCTCGCCGCGGCGGGCCCGTCCAGCCTAAGACCCGGTCTAAGATGGCGGTCTCGAAGAAGTTTCTCTCGGTTCTCTCGCCGTTCCCGAACGACTCGCTCACCGGCCCGCCGCCACCCGCTCCCGAGGCGCGCAGGGCCGCCACCCGCTTGCGATCCCGCGCGCCTCTGTGCGCCGCCTGGATTTTCGTCGCCGCCGCCGCCTCCGCCGCGTCCCCCCCCGCGTCCGGGTCAATCCCGGGCTCGGGCGGATTCGCCGGCTCGGGCGTCACCTGGTTCGCGAACGCCGCGGGCTTGGCGAACCAGCGACTCGCTTCGGCGCTCGCCTTCTGGATGTTTCGTTTGGTGTCCTGGAACCCGAAGTCGCCGATCTTCGCGGCGCCCTTCTCGTCCAGGTGGATGCTGTCCAAGCTCAAGTCGCCGTGAACGACGTTTTCGAGCTCGAGGTACGCCAGCGCGTGCGCCGCGCCCACCGCCACGGCGGTGGCCTCGTACGCGTCCATCCCCCCGCTCTCCTCGTCGCCCAAGCGGTCGCGCGCGCTCCCGCCGGCGCAGTGTTCCATGACCACGACGCCCTTCGCGGGAACGGCACCCTTGATCATCCGCAGGTTCGGGTGGTTCAGCGTCGCCAGCTCCTTCGTCTCCTTCGCCATCGCCGACGCCACCTTCTTCGGCGCGCCCGTCGCGGCGCCGCCGGGGAACATCGAGTTCACCGCCACCGTCTGGCCCGCCAGCAGACCCAAACTCGTGGTGCCCGTCTTCGAACGCGCGACGCGGATCGCCGCTTCCTCGCCGGGCGGCGCCATCTTCAGCTCGTTGGCCGTGAGGATCGGGCGCACGTCCTTCTTGCGCGGGAAGCTGTGCTTCTTGAGGTGCGCTTTCAACGCGGACACCTCGATCTTCATCAGCCGCACGTCGTCCTTCCAGTCGGGCACGATGGTGTCCGCCAGGTTTTTCCAGCCGCAGTCCAGCAGCTTGTGCCGCAGCCAGGGCTTAAAGAACGTCGCGGCCAGCGCGAGGAATGTGAACGGCGCGGCGAGCACCAAACTCGCGATGATGCTCGCCATGAACCGCACGTTCGTCAAGCCGGCGGGATCATCTTTTTTCTTCGAGCCGGGCGCGTTCGTGGCGTTCGTGGCGTTTGTGGCGTTCGTAGCGTCCGTGGCGTTCGTCGCGCTTGTCGCGTTCGTCGCGTCCGTCGCGTCCGTCGTCACGTCGACCACATCGTCGACCACCTCGGGGAGCGCGAACACGTACGCCGCGCCGGCGACGCCGTCGGCGACGTCCGTGCCGACGGCGAGACCGTCGCGGTCCAGGGCGAGCGACGTCCCGAAGAAACCCTGATTCGTGTCGTCCCCCGAGGGCACGAACCGCACGACCAGCTCCCAAGACGTGCCCCCGGTTAAGTCATTGTACGACTGTTGAAACAAGTACACCGCCCCGTGATCCTCGTCGGTTCCGGTCGAATCCGCGGCGACGTCTTCGTTCCACGTCGAATGCTCATCCTTCGCGGACGCGCCGACGGCGATGTTTTCATTCCAGACGCCGACGGAAACTCCGAAGTTGTCGCCGCCGTTGAAGACCTCGGCGGTGAGCGTCGCCGCCTGACTCCACTCCGAGTTGACGTCCCCCGGATCGTCACGCGTGAACACGTACGCCTGGCCCGCCTCATCGTGCGTGAACGAGTTGCCGTCGGGGTCCACCTCGATGTGTTCGTGGTTAGGCGCGCCAACCACGATCACGTCGCCGTACACGGCGACGGGTTTCGGGTCGGTGCTATTCCCGAACCGCGACGTGTCGCACGCGTCGAGCAGCAACCCCGTCTTGAACGCCCATCGCGAGTGCGTCACCCCGACCTCGACGCGTACAAACACGTACGCCACCGGGCAGAACCAATCGTTCCCTTCGGAATACGCCGTCTCCGCCTCTGTCGTCGCGACGAGCACGTCGCCGTCGACGGCGACCGTCGCTCCGAAACCCTCCTCGTCCAACGCGTACGGATTCTCGAGCCGGTCGAGCAACACAAACTCGGAGGTTCGATCGCCCGCGGTCGCGCGCGCGAACACGAACACGGAGCCTATGTCGATGCCCGTCCGTAAGTTCCCGGATTGCGTGCCGTCCGCGGAACTGTCTCGGTTCAGCGCGCTCACGACGACCACGTCGCCGTCCACGGCGACGGCGAAGCCGAAGTTATCTTCCTCCTCGCGCGTCGGGCTCTGCAGCTTCTGGCGGAACGTCCAGAGCGACGAAGGGACGCCGGCGACCGAGCGCGTGAACACGTACACGGACCCGGCGTTGGTCACAGTGCCGTGCGGCTCGTTCCACTTCGCGCCCACCGCCAGCGTGTCCCCATCCAGGTCCAGCGACCCCGCGAAGAAGTCGCCGGCGACGCCGTCCGGGGCGCGCACGATCTGAACGAGCGACCACGAGGATGTGCGGTCGCCGGGGGTGTCGCGCGCGTACATCCACACCTCGCCCGCGTACTCGCGGGATGAGGAATCATCGTTATGTGGCCTGCCGACCGCGAGCGTGTCGCCGTCGATGGAGACAGTCGCGCCGAAGCGGTCAAAGGCGTTGGCGTTCACGCTCTCGCCCCGGGTAAGCTTGGACACGAAGGAATACTCGATCGCGTTGAAACCCAACGAATCGTCGATGACGTGCGTCCCGTTTCCGTTGTCGGTCCACGTGATGTCTTGCGCCCGCGCAGTCGACGCGAAGAGCAGACACGCGAGAAGCGGCGCCCACCGCGCCTGGAGGCGGCATGGACCGCGCCACATCCCGCTCCCCGCGCGCGTGAGGATTGTGTTGATGACCAATTCTCGGATTGTGTCGTCTAAACGAAAGGGGATGCGAGCGTTTTTGTCCGGTCAACATTGAACCCTAAACAGAAATCGTGGCAACAACGGAAATCAACACGTTTCCTCCTCGCCGCGTCACTGCGCCGCGCTTTTCTGCGCGGGCTCCGCCACCGCCGCGACGGGCGCGGCCTCTCCCGCGGCGGGCAAAGCCTCCTGCGTCCCGTCCGGCGCGTCCGGCAGAGCCTCGTCGCGCAGGTACGAAGGCACCTCTTCGTCCAGCTCTTCTTCGCCCAACATCTCCTCGAGCGCGTCGAGCTCGCCCATGAGCTCCTCCTCGTCTATATCCTCCGGGACGTCGTAGCTGCGCCCCAGCACATCCTGGATCTCCTTGCTCTGGTCCATCAGATCCGCCATCTCATCGTTCAGCGCGTCGATCTTATCCACGTCGAACGCCTTGCTCTTGAACTGCGCCTTCAGCTCTTTGGCGCTCGCCTGCATCGCCGACACCTGAACGGCGGTGTCTTTCGCGCTCTGCGCCGCGAACGAAATCTGTTCCACGTTGAACTGCTGGTTGTACAGCTGCTCGCGCTGGCCCTCGTACAGGCGGCGCTGCTTCAAAACCTGCAGCGCGCGGCGTTTGGCCGCCTCCTTCGCGGCGGGCGTGCGGCACGTGCGCAAAATCTCGCGGTGGCGCGCGAGCTCGGCGTCAAGCTGCTTGATCTTCGCGTCCACGCTCGCGCCGCGCTTGTCCAGCTGCGACGCGAGAAATTGGAAGGCAGCGGGGTCACCAAGGGTCAGGCGAGGCAAGTGGAAGGGGCACGCGCATGGAGAGACGCGGCCGCGTCTCCGGCGTCGTTCGCGCGTCTCCGGACGGGTTTGGAACCCAACCACGTGGCGGAAAACGTCGTGATTTCGCGCGCGGAGATCTCGACGCTCACGGGGGCGGTCGCGCGCGTGCGCGCGGCGGGAGACGCACCGAGCCCGACGCGTCGTCCAGCGTCGGTGCGGGCGCCTTCTCTTTCTTCACCCCGAAGAGGCGTTTCATGGCGCGCGGGCGACCGGCGCGGGCCGTCGTGCGAGGCGCGAGTCGTTCGGGTGAAACGCGAAGGCGCGCCAAAACACACGCGACGTGTGTCGATTTTTATTCGAGCGACCGTTTTCGGGTGGTGATCATGACACAATGCGCGAACGAAGCGCGATCCGAGGCGTTTCATCGGCCGCCTACTCCTCCGCCTCTTTCTCGAGCGTGTCCAGGAAGCGCACGAACGCCTCGATGTTCCGCTTCTGCAGCAGCCGGTACCGCACGCACATCTCCATGCGCGAGGTCATCCCCGGCGCGCCCTCCGCCAGCAGCGCCTCGTCCTCGGCGGCGGCGGTTGGAAACGCGTCGAGCGTCTGATTCGCGGCGTCGCGCATCGCCCCGACGCACCGCAGGTCGCTCTGCACATCCCCGGCGTCGTCTCGGGGGTTCGCCATCGTCATCATCTGCCTTGCCGCCCATTCCGCGCGCGCGTCCTTCTCGTCGCTCAGCCTTTTGCCCGCCCGCGCGACGCTCTTCGACCGAACGATCCGCGCGCCCGGCAGCAGGCACTCCATCGGCAGCTGGTCGTTGGGGTTACCGGGGTCGAGGAAGCCGTAGTGGAGCATGAGCAGCGCGTTGGGCATGCGCGCGCCGTAGCAGATGAGCACCTCGTCGCCCCGTTTCGGGGGCACGGGCGTGGAGCGCTTGCCGAAGGTCGTGCTGTGCTCCATGTCCCAGGTCAGCTGGAACGACGTCGCGTCCTCCGACACGGCAAACGCCGCGTTGGGCTCGAACGAGTGGTTCGCCAGGTCGACGCCCGGGACGACGAACGCGCACGCGCCGCCGCCGAGCGTCCCGGACATGGCCCGCGTGTGCGCGCACGCGCGCGCCCACACGAAGTCGTCCTCCAAGGAGACCGACGACGCGTCGTTCTCGATGGACTCCAACGCGCGCACCACCTCCGGGTGATCGCAACGTAACGATCCCCACCCGGCGGCGTAGTTGGCGCCGCTGCCGACAGCCATCCGTCGGATGGTCTCATCCTGCAGCGCCTCGAGCTCGTCCTCCGAGGCGAGGTACAGCGCGTCGAACGCGTCGGGCACGGTCTCCTTGCGGTACGCGCGCCAAGCGGGGACCGCGCGCGTCGCCCACACCAGCGCCACCGCGACGCGCAGGTCCTTGGGCGCCTCACCGCGCGTCAGGAAGTCGACGACGGGCTCGGGAGGCGCCACCCCGAGCGCCTCTTGCCAGCCCGCGTACAGCGCGCGCACGGCGTCGACGCACGCGTCGCTCGCGGCGGGCCCCACCGCCTCGGGGACGCACACGGTCACCGACAGGGGCGTCTGCACCAGGGGCACGGCGGGGTCCTCGCCGGTGACGAACAGGCCGCGGCCGCGAGCGCCCTCTCCGGGAGCGCACGACGGGAACGCGATCCCGAGCGCGTCCGCGTCGCTCGTCGAAGCGGCGGCGGCGGTGGTGGCGCGCGCGTCCCCCCGGCCTGAACCGCGGCTAGACGAGGCGCGCGCGCGGGGTGCGACGGCGGCCGCGGGGCAAGCCGCGGGGATGCGCGCGATCGACGACATGCCGTCGTCTCGCGCGCGAGCAGAGGCGGTGCGTCGCGCGAGTGATCTATCCATCCGTCGCGCGACTCGACACCGTTTTCCGAGCCACGTTCGCGTTCGCGCGCGACGCGAGCGCCGAGACGCCCGATCTGCGTCCGCGACAGACTTTTTTCACCGCGCGTTTTCCGTTTGAACGGCACCGCTCACGAGTCGCAGCCCAGGAAACGCGCGTGACACAGAGACGATTTCCGCGCGCGCGGTCGGAATGACGGATTGTAACCCAACCCGGTAAGACAGCTCGGACGAAAAGATGCCTCGTCACACGGGGGATCTTTCGAATCAGGTTTTTCGCAGAGCTCCCGATCGGCGCGTTCGAGTCGACTTCTATGCGTACGCAGTCGTAGTTTTTTTTCATCCCGACGAAAACCCGATCCAGATCGAAACGAGGGAGCTCTTCTGGCGTCTGCGCAGCTGCGCGGTTGTCCGATAAGCAACCCGAAAACGCGACCCGTAAGCTTTGCGCGATTCACCAACCTCACCCTCTCGCGCCCGACTCGCGGCCCGGCAGAACTACCCGCGTCACGCACGCCTATCGTTCACAACACAACGACATCATGTCCGCTGTTACCATGAGCACCATCGCCGTGCCCGTCGCCAAGGTACGCGCCGGGGGCGATCGCGCGCGCGCGATCGCACGCGAACGCGACCGCGCCTGACTCGGCTTCGACGCGCTGACGCGAGAAGATGATGCCGCGAGTCTCGACGCCGGCGCGGCGTCGCGGCGCCTCGCGCGAGCGACGCGCGCGTTTCGCGCGATCCGCGTGCGCTCTGCTGACACTCGCTTTCCCCGAACCCTCCCGTTCCGTCGTGTCAGGTCGGCGCGGTCGGCCGCGTCGCGCGCCACCAGCTCGGCGCCACCCCCGCCCAGCTCGGCAAGGGCAACGGCGTGAAGGTCCAGATGTCCCGCTGGAAGGGCATGGACGAGGACATCTCCGACGACCAGCAGGACATCGCCCGCGGTCGCGGCATGGTCGACTCCAAGTTCCAGGGCGGTTTCGGCCTCGGCGGTACCCAGGTGCGTCTCGCGACACCGTCTCCCGCGCGCGACCGGACGAGGTGCATCTCTCGGAATTCCGCCTTCGTTCTTTTCGCGACGGATTTTTCGCCGGAACCTGAAGGTCCCGGAGCCCTCCGCGATCGCCTCGATCGAGCGCGCGGCCTGGCGACACCGCCTCGATCGCGAACGCCGACGCTGAGAACGTGCACATCCGCGCCCGCGAGCTTCGCGCGCCCCGACCGCGCTCTGACCGTCGCCTCGTCCCTCTTCGTCGTCGCGTGAACATCTCGCCACTCCTCTCGATCGCCTGCCACTTGTCGCGCCGATTTGACGCACGCAGAACGCCGTTATGTCGTCCTCGGACTACATCTCCGACGGGTACAAGGACCTGTCCCACATGGACACCGACGAGTTCTACATCTCCGAGGCGTTCATGGACAAGATGACCGTGCACATCGCCAAGAACTTCATGGACCTGCCCCGCATCAAGGTGCCCCTGATCCTCGGCGTGTGGGGTGGCAAGGGCCAGGGCAAGACGTTCCAGACCACCCTGGTGTGCGCGAAGCTTGGCGTCCAGCCCATCATCATGTCCGCGGGTGAGCTCGAGTCCGGCAACGCCGGCGAGCCCGCCAAGCTGATCCGCCAGCGCTACCGTGAGGCGTCCGACATCGTCAAGAAGGGCAAGATGGCGACGCTCTTCATCAACGATCTCGATGCCGGCGCCGGTCGCATGGGCGGCGCCACGCAGTACACCGTCAACAACCAGATGGTGAACGCGACGCTCATGAACCTCGCGGACAACCCGACGAACGTGCAGCTCCCCGGCCAGTACCAGGTTGAGGAGATCCCGCGCGTCCCGGTCATCGCCACCGGTAACGACTTCTCCACCCTCTACGCGCCGCTCATCCGCGACGGCCGCATGGAGAAGTTCTACTGGTCCCCCACCTTCGAGGATCGCGTCGGCGTCGCGTGCGGCATCTTCAAGGCGGATGGCGTCAACGCGCAGGACGTCGAGGTGCTGGTGCGCACTTTCGACGGTCAGTCCATCGACTTCTTCGGCGCGCTCCGCGCGCGCGTGTACGACGACAAGGTGCGCTCCTGGATCAAGGAGGTTGGCATCCAGGAGATGGGCTCGTACCTCATCAACCCGTCCAAGGACAAGGGCAAGGTTTCCTTCGAGCCCCCCCGCATGTCCCTCGACATTCTGCTCCAGTATGGCAAGATGCTCGAGCAGGAGCAGGAGAACGTGAAGCGCGTGCAGCTCGCGGACGCGTACCTGGACGGCGCCGTGCTCGCGGGCGAGGGCGGCTCGTCCAACACCCAGCAGTCCATGCTCCTCGCCTAATCAGGCGAGGATCGAAGCGGAGAAGGCGTGTACATTCCGAAGCTGAAGCGAATTCGAGGGACGCCCTTTGGGAGAAGACTGGTGGAGAGGCGCCTCGAGAAGGCGACGATTTTTTGTCTCCGACGCGCGCGCCGCGAGACTTGTGATGAAACGTCCACGCGCGTCGTACGTGTTTCACAGCGACACCGAGCCGTACCCTCGCGAACGTTTCGGCGGTGTCCTCTCCGCGCGCGAACAGTCACTCTTTCACGGCTGACGACGTCGTGATCAGACGACTGTTCGCGCGCGCTACGCGCGCGCGTGTTCCCGGCCTCCGCCGCTCCGATTTTTTCCCTCCGCCGCTCGGCGCCACTCGCGGCGCTCGCGCGCGCCGAGCCACGCGCAGTACGGCAGGCACGCCGCCGCGCACACCACGCACACGACGTTCATCGCGCGCAGGTTAGAATTCGATTCCAGCGCCGCCTGGAGCATGGGGTACTGCAGCATAGACAGCACCGCGGACGCGAGCATCCCGACGCCCACCAGAGCGCCGTAGTGCGCGTACCCGAAGCGCCGCCCGACGTTGGCGAAGAAGGTGGCGAACAAAAACATGCGCCCGACACTGTATGACGCCATGCCGACGTACTGCGCCGCTAAAGGTTTCTCGACGAACAGAATCGCGTATCCCAAGAGCGACAAAACCGTCGCCAGCAGCTGCGCGAACGCGACGCCGAGCGTGTCCGCGCACGCGCCCGCGAGAGGCGCGAGCGGCGCGCTGAACCCGTACAAGAGCGAAAACGCGCGCGAATACGCGCCGTCGTCGTCGCCTTTGCGTTCGAGCTGGTACCCCACGCTCAGGACGTAGTACTGCGACGGCGTGACCATCACCGAAAACCAGAGCACTAAGCCCACGAACTCGTCGCTCGTCAACAGACGGCTTCTGGGTGCGCCGAAATGCCGGGGCTCGGGAACCGCGCCGGATGGATTCGAGTCGGGGCTTTCGTCCGCCTTCGTCGACGTCGCTTTTTCGTCGACGTCAGAAAGCGCGGCGCTTCCCTCCGCCACGCGCCCGTCGCTCACGTCCTCGGGCTCGAACGACACGCCCGTCGGCAGCGCTCGCATGGAGAAGAGGATTAAAACCGCGACGACCCCCGCGTGCCCCATGTACGCCCCGAACCGCCCGGCGCCGGCGCCGGCGACGACCGAGCACGCCAGAAACACCAAGCCGCTGAGTTGAAACGCGCCGCTCAGGCTCGCCATCGCCGTGGACGTCGCCTCCGGGAACAGACCCGCGACCGGCTGGACGCACAGCTGCGCTCCTGAGCCCATCCCCAGAAACAACATCCCGAAACACAAACCCGCCAGGTCGTCGGACGCGCTAGACGCGACGAGCACCGAACCACACAGCACCAAACCCAGACAGACGCACACCGTGACCTTCGTGCCGTACGTGTCCCGCGCGATGCCCACGAGGAACCGCCCGCCCTGCACGGACCATGCGCCGCACGTGAACACCGCGCCGAGCTCGTTCTCGGTGAGGCCGCCTTCATCTATCAAGTCGCGGCGAAGCGCTGGCCAGCCGTACACTGCGGTTTCGCGTCGTCGCGCGGGTCGGGAGAAGGCTCGGTCAGCGCGCGGGATAACGGAAACGCACGCGAAAGCGCGAGGAGACGTGTCGGCGGGTGAAGCGCGTCGTCTCTCGTCGACGCGCGTCTCGAGGCCGACACCGCGCAGCATGACGCACCAACGCCGGAGACAGACGATGTGACGATGAACGCGAGGGCGTAGAGGATCCAGCGGCGGTCCATGGCGTGTCTCCCGCCCCTCCTCCTCGACGCGCGCGTGGGATCTGGCTCATAGTTATTATTACCCGGAGACTTCTCTTGGCTAAACTTTTCTTCTGTCGATGCCACGTGTCAAACCTCGCCCGGCATAAGCCGGTGCACCCAGCGATGGTTGCGTTCGTCCGCGCGGGCGTTCCCGCGCCTCGCTTCGCGGGTCCCTCGGCCCGCGCAACGCGCGATGCGTGCCCCGCGCGCCGCGAGGCCGTCGTCGCGTGCGCGCGCGGCGACCCCCGCTCGCCCGCCGCGAACGCAGCCTTGATGTCGCTCGCGGCGTCGATCGCCCTGGCGCACCCCTCCGCGTCGCGGGCGGAGACGCTCCGCGAGATGACCGTCGCCGCGGGCAACGCCGCATTCCTCGAGAAGGAGTTTATTGACCTGAAGTACGCGGGCGTCAAGACGGTCGTGCCCGGCCTCGCGGGGACGAAGCCCGGGAACGATCCGGTCGAGGCGGTGCGCGTGACATACGACGCGGAGAAGATCTCGCACGAGACGCTGATGCGCACCTACTGGCAGCACGCCGACCCGGTGAACGCGAACGGCTCGTTTAAGGAGGCGGGCGCGCGGTTCAAGGGCGCGGTCTGGGTCGCGGACGCCGCCGAACGCGCGGAGGTGGAGACGAACCGACAGAGACTGGAACGCAGCGGCATCTTCGGCTTGGACGGCGATAAAAAGACGCCCCGCGCGTTTGTCAACGTCTCGGTACTGGACGCGCCGCCGGCGTCGTTCGAGCCTTTCCCGGAGGAGACGCGTCTGGCCTTGACCCTGAATCCCAAAAGCGTGGAGAAAGAGGCCAAAGCCAGAAACGCGTCCTTCAAGGACCTGTGGGGATTCGTGCAGTTCTGCGCGGACAAGGTGTGCGGGTACGTGCGCTTCGCGCCGCGATGCACGGGCGAGTGCCTCGACGTCTTCCCGCAGTACCTCGCCAGGAACGCCGGCGTCCCCGAGCTCGAGGGCAACATCAAGATCACGGGCGGGAGCAAGTGAAGCGGCGGCACCGCGTCGGCACCGCGTCGAGCGCGTGCGCGTGCACGGCACGTGGCCGTGTGGGCGACGCGTTTTTACGAGGCTGAGATAAAAAAAACCTTTCGCGTTTTCGCGCGAAACCGCCGCGCGCGCCGCGCCATCCTCCGCGCGAGAGCGTCACTCCGCGGCTTTCTGCTTGAGCGTGATCTTGTCCCCGAGGCTGAGCGCGATGCCCTGCGTCTTGGAGCGGATGCGGATGTACCCCCCCAACTTGCCGTCCCCGGGCTGCTTCTCCACCGAGACGTTCACCAGCGCGTCCTCCCCGAACACCGACCTGGCGTACAGGTTCGCCGCCAGGTAGTTGCACTCGCCGTCCAGCGCGGAGCGGCTCGTCAAGCAGCGCATGTTCGTCGACCGCACGACGTGGTCCAGAAACGCGCGCACGTCCGTGATGGTCGTGTTCACGGCGACTTTGTTCTCCCACTCGAACTCCGCCCACATCGCACGGAACGCGGTGTCGTGGCACGTCGCCGGGTTGATGTAGTCCATGATGTCGATGTGGATGTCGTTCAGCACCACCACATTGCGGTCGGAACCGGCGCTCTCGTACACCACGTTGCCGAAGATGACCCCCGTCTCCGTCGACGAGACTTTGATGTTTGCGCGGATGTGTTTCGTCTCGCCGACCTCAAGGGTGTAGTTCTGCGGGCGCTCCACCAGCTTCAAGTCGCCCATCGTCGCGAGCTCCAAGCACAGGTTCTGCTGCGTCTCGTCGCTCCGGTTCACCACCGTGACGTCCATCACGATGTCGTACTGGTGCACGGTAACGTACGCCTCCGCGTACACCGGATCCGAAAACCCGGTGAGCTGCAGCACGCGCTCCAAGCCCCGGTTTTTGTTCGAAGCCGCTGCCTCGGCGAACCCGGTGGCGCGCGCCAGGTCCGTGGCGACGGCGTCCTCGATCTCCACCTGCGACAAGCCCTTACGCGACTTGAGGTGGTAGAAGTCGATCAGGTCGTCCGCCTGCGCCTCGGGCGCGGCGTCCACCGCCGCCGCGTCCTCCGCCGCCTGCCGCGTCTTGTCGCCGATGAGCCCGGCGAAGGCGTCGCGGCACCCGCGAAGCCACACCTCCGCCGCCGCCGGGTCCGCGCTGGGCGCGGCGAGCGTCTTGAGGCAGAGGGACAGGCGGTCCGCGCTGTCCTCGTCGATGGGCGTCGGGAGCGTGCTGCTCTTGCCGAGGCGCAGCACGCACACGATGTACAGCATGGTCTCCGCCTGGAGCCGCCGCGCGTCGGCGGGGGCCGGCGCCACGGAGAGGTACCGGAGCGCCAGCTTGGTGAGCGTCGTCGCCGTCACCGAGCCGAGGAAAAAGTCGCCGCCCAGCACGAGCGCGCGCAGATTGGGCAGCGCGCCCGCGCCGCCCGGAACGCTGTCCAGCGCCTGGTCCACGGTGGCGGTCTGCGTGGCGTACGTCCCGTCCGCCAGCACCGCCGGCCGGGCCGCGTTCTCGCGCGGCTTCGGCGGCGACGCCGCCGCCGAGGCAGCGCCCTCCTCCTCCTCGGGGTCGACGCGCTCCGCCGACGCCTTCTTGAAGAACGGCGTCGGACCGAGGGACGCCTTGAGCACCGCAAACGCCTCCTCCACCTGCGTGGCGGTCAGGGAGTACTCGCCGACGATCCACAGGCACGTCCCGCAGACGCGCGCGCTGCGCACGGAGTAGAACTGGTCCAGCAGCTGCCTCACGATGCCCTCGCGCAGCGACGCGTTGGTCTGCGCAATCTCGCGGATGAACATCGCGACGTCGAACGCCGCGGCGGCGTTGGTGTCCCCCAGGAAGTCCATGAGCAGGTGCACGACCGCGCCCGCGGTCTCCGGGAACTTGATCGCGCACGTGTGCACCGCCTGCACGAGCATCTGGCGGTACTCGCCGGCTTTCTCGCCGGCATCCGTCTGCGACTTGGCGATCTCCTTCTTGAGCGCGCCAACCACCTCGTCGATGTTGCGCGCGGTGACCAGGTCGAGCACGATGTCCAAGGTCTTGCGCCGGATGTCGCTGTTGGGCGAGTTCACCGCGCGCAGGATGTCCATGACCATCTCCTGCATCACGTACCGGTGGTTCCGCTGCAGCTCCGCCAGCCGGTCGAGCACGATAAGCTTCACGTTGTTGTCGCTCTGGCTCACCAGGAGCTGGCAGTAGCAGTTCGCCGCCGCCTTGATCGCAGTGGGCGCGGACGAAAGCGCCACCAGCGTGTTGGCGCACTCGTAAATCACGCTCGTGTTGTTCGTGCTCAGAAGCATCAGGATGATTTTGATGTACTTGCCCTTCTGCGACGGATCCGTGCGGCACACCTGGTTTTTTTTTCAGCAGACACAGACGTAAACAGGGTCGTACGGGCAAACAGTCAGCGTCGGGGTTTTTCGCGTCGGACTCGACGCGCGCGGTGAGTGAAATAGGGCAAAAAGCGGGCGAGCCGGACGGGACCGGGGTCGTGACTCGCCGCGCGTCCTCTCGAGCGCGCGTACCTTTCTGATCAGGTCCAGGACGACGTTCTGCAAGATGTCCCCCCAGTTTGCCACCTGCTCGACGTTTTGCAGCAGGAACGACACCGCGCGGTCCTGGTCGTTGTTGTAGAGCATGAGGAACGCGTTGCGCCTGGTGCTGAGATCGGACTCGCCCCCCGCGAGGAAGCGCTCGATGGTCTCCGGCGCGTCCTGCAGCAGCATATCCCCCCCCGGCATCTGGTAGATCCTGTCAATGCACAGCACAGCGTTCCGCCGCACGAACGAGTGCCTGTGCTCCAGGCACGCCACGATCGATGGGACGAGCGGCTCGAGAATCTCCGCCTCGGTGATCCGACACAGGAACCGCAGCGTCGCGCCTCGCAGGAACTCGTTCGGATGTTGCAGGTTATTGCGCAGGTTCTGGCAGATGAGGATCATCTCGGGCAAGAGTTTGCCGCTGCTGTCCGTCTTCTCTATGATTTCCATGTACAGCAGCAGCAGCTTCTGCACGTACTTGTCATCCGACGGCAGCACGAAGCGCACGATGGTGATGAAAATCTGCGGCATCTGCTCGCCCGACAGCAGGATGGCGATGGCTTTCTTCATCGCCTCCGCCTTCGCCTCGGGGCCGCCGCTCTCCAGCGCCTCGCGGATCTCCGACGACGAGGCCGCCCGATCGAAGTGCACCAGCATCGAGCATCCCCGCTCCACGACCGCGTTGACGGTCGCCATGGTCGCTGGGCCGCGCGTCCGGACGGACGTGGGGCGCGGCGATTCAATGACGAACCAAGCGGGGAAACGGAACGGGCAATTCGCCCGCGGCTTTTTCGTGAAATGCGGCAGCCCCAAGCCCGCGCTGGCGAAACCTGGTGAAAAAGCCACGACCGAATGTTGGCACACCCACTTTTTGAACGCGCGGCGTGGGCGCGACGGGAGAAGCGACATGGCGGACACGGTGCTTCAGCACATCAACGCGCAGAACCGCCCGTTCAACGCGCAGAACGTCGCGGACGCGCTCGGGCGCCACGGCATCAAGAAGGGCCTCGCGCAAAAGTACCTCGACCAGCTCGCGGAGAGCGGCAAGATTTGCGTGAAGGAGAGCGGCAAGCAGCGCGTCTTCTACGCGCAGCAGGATGCGCAGGTGATGGACGCGGAGCAGACGAAGGCGATGGAGGCGGACATCAAGACTAAAACGTCGGCTTTGGCCGAGGCCAAGTCTGCGCTGCAGAAGGCACACGCGACGCTGCGCAGGCTCGCGAAGACCTTGACCGTGCCTCAGATGGAGATGAAGACGAACGCGCTGTCCAAGCAAAACGCGGCGCTCGAAGCGAAGCTCGCGCCGTCACGCGCGAGCAAAGGCGAAGACGTGTCCCCGGAGACGCTGAAAAAAACCGAAGACGCGTTCATCGCGCGCGTCGAGCAGTGGTCGAGCCGGCGGCGGAAGTTCACGGACGCGTTCGAGACCATCCTGGAGTCCGTCGGCGCGCCGAAGAAGAAGATGGCGGAGGAGATCGGCGTCGAGTTCGACCCCGAGCCTGCTGCCGCGCGGCTCGGCGAGCTCCGGAAGCTGGTGGACCAGATCAAGCGCAAGCGCGCGGTTGAGGCGAGGAAGAAGAAGTTCAAGACCAACCACGCGTAGGACGGACGTCGTTTTGCGGCGTTTCCCCGCCGCGCCGCCGCGCCGGAGAGACCGGCGAAGCGAGACGATTGTGAAAAACGCCGACGCATCGAAAACGCCCGCTTTTCACTTTCCACCGCTTTTTTATCCGCCACACTTCATCGAGCTCCGCGCTTGCCTCATCCAGGTGTTCGAGGGATGATGCGCGCCGCCGCGTTCCGCACGCCCTGCGTCGCGTCGGCGGCGCCACGGCGCGAAGATGCCGCGCCTCGGCGCGCGCCGCGCGCCGCACGCGACAGCGTACCCTGTCCCGCCGCGGATGCGTCGTCGGCGGCTTTTCCGGCGGCGGCGCGTCGCGCGCGCCTCATCTGCCTTGCCTCGCGCGGCGACACCGCGTCCGCCCCCCGGCGTTGGTCCCGCGGCGGGGGTGGTGAGGAGGCGGACGCGGAGGTGCTCGAGGTGACCCGCAAACGCGGCAACTGCTACGGGTGCGGCGTGGCGCTCCAGACGGATTTCCCCTCCGTGTCCGGGTACGTGCCTCCCGCCGAGTACGCGACCAAGGCGCATCACAGGCAGCTCGACGGCATGATGCTCTGCGCGCGGTGCTCGGACCTGTCGCACGGGCGAATGGTCAACGCCGTCGCGGGACAGGGCGGCGCGCGCCTGCGCACGGGCCTCATCACCCCCGCGCAGCTCCGCGAGCAGCTGTCGGCCATCCGCGAGAAGAAGGCGCTGGTCGTCAAGGTGGTGGACGCCACCGACTTCCACGGGTCGTTCCTGAACAAGGTCAGGGACGTGGTCGGGGGCAACCCCATCTTGTTGGTGCTGACGAAAGTGGACCTTCTGCCGCGAGACACGGACCTGGACGCGTTGGAGGACTGGGTGTACCACGAGGCGACGACGGTTCGGCGGCTGACGCTCGCCGGCGTGGCGTGTGTGTCGGCGCGCAAAAACGTCGGACTCAAGCGCGCCGTCGGCGCGATGTTCGCCGAGCGCAAGGGGCGGGACGTGTACGTTTTGGGCGCCGCGAACGTGGGGAAGAGCACGTTCATCCGCGCCGCGCTCAAGGCGATGCGCGAAGAGGGCAACTTCGGCGTCCCCGCGAAGCGCCTGCCGACGGCGTCGGCGATGCCGGGCACGACGCTGGGCGTCATCCCGCTCCGTGCCTTCGAGGGCAAGGGCGTGCTGTACGACACGCCGGGCGTGTTTCTGCACCACCGCCTCAACTCCATCCTGAGCGGGGACGAGCTCAAGCGCTTCGGCTTGGGCGGGAGCTTGCGAAGGTTCGAGCCGAAACCGCGCGTCGGCGACGAGTCCGCGGACCGCGCGAACGGGTTCGCGGGGCTCTCGCTGCTGTGGGGACCGTTGTTGCGCGTGGACGTGACGGAAGCGACGCCGAACGCGGGGTTCGTTTTCTTCGGGCCCAAAGGCATGCGAGTCACCGTGGTGGAGACCTCGTCGCTGCCGGACGCGCTGGAGATGGACGCCAGAGCGGACGCGGAGAAGGCGCGCAGGGCGACCGAGCGGGTTCGATCCCGCGCCGCGGCGGAGGCGCTCGAGCCACCGGACGATCGCGCGGCGCCTTCGGCGGCGGCGGCGGCGGAGGCGGGCCGCGCGGCGTCGGCGGCGATGGAGGACGAGATGCTGCGCGTCCCCACCTCGGGTTCTGAGGAGGGCCCCTCGGGTTTCGGAAGGGTTTCGGAAGACCCCGGTGACGAGGCTTCGGAAAGCCTCGACGACGCGTTCATCCAGAGGGTGGTGCGCGAGGTTTTCGTGGCGTCGGAGACGTCCGCCGGCGAGACGCCCGATTCGGAACGCGCGCTTCGGGACGTGTCCGTCTCGGGCATGAACGGGTGGCTTCGAGTCACGCGGACGTCCCGGGACGGGGCGTGCGCGATGCGCGCGCGCGTGCTCGGACCGAGGGGACTGGAGGTGTTCGAGCGCGAACCGATGCCGGTGACGTGATGGTTGCGCGCGGGGGGTTCGCGCCGTCGAAGGCGCCGCAGCGCGACGACGCAAAGCGATCTCGACGACAGATGTGATGAAAAGACATCCTGGGAAAAAAAAATCTCGAAAACGCCCGTCGCGTCGTTCGTGCTTCTCGAAGCGCGGTGGTCTCGCCGCCGTCACGTCTTCTCTCTTCGCACTCCGCGCCGCGCCCCCCCCACCGCTCTTGTCAGCTCGGCGCCTCCCTTCCGCCCCGCCCCTCACCGCCGCCCCGTCCCTCCCTCACGCTCGCCCCCGCGCGCCGGTATGTCCGCCCCCGCCGGTTCCGACGACCCGCCGGAGGACCTCGAGGCTGCCTTCGCGGCGCTCCCCCCCCCCGACGCGTTCCAGCGCGACGCGGGCTGGAGCCGCGACTGGAGCCGCGTGTGGGCGCCCCACGAGGAGCAGCTCGCGGCGACGCGGCACCTCCAGGGCGAGGCGCTGCTCGAGGCGTTCCGTTCGCGGCCGGACCACGTCTCCCCGAGCGGCCGGGGCCGCGTGCTTTTCTTCGACGTCACGGGCGGCCCGAAAGTGCGCCTGGCCAAGGAGCGCGCGCGGTGCGAGCAGATCAAGCGCGAGACGGAGGTGGCGCGGCTCGCGAAAGAGCGGCACGAAGACGCGCGCAAGGCGAGTGAAAACGTCCCGGACGTCCGCCGCGTCGCGAACCAGCCGTTCGGGACGCTGCCCACCGGCGCGCGTGTCCCGCTCGTGGGGCTCGGCACGTGGAAGAGCACGGAGCCCGGCGCGGCGCGCCGCGCCGCCGCGGAGGCGCTGCGCGCGGGGTACCTGCACGTGGACTGCGCTTCGGTGTACGAGAACGAGGAGGAGATCGGCGACGGGATGGCGGAGGTGTTTTCCACCACTAAGCTCAGCCGCCGCGACGTGTTCGTGACGTCCAAGCTGTGGAACGACGCGCACGCGCCCGAAGACGTCGAAGCCGCCTGCCGCGCGTCGACGACGCGTCTGCGCGCGGGGTATCTGGACCTCTACCTCATGCACTGGCCGGTGGTTTCCGGGAACGCGGGACCCGCCGTGACGCCGACGTTGCTGGACACGTGGCGCGCCATGGAGCGGCTCGTGGACCTCGGCTTGGTGAAGCACATCGGCGTGTCCAACTTCTCCGTGAAGAAACTGCGGGGCTTGGTCGCGGCGGCGCGGCATCCGGTTTCGGCGTGCCAGGTGGAGTGCCACCCGTACTGGCGCCAAGACGCGCTGTTGAAGTACTGCGCGGAGGAAAACATCCACTTCACCGCGTACTCGCCCCTCGGCTCGCCGGACTCCGCGTCGATGTTCCCGAGGACCAGGAACAAAGTCCCCGCGGTGATGCAGGACCCCGCGGTGCGCGCCGTCGCCGAGCGCACCGGGCGCAACGTCGGGCAGGTTCTCGTGCGGTGGGCCCTGCAGACGCGGCCCGGGTGTTCGGTGCTGCCGAAGTCCGCCGACGCCGAACGGCTGCGCGGGAACCTCGACGTCTTCGACTGGTCGCTCGACGAAAACGACGTGCGCGCGATCGACGCCGTCGCGCCGCGCCACCGCATGGTGGACGGGTCGTTCTGGCTGAGCGAGGACGGCCCGTACAAGACTCTCGAGGACCTGTGGGACGAGTGAGCCGCGCGAGACGCGGTCGTCGACGATTTTTTTTTTCGCGAGCGGCGACGAGAGCGCCAACGCATTCACTCCTACACCTACGTAAAAAAAACCCTCTTCGGAACGCGCGGCTTCTCTTCCAACGACGCGACGACGCCATCACGCCATGGGTTTGCGCATCAGCAGCCTGCCCCGCCACCCGAATAACCCCGGGTCGACGGCGCGCACGCCGTACCCCTGGCTCTTGTACAGCCGCACGACGCCAGGCTTCTTGGTGGCGACGTGCAGGTACATGGCGGGCGAGCGCATGTCGACGGCGAACCGTTCCGCCGCCGCGAGCATGGCGATGCCGAGCCCGTTGCCCCGCTCCGCCTCGAACACCGTCAGGTCGCTCAGGTACGCCGCGTCGCTCGGCGGCGCGAGGCTGGAGAACTTCCGCCGCGTCGCCTCCGAGAACGACACGCCCACCGTCGCCACCACGGGGCCGTGCGCCGAAGACTTCTCCTCGCTCCAGGACGACCGGGGGCCCCAAAGCTCGCTCGCGTCGGCGTCGGCGTCACGCCCGGGTTCTTCCTCGGTTCCCGAAGCCCGCGCAGCGCCGTCGTTCGCGAGCGCCTCGGCCGGACCGCGCCGCGGCGCTCGCAGCCGCCCGATGAGGTACGTGCCGTCCGGGAACGCAGGCACCGCGCCCCGCAGGTACACGAGCAGCGTGCTCCGCTCCAGCGGGAAACCCGCCATGCCGCTGCCCAGCAGCAAATCCGCCACAGCCTCCACCTCCTCGTCCGTGAACGCGCTCACCAGGAGCGTGTACCCGGCGAACTTGCCCTCGGTCACGGGAACTTCCGCGGTCCAGTCAAGGTCGGGCAGGCGCACGTCCGGGTCGCGGGGGACCACGGGGTCGGCGAACGGGTCCACGCGAGACGCCGCGCGCGTCGGATGCCGCCATCGCGTATCTCTTCGGCCCGTGCTGGAAGTCGCGCCCCACGAGACGCGCGAGCCGCGGTCTGACGCGGCGATCTCGCGCGAGGACGCGCAGCAGGGCATCGGCATCGACGGTAACGCGGAGGCGAACATGCTCGCCTGCCGTGGTCGTGGGGGCGCCGGAGCGCGGGAAACAGTGCGAGCGCGTGGAGCACGCGCCCGGGTTTTTACGAAATACGTACACGTCATCCTCTTTTTGCCACTTGTAAACGTCTGCTCCGGGTTGGTTCGTTCGCGTTCCACTCGCTGACGCGCACGAGCACCCTCACGGCTCGCGACATGCACGCCTCGACCCTCGCACGCCATGGAATGTGCGCGCGACCCGTGGTCGTCCGACGCGCCGTCGCCCGCCGTTCCCGGTGCTCCACGGTCGCCCGCGCGAGCGCGACGGCCGACCCCGACCCCGACGCATCCCTCGTGGCGAAAGCGAAGCAGTGGCCGACGTGGGGATGCGACGCCTCCGTCTTCCCTTGGTCCTACGGCTCGCAGGAGACGTGCCTCGTGATCAAGGGCGAAGCTATCGTGACGATGGACGACGGAACGGTCGTCGAGCTCAAGCCGGGGACGCTCGCGAAGTTCCCAGCGGGGTCATCGTGCACCTGGGACGTCAAGCAGGCGCTGGAGAAGCACTACAGCTTCTCGTGACGCCTCGGAGCGTTTTTAGAGCCGATGTTTGTCGCGCGGTACCTAAAAGAAACACGCCGTCGCGAAACCCGCGTCGCAACCTCACCGGTACCCACCGCGTTTTCCTATCAGAAACACGCTCACTACTTGATCGTCCCCTCGCGGAGCGTCGGCAAGCGACACGGCTCCCCGCCAGTCTCGAGCGGCGATCCCTTGTACGCCGCGACGCCGTCGGCGAGGACTGAAAAGTCACCGCTCACCGCTTCGAACACCTTCTTCTTCGGGTTGAGCACGTCGTCCGGCGAGCCCGGGAACGCCGCGCAATGCACGATCGCGCCATTCGGCGCCGAGACGGGGGGCGCCACGGGCTCGACCTTGCCGTTCCCGCTGGTGCCGCAGAGAACCATCGCGAAGGACTCGACGCCGCGCATCTTGCTGGGCTTCATGTTCGCCACAACCACCACGCGCTTGCCGAGCATCTCCGTCTCGGGCACGTGGTCCACCAGCCCGGAGACGACTTGCCTGGGCCCGCTCGCGTCGCCCACGTCGATCAGTTCCACGTACAGCTTCTCCGCGTCGGGGTGGCGCCAGACTTTGGTAACAGTGCCCACCTTCATGCACAGCCGCGACACGTCCGTCGCGGCGTTCGCCGGGGCCGCCTTTTTCAAAGGTGGCGCCGGCGCCTTCGCCTTTTCCTTTTTGGAATCCTTCTTCTCTGCCTCGCCCTCCGTCTCGTGCTTGGCGAACAGGATGTCGCCCACGGCCACCGTCGCGCCCGACCGTAAGTTGGCCGTTCTCTTCAGGCGCCAGATGGGCGTCGCAGGCGTGCCGAGCTTCGCGAAGATGGCCTCCACGGCGTCGGGGATGACCGGCGCCAGGAAGTGCGCGGCGACGTACGCCGCCTCGAGCACGGATCGGATGATGACGGCTTTCCGCTTCTCGGCGCCTTCGCCCTTCACGGCCCACGGCGCGCTCTCGGTGAGGTACTTGTTCGCGTCCTTCACGGCGTTGATGGCGAGTTCGCACGCCTTGTGCGTCTCGAACGCTCGCATGGCCATCTCGCTGTGCGCGCGCAGCAGAGGCACGTCCACCACCGGCTCGATCTCGGATTCGTCAATCGCCGGGACGACGCCGCCGCAGTTCTTCGCGCACAGGTTCGTGGCGCGGTGCACGAGGTTGCCGAGCACGTCCGCCAGGTCGCTGTTGTGCGTCAGCACCAGCGCGGCTTCAGAGAAGGGGATGTCGGAGCCGTACACGCCGCCACGCATCAGGTAGTACCGGAACGTGTCGCTGCTGTACCGCTCCAGCACGTCCATGGGGTCCACCACGTTGCCGATGCTCTTAGACATCTTCTGGCCGTCGGCGGCCATCACGAAGCCGTGCCCGAACACGGTGGTCGGCAGGGGCAGACCCGCGGACCACAGCATGCACGGCCAGATCACGCAGTGAAACCAGATGATGTCCTTGCCTATGATGTGCACGTCCGCGGGCCAGTGCGAGTCGGAGAAGTCGTCGTTCTGCGCGTTCGCGGGCCAACCGGTGCCGGTGAGGTAGTTGGTCAGCGCGTCGAACCACACGTACAGCACGTGCCCAGGCGCGTCCGGCACAGGGATGCCCCAGTCGAAGGTGGTGCGGCTCACGCTCAGGTCCCGTAGCTCGTCCTCGCGCAGCCTGGCGAGGATCTCGTTGCGCCGGCGCGCGGGCTGAATGAACTCCGGATGGGTCTCGATGTGCTCGAGCAGCTTTTTCTGGTACCGGCTCTGCCGGAAGAAGTAGCTCTCCTCGGACATCTTCGTCAGCGGCTTCCCGGAGACCGGGTCTTTGTACTCCGCCGCCTCCGCGTCCGCGTCCGTCACGAACGTCTCCTCGCGCACGTTGTACCATCCCTCGTACGTGTCCAGGTAGATGTCGCCGGCTTTTTTCGATCGCGAAAACAGCTCGCAGCAGGCTTTTTTGTGCGTCTCGCTCGTCGTGCGGTTGTACACGTCGTTCGACACCCGCGTCTTCGCGTTGAGCGCTCGGAACAGCGCGACGTGCGCGTCGCACAGCTCGATGGGCCGCCGCCCCGCCGCCGCCGCCGCCTCGGCAATCTTCTGCCCGTGCTCGTCCGACCCCGTCTGGAACAACACGTCGCGCCCGTACGAGCGGTGGTACCGCGCGATGACGTCCGCGGACACAGCCTCGTAGGCGTGGCCCATGTGCGGCGCGCCGTTGGCGTAGTTGATGGCGGTGGTCACGCAAAACGTCTCCGCCGACGGGTCCGCCGGCGGCGCCGCCGCGCGCGCGCGCAGCGCGCGC
>MDSV01037493.1_pt1 | contig 31496 bp, 36 predicted proteins | sample 810851 | NCBI WGS metagenome assembly MDSV01 (sample SAMN05326640, study PRJNA326480) | marine metagenome | isolation source: seawater | place: Atlantic Ocean: North East | collected 2012 | reverse complement strand
TTCAAACATATAACTCATGTCCGTTACCTTAGAGGTATCCCAAGAATTAAAATTCTGATTATCTGAGGACAACAACAAATTGTTAGTGAACATACGACTCATGTTGGTTACATTAGAGGTATCCCATGAGCTTAAATTTTGATTGAAAGATCGGTTTTGATTGGCTAAAAGGCCTGATGCACCGTTAAAAAGGTTACTCATGTCAGTTACAAGTGTGGTAACTACTCTATTCCAATCTGTATCAGTTCTATCTTTGCTCGCTAAAGAAGTATTGTCATGGGCAGTATAAAGAGTTCCACTTACCATACCGGTATCCCCAGCGCTACATCCAGAACATTTTACAGTCACCCCATTTGAAGCCAAGTAAAAAGTGGGGCTTATGGTAAGGGTAAGGGAAGCATTTCCGGAGTAGGGTAAACTATTGGTATCGGTTGCAGTTGCGGTAACATTTAGTGTTGTCTCCGAAGAAATGTTTGAAGGTACTTGTAAGTAATAAGTCCATACTGCAGCAGTACTACTTTGTGTCATAGCTACATTGGTAACCACCCCTGTTATCGAAATCGTAGGTGAGGCATTCATATTTATGGAGAAAGTAGCAGTGAGGGTTACCTGACCGGTAGTAATTACATTATCTGAATCATTGGAGGTGATGGTTAGCGTTGCAGGAGAATTTGAACTTGCAGCTACTTTTGGATTTCGACATGCTGTACCCCTTCCACTAAACCTTGGCCTTAGAGAAGAATTATTTTTTATAGGATTGTTATTCCCCCAAATATTTTGTCTGTTATTGTAAATATTCTGGTTGTTTGGAAAACACCAATAAGAAAGATCTTGATTTAAACTACCTGCATTATCAAATAATTGATTCACCCCATTTTGATCATTCATGCTTGAAACATTCCAATAACCAATATCTTGATTAAATGATCCAGCATTTTGAAATAACCCTTGCATATTGCTTACATTTGAGGTATCCCAACTACTGATATCCTGATTAAAATTTGAATTGTTCTGAAATAACCCTTGCATATTTGTAATTCCAGAGGTACAAACACAGGATACATCTTGCCCCCCTGAGATCATTGAAACAAGAGTATTCCTGTTAACCTTTGTGTAAGTTTTAGAGTTAACTACACCAGAAGAACCAACTGAAGCATTATCACAAATAATGGTCTTATTATTTGAAGCCAGCTGGAAATTTTGAGAAAAAATCGGATTGGAGAAACAATATAATCCTATGGCCAATGCACGAAAAATAAACTTCGGCATTTTGTATTTCAAAACAAAACCTATTTTTATAATCACAGATTAATAATTAATGAAAACAATCCTTCACTTCTTTCCAAATTCATTTTCTTTCGAATACTAGATCGGAGATTGGACAATGTGCTGTCAGAAATTTCCATAAATTTAAGAATTTGTTTATTAGAAAAGTTCATTCTAATAAACATACATACTTTTACTTCTGTGAATGTCAAATTTCGATTAATATTTATTAATCTCTTTGTGAAATTTGGATAAATTTTTGCAAACTCAATCTCGAAATTTTGTTCCAATAACATTTTACGAATTATTTTAAGTACAATTAATATTAAAATGTTGTGTCAAACAAAAAAATTGGCTCAATTCGGTTGTTATGCAGTAAAAATGCAGTAGAAATTATAATAAATTCAACCTCTGAAAACCGTAAAACGTTTTAATAAGGCCACTACAGGGACATCAAGAAGGAGTTTAAGTCCTGATTTTCAAGGTTTAGCTTTTTGGTAAGTCTATAACGCTGGCTTTCTACAGTCCTTAAAGAAATTCCTGAAATATCGGCAATTTCATTATTGTTACGATTCATTTTAATGAAGGAAGCCAACCTCAAGTCAGTTTGTGAAAGTTTACTTATCTGATTGAGTTTGTTGTAAAAATCGGGGTAAACATTCACAAACATCTTATCAAATTCATCGTAGGATTTTTCTGAATTGATCACCTTATTAAGTTCCTTAGAAACCATTACACCTAAATAGTCCTCCTGCTTTTGAGTGGTTGTGATTTTCTTTTGAAGGTTTTTTAAATAATCATTTCTTTGAATAATAAAATTAGCCTTACTGACCAGTTCCCTGTTTTTCTGGTCCAACTCAGCCAAGACCTTTTCTTTTTCCAATTCCAATCTGCTCCCCTTTTCTTTTTGATAGTTGTAATTAATCCTTATGGTAATTAGAGAGAAAAACAAGATTACTGAACCGATGATCAGAATAAACAAATATGTGTTGTATCTAATTTTACTTTCGTTAAGTTCTCTTGCCGAATTAGATAAAAGCATTTGTGTTTCAAGGTCATTAAAACTTTTTAAAATCCTAGAGTTAGTTACCCCCGATGCAATCAAAATCAAAGAATCTTTGATTTTTAACAAGCCTTCCTGGTTTTCCTCTTTTTGGTATACTTTTTCAAGAACCCTGTAATTATATCTCTTTTCTTTATCACTTAGGTTTTTGAACTTGAGATTATCCAAGGCTGTATCTTCGGCCATTTTTAAATCGTTCATTCCCAAATAACATTCTGCGAGTCGGGAACCCAAAAGATTTTTTTCAACAGGAAAAGCTTTCAATATTTCTTTAGCTAAATTCAATTTTTCAATCGCATTTGAATATTTCTTGATGGACTGGTAATAGGCACCCATTCCCAAAAAAGCATATCCATAATTTCTAGTCAATAGAGAGGTCTCCAACTGTGGATCATTTACTTTTTCTTTTTCATAAAATTCAACAATTTCTTGGAGTTTATTTTTGGCAGCTGCCAATTCATTTTTGCGAATTTTTACCGCCATAAGTTCTGCCAAAGAATACATAATATCTTCCCCTTTTCCTTTGGTCAATCTGTTTTCATATACTTGATAGTATATTTTCTCTGCACTGTCATGATCTCCTCTTACCTCTGCAATGAGCGCAAGGTTAGAATTGGAGGTGTTTAGACCATTATTTGAATCAATGGGGTCCTTGCCCTTTAACTTTTGAAATGAATTTTTAGCCTCTAGATATTTTTGCTCTGCTTTGTCATACTTGCTATTTTGAAAATAAATATTACCAATATTCAATAAGATCCATGGAGGATCTTCCATTTGATAGGAATCATTATTATCTGCTTTTATGGTGTTTTTGATTTGTAATGCACGATTAAAATATTCTAAAGAGGAGGCATATAGCTCCATATAACTTAAAATTTCCCCTACTTTGGCATAGGTTTTCACCATTTCAAGATCAGGAGGATCGCCTTCTCTAAGCTCAAAATACTCCAAACCAAACTCTATAGCCAAGTTGGGGTTTTGAAATTGATATTTAAATATAGAATCTCTTATGCGCTCTTTTATTTGGGCATTAACAAATAAGATGTTCCCAAAAAAAACAAGAAGTAAGATTTTTCGCATCAGTCTATATTTTCAAATAAGTATAGACTAAAATAGTGAATATTAAAACAACAATAATTTCAAGAAACTGCTTAAGGCTCAATACGATCAGCTTTTTTTAATAAATGTTTCTCTTTGACCTGATTAAATTCCTCAATGGAAAATCTTTTGCCATTTACATAGACTGATTTCACCCCTTGAGGCAAATCGTTGTGAAACAGAAAATCAAAACCCATAATCTTGAAAATTTTATTAAACATAGCAAAGTAAGACAAAAGTCTGCCGAAAAGCATTACTGCAATTTTACTGCATACGGATATTTGAATTGAACACTAGTGGGAAGTTTTACTCTATAGGCATTCGATCTGCTAATTGATCTGGTAGTGCGTCTGTAAGATCTTTGAGATGCAAGTCCATAATGCCTAGCAAATCTGAAACCACTTCTGGGAAAGTTTCTGCAACATCTTGTTTTTCGGATATGTCCGCTCTGAGGTCATACAACTCCGGGCGCTCAAGCACTATAGTAGGTCTCCCATAATGGATTACTTCTCTTTGCTTGATATGGACTTTATACTGTTGGTTTCGGTAACCATGTAGTTCAGCAAAAGCCCAATAATAAAACTCCTTGCGTGGACTGTCTGAGTTTTGGGTTAACACTTGCGACAAATCATATCCGTCCATTTTTCTATCATTAGGAATCTCAGCCCCCGAAAGGGCTGCAAAAGTAGGAAGCAAATCCAAGGTGGCGCCCATCTGATTAATTACTCCAGGTGCAACAATACCAGGGCCCCAAAAGACCGTGGGAACTCTTTGACCTCCCTCAAAAGTAGTCCCTTTCCCTGCTCTGAGTGGTCCAGCCGAACCCCCATGAGTTTTAAACAATAGCCAAGGACCGTTATCAGAGGTGAACACTACCACCGTATTATTATGAAGATTGTTGTTTTTTAATGTATTAATTATTTGACCTACGCTCCAGTCAATTTCCTCAATCACATCTGTGTACAAGCTGGCCTTACTCCTGCCTGTAAATTTCTCCGAAGTAAATAATGGAATATGAGGTAGGCTGTGTGCTAGATATAAAAAGAAAGGTTTTTCCTTGTTTTGATTTATAAATTGAATTGCCTTTTCAGTATATCTTTTGGTTATGGTGGTTTGATCCGCAGGGCGTTCAATGACCTTTTTATTCTCAATAAGGGGGACATTATAATGATCAATTTTGGAATAAAAATTTGGATCATTGGACCAATCTTTATACTTATCCCAATATTTACTGTCCATATCATTAGAATATGGAATGCCATAATAAGAATCAAATCCTTGACTTTGAGGCAAAAACTCAGGCAAATGACCTAGATGCCATTTTCCTACTGCAGCAGTGGCATATCCTTCTTTCTTTAAAACCTCAGCAATTGTAATCTCGTCCAAGGGGAGGCCATTTGGAGAATCTGGAAACAGAACCACTCTTTTGGAGGAAGTCATTCCGTTTCTTATGGGATATCTTCCTGTCAAAAGAGCTGCCCTACTTGGAGTACAAACCGGATCGGCTACATAAAATTGTGTCCATTTTTGACCCTCTACCGCCATACGGTCTATATTGGGAGTTCGAATGATCGGATGTCCAAAAGCCCCTATATCTCCATAGCCCAAATCATCACAAAAAACAACTACAAAATTGGGTGGATTTTCTGATTGACAAAAAATGAATGATGTGTTTAAAATTAAAACAAAAATAAAGATGTACTTAAACTTAAAACTTGGCTTATAATAATTGGGGAAAAGTCTATGAATCATCTTTAGATTTTTCAAATTTTTAAAACCCTCTTCCTCTATCTCTAAAACCATCTGTAGAGTTAGTTCCTTCAATAACTTGTGAAAGCTGTTCTGGCCTTGAACCTTCAACATCCTTAAGGTGTAGGTTCATCGTCTTTAGCATTTTTGACACTTCATTTGGGAAAGTTTCAGCTACATCATATTTCTCTGAAATATCTGCCCTTAAATCATAAAGCTCGGGTTTATCAAGAACAATTGTTGGGTTAGCAAAATTTATATTTTCCCTTTGTTTTACATGAATTTTATACTGTTCTGTCCTGTACCCATGAAGTTCGGCAAAAGCCCAATAAAAAAAATCTTTTCTTGGGCTTTCAGCTCTTTCAGATAGAACCTTAGATAAATCATAGCTATCCATTTTTCTGTCAGAAGGTGCCTTTGCTCCAGATAAAGAAGCAAATGTCTTTAAAAGATCAAGTGTTGAGCCCATTTCATTAATGACCCCTGGCTTAACAATCCCCGGGCCCCAGAAAACTGTTGGAACTCTTTGACCCCCTTCAAAAGTAGTTCCCTTACCAGAACGTAATGGACCCGCTGTACCCCCATGAGTTTTAAAAAGTAGCCATGGACCATTATCTGAAGTAAATACAACAACGGTATTTTTGTCTAAATTATTTTTCTTAAGAGTTTTGATAACTTGACCAACACTCCAATCAATCTCCTCAATTACATCAGTAAATACCCCTGCTTTACTCCTACCTTTAAACTTTTCAGAAACAAAAAGTGGAATATGAGGCAAACTATGCGCTAGATATAAAAAGAAAGGCTTGTCTTTATTTGTTTCTATAAATTTTACTGCTCTTTCTGTGTATCTTTTAGTAATAGTTAATTGGTTTGCAGGGCGTTCAATTTCAATAGTGTTTTCAATTAATGGAACATCGAACCTGTTAACATCAGAAAAATAATTTGGATCATCTGCTTTTTCTAAATACTCATCAAAAAAACCATTATGATTCATGTCATTTGAGTAAGGAATACCATAATAGGAATCAAAGCCTTGTGCTTGAGGAAGATATTTAGGTAAATGTCCCAAATGCCATTTTCCAATAGCTGCAGTGGAATATCCCTGATCCTTGAGGATTTCGGCTATCGTAATTTCCTCTAAAGGTAATCCCCTTGAGGAATCTGGAAACAGAACCACTCTTTTTGCTGAAGTCATTCCAGATCTAATTGGATATCTCCCTGTCAGTAATGCTGCTCTGCTTGAAGTACAAACAGGGTCTGCTACATAAAATTGGGTCCACTTCTGACCCTGATCGGTCATCATATCAATATTAGGAGTACGAATAATTGGATTTCCAAATGCTCCTATATCTCCATAGCCCAAATCATCACAAAAAACAACCACAAAGTTGGGTGGATTTTCTGATTGAGCTGAAAGGGTTAAGAAGGAGAAAAAGAAAAGTATAAAAATTATATTTTTCATAGAAAAGATTGAGATTTTATAAAATAATTTTGACGTGCGATAACGCAAACGCTTTTAGCCCCCCTTTTTTTAATTCAAGGACTGCCCCCCCTTTTCACCAGTACGGATTCTATAAGCTTCATCAACAGGTAATACAAATATTTTACCATCCCCCACTTGATCTGTTGCGGCCGAACTCAATATTGCATCGATGGTCCTTTGAACGAAATCATCATTGACTACAATGGAAAGGTAACGCCTTTGAATTTCAGAAGTGCTATAAGTTATCCCCCTGTAAACATGGCCTTCCTTTTCATTACCAACTCCTGTTACATCCCAGTAGCTGAAGAAATTAACCTCCACTTTGTGCAAAGCCTCCTTGACCTCAACAAATTTTGATTTACGAATGACTGCTTCAATTTTTTTCATCTTTAATAGATTTTAATTATTCGTTAGAATAGGACTTTACGCCAAAGGAAACCGAATCGATTCCTGCCTCTTCCTCTTCACTGGTTATTCTGATACCAATAGCAGATTTCAAAACTTTCATCAATATAAAGGTAATACTGAAAGAAAACAAGGCAATAGTTAACACGCCAATAAATTGAGTTATCAATAAATCAGCCCCACCTCCAAAAAATAGTCCTGCTTCGGTGGCGAAAAAACCAACAGCAAGTGTGCCAAAAAGTCCATTGATTCCGTGAACTGCCACTGCACCTACCGGGTCATCTACTTTCATTTTATCAAAAAACAGAACGGCAACATCAACCAAAATACCGGCAATAAATCCAATGACAATTGCAGACATAGGTCCGACCACATTACAGCCTGCCGTAATAGATACTAGTCCAGCCAATACTCCATTTATGACCATGGTGATGTCGATTTTTCCATAAGAAAAATAGGTGTAAAACATTGTAGCAATCCCACCTGCTGCAGATGCTAAAAAGGTATTGACTACAACGTTACCTATCAACTCCCAATTACCTACAGCACCTAAAGAGGAGCCGGGATTAAATCCAAACCATCCAAACCACAAGATAAAAGCTCCCACTGATGCCAAAGGCAAATTATGTCCTGGTATGGTATTAGAAGTTCCCTCATTTGAATATTTTCCTATCCTAGGCCCTAAAACTATGGCAGCAGCTAAAGCCGAAAATCCACCCATAGCATGGACGGCTGCAGAGCCAGCAAAATCATTGAATCCTCTTAAGGCTAACCACCCGTTAGGGTTCCACACCCAATTGGCAACTAAGGGGTACATAAAACCACAGAAAAAGACAACCATTATGGCATAAGACCAAAGCTTCATCCTTTCAGCCAAGGCCCCCGAAACAATTGAAATAGCAGCGATGGCAAATCCCAATTGAATAAACCAAAACAATTTATTGGATACAGTAAGACCCAATCCCAAGTCGCTTTCCATGATTCCAAAATCTAACGCAAACCATCCGTTGGAAGCGCCATAGGCAATTCCGAAACCAACAACAAAAAAGGCAATCCCTCCAAAGATTATGTCAATGATTACTTTGGCAATGATACTCATTGCGTTTTTAGCACGAATAAAACCCGCTTCTAACAAGGCAAAGCCCGCTTCCATAAAAAAGATAAGTGCTGCACATAATGCAACCCAAACGGTATTTATTGCAAAAATTTGTTCGTTGAGTAATCGGGTATATTCTTCCATTGGTTTATTTTTTTTTAAAAATTTTTTAAAAATATGGAAAATAAAATAACCGAAGAATATTTATTTAAATTTATAAAAGAAAGTTATCAAGTAAGAAAATCTTAAAGTATTATTGGAAGAGCAATAAACAGGTTTATTTACTTTGTAGAGTGATTTTGATGTGAAATTTATTTTAAAATTTCATTCTTACCAACCAGCATTTCATCAAATTTTAAATCGTCTAATCCCTCTTGATCAAATGGATCTTCAATATATTCTTGTATGTTGTAAAGTGCCATTAAAATGAACCCAATAATGACCGAAAAGAAAATGGAAACCCCTTGCTCCAAAAAATTGCTTTTGTCAAAACTTGCCAGAATATTAGAATTATATACCAATGGAGATAAGTAAATGAAAACCAGACAATACAACCTTAAAGAGATCGGAGTGGAATGTATTTTTAGGGTATTGAGTTTTTCAACACATTCAAACAATTCGTTTTTTACCCTAATAAGACTGTCTTTCTCTCTTTCGTTGTATAAATGTTTATATTTTTCGAGGGTGTAAAAGATATCTTTACGTTTGCTCCTGATGTTTTCCATTGTTAAGTTGCCCGTTTCTTTCAAGATATTCAACATGTCATCCTGGAGTGAAAAAAGACTTTTAAAAAAAGATAAATAATCTTCTTTTTTAGTTCCGTCAACAGCGCGAAAAAGATTGGTCAACTCAATCATTTTATTTCTAAAACTGTTGAATTCACCAATGGCTTCTTGTCTCTTTTGATAGGCGCTGGTAATGGAAAAAACCAATGGAAAAACAATCGCAATACTCAATATGGTAAAATCAATCTGAAGATTGAAGTCGAATTTATCATAAAAAAAATAAATCAACAATGTTTCTAGAACAATAACAATCATTCTAAAATTGATTGCCGAATAAATTACTTTGATTTTCCTACTCATGTCTTTAATTTTTCTAAATAACACACAAATTTAAAACTATGATAACACAAATTTCAATTAATCAGTAATAATAATATGCTTCGCAGTAAAAATGCAGTAGTTATATCTGTAAAGTTTAGAAATCCATATCTATGGATTTTTAATCATTCCTATGTAAAGTTCTAATAAGCATTAAAATATTTTTTATTGATTTGTAATTCCCTTTTGCTCTAAAGGTTCTATGCAAATAGTTATAGAAATAAATTTTTAAGATAATTAGACCCCCTTAAGTAATTCTTTATTTGGAATAATATGATTTCCCGTTATACTTAATTTTGAGTAGGCATTCATTTCTTGGGCAACCCTTTTCGCTTCTATGGGTTTGTAATTTTTGGAAAATAAAAACAAGGGCATCAAAACCTGGGCTATTCTCTCGCCAAAACGAAATTCATTTCGTTTTCCCAATAAAAGGGAGGGTCTGAAAATTAAAGCAGCTGGGAGATTTAAATCAAAAATATCCCGCTCAATTTCACCTTTTAGCTTTAAATAAAAATTGTTGCTTAAAGCATCTGCACCACCGGAGGAAACCAATTGAAATTGGTTAATTTTCAATTTTAAGCAGCTCTTTGCTATCAGCAGATTGATGTTATAATCAATCTCTCTGTAGGCCACTTTATCTCCTCCTACCTTAGCTTTCGTAGTTCCAATAGCAGAGAAAACAGTGGAACTGTTTCGGATACAGTTCTCTATTTCCTGTGTATTTAAAAAATCTAGTTTGAATACCGCAATTTTTTCATGCGATAAAGAAACTAGGCTTCTTGAAACAAAATTAATTTGAGAGATCGCTGGATCTTTGATTAGCTCTTTAACCAAAAGCTCTCCAATCAATCCCGATGCTCCAAAAACCGTGACTTGTTTTTTAATTTTAATTGTAAATGCTTAGTTTCAAACATAAAGAATTTAATTTTAAAGGGGTAGTTTTAATTTTAAAAAAACATTATTTCGTTTATGATTTTTTTAGCCAAAATCCTCTTTTATAAAAACGTATTTAAATTTTTTACAGATAATTTATAATGACTCTTTACAGTGAAATATATAAAAGTGAGTACTATAGAGTCTCAGAATCAAAATAAGCTAGAATGGAGAAAACTATTAAATTTTCACTACATTTAGTTAATAACAAAACCATCAAAATCATGAAAAAATCAAAACAAGCTTTTTTTGGACTTTTTACATTAATTGGGGTGTTTTTTATTGTAACGGGTTATAATTCCAACAGTGTACAACCTAAAGTATACGAGTTTGAAATTGTTACAGTAGTTGAATCTCTTATTCAAGCTGGACTTGGGCGGTCAAGAATGATTTCAGAAACTGAAACTGTAAATTACAGGGAAGCGACTACAATCAGAAAAGAAGACGGAAAAAAAGAAAAATCTAAAAAAAAGCGCTCTGAAATAAGAACAAAAGCTTTCGAGGAAACAAAGCTACTTAACTTTTACAATATTGGCGGAATTAGATTTAATAATATTGCTACAAATGATGCTATGATGAGGGCTAAATTAAATGAAATGTCTTCACAGGGGTGGGAACTTGTATCTATTGCGTCTGGTGTTGAAAGTGCTGACAAAGAAAGAGATGCTATTTTCATCACGCGTTTCTTTTTTAAAAAAGAAAAATAATTCAATTAAATGAGTAACCGGTTAATTTTTTGTGAATTTCCAAAAGGAGCTAAAAGCATTTGCATAAATAATAAGCGATATAGTCGTGCTGAATTTGAAAAGGCGAAGGAATTGGAAAAAAGACGCGGTAAAAAAGGGAGGTTTATAAAACTTGATAATTGAAATAATTTTGATTAAACTTCCCTGTTTATAAATTAAGATTTTAGAATTATAAATACTATAAAATAGAAGTGAGTATAGGAACTGAATAAAGGAAGTTTAATAGTTAAAAATGAAGTCATCTTAATTGAATATCTTTAACTATAGCTACATACTTTAATCACTAAGTTTTTTTAAATTTTTTAAGGTGAAAAAAAGAAAACTATCTATGTCTTTTTTAGCTGAACCAAATGACGCTAATTACAGCGGAAATGTTCATGGTGGAAAAGTTATGAAATGGATTGATGAAATAGGTTATGCTCTCTCTGTTAAATTCACAAAAAAATACTGCGTTACAAAATTTGTCGACGATATCGAATTTCTAAAACCAATCCACATTGGAGATTTGGTAAGTCTTGATGCAGAAATCATTAAGGTTGGAAAAACATCTCTGAGACTCAAAATAGATGTTTCAAGCACCAATTTGATTAGAAATAAATCAAAGAAAAATTGCGAGTGCTTTATAGTATTTGTTACTGTTGACGAAAATGGCAAAAAAACTACTATAAATTAGAAGTATAGACTCCCGAGAGCCCAATAGATATATTCTAAAAATAAATATTACTAAAAAGCTTCAAAAGAAAATGGGGCACTAATCAATACATGTTAGTTTGACTTTTTAAAGAATCAGAATTATCAGTCCTAACTGAAGAGTATATGACTATTATCTAGGCTTTTTTTCTTGCCATCATATAAAGAGTAATAAATACAAGATTTAATAAAATATTAATAACTGGTGTTGGTCCTTCTGCTTGACCATTTAGTAGATGAATCCCTATTAGGATAACAAAAGTCGAATGACCAAGAATTACGGTTGTAATTGCCTCTTTAAGATTTCCAACAAAAGATGGAATCCTAAAAACTGTAATCCCAAGGGCAATTAAGGAAGCTCCAAATGCTTGGGCTGTTGTTATTCCATCAGCATTAAGCGTCATTCCTGCTCCTTCTAAAAACATTTCTGACATAAATGCAGCCATAGCTCCATTAATCAATAATATAATCCCCGATAGTTTAAATAATAAATTTGGCTTCATAAAAAAGAATTTTTTAGGTTTACTATTTCCAATATACAAAATTTTGATTCATCAAAACACCCCTAGAATTACATTCCAAGACCCAAAGCTTCAGATTTAGAAAACACATTATTGTAAATAACAATCAAAAAGATCCCAAAGGAATGATTGTAATGAATCTATTTCTTTTTTCTTTTGTCAATTATCAAGGATATATTCCATAATGCCACAGTTATAAAAAAAGCTAACTCTAAATTGTTTACGGCTGAATTACTTAAAAAGTTAGTTATACTAAATTCTTCTAATCCGTAAATAAGTCCAATAGATAAATTAAGAATTATGAGTAAGGTTGTTCTATCTAAGTTTTTCATTCAATCAAAAAACAACTTTTATCCAACGTCTTAAAAAAAGCTTATACTAAATTCAATCAGAAGTTTGTGGGCTTATAAAGATGTTAAAATAATAAGACTGCAAATTATTTACATTATTGTAAAACTTGTTATAATTAGATTAAGCTTAACTATGTAGTCTTTTAAAATACCTTTGATGAAGTCCAATGCCAGGGATGTTGAAATGCCGCCCCACAGTTTTATAATCCAACTTTTGATAAAACCCTGATGAATTAATTCTTGCGTTAAGCCAAAGAAGTTTAAATTCTTTCAGTTTAAGTAATCTTTTTTCGATTTCATTCATTAGATGAGTGCCAAATCCCTTTTTTTGATATTCTTCAAGAGTTGCTATTCCTCTTAATCTCATTCCGTTTAATAAAGGAAAATCTTCACATTGAATTGGGAGTGCTGATAAAACTGAAATAATAGATCCTTCTATTTCTATGCCAAGATGAATAGATGAAGGATTATTGTCAAATTCGAAAACACATTCCTCAAGTGGTTTCCCAGGGCGAAGCACAGGATGCCTTACAACAAAAGTTTCTTTAGCAGTTATGCTTCTAATTTTCATTCAATAAATTAAGAATTAGCTTACGGAGATTTAAAATTGCTAGTATCTGAGGTTCAAGAACCTGTTGAGTCTGTCGTTCCTGTATTTGTTGAAGTAGAGGTGTCTGCATCAACTTTTATGGTAAAGTTTTGAGAAATTACTTGAGAGTTCCATCTTACTGTTAGTGTAATACTATGATCGCCAATGGTTAAAGCAGTAGGAGTGCCACTTAAAACTAGTTCAGGTGAAGCTCCATAAATATTCGTTGAGCTGACCAATCCATCAGGTAAAATTCCTGTTCCATTCGAGGAAGTTGTACTTGAGGTTGATGTGAAATTAATAGAAAGACCTCCCGAAGCATCAATGACTTCAGCACTGCAATTATCTAAACCTATCATATTATAAAAACTATTTAAGATAATTGTTGGAGAAATAGTTCGTCCAGCAGTTAAACTAACATCTGGTGTGTCAAAATCGAATTTCAATTCACAATTACTTGAGGTACTCGCAGATGTATTTGTAGATGTAGATGTAGAAGATGTTCCGGAGTTTGAAAAGCTGTCTTCAACTATTATTTGTCCACTAAGAATTACTTCTGGATCAGCAACATTCAATATTATCCCATAATCAAAAGTTCCAAGAGAGTTTGATGATGGTGTTCCCGCAACTGTAATTTCGTTGTTATCAAGACTGACCGTTACTCCCTCTGGAAGATTTGATGAACTAACAATAAGCGTTTCCGTACAGGTTGATCCAACAGTTACCGCTATAGTAATATTTTCAATGGAACTTCCAAGGCTTATAGTTTGATTAGCATTATCAGAAGTAGGGTTAGTTTCAATAGTACAAGTGGCAAGAGCTAAAGTAGAGGATTCTGTGTCAGTGGTCTGCGAACCTGTATTTGATGGTGCAAGAGGATCTGTTTCCTCATCATAAGTTGGATCTCTATCAGCCTCTAACTGTTCATCGCAAACTCCAGTTAGCTCAATTTTAAAACTTAAGTAGTTGCCAGTTAATTTAATATCTGTAAGCTTTCCAATATTAGCTTCATCTCGTTGAGCAATCCACTGCTGATTTAAACTTATCGAGTTTTCAGAATCGATTGTATACTGCCCCGTTATTGTGGTAGTCTCTGTAATTATTGTAAATGAGTTATCAGATCTAAATATTAGCTCATAGACTTTACAATCTACAGCTCTAGATGATGAACGCTGCTGAGAGCCTGGGCGTTTTTTTCTAATCTTCCATTTACCAATTGTATTATTTTTATCAGTATCATCTGGGTTTACAATTGGTAACTTCTCTTCAAAAGTAGCGGTAACAGTTTTTGAACTGTCCATTACAACTTCAAGGGGGTTTTCGTATGTGTTCTCACTAATATTATTGAGAAGCTGCTCCCAATCATAAAACAAAAAATCACTTTGTGGGGTAGCAGTTAGCCTAATCGTATTCCCTGACTCATATTCTTCCGTTCCTCTAGCTGAATTAATCACTTGTTGAGCTATCTCTCCACTACCAACGGTATTAACAGTAAGGGTATATTTAGACCTTATAAAGTTAGCGGCGATGGTTAAATTAGAAGTTACCTTAACACTTATTGAACTACCTGTAAGGGTAGTTTCCCCTGTCCAACCCGAAAACTCAAATCCCTGGGCTGGGGTTGCTGTGATTGAAATAGAAGTATTTTCATAGTATTGCCCACCTAATGTACTAACGCTTCCTCCATCTGAGGCAGAAACTGAAACTGTAAACTTTTGTGAATCTAATGGTGAATTGTCATCTCCTTTACTACATGTATATGCGACTAGGCATAAACCAAAAAGAAATAATAGCTTTTTCATTGAAATAACAATTATGCATCTACAAGATAACAAAGTTTTAAATTTAAAATGGCTTTTTAAAAAAAATGGACCCCTCTCTTTTTTTTAAAATTACTTTATAAACTATATTTTAGAGGATTTTTTTATCCTTTAAAATAGTTCTAAGCTGGAAAAATAAAATCGAAATATTAGTTATGCATCTCCGCCGCCAGCATCTCCGCCGCCAGCATCTCCACCGCCAGCGTCTCCAAAAGAAGTGTGAACAAAATCCCCTCCTGCAGAGGGCATATTATTAATGCTAATTTGAAATTCATCTAAAACTAACCCAATCTCTTTGGGGTTTAATTTATTTGGAAGACTTGATTCTATTGTATTGCCATTTTGAAGGTTTAGAATATAAGTTTTTTTTGATGTGTAGAGATAAAATTTCCCATTTAACAATATTGCTTTTGGAGTAGACCATTTAAATGGTGGTTTAATGCTAAAAAGATTAGCCCCTGACTTCAAGTTAATTCCTGTATAATATTTTTTATTATTAAGATAAATTAAAGTATCTCCAACAATATGAACAGAGTAAAAAACTTCATTAATTCTCCATAATTTTTTACCATTTTCGAAATCAACCAAATTTGTAAATGACTTTCCCCAATTTGAATATGTTGTTATAAATACCAAGTTCTCTATTCTTGAAATTCCATAAACTTTATATTCGAAATCGAGCTCCCATTCGTAATTATCATTTTTAGGGTTATACTTTACAACTTTTTTCTTCTCAGAAAATAAAATTGAATTAGGTTTCATCATTAAACTATTTATTAAATTCCTTTTTAAAAAAACTTATCATCTTGTCTTGAAATTCTTTCTTAAATACATTTTTACCATGTCCTCCATCTTTTACAGAAATAAGTTCATTTTTAATTTTTTGAGAATCAAGAGCTATTTTAAATACTTTACTTTGACAATAAGGCACTGTAAGATCGATCATACCATGAATTATTAAAAATGGCGGAGTCTTTGGACTTATATAAGAGATCGGATTAGCAGCTCTAGCTTTTTCTTTATTTTCTTGAATAGCACCTCCAATTAGTCTAGACTCAGGTGAATTAACATCATCATGGACTATTTTAGATCCACAAATATCCATCAATAAAAAATCTGTCGGTCCGAACCAATCTACTACTGCATCTACGTGACTTTCAAACTGCATAAAATTTCCTACATTACCTTCCACCTTTTCATTATGAGAGGTTGTGCCAGCCATTGAAGCTAGGTGACCCCCTGATGAGCTTCCAGTTATTCCAATAAATGAAGGATCAATTTTATATTTTTTTGCATTACCTCTTATAAATCTTAATGCTGCTTTTACGTCATGAATTTGGGCAGGGAAAACAGCATCAAAAGAAGATCTGTGGTTAATTGAGGCAACTGCAAATCCTGAGTCAATTAGTGGTTGAATAAGTGCTTTTTTTATTTTCCCCGCTGCTTTAGAGTTATTAGATTTAAATGCACTTCCATAAATTGTTAGAATTAAAGGACTTTTATTAGAGGTAGATGATGGGAGATAAATATCCATCATATGGTAGATTTTTTCATCTCCTGCATAATTTAAATCTTTCCATGTAGGTTCAGGTAATTCCTGACAAACTGTATAAGAACAAATTAATATGAAAAGAAATTTCAATTCCTTCATCTTGAAGTCAGCTTTAAACTATAAATAATTATGTTTTTTCAGATATTAACGTTTAGTATTAGAATGGGGAAAAATAGTTTTTTTCATTTTTCTTTCCATAATCATGATTTTTTTTTTTTTGATTTAAGATATATCAATTAACGCACCGATAAAGGAAATCATCAAAGCATTATCAATTATAATTGCTTTTTCATTAGATATAGAAGCAAGGTAAGAAACTTTTATTTTCGAATTGATTTAAAGGGTTTTGGAAGTGCCAGCTCTAACAATTTTTTTATATTAGAAATATGAAAAAGTTAATTCTTCTTTTACTAATAGTCCCTCTTGTTTCCTTTGGGCAAAATCCGAATTCTGATGAAAAATATACCTTCAAAAGAGGAGATGTTAATGGAATTGGAAAGTGGTATATGGGTAGAGAAATTGCCTATGTAATGGGGTTTCAAGGAATTGGTTGGTTAGAAAGATCTGATCGGGAAAAAGAAGAAAACGTCTCTAATTTGATTCAAAACATGAGGATTGAATCCAATGACACTATTGCTGATATTGGCGCTGGTTCTGGTTATCATGTATTCAGGTTGGCCCCTTTGGCAAAAAAAGGATTGGTGTATGCTGTGGACATTCAAAATGAAATGTTAAAGGCAATTCAAAGTAAGATAGATTCTTATAAAATAAAAAATGTAGAAACGATTCATGGTGGCGAAAAAAGTATTCATTTGCCAAATAATTCAGTAGATAAAATTTTAATGGTAGATGTTTATCATGAATTTAATTTTCCAAAGGAAATGATCATATCAATCAAAAATGCATTAAAGCCAAATGGAGAATTATTTTTAATTGAATATAGAGGGGAAGACCCAAGAGTTCCAATTAAAAAAATACACAAAATGACTGAAAAACAAGCTGTCAAGGAAATGGAAGCTGCTGGTTTCACTCTCCGAGAAAACATAGGTAATCTTCCCTGGCAACATTGTATGGTTTTTATAAATAATTTATAAATCTCAAAATTCATATCTTGTAAAAAAATGAATTCCTTAAAAAGCCCTAAAATATGGCTCATAATACTTGCTTTACTTCATACTGGGCCTGGTGTTATTCTGCCTTATATTTAAATGGGGGGAGGTACTGAATATCTTGCAACTATATTTATCTTTTTGTGCTTCACTGTTTATATATTATATATTGCATTTATGACAAAAGGACAAAATCAAGCTAGATTATCAGTAATTTTTTGCTCTCCTATTATTGTATTTTTTATTATTGGAGCGGTAATGAAATTAGAAATTATGGGAGTGCCAGTAGCTTCATTTCCAGAGGCTATATTCCCTTTCACAGTATGGTCATTACCAATTCTAACTGGTATTTTAAATTGGAATGCCGAAGCCTAAAAATAGATTAACCCTAACACCCTTCTGGGGTGCTTTTTGAGGTTTTTATCTTCATAGGGGTGATTTGTTGTTCAAATAAAAAAATCAATAGTGCTTTAATAACAACATTTATGGGTTTATAACTCAATTATATGAAAATATATTAAAGTAAATATATTGGTTTTAAGAGTTTCAATTATCTAGGGCATTAATTGCAATCCAAGCCATAAGCCCGCCACCAATTTCCAAAGCCGATTCATCAATATTGAAATTTGGGGTATGAAGCCCTGATTCAATACCTTTTTCTGCATTACCGACTCCTAATAAATAAAAACAGACTGGGTTTCTTTCGGAATAGTATGCAAAATCCTCAGAAGCCATCCATTGGTTCATTTCAATCACATTTCCGTCACCCAAATAGGAGGTTGCATGGGACATTAAGTCCTTAGTTAAATTGAAGTCGTTGACCAAGTTTGGATAACCATGGTTGATTTTTAATTTGCAGGTTCCTCCCATGGCTTCTGCCATTGAGGTGACCAATATATCCAATTTTTCTAAGGCTGTTTTACGCCATGTTTCGTCCAAAGTTCGAAAGGTACCTTCAATGTGAACTTCATCAGGGAGTATATTAATTGCGCCATTTGCAGTCACTTTTCCAAAAGAAAGTACGCACGGAATTTTTGGCGAAGCCATTCGGCTGACCAGCTGTTGTGCAGCAACGATGATATGTGAAGTAATTAAAACTGGGTCTATTGCTTTTTCAGGCATCGCGGCATGGCCTCCTTCTCCTTTAACCGTAAGAAAGAGTTCATCCATACTGGCCATAAATCTCCCTGAACAAAAACCAACCTTGCCAACCGGAATATCTGGTCTTACATGTTGAGCGATATGTGGTAGTATTCCCAGGTCTTGATAAACTTTTTCATTTATTACCAAACTTGCCCCTCCAGGCATAACCTCTTCACCTGGTTGGAAAAGTAATTTGATTTTCCCCTTTAAATTATCTTTTAGATCAAATAAAATCTTAGCACAGAGCAAAAGTGAAGCAGTATGAGCATCGTGGCCACAAGCATGCATTACCCCCTTTTTTTTTGAAACATATGAAACATCATTTCTTTCTTCGATTGGTAGCGCATCAATATCAGCACGCAATAAGATCGATTCCCCTTCTCCTATTCCATAGATGGTCGCCAAAATTCCGGTTTCAGCCACCGAAACAATATCAGTAATTCCAATGTCCTGCAACTGTGATTTGATATAGTCACAAGTGTTATGCTCCTTAAAAGAAAGTTCAGGATTTTGGTGAAGATAGCGTCTTACATTTATGAATTCTTTAGCGTGTATTTGGGCTAAATTTTTTATGCTTTCTTTTCGAATCATGATATAAAAATAGTGGTTTTGGGAGTTTTAATGAAGATTTGGGGAAGTGCTACCAAAAACAGTCCTTATAAATCTCCTAGGCATATTATTTTCTTTTTTCTTGATCATTTTATTTTTTCTAATAAAATTGTATTTGATTCTATTATTGATATTCAATGCTTCTCATTTTCGATACCCTTTAACCATGTGGCATTGTTTTGAAGTACAAATGCGTCATCGTTCAAATTAGGGTAATCTCTATATACTCTGTCGATTTCTTCTTTTTGACCTAATGACAAGGTTTCGTTTTCATCTAAACACCATGTTCCCTTCAGCAATCCTTGCCGTCTTAAAACTTCATGAATTCCAGCAATACATCCACTAAAATTATTGGCAGCATCAAAAAAAGCAGAATTCGTATCAGTTACTGCAACATTAAGTTTCATTAATTCCTCAGGAATATTATTCCCCGATTTTTTGACTTTATGTATGTAGTTCAATAGCTCCACCGCTTTAAGTGTCCAAACCGCCCAATGGCCCAATAATCCACCAACAATTTCCTTTTTTATAAATTCTCCTTCAACTTGGACTTCATAAGTGGTCAAAAGGTCGGCAACGATATTATCATCATTGCCCGTATATAGGGCAATATCATCTCGGCGTGAAGAAGCACATACAGCACGAACCACTTCTAAGGTCTGGTAACGATTGAAAGGGGCAATTTTGATTGCTTGTACATTTTTAATTTCCGAAAAGTACTTCCAAAAATTATGACTTAAGACCCGACCCCCTACGGCAGGCTGCAGATAAAACCCAAAAACAGGAATTACTTCAGCTATTTTTTTTGTGCGCTCCAATAGGGCATCTTCATCCCAGTTACTAAGCCCATTGGTACTGACCAATACAATATCATAACCAAGTTCTGCACAGATCTTGGCCTCGTTTACTACTTGTTCATTATTGCCGGTCACTCCAGCCACTTTAATGAAAGGGCGATGTAAATCTGCCTTCTCAATTTCTTCAATGGCCAATTGCAATACTTTGTGATATAAATTTATTTTTGGATCCCTTATCTGGAACTGAGTCGTGTGAACACCAATGGCAATTCCTCCCGCTCCTGATGCCATATAGTACCTAGTCAATAAACGTTGTCGATTCTCGTCGAGCAACCTATCATCGTTCAACGCCAAGGGATGGGCAGGTATTACGGTACCTTTTTGTAGCAATCTTTTAATTTCGGGGTTTAAGGTTTTCATTTTTTAGCGTGAATTCTATTCTTTAAGAGTTTTTGGATTAGAAATCTCCATTTCTTTCTTGAAAGTGTGTCGGCTTGCCAAGTTGTTTGCCACCCTTTTCAACCCAATTAGCTGTCCACTTTATCATTTCATCAATTGAAACCAGAGGGTTTCCAAACAATTTATATGACTGGGTTGCATCATTCAATAATGCAGTCTTGGCCGGCTTATTTTCAAAAATAGGATTTTTGTCAAATAAATTTCCGAATTCTTTAGCAAGCCATTTAACAGATATGGTCTCCGGGCCCGTTATATTCAATTTTTTGGCGGGTGATTCGCAATGTAGTAGACTTCGAATAGCATATTCATTGGCATCTCCCTGCCAAATAACATTTGCGAAACCCATTCTCAAATCAATGGGTTTATTGTTCATTACCATATTTGCAACTTCCAGCAAAACCCCATACCTGAGATCTATTGCATAGTTTAAACGGTACAAAACCATCTCTATACCGTTCTTAATACAAAAATGCTCGAATATACGCTCCCTTCCTAGACAAGACTGGGCATATTCTCCAATGGGAGATGGTTTAACATCTTCCTTTGCGCCACCACTGTCTACAGGCGTCAAAGGATATACATTTCCTGTAGAAAATACGACGATTTTGGAATTCTTGTATTTTTCGGAAACCCTTCCTGGAAGGTAAGCATTCATTGCCCAGGTAAAATGTTCATTTCCAGAGGTACCAAACTTATTACCCGCCATGTAAATAATGTTTTTGGCTTCAGGAAGTTGCATCAAAGTATCGTCATTCAACAGGTCCACTTTGATACATTCGATACCAAAATCGGTCAATTCTTTAAAAAGGTCTTTATCGGAAAATCGGGAAGCCCCCATTATTTTTTTATTGGAGCCAGATGAATCGACCGCCTTTTTAGCAAGCTTGGCTAAAGTCGGCCCCATTTTCCCACCCAAGCCTAAAATCATAATATCGCCTTCGATTCTGGCCATATCATCAATAAGACGTTTTGAAGGTTTAGAGAGCCTTGTCTCCAGCTCCTTAATTGTATACACCATTGCTTTTACATTATTTTATAAAAATATTATAAGTGTTCGCCCCGGACAAGACCAATAACAATATCAATCCTAAGATCAATACTCCCTGCAATAGTATACCTATTCTAAAATGATTTTTTACAGCTCTGTCTTTAGCAATTAAAAAGAGCATCAATCCGATTAATGGTCCAACGATGATGGTGAAACCCGACGCCATAACTATTAAATCAATTGGCAAGTTTCCGAAAATAATCGCTACCGAAGCTCCTATAAAAATGACAGACATTATAACATAACGTACCTTTTTGGATTCCAGTTTTCTGCCAATATTTAAGGCATCCGATAGCAAGACCCCCCCTAGGGTTGCATTTCCTATTAAAGAGGAAAAGGAGGCTGCAAAAAGGCCGGACATAAAAATCAGCGTAGCATAACTCCCAAAAATTGGCTCCAATGTCTTTCCCATTTCAGTAGCGGAATTCACTTGTATGCCCTTAGGAAAGAGCACAGATGCAGCCGTTAACATTACCATGGATGTTATGATGCCTAAAATAAGGACACTAGATATGCATTCAAGTTCATGAGACTTTGATTTACTCTTGTCCCATCCTTTTTCCTGTACCAAATATGATTGGTAAAAGGACCCCGCAACTGAAAAACTAGAAGCCACCAAACCAAAGGCCAAAAATTCTGAACCACTAGGCAAACGAAAATCGAACTGGGTCAGCAAAAGCGGGATATCGGGTTTTGAAATAATTAGAGTAATAACAAAGGAGACTAGCATTAGAACGACCATGGTAATCATAATTTTTTCTAGAATCTTGAAGAAAGTCTTAAAGAACAAGAGTGTGATAGCAATGATCGAAAAGGCAATTACCCAAGGCACCGAAGAAGAATCAAAAATCTCACCGAACACGATACCCGCGCCAATAGAGTTCCCGGCCTGAAACGAGGCAGCTATAACAAAAAGACCAACTCCGATAATTATACAAACTTCATTCCCATATTTTTCGCGAATCAACTGTATCAAGCTGCGATCCGAACTGAGTCCGATACGTGTGGAAATAATAGTGAAGGCTCCCATAAATAGTATACATAACGGCACGATCCAAAGCAACTGAAATTGATAAGTAGCCCCAATTTTAGACGCTATCGCTAGGCTTCCGGGGCCCAATACCATTGCAGCGGTTATAAACCCAGGACCAACAAGATTAAATATACTCTTTGATTTTTTTTCGCTCATTTTGAATTTCAAACATAAGGAACTCGGGTTTTCGGAGTTTCCAATTTATCTTCAAAGACTTAAACAAGATCAAAAATATATTTGTTATTCTTGCAACTTTTGGAAGTTATTGATTTAATTTTTGTGAAAACGAAAAAAAAAATTAGGAAACTAAAGCAGTTAAAGTCATAATTTAGATTGTGTTATTGGAGTATTGTGGGGAAAACCTATTAATTAATCACAGCCCTCTCCATAGTCTACTTCTCTAACCTTAAAATCCTCTCTATATTTGACAACCTTGAGTTTATAATCTTGTCCATAATCAACTACTTTCCACTTTCCACTTTTGTCTTCACCATAGTTTACATAGTTTATTTTAAGGTCCTGACCATATTCTACGAATTTTACTTTGTAATCCTCGCCATACTCGACAAACTTAATTTTACCAAAAACATGACAAGCCTTTTGGCTAAATCCTATTAATGGAAAAGAAAATAAGAGAATTATTATTACTTTTTTCATTCTCCTATTACCTAATAAATAATTCATAAAATATTATAGTCAGAACTACTCCTTCTAAAAATGAAATGCAAGCGACTTGATAGGTGTCAAGATTAAACTTCTCCATCACTTGCTTCATAAGTTTCTTATGCCATTCAATCATCTCTTACTTTTTTATCTCCAATTTAGACAAGAAGTTTTAATTATTAAAATCTTCATCTCCAAAAGTCAATGTTAGTTTGACTTATCTCAGGGGTCTATAAGCAGTCTAGGGTGAAAATTGATGGAATATTAAGCTTGTGTTAATTAGTTGCATTTTAGAATTACGATTATTATTTTAACACTCTAACAATAATTTATTTAAAATGAAAAAAATTATCATCTTTATTTTTGCAATGTGTTTCACCTCTTGTCAAGTAGAAAAAGAAGAAAAAAGAGGGCCTTTGGAGGGGGTTTGGGAGAGAACAGGTACTATAATTTTTAAAAATAATCGACCAGCAGATACACTTCCAATGGCCGATGAGCAATTTCAAACTAAGGTCTTTACCCAACATCATGCACTTTGGTTAGGGAATCGTAAAAATCTTGACTCACTTGGTAATGATAGAGAACCAGGAGGTGGAATATATTCAAGACAATATTCTGTTGTAGATGGAGTTTTGACGGAATTTCTAACGTCTGGTAGCGATCGAATGGAAAATTGGTTCAAATCAAATATGGAAAAAGACGAAAACGGGAATTATCCAATAAGTTTTAAAGTCATTATCAATGAAAACTCATATTATCAAATGTGGGGACTTGATAGTTTAGGTAATGGTAATGCCGAGTTATATAAAAGAGTTGAATAAAAATTATTTTTAAATAATTGTAATTTAACATTTTATAATTCCCCCTATTTAGGTTTCAATATAAATAGCTCTTTTTAGCTCATTTTTAAAAAAGATGAAAAAACTCCTTTTAAGTAAAAAAACACTTTTTCCCGAGACGTCCTATTTGGTCCTACGCTTTTCATTGGGGATTATGATGTGCTATTACCACGGTTGGTCAAAACTACTTGCAGATAGCTCTCGTTGGGAAAGACTAGGAAATAATTTGACCCAATGGATTGGATTTGATATGCTTTCAGTTCCTTTAGGATTTATGGCGGCCTTTTCAGAATCCATAGGTGCACTCTTGATTGCCTTTGGACTGTTGACACGTCCGGCAGCCTTTTTATTGGTCTTTACCATGTTAGTGGCCAGCTCAAAAAAACTTTCAGAAGTAGGAATTGACGGCAGTGAACTGCCTATTCTTTTTCTTATTTTGAGTTTGGTAATTCTGTTTAGAGGATCCGGGAAATATAGTTTGGATCGCATCTTTTTTAAAAGATAAATTGTTTGTTAGCGAATTCAATATGTGAATTTCACAGAATTTGGTTTTTTTGCCGTCTTCTATCTCTAGTATTAAAAGAACTTAATGAACAATGCTCAAAGAATAAACAGTGTTTTTAATTTCTGCTATTTTAGATAAAATTTATAATGCTTTAGTTTTATTAAGCCTGTGTTTTAAATATGAAAAATATTATTTACATTCTTTTAGGGTCTTATTTTGTAACATTAAGTTGTATTAATAATCCTGAAAAAAATAAAACAACAACAGACAAAAAACCTAATATACTTTTAATTGCAGTAGATGATCTAAACGATTGGATTGGAGTATTAAAAGGACACCCTCAAGCTTTAACACCAAATATAGATAGATTAGCAAACGAAGGAATGCTTTTTGCCAATGCACATTGTCAGGCTCCGGTATGTAATCCAAGCAGGGCAAGTCTGATGACATCCCTTTACCCAAGTACAACAGGTATATATTTTTTGAATCCAGATATTGAGCATTCTCCCATTGCAAAAAAAAGTATTTTGATGCCAAAAAGGTTTCTCAATGAGGGATATTATGTGACTGGCGCAGGTAAACTATTTCATAACGCTCGGGGAATAAATAAAAAATACGTGCCCAATTATGGAGGGAATTTTGGAGGCTTTGGGCCTTTTCCTGAAGAAAAACTAACTAATTTTCCAGGACATCCATTATGGGACTGGGGAATTTTTCCAAACGATGATTCATTAATGCCGGATTATAAGCTGGCGACTTGGGCAGAAAGTATTTTAAAAAACGAAATAGCCACACCATTTTGGATGGGGGTTGGTTTTTATCGCCCACATGTACCACAATATGTGCCAAAAAAATGGTTTGATCTATATCCAATCGACTCTATTCAGCTACCGGAAGTTCTTAAAAATGACTTGAATGACATTTCTAATTATGGCATCAATATTACGAGAGAAGGGCATGTTTCACCCAAACACGAATGGGTAATTGAAAATGAACAATGGAAACCTTTAGTTCAGTCATATCTTGCATGTATAAGCTTTGTTGATGCTCAAATAGGACGCGTATTTGATGCACTCAAAAATAGCGCCTATGCGAACAATACATTCATAATACTTTTTAGTGATCATGGATTTCACTTGGGTGAAAAAGAACGATATGCAAAAAGAAGCCTTTGGAATGATGGAACTAGAGTTCCTCTCATTTTCTGGGGACCAAATATTTCAAAAGGAACAAGTAAAAAACCTGTACAACTCCTTGATATATATCCAACATTGCTTGACTTAGCTCAAATCAATGCGGATGAGCTGCATGAGGGGCATTCTTTATACAATATTCTAAAGGGAGGAGTAGAAAAATGGGCTCGTTATGCCAGAACAAGTTTTGGCCCCGGTAATCATTCAATCATTTCTGAAAATTATAGGTATGTTCACTATAATGACCAGACTGAGGAATTTTATGACTATACCATAGATCCTCATGAATGGATCAACAAAAGTAATGACCCTAAATATCGTGATCTGATCAAGCAACATCGCGCATTACTTCCAAAAAATGAACATCCTGTTTTGGGAAAGAATTCTACAGGTCATGTTGCTTATCAAATATCTGAATCATCAAAAAACTAATAAAATAAACCTGGTGGCGAAAAATTTGAGGATGAAGTTTAAGGACAATAATTCAAAAGAACGAAGTAAATCTTTTTTAGCTTTTATTTGCTTTATCGCATCACTTGGTGGACTACTTTTTGGATTTGACACAGCAGTAATTTCAGGAACTTTTAATCTTGTTGAACAGTATTTTTCTCTAAATGAGATAGAAGTTGGCTGGTTTGCTAGTTCAGCATTGATAGGTGCAATTATTGGAGCTTTTCTCTCAGGAGTATTAAGCGATAAATACGGGAGAAAACCCATTCTGATGATTGCTTCATTGCTGTTTTTTGTTTCTGCATTCGCTTCTACATTTCCTCCTTCATTCGCATTTCTAATATTTGCTCGATTAGTTGGTGGGATTGGAGTTGGAATGGCATCTGTTTTGGCTCCCTTGTATATTTCCGAATTTTCCCCTCCAAAAATAAGGGGCAAATTAGTGGCGCTCTATCAACTATCTATTGTTATCGGAATTTTAATGGCATACTTTTCTAACTGGATACTACTAGAGTTTTCTCAGGAAAGCCTTTCATCATTTAGTGGTTCAGAATTATTTCATAAAATATTAGTATTAGAGGTTTGGCGGGCAATGTTTGGTTTTGAAATGATCCCCTCAGGATTGTTTATACTTCTTTTGTTTTTGATTCCTGAAAGTCCTCGCTGGTTGATTAAAAACAATCAATCCGAAAAAGGATACAAAATTTTAGTGAGGATTAGTGGAACTATAGCCGCAAATAAAGAATTTAAAGAAATCAAGGATTCAATTAATAACTACAAAGGAAAATTAGGAGATCTTTTAAAGCCAGGGTTTAGACTTGCACTTCTCGTTGGTGTGGGTTTGTCAGTATTTGGTCAATTTACAGGAGTTAATATTATAATTTATTATGGTCCTACTATATTAGAGAATGCTGGATTTAAACTCGACGGAGCACTACAGTTTCAAATTGCTATAGGCTTAATTAATCTGATATTTACCATTTTTGCATTATGGAAAATTGATAGTTGGGGCAGACGACCATTGTTGGTCTATGGAATGTCCTCTGTTTTTATTTCTTTAATGATTATTGCTTTTCAATTTACATTTGATTCTACTAATGGAATCTGGATTGTAATTATGCTTTGTATTTACATGGCATCTTTGGCCCTGTCTATTAATGCGGTAATATGGGTATTGATTGGTGAAATATTCCCTAATAGGATTAGGGGAACAGCAATGTCAATAGCGACATTCGCAAACTGGGGTGCTAATTTCCTTACTGCTTTTATTTTTCCATGGTTTGTGGATAAAATAGGAGTTGGCGGTGGTTTTTTTACTTTTGCTGGAATGTGTCTAATTGCAACAATATTCTTTTACAGGTATGTTCCTGAAACAAAAGGAAAAAGTCTTGAAGAAATAGAAAATTATTGGAGCAGCTCCAGTACAAAAAAAAATTCATCTAAATGAAAAAAACCTCCCGTAAAGATTCTAATAGAAGAAAATAAAATAAGGGACAATAACTGCTAAAAATCCTGCAATAGTCCAGAAAATCAATTTTTTAAAATCCATAATAAATCATTGGGAAAAACATAAATAAGGAGCCCACAACAATTCCAATAATAAGTCCTTTTCTAGATTTTTCTGAGAAATTAGGTAAAATCCTTTTTAAGAGTAAATCTTGTATTGTTTGAGCGCCTGCCATAACTCCAAAGCAACCAAATAGGAATGAAGAGTCTATATTTATATTGAAAAAATTTTCAAGCACTAAAAAAAATAATGTTCCAGAAACTAAGACACCAAAACCGAATAAACCTCCATATTTTTTAAACCAATTTTCCATTTAACTAAATGTAAACACACCACTAAAATTAATTAGTGCTAAATAAGTTACAAAAAGAAAAATTAGCTTTTTCATTAGGTATAAAAAGCAAGTTAAGAAACTTTCATTCTATTCCTTCCTTGTATATAAAGTAATATGTGAGGTAAAAAGTGTTGGGGTGTTTTTCTGGGTTAATTATTTAGTTTGTTTTTATAAAAATAAATGATTGATTTGTAATGGATTTTTTAAATTGTAAATAAATAAATAATTTATTTCGATGTTTATTATTGATAACTACCCGCTTGCAGTGTTTTTTTGCATTATCACTATGTTATGTTGGGGTTCATGGGCCAACACTCAGAAAATGGCTAGTCAAAAATGGCCATTTCAGCTTTTCTACTGGGACTACTCATTAGGAATTTTACTTATAACATTAATCTTTGCACTTACTCTTGGATCAATAGGTGATGAAGGAAGAAACTTTATAGTTGATCTAAAGCAGGCCAAAATGGATAATTTGAATTCTGCTTTTTTAGGAGGTGTCATTTTTAATTTCGCTAACTTATTATTGGTAATCGCAATAGAAATTGCTGGAATGGCAATTGCTTTTCCGATTGGTATTGGGATTGCATTGATTTTAGGGGTCTTTACAAATTATCTTGTGCAACCCGAAGGTGATCCAATTGTTCTTTTTTGTGGAGTAATGTTAGTTACTTTTGCAATAATTATTGATGGGATTGCCTACAAGAAAATATTACAAAATACTAAAGAGAAACCAATTAAAGGAATTTTATTTTCTGCCGCTGCTGGAGTTGCAATGGGATTTTTTTACAAATATGTTACGGCGTCAATGACTTCTGACTTTGTTTCACCAGAATCAGGGAAATTAACTCCTTATTCAGCTTTAGTTATTTTTTCTTTTGGAATATTAATATCAAGTTTTCTTTTTAATACGATAAACATGTATCGTCCTTTTTCCGGTGAAAAAGTTTCCTTTAAAGATTATTTCATTATGGGCACTTCAAAACTCCATTTTATTGGCATTCTGGGAGGAGTGATATGGGGGATTGGAATGTCCTTCAATATAATTGCTTCAGAGCAAGCTGGTCCAGCTATTGCATATGGTTTAGGTCAAGGAGCTACTTTGGTTGCTGCAATTTGGGGAGTTTTTATTTGGAAGGAACTTAAGGAGCTTCCAAAAAAAAATAATTGGTTAATTCCAATGATGTTTTTTTTATTTATTGCAGGTATAGGAACTATTATAGCCGCAAAATTAATCTGATTAAATTATGAGGTTATTCACTATTGGAAGTAGTAATACTGATTTAGTTATTTATCTAGATCATATTCCCAAAATTGGAGAAACAGTTATTGGTGGAGAGTCTCAAGTAATATTTGGTGGAAAAGGAGCTAATCAAGCTGTTGCTGCAAAAAAAGCCGGATCTGATGTGAAATTTATCACCCAGCTGGGAGATGACAGTTTTGGAAATGAACTTATCAAATATTTTAAGTCATTAGATCTCCCCGAAAAATATTTATTGATAGACAAGAATCAACCTTCTGGAATAGCCCAAATTTTTGTTTCTAAAAAAGGTGAAAATTCTATAGCAGTGGCTTCGGGTTCAAACGGAACACTTTTTTATGAAAGAATTGAATCTTTTCTTGAAGAAATTATAAATGATGATCTATTGTTAATGCAGTTTGAAATCCCCCTCGAAACGGTTATTTCTGTAATTAATTATTGCCACAATAAGAAAGTTAAAACAATAATTAACCCAGCACCTGCAGCATTTTTACCTGACAGCGTTATTAAAAAAATATGGATGATTACACCTAATGAATCTGAGGCTGAACTTCTAACAGGAATCTCAGTAATTGATAAAAAAAGCACATTAGAGGCAGCAGAAAAACTAATTAATAAGGGAATAGAGCACTGTATAATTACACTCGGTAAAAAAGGAAGTATTTGGCTGAGCCCTCAAGGGGGATATGAATTTAAAGTACCTGCTGTCAATGCAGTTGATAGTACAGCAGCGGGAGATGTATTCAATGGATATTTAGCAAATGCAATTTCTGGAAATCTTCCAATTGAGAAGGCAATTGCTCAGGCCCATGCAGCGGCCTCTTTGTCAGTAACTATAAAGGGGGCGCAAACCTCAATTCCTTCAAAAGAGGAAGCAATTGGTTTTTTAAAATTAAACCCTATAACTTCAAAAAAAATATACTAAGAACTATTTTCCCTAATTTGAAATAGCTTCTCGGGCCTTAAGAATACGATCCTGTTTGAAAAAACACACACAACCCACGCAAGGGATGTGACTGAAAACGGCTACGGCAACATCTAAAATGCAACCTGGTTTGGGGAGATAGCTTTAATCATTAATACAAATTGCTAAGTGGACAGCTTTCTTTCAGGTTGACTTTGGTCCTCCTTCGGGAGGGTTCTTATTTCTTGGAATTAATATAAATTAAGCAAATAGTAACTATGATGCTACAAATTATAAATACCCAATTTGTCCAACCAATTTTTTTCGTTTGAATTAGACCTATTACAGCCCCTATTGCCATGATGAATCCACCCAATAGAAAAATCAAAAGTCCAATGTCGCTTTTTACATCAAAAAAAATACCCCCAAAACCCATTATAATAAGTCCAATACTAATTGGATATTGGGGATCGAATTTTAATAGTTTTTTCATGTCTCTAAAACTTAACTGCATTGCAATAAGCAGAACTAATTTGGACAATATAGTTCACCTTCCATATATGAATTATAATCAGATTCTGAAACCTCTCCTGTTTTGGCTGGTGGACTAAACTCATCAATATTGCCAATATTAATACTTCCCCAGTAAAAAAAATATCTTTCAGCAACTTTAATTTTTCTTGAAATTTCAAAACAATCTTTCTCTTTATTACAATAAGGGAAAATAATAAAGCAGCCCAGCAATAAAATCAATTTTCTCATGACTCTAAAATAGAGAAAATAGCACAATTCGTATTTGCATTATTCGCAATCTAAAAGTCTCTTATTAGAGCTAAAATCACTAAAAAGTGTCGATTAAATGCACTTTTGAGGCTTTCTGAATGCGGCATAAATTATAATTAACTATTTATCAGTAGCTTACAAGTCTACTTTACATAATAATTATTATCTGAAACAGGCCTACTGTTGCAGGATTTACATCAAATCGAAGAAATCATTCAAGAATTACCCATTGCTTTAATTTAACATCCGTTTCAGAAGAAAGTTCCAAGGTTAGAGAACGGGACATATATTTACCTGCAGCAGCACTAGTTTCACCTACAGCAAGGCAAAGGGTAAGATCTTCTTTTGGCGCAAATTCTCCGCTATCTTCGTTATAGATAAATTTCTGATCG
>MDSV01019690.1_pt1 | contig 31506 bp, 26 predicted proteins | sample 810851 | NCBI WGS metagenome assembly MDSV01 (sample SAMN05326640, study PRJNA326480) | marine metagenome | isolation source: seawater | place: Atlantic Ocean: North East | collected 2012 | reverse complement strand
ATCAAAAGTAGCACTTCCAATAAATAAGAGGTTAGCGTCAGCTAAAATTAAACTTAAAGAAAAAAGAAGTCAGAAAACAGCACAAATTAAGAAAATCAACGAACGGATCTCTGCTAAACGCGAAATGCGTAAAAATGCTTCTAAACCAGAGAAAAAAGCATCTCTATTAGATGATATAAACGCATTAAAAGAAACAATTGATTTGAAGCGACTCGACTTCGATAATCAAATCGAAGAGATGATTGTAAAAATTGAAGAAATTGAAATTGAAAGGCAACAAAAGTATCAAGCTGTGGATGATAAAATTGAATTAATAAATGCCAAAGAGTCAAAAGTAGGTCAATATAGACAATGGTCCATTCATAAAAATCTTTGGTCTGACATCAGCACTTTTACAAATCACCTTATAGATACTAACTTAAATTCTAACGTAGAAAATGACGAAGAAAGTAGTAAGGAATGGAAAATGACACCAAACAGTTGGCAGATAGGAGAATTAGCTTATACCTATTGGGCTAAGATATACCCTTCAGAAGCACCACTTACCCATGCATTTCATATAGGTTTTGCTGTTTGTCGTTCATTTAAATGGCTTAGAAATGTTCAATATGAAAAAGTTAAGGAAAGAATTAATCAGCCTTGTGTTCTTATGTGGCCAGCTATAGATGATAAATTTGCAGCTAAAATTGATCAAAATGGTAGCCTCTTAATTGAATATAAAAGACTGGTTTTGAAAATGATGGAAGAAAATTTAGAACTATTAAAAAAAATAGGTGCTCACGTGCAGTGTGTTCGTAGAGAGAATGATAAAGGGGACACTGTGCCAATAGATTATTATTTAACTAATAAAGAAGATTTTGAAATTATGACGCACTACGATACTAATCAAGAATTTAATTTGTTATCTAATTTTTGGATAATGGACGATTTTATGGACAATGAACTAATAAGTTATGAGAATATAGCTTTATTAGAAAAAAACTTATCTATTTACATTACGCTTTTCGGAAACGTAATTAAACAGTTAAATGAGTACGCACTAGCGCAAGGCATAAATAAAGAAAGTATAAATTTAAAACTTGACCAAGTAAACAGACTAGGAAAAACAATGTATAAAGAGTTTGAAAAATTTTATACTGGTGGTAAGCTTAAACTTAATCCAGATCAAGAAGAGAACCTTGTAAAATTTGCAAAGGAAATAGGCTTAAATCAAAATAATTATCAATATTTCAAAAGTCAATACATTTTCTCTAAAAACTATAGTGATGGTTGATGTTTTAAGTTTTAGGATTTGCTCAGGGTCATTTTAAAAATAGAATTGGGGGTAAAGTGTTGAAGTATTCCCCTTTTCTTTCTAAACTAAGTCAACTTTTTCTTACTTTAATAGTTTAAAACTTATGAAATGAAAAAACTTATAATATTTACTTTTTCAGTATTGATATTTAGTAGTTGTGTAACTGTTTCACGTTATTCAGGTGAAATATTTCCTTCGAATGTTACTTTCGATAAACCAAACTTTAAGTACATTAATACTGTTACAGGAACTTCAAATGCAACTTTTGGTAGCTATGGATGGGACGATAAAAAAGTTAATGGAATTGTTAATGAAGCAAAGCAAAATTTATACCAGCAGTTACACCTAAAAGAAAATCAAGTGCCAACCAATTTCACCTTAGACTTTGTAAAGGTAGGAGCACCTTCAGGACAATATCTAGTTTTAAGACAGCTAAAAGCAGTATTAACAGCAGATGTTTTTGAGTTTTCTAATAATGGAGAATATGCAGACGACCTAAATACAGAATCTAAACCAAAACCAGTCCTTAGAAATGACTTACAAACCACACAATTAGGCTCAGATGTTCAAAGTGTAATAAAGAAGAATTTCGTAGACTTTAATAGCAATGTAAAACTTAAAAAAGGAATGAGTGTATTGTTCAAAACCGGTGAAAAATATTACAGAGGGGTTGTTAAATATAAGGAATATGAAAAGGTAAACTTAATTACAATTGAAAGATATGACACTAAAACAAATAATTGGATTTCTTCTGAAAAAAACAATGTTACAATTCCTATTAGTCTTATAATTAGTTATAAATTTTAATTAAATCTAACTTAATAAATAAACTCATAAAACTTATTATTAACCCCTTTTTGCTTACTTTATTAAATCAACTTTTTCTTATTTTAATAATTTAAAACTTACAAAATGAAAAACAGCATAAAAAAACTCACATTTCTATTTCTTGTTTCTCTTTTTTCTTGTAATAGTAATGAAAATAACAAGACAATTACTGACAATAATTCTACAACACAAAATGAGATATTATTTGAAGTGGATACAGCTAATAGCTCTATTAGTTGGGTTGGAACTATGGTAGGAATATATAAGCATAATGGTTTAATTGGCATAAAAGAAGGCAATTTATCTTGGAACGGAAATTCATTTTATGAAGGAAAATTTACTATAAATATGAAATCTATAACACAATTAGACACCTTATATAAAACGGAAGAAAATAAGTTAGTTCGACATTTAGAATCTGCAGATTTTTTTGATGTGATAAACTATCCCACAGCATCTTTTACAATTACTGAATCCAAATCCGAAAATAATAGTATCACAGGAAATTTAACCATTAGAGGTATTACCAATTCTGAAACTGTTAGTGAAATATTTTTTGACAAAGAACTTAGCACTGTATCAGGAACTATTTCTTTTGATCGTCAAAAATATGGAGTATTGTTTAAAGGATCATCAAAAGATATGTTAATAAGCGATGATGTAGACCTTAAAATAAATTTAAAACTTTTAAAATTAAATATATAAACTGTATAGCAGGGTTAATTGTTCTACTAAAAACTTTAGCCAAACCAACTAATAATTGAAATACTATTTAATTTAAGTCTTACTGGTTTATCTTTTTTGTTTGGAAAAAAGAAACTACTCCCCCATGCTGTCTTACAAAGTCAACTTTTTCTTATTTTAATGGTTTAAAACTTATGAAATGATCTTAAGTTATTTTTTAAAACTGCTTATTTTGGAGAACAACTAATTTTTAGATAATATGTATTTTATTGGAATTAATATCCCATTTAATTGTTCTATGGAAGACCCTGTTGAAGATTATATTTTAAAAGAAAAATTGAATAATAACAGAGATTTATGGGATGAGCAATGTTGGGGATTTTATGATGAAATTGATTTAAAACTATTTAGGGAAGAATTGTTTTTAGATGTTGATGAGGACGGAATACAAACCAATATTAAATCAGACAATAAATTCAAAAAAGAGTTTATTGATTTATCACGTTCGATTGAGTATATTTTTATTTATTTTGATAAAGATTTTAATGTAATTAGTAAAGATGCGTTTATTGAATTAACAAAAAGTTCTACCGAATTCACCTTATCCATATGTCAATGTTCACCTGACTAATAATTTTTTAGTTGGAAATTAGATAATATTTTACAACAGTGTAACAATAACTAACCTCCCATTGCTTTCTTAACTAAGTCTTAAAATCTTATTGATTAAATACTTTTGATATTCTTCTAGCCACTGATCGCATACTTATTAATTTTATTTTTATGAGGTGGTTTCCTTATATAAATAGGATATTTAAACAACCTAAATATGCAATTGCAATTGTTTTTTTAGCGGCATTCTAATTTTTAGTTACTTTTTTAGTAACTAATTAGTAAATTTATTTTGAAGAAGGTGACCACCACAAATCAGCTATTTTTAATATTCTAATATTTAACATTTTTTAGTTAAACGCAATAGGTTCTCAACATTTATCTATAATACTTTAGTAGTTGTTTAAACTATCATTTTAAAAGTTCAGTTTGTTTCAAGTTTATAAGTTTAGGAGGGTTGATAATTTGAGTTAAAGTGTTTCTCTTATTTTATTAATCCTCTTTTTTTAAATTTTTTTCAATGTTTTGGCATCAATTTTTTTTGTTTATTATTGGTATGTTTCTTGTCTACCTTTGGACTTTGCCTAAAAGGGCATAGCCTTTATGACATAGTTACTACCCTAACCTTTATTTCCTAAATTTATTTATTGACTCTTGGGTAACACTAATGTCTTTATCTTCGTAGTATTCTATTTTATATCCCTATTTTTTTTTATAATTTAAATATTCATAAATTAAAACCAAAACAAATCCTTTTTTAATTCATTATAAATTTAAATTATAATCTACCACACCTATATGCTAATAAAATTATTTTCATTTACATTACTTCCACTTATTCTAATATTACTATTTTTATCTATAGTATTTATTCAAAGCTCATTAGATAAAGTGTTAAATTGGAAAACCAATTTAGATTTTACAATCAATACACTCTCTTCAAAGTTCCCAAAGTATTTAGTTCAATTAGCTCTGTTATCTGTAACATTTTTTGAGTTAGTTGGAGGATTCTCATCGCTTTTTGGTATTGTAGAAATTTGCATGGGTACTAATTCATTATTTTGGTCAAAAATTGGCATTTACTCATCAGCCTTAGCATTACTTATATTGCTAACTGGACAAAGAATTTCCATGAATTATAATGATGCCAAAACTATTGTGATTTATTTTCTAGTATGTATAGCGGGAATGATGATGGTTAACTAAAACTATTCAAAAAAAATCCTTTTTAATAAAACCTTTTTAAATTATTTTTTTCAAATGATCAATATTTTTTTTTAATTAATAAATTTTTAAAGCAAAAGATGGGCTTGAATAGGTCTGAATAATTTTCAAATTAAGGTTTGTCTCTAAAATAACTCATAAGAAATATGTTATTTTTAAGAAGTTAAAAAAAGGGCTTACCAGGCTTATGCTTTTAAAATAAAATTAAATTCAAGTAATTTAAACTTTTTAAAATGAATGACGTCTTTGATTATGTAAAAATAAATAAATCAACTCGAGACATTTTTAAAATACTTGATCAAAATGGCATAGACTTTGGAGAGATATATTTACTTTCAGAAATTCTCAAAAGAAAATCAGAGAATAGTGAACTGCCAAATATTAAATGGGTTCAAAATGAACTTTGTATATCATTTACAAAGCTTAAATCAATGATGGATGGATTAGAAAATAGAGGATATATAAAAAAGATTGGTGCTAAAAGAGACCATAGAATTAAATTTATAGACATCACGGATTCTGGTAAGGAATTCTTTTTTGAGATATGCCAGATTACACACAATGCTTTTTCTTATTTATATTAATTATATTCTTTTATCGTTTTTGTTTATCTTTCTTAATAATAGTTTAATGATCTTTAATTTTTACATAAATGTCCTATTCAATTGAACACTTACTACATATAAACGCGCCAATTAATAAAGTTTTTAAAGCTTTAAGCGAAGTAGAAAACATAAAACAGTGGTACACCACTGTGGTAGAAGAAAACACAGATAAAACAAAAACCTTTAAGTGGGGTGAAATGTTCTTAATTGTAAAGTGTATTGAAGTTGAAAATGAAGAAGTGAGATGGGAATTTATAGATTCTTCTATGCCTATTAATTCTCTTCATATGTCTTACAAGCTTAGTGAAAACGAAGGAAAAACGCGTTTAAAGCTGACTTATGGTAATTTTTCTGAAAAATCTGACTTTTTTGCTAATCAGAATTTTAGTTCTGCAAAATATTTAGAAAGTTTAAGACAGTTTTGTCAGTATGGAAAGGGAGAAGCTTTTGGTTCTGAACGATACAGATCTTAATGAAAAGCAGTTTTATTCAATGGCAAACGGCTAATTATGGTTCTTTTTGCCACTTCTAGCTAAAATATAAATAATTTAAGTCCTTTTATTTTTAATAATTAATTTGGTATTTATTTAAATATTGTATCCAGAAAAATTGAAATTAGGTCTAAGTTTTAAATCCTAATGAAAAGCCAATGGCTACGCCTAATTCATTGAATTTTTGTTAATTGTAGGAAAGTATATCGTTTAATAAACTATTAGTACTTAATCCCAATTAAAATAAGTCCTTTTCCCAAAATAATTATAGTTGATATATAGATTTATTGTTATTTCTTGATCATTATTTCATTTCAAATAATGTTTGTTAGTTAAAAAGAGGGGATTAATTATAACCCATCCTCTCTTTTTTTAGTTACCTTTAAATCGTTAATATTCACGTATTAGCAAATAGGTTAAAAGGATGTGTATTGTATGGTTGCTTTACATGTCCTTTTTTCTATTTATTCTAAAAAAGATTGATTTAAAGCTCTATTTTAACAGCCCAATTAAATTTATTAAATACCCAAATCTTAAACCTGTAAATCGTGTAGTACATTATTGGGACAACTACCAGTGTTAAAAAAGTGGCAAATGTTAATCCATAAATAATAGCTAAACTCATTGGCTTAAAGAAGATGACGTTATCCCCTCCAAAGAATATTTGGGGATCCCAATCACTTACTAGACTAAAAAAATTTATATTTAACCCTGATGCTAAAGGGAATAGCCCTAAAATTGTAGTGATTGCAGTTAAAAGAACTGGTCGCAACCTTGTTCTTCCTCCTTCAATAACAGCATTTTTAAAGTCTTCGTTAGAAATCAGATCTAAAGTTCCCAACCCTAATTCTTTTCTTTTTCGCTTTCTTATTAAGTTCGTATAATCTACTAAAACTATGGCATTATTGACCACAATCCCCGCTAAAGAGATAATCCCTATCATGGTCATTATAATAACAAAATCATTTCTAGAAATAACTATTCCTAAAAAAACACCTGCAAGACTTAATACTACTGAAGATAAAATTATAACAGGAGAAGAAAACGCATTGAATTGAGAAACTAAAATTAGTAATATTAAAAAGACAGCAAATAATAATGCGCTACTTAAAAAAGCTAATTCTTTTTCTTGATCTTCCATTTGTCCTGTAAACTTATAGCTAAAGCCTGCCTTTGAAAATGATGCTCCTTCTTTAGATTCATTAAATTCCAGTAGATGTTTTTTAACAACAGCTATAATTTCATTAGCATTGTACCCTTCTTGAACACCGCTAAAAACAGTAACCATATTGTTCTGATTTTTTCTTATAACCGCAGCATATTTATTGATTTCTTTAATATTATTTACTACTGAACTAATTGGAATACTGAGTTTTACTCCTCTATTATTCATAAACATCACTTTCTGTTCTAAAATAGATGAAACATCTTGACGATCCTCTTCACTAAACCTTATATTAATATCGTAATCTTCGTCATTAAAATTATAGGTAGAAACATCTTTTCCAAATAGGGATGTTCTTATGCTTTGAGCGATTTGGCCAGTAGATATTCCAACTCTCTTAGCATACTCTCTATTTATATCAATTTGAATTTCTCCCTTATTGACTTCCACATCTAACTTCAATTTTTGAAGACCGTCTATATTTTTTTTAATTAAATATTGTTGGAGCAACTCAGCTTTTTGAGTAAGCTCTCCATAGTCCTGTGAACCTGTAATTTCAATATTTATAGGAGGTTGCTGCGGAGGACCGCTTTGCTCCTTATCTACCACTATTGTGATGTCTGCATGAAATTTATCCTTTAATGATTTTTCTACCAAACTTTTTACATTACTGGTATTAAGCCCTTTTCTATGAGAAAACTCACAAAAAGATATGGTGATTCTAGCTTTATTAGGGGTTTCTCCAAAAGAGGGCCCGCTATTAGGGTCTGATGTTCCTTTACCCACTTGCTCAATAATGGATTCTACAAACGGAGTTCTAATAGTTTTATTTTCAAAAACTTCTACATCAACAGCTTCTAAATAAGTAAGAGAATCTTTAGCCGATATAGGTTGGCTTAAAGCCATAGTAATTTCTTTTTTGATGTCTTTCGTTGCTTGATTAGTTTTAGAAATATTGGTACCCACAGGCAACTCCAAAAATACATTGATATAATTGGGCTGGTTTTCAGGAAAAAATAGAACTTTAGGAGGGAAAAGCCCTGTTAAAACAAAGGATAAAATTAAAGTGAAAAAAGTTCCTAATATTATCCAAATGGGTCTTTTTTTATGCAGTACCCATTTTAAAAAAGTTTGATACCCCGACTCTAATTTTGGTAAAAAATTGTTTTGAAACCAAACCGTTCCTGGACTAAATATAACGCCATTTAACAAGATTAAAACTCCTCCAATTAGTGATAGATTTCCAAAGCTATTAAAACCTGAGATAATGGAAAGAGTTCCTAAAATGACAAATGCAGCAAAAGTTTTGATAATTCCTTTTATATTTCTTTCGCCTTTATCGATTTTCATTAAAATGGCCAGTAAAACAGGGGTTATTACCAATGCTACAAATAGAGAAGAGCCCAAAACAATCATAAGAGTGATGGGTAGATACTGCATAAATTCACCTATAATTCCAGGCCAAAGCGCTAAAGGAACAAAGGCTGCCAAAGTCGTAGCTGTAGAAGCTATTATAGGCCAAGCTACTTCTCCTATTCCTTTTTTAGTAGCTTCAAAGGCACCAAATCCTTCATCCATTAATCGATACACATTTTCTACTACTACAATTCCATTATCCACCAACATTCCTAAAGCTAAAACAAGAGAAAAAAGTACCATAATATTCAGGCTCACCCCCGCAGAATGCAACAAAATAAAGGACAAAAACATTGAAAATGGGATAGCAATACCAACAAATAAGGCATTTCTAAGACCAAGAAAAAAAAGCAAAACAAAGACTACCAATATAACCCCAAAAACTATGGAATTTTCTAAATTACTTACCTGAGATCTAATCATTACAGATTGATCATTAGTATAAGTTAATATCATATCTTCTGGAAACTCTTTTTGCAAATCTTTAACTACTATTTTAAGTTTATCTATAGCATTTATAATGTTTTCTCCTGCTCTTTTCTTTATGTCTAACATAACTACTGGTTGCCCATTTTGACGAGCATAACTGGTAGTATCTGAGTCAGAAAAAGAAATATTGGCAATGTCTCTTAAATAAACATTGTCATTATTTTCATGTTTTACTACCAGGTTCTCTAAATCCTTAAAGTCTTTAAATTTCCCGTCAATAATGATAAAATTATCTACTCCGTCAATTTGAAGATTTCCTGCCCCAATAGTGGTGTTTTCACTTTGAATAGCTGACTCTACATCAGAAAAACTAATTCTATTCGCCTCGGCATCAAATTTTCTTATTTCTATTTTTACTTTTTTTTCCTGAACTCCTCTTATGTCTACTGCATTTATTTCAGAAATAGCCTCTAACTTATCCTTTATTAAATCTGCTTTTTCTTTTAGAATATCTACTGGATACTCACCAGATAAATTAACATTTATAATCGGAAACTCATTAACATCTATTTCTTGTATGGTTGGCTCTACAGGTAGATCTTGAGCAAATGTTTTGGTAGATCTTGCGTCAGTCAACGCCTCTTCGACCGCTCTTTTTGCTTCTTTGGGTGTAATTGCAAAATCAAATTCAATTTTAAGCACTCCAAAATCTTGAGTTGCTGTAGATGTTATTTTTTCAATTCCCTTTAATTTATTTAATTCTTTTTCGAAGGGCTTGATAATTTTATCCGTAATGATTTCAGGGGAATTACCAGGATAGGGGATGTTTACGTAAATCTCTGGAACTTGAATTTGAGGGAAACTCTCTCTTGGCATGTTTTTATAGGCAGAAATACCTCCCAATAAAAGAATAATGATTACCAAGTAAACGGTTTTTCTATTATTTACAGCAGCTGAAGAAAGAGCAAACTCTTTCCATTTATTAATTGGGTTTGTCATTATTAGTTACTACTTATAAATTTCTACTTCTTGTCCGGACAATACTGTACTTTTCCCTTCATCTACTACTAGGGCCCCTATTTCAATAGGGCTTGTGACTTCTACTTTTGCTTGGTAACTTCTCCCAAGCATAATAGATTTTAGAACTATCTTATTGTTTTGATCGATTATTTTAATGTACGTTTCTCCTTTAGCATTTTTTAAAATAACCCTAGAAGGCAAGCAGACTGTACTATCTTTTGAATAATGATTGATACTTAATTCGGCCATAAGGTTGGGAATTAAAATTTCTATTTTAGGAAGTTTAGCTTCTATTTTAAGAGTTCTATTTATAGGATTAATAATTTTTCCAATTCTATTTAAAACTAGATCGTCTATTTGTAAGTCTAAAGAGGGAAAATAAACACTCAGCGAATCTCCTTTTTTTACTTCAGAAAGTAGATTTTCCGAGACATCAGCCTCTACAAATAATTGGTCGGTATTTACCAACTGGCAAATACTATTCATCGGACTAATAGATTCCCCCAATTTAACAGAAAGCTCTTCAACATAACCATTAAAAGGGGCTAAAACCTTTCCTTTTTCAACCTGGGTTAGCAACGTATTTTTAGCTTTTATTGTTCTTTTAAGATTGCTTTCCATTTCTTTCAATTGAATTTCTGTACTTACTCCGTCTTCAAACATGGATTGTTGTTTTTTAAAAAGGTATTGAGCAAAGGAAATCTGTTCATTTAATTCAGCAACTTGCGCTGTTAATACATCAATAGATATTGTAACAATTGGGTCTCCTTTAGCTACATAGTCGCCCTCGGAGATATGAATTGTTTTAATAGAGCCGTTAATCTCTGGTTTTATAAAGGCTATTTCTTTACTTACTACACTTCCTTGGGTATGAAAATAATCTTTAAAAGAGGTAGATTTTATTTCAACAACTGACACTAAGGGCTTATTATTCGTTGAATCTTTATTTTCAGCCACCACTTCATTGGATTCGCCGTCTACTTCATTATTCTGACAAGCTACTATTGCCAACAGAATAACCCAAATTAGTTTTTTCATAATTTTAGAGAATTGGTGTGAGTATTTAATTGTACTTCTGCTTTATATAATTCATATTCTTTTTGAATTAAGTCTTGGTTAGCTTGTAATAGCTGTATTTTTCTTTGGGAAAGTAATAGGGAGTTAGAAGCTCCATGACTAAGTTTTTTTTCTTCATTTTGATACACTTTTTGAATTAGATCTACCTTGGTTTTCTGACTATTTAAATTTAATACAGCATTTTGATAATTATTTTTAAGCATTTCGTATAATGAAGCGATTTGATTTTCTATATCAACTAATTCATTTTTTGCTTTTTCTATTTCAAATTCTTTCTGTTTGTTTTTTGCTTTCCCTTCCCCGCTATTGTATAGGGGTATAGTAACATTTATTCCCCATAGGGTTGCTGGATACCAGTCCTTGGAAGTATCAAAAAAATTAAAATTGTTTCTCATGGCCATGTGTTGTTGGTTAAAAAACCCATATATAGACGGATATCCGTCACTTTGAGAAGCTTTTAGGCTTAACTCATTAAGAATGACATTTTGTTGCCCCATTTTTACAGCGCTACTATTGCTGGGGTTTAAAGTAGGGTTATTCAAAGGTGTTTTAGAAGCCATCTCAAAATCCTCAATTAATGCAATGCTACTATCAACAGGGTAACCAATAGATGTTTTCAAATTTAAAATAGCAAGTTGCTCATTCGATTTTAAAAGCTCTAAAGCATTTTTAAACTCGATTTCCATAATGGCAATATCATTAACAGAACTTTGCTCCATTACTCCGGCACTAATGAGGCTATTGGTTTTTGTCTTTAAAACTTGAACCTCTTTAATGTTTTGATTAAGAAGTTCTTTTTGTTTTTTAATTAAAATTATTTGTCCTAGATTTAAATTTATTTGTTCTAAAAAATTTTCATTTACCTGTAGCTTCGCGAGTCTTGAAAGTTCGCTATAATTTTGGGCAGCTTTAAGAGCGTATATGTAGCTGAAACTAAAAATCAATTGGCTTACCTTAAGGTTATAATTAGCGTTGAACGGGGTGCCAAATGAAAGTCCGACTAGCTCATCTTTAGGTGCTGTAGGATTAAAAGCATTAGCTGGGACTACGGTTGTAGGAACGTTAACAAAGTTCTGAAAACTTAATTCTCCATTTATTTTAGGTAAACCCGAGGCTCTTATTTCTTTGATCTTTTCATCTGAGAGAAAAACATCTAATTTAGCGTTTTGAAGCTTGGGACTGTTTTCTTGAGCATATTTAAATAGTAGATCTCCATTAAATATTTGGCTATTAACCGATAAAAAAGTAGTAGAAAATAAATATAGTATTAACGCCCTTTTCATTCAATTAATTTTTTTTGAAGATTTAAATAATAAGATCTGCCTTCTGGTGTAACTATTCCAAGAATATAGTGATTAATCAATTCCTTAAATACGTCTGTAAAGGAAGTATTAGACCTCTTGAAAATAATACCATTAAAAATTAAATCTATTCTTTCTGAAAAAATCCTAGATAATAGTTCCGGATTTATGTCGTTTCGATAACATCCATTTTTAATTCCTTTTTCTAGGTTTTTAAGAGAGACCTTATAGGTTAGCTGCTTGTTTTTTTTATCAAAAATTTCCCAAGATTTAGGATAGTATTTTTTCAGATCATATTGTGCCGAAGGGTGAATCGTTTTAAGTTTTTCTGTAGCCAATTTATTTAATTTAAAAATCTCGTCTATTGGGTGTAAGTCTTCTTTAACTACCTTTAAAATGGCGTCTTCATGTTTTTTCATGTCTTCTGAAATTACCTTTAAGACTAATTCTTTTCTGTTTGGAAAATATTGATAAAGTGTTTTTTTAGAACATCCTAACCTCTGAGAAATATCATCCATGGTTATACTTTTAATTCCAAATTCTTGAAATAAAAGCTGGATTCGATCACATATTTCTGCTACTTTTGTCAAAACATTACCAATTTAGCCACGAAACTAAGGAAACTAAAATAATTTTAAAAGTTTCCAACAACATTTAATTTATATTATGAAGAATACAATAGTTGATATCCTAAAAATGGACACTCCTAAGGAACTGGAGGTTTCTGGGTGGATTAAATCATTTAGAGGAAATCGATTTATAGCTTTGAACGACGGATCCTGTTTGACCAGCTTACAAATCGTGCTTGAATCGGAAAAATTCACAAAAGAACTATTGACAGATTTAAATAACGGTTCCTCCATCAAAGTAAAAGGGCAACTTATCGACTCTATGGGGAGTGGACAAAAGGTAGAACTTCAAGCCAAAGAAATTACTATTCTAGGAAAATGTAGCCAAGAAGACTTACAAAAAACTATTCTACAACCTAAAAAACACTCTTTAGAAAAACTTAGAGAACAAGGACACTTAAGATTTAGAACCAATTTGTTTGGGGCGGTTTTTAGAATTAGACATCACTTAGCTTTTGCTATTCATAAGTACTTTAATGACAAGGGGTTTTTCTACATTCACACCCCAATTATTACCGGTACTGATGCAGAGGGAGCAGGAGAAACTTTTAGGGTTACAACATTGCCTTTAGAAGAAAAGAGCGTTGATTTAAAAAATGATTTTTTTGGAAAACCTACCCATTTAACTGTTTCTGGCCAACTAGAGGCCGAATTAGCAGCTTTATCGCTGGGTAAAGTCTATACATTTGGACCCACTTTTCGAGCGGAAAACTCTAATACAACAAGGCATTTGGCAGAATTTTGGATGGTTGAGCCTGAGATTGCATTTGCAGATATTAAGCAAGATGTTGATTTAGGAGAGGATTTTCTTAAATATTTAATCAATTATGCTCTTAAATCCTCTAAGGAAGATTTACAATTTTTAAACGATCGTGAAATAAAAGAAGAGGCTCAACTTCCCAAAGAGAAAAGAAATAAATTGTCTCTTATACAAAGAATGGAAATGGTAATAAATAACAAGTTTATTAGAATTACCTACACTGAAGCTATAGATATTTTACTTCGATCTAAGCCTCACAAAAAAAAGAAATTCAAGTACGATATAAAATGGGGGGTAGACTTACAGAGTGAACATGAGAAATATTTAGTAGAAAAACACTTTCAAAAACCAGTAGTTATTGTAGATTATCCAAAAGAAATAAAGGCTTTTTATATGAGAGATAATGAAGATGGAAAAACTGTAGCTGCAATGGATATATTATTTCCAGGAATTGGAGAAATAGTTGGAGGATCTCAAAGGGAGGAACGCTATGAAGTATTAGAAAAAAAATGTGCAGAATTTAATGTCCCAAAAGAATCTATATGGTGGTACTTAGAAACTAGAAAATTAGGAACGGTTCCTCACGCTGGTTTTGGTTTAGGTTTTGAAAGACTAATGATGTTTGTAACGGGCATGGGTAATATTAGAGATGTAATACCTTTCCCTAGAACTCCTAATAATGCAGAATTCTAGAATTGTTTTTTTTCTTTTAGCTTTAAACTAGTAAATTCTTATTTTTAAAAATAATGGCATTAAAGCAATCTTTACAGCAAAGACTTTTACAAAAATTGTCTCCGCAACAAATTCAATTGATGAAGATGTTGCAATTACCTACTGTAGAGTTGGAAAAAAGAATTAAAGAAGAATTAGAGATCAATCCAGCTCTAGAAGAAGGGGAAGAACAAATTCAAGACGCAGACCATGAAGAAGGGGTTGATGAGAAAAGAGATGATTTTGATTTTCAAGAATATGTAAATGATGATACTCCTTATTATAAAACTCAAAGTAACAATTTCAGTAAAGATAAAGAGGAGTATCAAAAGCCACTTTCATTTGGTTACTCCCTTTCTGAAAGATTGACTAAACAAATCCGACTTAAAATAAAAAATGAAAAAAACAAAGAAATTGCAGAGCACATAATTGGCAACCTTGACGAATCGGGTTATTTGAGAAGGGAACTATTTAATATTGTTGATGACTTAGCATTTTCACAAAACATATTTACAAGTGAAAAGGAGCTTGAAAAAGTATTATTAGAAGTTCAAGATTTAGACCCAGCTGGTGTAGGAGCTAGAAGTTTAAAAGAATGTCTTTTAATTCAACTAAGGAAAAAGAAAAAAACTATTTCAATTAAAACGGCTGAAGCAATTTTAGAAAAATGTTTTGACTCATTTACTAAAAAACACTACAGTAAAATTGCTAAAAAATTAGATATTGATAATACTGCTATTAAAGAGGCAATTGCAGAAATAGTAAAACTGAACCCAAAGCCAGGGAATTCCTTAATTGATACCCAAAGTTCCATTCAACAAATAACTCCTGACTTTACAATTGTTGAAAATGATGGCAACATGACAGTAGAATTGAATCATCGAAACTCCCCTCAACTTAAAGTAAGTAAAGATTATATTGAAATGATTAAAGGGTTTCAAGAAAGTGACCCGAAGAAAAGGGCTAAAGAAGCCATAGTTTTTGTAAAACAAAAGGTAGATTCTGCAAAGTGGTTTATTGAAGCTATTAAACAAAGGCAAAATACACTTTTAAAAACTATGGAAGCAATTGTAAGTTTTCAAAAAAACTTTTTTTTAACTGGAGATGAAAAAAAATTAAAGCCAATGATCTTGAAAGATGTTGCTTCAATTGTTGATATGGATATCTCTACTATTTCCAGGGTTGCAAATTCTAAACATGCAGCTACACCTTATGGTATTTTTTCGTTAAAGTATTTTTTTAGCGAATCTCTTTCCACAGATACTGGAGAAGAGGTTTCTACTAGAGAAGTTAAAACTATTTTAAATGAAGCCATTAAGGAAGAAGATAAAAGTAAACCATTAACCGATGAAAAGTTGGCAGAGTTGTTAAAACAAAAAGGTTATTTAATAGCTAGGAGAACTGTTGCTAAATACAGGGAGCAATTAAATATTCCCGTTGCAAGATTAAGAAAACAACTTCTTTAATGGTTAAATCTATTTCTCAGTTAATAGCCCTTATTTTTCACCCTGTTTTTATTGTGCTCTATTCCTATTTAATTTATTTCAACATAAACAGTATTTACAATCAAATGCTTTATTTAGCAGCCCCTAAAATATATTGGCCCCTTTTTTCTTTTTTGGGTTTGATGGTTGTTTTTTTTCCCTTATTAACTATTTATATAATGTATAAAAATAAAGTGGTCTCTAGTCTTGCTATTCCCAAGCGAGAGGAAAGAATACCTGTACTAATCTTAGTAATTATTTATTATTCGATGGCCTATTATATTTTTAGATATTGGAATACCACTTTATTAAATCTTCTAGAGCCCTTTTTATCTTTTTTATTTGGGGGCCTAATTTTGCTGATAGCTTTAACACTAACAACCTTTAAGTGGAAAATTAGTCTTCATTCGGCTTCCATTTCTGGTCTTGCAGGAGGCATGATTGCCGAAACATTAGTTGCACATCCTGGAATCGGTTTTGAAAGTGAATTGTTGGTAAATACCTTATTACTTTTTATGATTGGCTTAGTTTCCTTTTCTAGAGTATTTCTAAAAGCTCATAGTGTTTTACAAGTTGTTACAGGGATTGTAGTTGGGTTTGCAGTAGTGTTTGGAATGGTGTTTTTACAAATTAATATTTAAAAGTACTCAAGTTTTTTTGCCACTTCCAAGCATGTTTTAAACAGTCTTCTAAGTTATAAATCGGGTTCCATTTTAATTCTTTTTTGATCAAACTAGTATCGGCATAAATTTCTGGAATATCCCCTTTTCTTCTTTTCCCAAATTGGAATTTTAATTTTAAGTTATTTACTTTTTCAAAAACTTTTACAACTTCTAAAACTGAGGAACCTCTCCCTAGTCCAACGTTGTAAAATTTAGCCTCTTTTGATTGATTATTAAGCGATAAAACATGTGCCGTTGCTAAATCAACCACGTGTAGGTAGTCTCTGATACATGTGCCATCGAATGTGGCATAGTCATTCCCATGTATGGTAAGTGGTCCTATTTTTCCAATAGCTGATTGAGTAATAAAAGGAACTAAGTTGCTTGGAACACCTAATGGTAATTCTCCTATTAAGGCACTTGGATGAGCGCCAATTGGGTTAAAATATCTCAAAAGTGTGAGAGTTGTTTTAGGTTTAGTATGAAAAAAATCTGTCAATATTTTTTCTCCTACCTGCTTAGTATACCCGTAAGGGGAAAAGGCGGGTTGAACTTTGTTTTTTTCATTTACTGGAACATTTTTTGGAGTACCATAAACCGTACAGGAAGATGAAAAAACAAATGAGTTTATTTCAAATTCATTTGTTACTTCTAAAAGGTTTATCAAATTTGCAATATTATTTTGATAGTATTTAAGTGGATTTATCACAGACTCATTTACTGCTTTATCTGCTGCAAAATGAATAATTCCAACTGGATTATATTCTTTAAAAATAGCCTTTAACTTTTGTATATTACCGTAATCTGTTCTGTGAAGAACCACTTTTTGCCCAACAATCTTTTCAATGTTTTTTAAAATAAAAGGCTTAGAATTTCTAAAATCATCTATTATAATGGGCTCATAACCATTATTAATTAACTCGACTGCAGTATGTGACCCAATAAATCCGGCTCCACCTGTAAGTAAAACTTTCATATTTAATAAATAAATGTAAAAATATCTGTTTTTTGAAAAATTATACTTTTATTTTCGGTTATTTATAAAAAGAAAATATTTTTTAAAAATGGAGGAAGTAGATTTTGCATCAAATGGGATAGTAGAAATTAAAGACGCTTCTGGAGAAGTTCAAGAACTAAGATTTCAGGTTGGACTTCTATCTTTGGTAGGCAAAGTTTTGAAAAACATCTTTTTATTCATTTTAATTTTTGTAGCTATTATTTTCAGCTTTTTCACCTTATACTCTGCACCATTTTTTTTAGTTATTATTCTGTTAGCCATAAATAAGAGAACAATTGTTGTCACTAAAGACCATTTTATTTCTAAAAATTCTATTCCAATATTTCCAGCTAAAAAAATTTCAATTTTGGATTTAGAAAGACTTGCGGTTAAAAGAGTTGAAAACAAATATCCCAATCGCTCTTCTTCTTCAAAGTCGGTCACTTTTGAATTATATGCCATTTTTAAAAATAAGCCAGCCAAACTGATATTTAAAACCATGATTCCCATATTAGCCGATCAAATGGATAGAAAAATCGAAAAGTTATTAAACATCAAAGATATTTCTAATAATGGCCAATTTGAAAAAATTACAAAAACCCACTACCAAAATAAATTAGAAGCGGAGTACAGTCAAACAATACAAAACAAGGAATTAGAGACGGCAAGTAGGACTCAAGCAAGTAAAAATTTAAATATAGATAAGCCGTCTAAAAGCTTTCCTTTTACAGTGTCAACAAAGCAAATAAATCTAAAAATTGTTCAATTTTATAATTATTCAGGTAAATCAGGGGGCATTAAAATGCTAGTTGGATTGGTTTTTACCTTTATAGGGATTTATTTACCTCTATATGAAAATCAAGAAAACCCGTTTATAATTGTTTGTTCTATAATTGGATTCCCAATATTTGTTTCAGGTGTTTCAGGTATTTTTAACAAGCGTTTTATTAATGTTTCTAAAAACAAGATAAATTATTATACCAAACCTATATCATTAAGAAAAGAAAAAGAAATTTTAAAAAGTAAAATTAAAAATATAGAAGTATGTTACTCTGGACAACAAACAAATGGGGTTCCAAGTTATAATATAGTTATTGAAAAAACAGATGGAAAATCTGACCAGCTAATAAAGCATGTATTTAACGAGTTGGCCTTAAAAGACTTAGCCAATGAGATTCGTATTCATATGGATTTAAATACTTAAAAGTCTATTCTGTAATAGAAAATTGGTAAAAATCCTAGTTGATAATTTTCTGCAATGTCATTAGCGTCATTTATTCCATCATTATTTGGTGCATAAGAGTAATTTAAAATATTTTGAGCACCAGTAAGGTTAACTAGATCTAAACCAATTTCATGGGTAACATTATTTTGATTTATTTTAAATGTAGTTTTTATATCAAATCTAAAATAGTCTTTGAATTTATCTTCATTAAAACCCTCATCTAAGAAGATAACTTCACCCTGACTTGCAGAAGCTTCAGCGTCAACTCTGCCTTTTCTTTTACCTCCGGCTCCAGTTATTTTTACACCAAGTCCAAAAACTTTGTTTTTACCTAATCTACTACTTTCCCCTTTACAGTTTGTTGTCCAAAAGCCAAGGATTTAACGATAAACAATAGGTAAGAAGCAAAAATTATTTTTTTCATTTTAATGTCTTTTTATAGAAATATAATAAAAAGTGTGCTGGGATTTTTTAGAAATACAAAACAAAAAACACTTAAAAACATTTGATATTTTAATTTAATGGTCTGTTTTTAAGAAGAATAAGATTAAAAAAAAGGAGTTTAATTTAATAAGGAGTTGAATAAATCAAGTCCGTCTATATTTCCCAAAAGAGCATCGACAGCTCTTTCAGGATGAGGCATCATCCCCATTACATTTTTCTTAAAATTTGCTATACCTGCTATATTTTTAAGCGATCCATTCGGATTAGATTGCTCGTTAATATAGCCGTTTCTATCTGAGTACTGAAATAATATTTGGTCATTCAAAAAAAGGTCGTTAATAGTTTTTTCAGAAGCATAGTATCTTCCTTCTCCATGAGCAATAGGAATTTTATAGAAATTGCTTTGGGATAATCTTTTACTTATTGGCGCAGATTGGGAGACGGGTTTTAAGAAAGTGTTTTTGCAAATAAATTTTTGGTTGTTGTTGTGAAGTAAGGCTCCAGGCAATAGCCCCGCTTCGCATAAAATTTGAAACCCATTACAAATTCCTAAAACAAGGCCGCCGTTATTAGCATGTTTGACCACCTCTTTCATAATAGGGGAAAAGCGTGCGATGGCTCCAGAACGCAGGTAATCTCCATAAGAAAAACCTCCAGGAAGAACAATGAGCTCGCAATTTTGGGTGTCCTGATCTTTATGCCATAATTCTTTTACATTTTGATTAAGAATATTGCTCAAAGCATAGGTCATATCATGATTACAATTTGAGCCCGGGAAAGTAACAACACCACATTTCATAAATTAAAAAATTTATCCAAATATAAAATAAACCTTACAACGAAGCTTGATTATATTACATATGTTACCAAAAAATAACCAACAACTGAAATGAAAATAAAACAATGAATCAACCAGGTTATTTTAGTATTTATAATCGTATTAGAAAATATAACCGAAAAAGGAATTAGAAATCCATATAATAAGGGCTGGCTGTTTTTTAAAAATATATATTCTGATAGTGATTGAAGAATACAACAAAAAAATAAATTAATAAATACCCATGTGATCTTTTTATACCTGTTATTTGATCTAATAAAAGAGAGAAATAAAGTTCTTGAACTTATTATAAAACCTAGCAACAAAACTATTCCAAAATACCACCAATTATCCGATTTAATTAGTTGAAAATTATTTAATTTTTGATAATCATTTTCTATCCAAAAATTAAAATCACCAAAATAAAATAATAGCACAACTATATATGTAGAGATAAAAAATAGTGCGATAAAAGGCATAATATATTCTCTCCAGCTAAATGGTCTTATAAAAGATAAAGTAATCCAAATAATAGGAAAAGTGAAAATAGTATTTCCAACAAAAAGAGTACTTATAAGCAACCAACAACTAGCGTTAAAAATTTCAATTTTACAAGTCTTATTTCTATAAATTTTAAGTAGGTTTTCTAATGCTAAAAGACAGAAAAGATTAGCTAAAAGCGGCTTTATAGAAAGGTGAAGTGGATATATTGAGGAAGCGACAGCAATATAAATTAACCCTGTAGCGTAGTTTGTTTTCTGAAAAAACACACTTTTATTAATTATTATATTCATTTTAATTGCTGAAAAAAGCAGAATCGAAGTATAAGCAAAATAAAAAAAATACTTATTAAGATTAATTACTAAAGAAAAAGGCCATATTATCTCTTGTGAACTTAATAAAACATGATTAATTACTGAAAAAAATAAAATAAAGCTGCTGATAAACAAAAAATATAAGGGGTTATTTGACTTTAAGAATTTGAACATCAATACAAATTAATCATTAAAGCAAGAAAAAATAGTGGTCAGATTCAATTATTTTATACTTTTAAAAAAAATTAAATTATGAATTGGCTTTTATATCCTGTCAGAGACTTTTTAACTTGGATGTTTGAGAATACACTTGAGCCGTTGGGGAATACCCCAAATGCTCTTTTCTTTTTTATCTTTTTAGGGGGAGGTATTTACTGGATGTTTGTACAAAGCAAGTTGAATAAAAAAGCTGAAAGCGACCCAGATCAAATAAAATAATTAACTTTTTTTAGTTACATCTCTTCCAATATCGCTTCTGAAATATTGGTTTTCAAAATGGACCTTTCCAACATTTTTATAAGTGCTTTTAAGGGCAGTTTCTAGATTTTTTCCATAAGATGTAAGAGCTAATACTCTTCCACCGTTAGAAACTATTTTATTGTTTTTAAAAGTGGTTCCCGCATGAAAAACCATGGACTTTTCGTCTAATTCTCCAATTGTTATTTCTTTATTTTTTTCATAGTTTTCTGGGTATCCGCCAGAAACTATCATAACAGAAGCAGCTGAACGAAGGTCTATTTCTACGTCTCTTTCAGAAAGAGTATTGGTTGCGATTCCATCAAATAATTCCAGAATGTCTGATTTTAATCTTGGCATAATTACCTCAGTCTCTGGATCTCCTAATCGGCAATTGTATTCAATAACATAGGGATCTCCTTTTACAGAAATAAGTCCAAAAAAGATAAATCCTGAATACTCGATACTTTCTTTCCTAAGACCCTTTACTGTGGGAATAATTATTTGGTTTTCAACTTTATCTAAAAACTCTCTGTTAGCAAAGGGCACTGGTGAAATAGCCCCCATCCCTCCGGTATTTAACCCTGTATCGTTTTCATTAATTCGTTTATAGTCTTTGGCCTCAGGTAAAATTTTATAATTTACACCGTCTGTAATGATGAATACACTAAGTTCTACACCTATCAAAAAATCTTCAATAACCACTGTTTCGCTAGACTTTCCAAATTGCCCATTAAGCAATTCTTTAAGAGCAAATTTTGCTTTCTTTAAATCCTTTTCTATAACTACTCCTTTTCCTGCAGCTAAGCCGTCTGCTTTTAGAACATATGGAGACTCTTTTTGCTCTAGGTATGCTAGTGCTTCGGGAAGCTGATTTTTATTAAATGATTTGGATTTTGCCGTAGGAATTCTGTGCCTTTTCATAAATGCTTTGGAAAAATCTTTACTTCCCTCAATAATTGCACCCTCTTTTTTGGGTCCAATAATGGTAATATTTTGTAGCGTATTGGTAGTTTCAAAGTAATTGTGAATGCCGTTTACCAATGGTTGCTCAGGCCCTACTACAACTATATTGATTTGGTTTTGTACACAAAAATTTCCAACTGCTTCAAAGTTGTTAATGTCTATTGCTATATTTTCTGCAATTTCAGAAGTGCCTGCATTTCCTGGAGCGACATAAAGTTTTTCAAGTTGAGAGCTTTTACAGATTTTCCATGCCAATGCGTGTTCTCTGCCTCCTGATCCTAACAATAATAACTTCATTACATTTTTTATACAAATGAACGTAATTTAATATCAAGTAATTTAATTTTTTTTTAACAAATATGTTTTATTTTTAACAAAGTATATTTGCAAATGAAATTAATTATGTTGTACTTTAATCTGACGTAAAATGAAAAACTTAAAAAAAACATTGCTTATCTTTTTTCTTACAAGTTTTCTGTTAATTAATGGGCAAACTAAAAAAACATCCTTTTTTGTAAATGGAGTATGTGAGATGTGCGAAAACCGAATTGAAAATACATTAGATATCAAAGGGGTCAATTTTGCATCGTGGGATATGAATACAAAAATGTGCAACGTAACATTTAATTCAAGTAAGATTACAGAAAAAGAGATTCATGAAATTTTAGCCAAAGTAGGACACGATACCCAGCTATGTAAAGCTACCGATGAAGCATATAACAAACTTCGTCCCTGTTGTCACTATGTTAGAAAAGACTTTAAGTAATGAAATATTCCCCATTACTGACATTGATTTTATTTGTCAATTTTGGGTTTTCTCAAAAAGAGAAAAGAGAAGATGCGTATACTGGATATGTTTTTGAATTAATTAATAACGATTCTTTATCGCCATTAACTGGAGTTAATGTTTATTACCCCAGTTCTAATTCTGGTACTATTACTAATTCTGATGGATTTTTCAATATTGCTAAAAACTCTAATTATAAAACTTTAATATTTAGTTATACTGGTTATCAAACCGACACTCTTGAAATAAATAACAAGAAAGAAATTAATATTGTTATGAGTGAGGGAAAAATTCTTGAAGATCTAATTGTTGAATTTAAAAAAGGCAGTTATACTTTTTCAAAAATGGATCCTAGAAATGCGCATAATATTGGTCAAGATGAATTAAGAAAAGCTGCTTGTTGCAATTTAGCAGAAAGTTTTGAAACCAATCCATCTATAGATGCCACTTTTACAGATGCAATTACAGGAACCAAACAAATTCAAATGATGGGATTGTCTGGAAAATATGTGCAAATGCTTTCTGGAAATATTCCTATTATAAGAGGAATTTCCATTTTGAATGGATTGAGACAAATCCCTGGTTCTTTTATCCATGAAATGGCCGTTTCGAAAGGTTCTGGTTCTGTATTAAACGGATATGAAAGTATGGTGGGTCAAATTAATATAAATTTAAAACAGCCAGAAAATGCTGAGAAGCTGCATTTAAATTTTTATCTAAATCAGGGTGGGAGAAGCGAGTACAATGCTTTTTTTTCAAAAAAATTTAACAACAAATGGTCTACCACTTTTCTGGCACATTATGAAGACCAGCAAAGGACGAATGATAGAAATAAAGACGGATTCCTAGACAACCCACTAAGAAATGATTTTGTTTTTCATAATCAGTGGAATTATCGCTCAAAACTTATTCACATGGAGCTTGGCATTAACGGGGTAACTGGAAAGACAGAATCCGGAAAGAAACAGAAATGGTTTGATAATGCAATACCGTTAGATTATGGAGTGGATATGACTACCAACAAAATAAATGGATTTGCTAAAATTGGATATCTCTTTCCAAATGACGATTTTAAAAGTTTAGCTCTTCAATTGAGCAGCACTTATAATAAACAGAACTCTACAATAGGACCAACAGTTTACATAGGTTCTCAATATAGTGGCTACGCTAATTTAATCTACCAACAAGAAGTGGGTATTAATAAAGATGAAAATTACTTTAAAGTTGGTGCAAGTTGTCAGTTGGATAGCCTCACTGAAAATGTTCAATCATTTACGGTCCACCCACCAATAAATCGTTTTTTAGAAATTGTTCCAGGTATTTTTGGAGAGTTTACCCACAATAGTGAAAAATTTGGACTTATTACTGGGTTAAGAGGGGACTACACTTCATTTTATAATACATATTTTTTGACTCCCCGTCTTCATTTTAGATATTCACCAAATACAGATCTAGCATTTAAATTTATGGCAGGAAGTGGAAGAAGAACCCCTTTTATGCTCATGGAAAACATGGGTTATATGGCTAGTTCAAGGAACTGGATAATCGATGAAAATGTGTATGGAATTCAGGGACTTATGGATGATGTTGGTCAAGAATATTCATGGAATTTAGGGTTGGCCATGGTCAAAGAATTCACTTTTTTAAACCGAGACGGCGTATTAACCCTAGACGCTTATCATACAAGTTTTATAAATCAACTTGTAATAGATCTTTACCAATCTGCAAGAGAACTACATTTTTATGCGCTTAACGGGAAATCGTTCTCTAACTCATTTCAAGCGGAAATTAATTTTTCTGTAAACCGAAGGCTAGATATACGTGCGGCATACAGGTTTTTGGATGTTCAGACAAAGTATAAAAGTGGGCTAATAGAAAAACCGTTGCTATCCAAACACAGAGGATTTTTAAATATTGCTTATTCGACAAGAAAAATCAAAAACCGTCAGTGGAAAATAGATTTAACGACCCAATGGATAGGAAGCCAACGAATTCCCTTTACTGGTGATAATGATAGTGTATTTCAGCTGGCTGAAAGAAGCGAGGGCTACTTGCTTTTAAACGGACAACTAACAAGAACATTTGGAAAAAAATTAGATGCCTATCTTGGTGTTGAAAATGCTTTAAACTATAGGCAAGAAAATCCAATATTATCTTCCGAGGATCCCTATAGTGAACATTTTGACAGCGCCTTAATCTGGGCACCTATTTTTGGAAGAATGGTTTATTTAGGGGTTAGATTTACCATAAAGGACTAAAGGGGATAGCCTCGAAACCAAAACCTCTTTTTTTTAAAGTTGTAATTACTTTTGGGAGTGCTGTTAGAGTTGAATCTTTATACTTTTTGTTATCGTGAAAAACCAGAATGCTGCCACTTTGTACATTATCAATTACATTGTGAATAACCTTATTTACTTCTAAGGTAAAATCAAAATCCCCACTTAAAACATCCCAAACAACGACTTTATAAGATTTAAGTAAACTTGGTAATGCCAAAATATTTAATTTGCCATAAGGAGGTCTAAATAAATTACTATTTATGTAGTGGGATGCTTCTTTTACATCTTTAAGATATTCGACTTTATTTTTTTTCCATCCATTAATGTGGTTCATTGTGTGGTTACCGACACTGTGTCCGTTGTTAAGGATTTTTTGGTAAATATCAGAGTGGATTTTTACATTACTTCCTGTACAAAAAAAAGTAGCAGGAACTTTTTCTTTTTTCAAAATAGATAAAATTTTGTTAGTTACTTCTTCAGTTGGTCCGTCGTCAAAAGTAAGATATAGTTTCGGCTGCTTACTAGCCAGTTTCCACACAATATTTGGAAATAGAATTGGGAAGAAACTTGGTGTTTTAACCCAATATCTCATCAGTTCATTCCACCACCCCAAAGTTGTGTATAATATACTGGGAATTTTTGTTGATTACTGAAAAAAGCACTTTTCTCTCGATAATTATTAATAAATACGTCTTTTATGAGAAAGCAAGTTTCGTCATAGGAAGTCCCTTTTAAAACCCCTTTATTAGCAAAAGAAACCAGTCCGTTATCGTTGGTATTATCTGGTTCAAACATTTTATTCCTATCCATCCCAACTAATGAAGCTTCTCGAAGCATTTCTACATTAAAAAGGGCTTTCCCTAGTTCATTCCATACAAAATTTAAGTGCTCTTCATCCATAGATGCAAAATGCTTTAGTCGTTGTAGCTGAAGCTCAGCTAGTGATTTGCCTATTTCATTTCCTTTCAAGGTATCTCCAGCTTCATAATAATTAGAACACAAATAATAACATATGTCATCAGCTGGCACTTGTTCATTTTCGACAGGCATCTCTTCAAAACAAAGGTCTAGAACATCAATTGCTTCATCATATCTATTTTCTGCTATTAATTGGTCGCTAAGTTTCATCATTTGTAATCTAAGATTTTGAACCATTCGCATAGTATAATAATCTACAAGAACTCCTTCTCCCTTCATATTCCCCCAATTAAAACCAATACTGTCCTTTATTTCGTTCTTTTTATGCAGGACATATTTCCCTTTAAGCAATTGAACCATTTTATCGATATTAGTACCCCCATTTCCTCCATATTCAACAGGTGTTAATTTATAGGTCAAACCTTCAGAATACATGTATTTTTGAAGTCTTCTATTGGCCTGCATCCCCATTACACTTGCAAAATATATAGGTCTATCCCACTGGTAGTTAGCTAATAAACTCAAAACAGCTAAATCTGCTTTGTAAAGCATGCTCCCTTTAAGTGTCCATTTTAAAACTGATTTATATTTTGGATTTTTTAAGTCGCTACTGTCAATAATTCTATTTTGGATGGCGTTTTGCTCATTGACTTCCAAATAAAGATTGTTAAAATTAAGGTAGGATTCACTGTTACAAGAGAAACTTTGAAATTTTTTATTTCTATCATCACTAATAAAGTCAATAGCTTCTTGGGCTGAATACCATTTTTGCGGCCACTTAGTTATAGATTGGTCACTTGAGTTCACCAAATTATTGAGTTGACTAAAAGATTTATTAGAGCGTACTGAAGCTAAAAACCCTTTGGCTTTTGTTTTGTATTCTGCCGTGTTGTAACCGCTCTGAATAACGGATACTGTTTGGTTGTTCAATTCTTTACTTTTATAATCTTTTTTATCCTTTTCAAGAGCTAAGGCAACATCACTTAGCCAGTAAACCTTTTGAACTAGAATTAAAAATTCAGAATTATTTGTGGCACCAGTTGTCTTAGACAAATCGGCTTTTAATTGACTGAATTTTTCTTGAGTTTTAAGTCTTAGTGAGTTTCCTTTAAATTTGGTATTGTCAGTACTATTTACTAGAACATAGTCTCTATTACCACTTCTGTAAACAGATTCTCTCATTTTTATTGGAAGAGGATCCGATTCATAAGCTCTTTTTTTCATTTGATTTATATGCCAATCCGTACTTAGTAATGACATATTGGCAACCCTAACATCAGTTCTAACGCCTTCCACTTCTTGAATGTACCAAAGGGGGAAAGTATCGTTATCACCATTAGTAAAAAGAATTGCATTATAATCGCAAGAATTTAAATAATTGGCTGCAAAATCTCTTGCTGTAGAACGATTAGACCGGTCATGATCGTCCCAATTATGATAGGCTAAGGTGCTTGGAACAAAGACTCCTAAAGCAATAGGAATAATTGGTAGGAGAAGATTAGATTTATATTTATTACCCAAAAAATACATTAGGCTTAAAAGTGTTATAGCAACAGTACTCATATAAACAAGGCTAAGGCCTAAAGTCATTCCATTTCCAGAAAGAGATTGAATAATTAATACAATAACACTTCCACCACCGGCGTAGGCAATAATTTTTTTAAGCTGTTTAAAATTGGCACTTCTAGCAAAGTCAAATAAAGCCCAAACTCCTAATCCTATCCAAACAGCAAAAGCGTAAAAAGAAGCTGCATAAGCATAATCTCTTTCTCTAGGTTCTGCAGGTTTTTGATTTAAATAAATTACAATAGCAATCCCTGTTAATAAGAAAAGTAAAAAAACAACAAACCATCCTTTAGGACTTTTTATTAAGTGAAATAGAAATCCAATAAGGCCTAAGATTAGTGGGAGCATGTAGTATCTATTATATCCTTTATTTAACTTTATATCGTTTGAGAGTGTTTCTTGAGGCCCCAATCTTTGATTGTCTATGAAATTAAGGCCACTTAACCAATTTCCTTCTAAAATTTTACTTGCTCCACCTGTTAATCCATAACCTTGAACATCGTTTTGACGTCCTGAAAAATTCCACATAAAATACCTTAAATACATCCAGTTGAGCTGGTACTGAAATAAAAACTGAAGGTTTTCAGAAAAAGAAGGGAGAAATAGACCGTCTTTAGAAAGGTCCGTTGCAATTTCTTTAAAATATTTTCTGTTATTATCTGGAACTCCTGCATTATTGGCATAATTCATTAAAGCTTGATATTGTTGAGCCCTATCGGTATAGCTCTGCTGAAGCATTTTGTTTATTTGACCTAATGCAGGTAATGGTTTATTAGTATTACCTTGATAACCTGACCAAACTTTGTATTTATTTCCCTCACCCTGCCTGTACATCCTTGGAAATAAAGAGGTATATTCTGGCATATATTTTTTATCTCCTCTTTTTCCTTTAAGATTGTCTATATATTCTTTCTTAATTTCACTTTCAAAAGTTAAAATGTTTGGTAATTCTGATTGAGCAAGCTGATTATTGATGGAGTCACATTGATTTTTAAACTGATTCAAACTCCATTCATTAGTAAAAGAAAATTCTTTTTCTATTAAGGAGAATCTAAATTTACTTTTTTCTTTTCCCTTAAAAAATCTAATGTGTAAATTTAGAGGCTGTAGTAATTCTTTAATCGTAATAGTGTCGGAGCCTGAAACTTCTATAGCACTTCCCTTAGTTGATAATGAAAAAACCTTCATAAAGCTACTTTTGTCTGGGCCTAGATGATCTTCTTTACAATCTGAAAATGCTGGAGAATTCCAGTATTGCCCTGAAAGAATGGGCCAAGAACCGTATTGCTCTCTTTTTAAGTAAGAATGTAATTGGGAGAGCGTTTCTGGATTGTTTTCGTCTAGTGGAGGATTTGCATTAGATCTTACTAAAATCATTACAAAGGAGGAATAACCCATTAAAAGTAGCGCAATAGAGAGAATAGCCGTGTTTAATATCACCTTTCCGTTTTTATTGGTCCAGCTAAGGCCAAAATAAATTAATAAGACCAGTATTGCCAAAAAGAAAAAAGCGCCGCTATTAAATGGAAGACCAAAACTGTTAGTGAACAACCGTTCAACAAAATCTGCTAGAGAAACTGTACTAGGGATAATAACACTTTGAATGGCTCCCAAAATAAGAAGTGAGGTACCTCCTGCAATAAAAAAAGACTTCCAATTAAATTCATACTTTTTAAAATAAACAACAAACACTATCGCCGGAATGGCTAGTAAGTTTAGTAAATGAACGCCAATCGAAAGTCCTATCATATAACAAATGAAAAGTATCCATCTATTTGGATGAGTGGCTGAGGTTTTATCTTCCAAAGAGCTATAATGATTGTTCTCAACATCCCATTTTAAAATAGCCCAAAAAACTATAGCAGTAAAGAAAGAAGACATGGCATAAACTTCCCCTTCAACCGCTGAAAACCAAAAAGAATCTGTAAAGGTGTAAGCAAGTGCTCCTATAGCTCCAGATCCTAAAATAGCTATTGAAGTATTTTTATCTATCTCACCAGTTATTTTAGCCATTTTTCTTGCTAACATGGTAATAGTCCAAAAAAGAAAGAGTATACTAAAAGAACTGCTTAATGCAGACATAGAATTGATCATCATCGCCGCGTTTTCAGGACTTGCAAATGCAGAGAATAATCGCCCTAACATCATAAAAAATGGGGCTCCTGGAGGGTGACCTACTTCTAGCTTATTGGCAGTGGTAATATATTCGCCACAATCCCAAAGACTTGTAGTTTGCTCCATTGTAGTTAAGTACACAAAAGTGGCTATGGTAAAAACTATCCAGCCAGTAATGTTATTTAATTTTTTGTAGTTCATGTGTAATTTATGATAAGCGAAAATATAAAATTACTTCTATAATAAACATTAAAATAACTAATTTAAAGTCTCTAAGGAGATTACTTGAGAAAAATATTTGGTAGGATAGAAAAATGAAATTAAATTTGCCGACTAAATTGTCCCATGGTGTAACTGGCAACACGTCTGGTTTTGGTCCAGAAGAGTCTAGGTTCGATCCCTAGTGGGACAACTATTAACAGGTTAGAAACCCTTTCAGGGGACAACAAAGGGGACTACTGAGAGCTATTTACAATGTATTTAGCTCTTTTTTTATGCTTATTACTTAAACGTCCCTGAACGTCCCTGAACGTCCCAGTTTCGTCCCAGTTTCTCATTGTTATTTAGCGTTATTAATGTAAAAACAATAATAATGCACATTTCAAAAAAGTATAAATCACAAAAAATAGAGTTATGAAGTTTGATATTATAGACAAATTTGAACAAATACAGCAGGGAATTGATGATGTCAATTTTAGATTATCTAGAATAGAAAGTAATACTTATACTAAACCACAATCTAGATATATGAGCGTAAAACAAGTTCAAAAGGAACTAGGTAAGGTCACAAGGAAAACACTTGACAACTGGCACAAAAAAGGAATACTAAAGAAAAATTATGTAGGGTCTAGGGTTTTTTATTTAACTAAAGACATAGAAAAACTAATAGAAAATCAATAGCTATGTTTTTGGAAAAGAAAGAAAAAGAAAGAGAGTTCAAAGTAGATTATGAATTTTCTGATGGTAGTATTTTAAAGGAAGAGAAAGCTTATTATAAAGCTAGAGATTTCACCTATTTAAATATAGATAATCAGTGGTTTTTAACTAATGAATTAAGCTACAAAGACAACCTAAAATACTTTGGAGCATATGTCTTAGCAACTATAATTTATTGTAAGAATGTAGGTAGATTAACCTACGAACAGTTGAGTAAAAAGATAGGTGAGGAAAACTTAAAAGCTCTTGTAGAGCTAGAAGAGATAGAAACTTTTAAAGAGAATGAGAAACAGTTTGTAAAGGTTTTTCTAGGCGAAAAAACAATATACAATAGTTGTATAGGTACTATTACAAAAAAGATTAATGCTATGGGGCTTAAGAAGAAACTAGATAGAACCCCCTCAGCTAATGACGTTATACAACACAGGAAAGAAAATTCACCTAGAAAAATAAACTCTCATACAATATATACTACTGATGAAGAAAACAACACTTATTAGCAACTGCTTACAACTGCTAGCAATGTATATAGTATATAGTAAAGTATTTAGTAGGAGTAGTTAGTAAGGGTATTTAGTTAAAGTAAATTTTAATTTGTAGATAGTATTTAATTAACTGTAAATAACAATAAATAAATGTTTAATAAAGGAAATAATTATGGAAAGGGTAGACCTAAGGGAAGTCAAAACAAACTCACCACTAAAACAAAAGATTTTCTAAAAGAATTATTATTTGATGAGAATAAGTTCTTAGAGGACTATGCAGAGCTAGACACTAATCAAAGAATGGAGCT
>MDSV01178014.1_pt1 | contig 31508 bp, 29 predicted proteins | sample 810851 | NCBI WGS metagenome assembly MDSV01 (sample SAMN05326640, study PRJNA326480) | marine metagenome | isolation source: seawater | place: Atlantic Ocean: North East | collected 2012 | reverse complement strand
TTCAACGCTTTAGTCTGATAGTCGGCAAGAAGTTGACTTGTGTCTGTGAATATTATTTCAGGTTTATACTTTTCTTCTAATCCTTTTAAAGATCTTAAAAAATTTTTATTTTTATTTTTAATTTTAAAAAGACTGATTAAGTATTTTATTATTTTGATAAAAAAGTTTTTGTTATCAAATATTTTTAAAGAAGGATTTAGGTAATAAGTTTCTTTTATATTTTCTTTTCTGAGCAGTTCGTAAACATCTTTATAGTACACCACCCATATTATGTTATATTTTAATTTTAATATTTTATAAAGATCCATCAGATCCGATGAAGAAAGTGCGAAAAAAAAAATATTTTTTTTCATTTATTTCTTTTTAAGCTAAAACATTGAGCTTGTCTTTAAAAAACTATTATTTAATTAAAATGCTCTTTTTATTCCAAAATTAAAAGATCTTCCCATGCTTGAATATTGATGTGCTTGCTCGTATTTATCATCAAATATGTTTTCTGCATTAAAAAATAAATTATAACTATCAAATAGTTTATAAGTGCTTGAAAAATTAAAAATAGTATAATCGTCTAGCACTACATCCGCAAAACTATTGTTACCATTTCCAAAATCTCTAACTTCATCAACAAACTTTATTGATAAAGTATTATTTAAATTTGGAGCAGTGTTGTGACTAATTTGAGTTGATAAGGCATGCCGTGGAACCCTTACTTTTGCGGTTGATAATTCACTTCCCCCACCACTAAGACCACAATCTCCCGCATCACAAGTATTAGAGTCATAAGTATCGGTAAATGTATAACCAAAACCTAATCTAATTTTTTTATCTTTAGGTTTCCAATCACCAGAAAATTCAATACCTTCACTTGTGCTCTCTCCACTTTGATTACTCTGTTTCCAATTATTTCTACTATCTCCAACAAGTGGATTTTTTTGTGCAATGTTAAAATAAGTTATACTTAAATCTAAATCTAAAAAATCTAAATTAGTATCGTATCCAAAATCATAACTTAGAGCTCGTTCAACTTTTAAATTCTGCATATGAAATGGGGCATCTGGACCCGCGCCACTCGCTGGTACGTTTCCATTAGCATAGTGATAATCATATAAAGACGGAAATCTTATACCTGAACCAAGCGACGATCTAATTTTGTTATTACCATCAAGTTTATAAGCCAAGGTAGTTCTGCCGCTAGCTTTTCTTCCAGTTGAAGAATGTTCATCACTTCTTAAACCAAATGTAGAATATAAATTTTCAAAAGGTCTAAACTGATAATCAAAAAATTGAGAAAAAATATGTTCGTCGGCAGCTTTATCACTCAGTCTTTTTTTCCAATTCCAAGCTGCCGGAGCATAATCACTTGGGTATCTTGCGGCATCAAATTCTGCCTCCGCTCCATAAACTAATTTATTATCCAAGTTAAAATTATATTCTCCTGTAAAATTCACAGCATCTCTGAAACCAAAGTAATTTGTGTAAGTGTTTGTTGCACTAGTAACATTTCTCTCAATATAGGTTTTATTTAATGACAAGGTATTTTTGAATTTATTTTTGTTATGCATTAATTTTAAGGAGTAAGTACCTTCGACATTATCAGTTCTATTATTTTCATCGTTTGTGCCATCGTCTGGCGCATCATAATTTAAGTTTGCTCTAGTATATCTTAAAGAATTTTCAATTTTAAAATTTTCGTTAAATTGATATCCAGCTGTTCCAGTTAATCCTTCGTTGGCATATTTATCTTTTTCAGTATTATGGTTCATAGCTGATATACCGCTTGTTATAAATTTGTTTACACCCAGGTAATAATTAACTTTATTATTTGCACCATTAACTGAATACGTAACATTCTTGGATTTATTTGAACCTGTTTCTACTTCTAAATTAGAATGATTTCCCTCTTCACCTTTTTTAGTGAAAATATGTATAGTTCCACCAATAGCATTACTGCCATAGAGTGAACTTTGGTTACCTTTCAATATTTCAACTCTTTCAATTGAGCTCTTCATTATACTTTCCATATAAAAACTGTTATCAGCAGATGAAGGATCAGACATTTTTACACCATCGATGTAAACTGTAGAATATCTTTTTTCTAATCCACGCAATTGAATTCCAGTGTTATTACCGTTACCACCCATCTGAAACATATTAGTAGCTGTTGTGTTTGCTTCAATTACATCATGTATAAAATAACCTGGTGAATTTTCAATCTGTTCGCTGGTGATTACTGTTACAGTACTTCCCACTTTATCATAAGACTGAGGTGTTTTTCCTGGAGAAATAACGATTATTGGAATGTCTTGTGAAAAAACTGGATTAAAAGATAATAAGTTTATTAAAAGAATTAAGAAAATTTTTTTTTTCATTTTTTACAGCCTTTCAACTTAAATTTTACTTTAAGCTTAGTTTATTTAGTGCTGTTAATTTGAAAATTGCAGAACTAGACTTTTCTCGGCCTTCATTTCACAGCGTTAGTTGTTAAGTGGCATTCGGACTTTTTTATTACCGTTGCGAGTACAGTCAATGATTTACACATTGTTTCCCACTAAACATAATTTTTATATAAGGGTTTAAGTATGTTGTAAAGCAATTAATTACTCATTGCATAACGAGTTCTGGATCTTTTTTTATTGATATCTTTTTCGAAATAATTGGGATTTATGCTCACATTTCTAAACCAATTTTCTACGTGGATTCTAACAACAATTTTAGATAAAGCATTAATGTCAGTTCCATAACGTCTAAATTGATCATAGCGTTCTTTTAATTGTTTTTCTGAATATGTGAAAAAATATTTTACAGGAGTTTTTAAAAGATAATCGCTTAAAGGCATAGGGTCAGACCCTTTTAACCAACCTAAAAAATCATAATCACTTTCCATAGTCACTTTTTCATTACTAGACTTACTATCTAGAAATTTCCAAGTACGATTTTTATTATATTCGGTCAGCATTAATATTTCTTTCTTTTTCATTACAATTTCATTTTTTGAAAAATTTAAATTTTGTCTTCCATTTTCAATCACTAAGTCCTCAAGTAAAATACTTAAATATTCAATCCATTCAGGCATTGCAGTAGCTAAGTTTTTTGATTTATATTTGTAAATCAAATTTCCACCAGCATCACCTCTAAGCAATTTTTGGTAATTATGGTCTTTTTGGTAATATTCAACCATTTCTTTTTCGGAGTCCCATAATTCTTCTTGAGTTTCTTTTTTATATTCATCAAATATTTCAATGATTTTTTTAGGAGCTTTTTTCATGTTAGCAAATATTTTAAATAAAAAACTAGACTGTGAAATACCAACGGTACTTGCGTATCGAAAAAAAGCATCAAAAGTTTGATTGTTATAAACACTTTCTACTAATAGAGAAAGTTGTCTTAGATCCAAATAATCCTTAAAGGACATATCTTTATTTTCTATACACACTTCTTCATAATCAAAAACTTTGACCTTCTCATATTCTCCAAGATTTAAAGGCACTATTCTATATTTTCCTTTCATACCAAAACTTGATCTGTAACCAGGGTCTTTAAATTCAGTTCCGTAAAGCATCATCAAAGTATAAATTGTTGCTCTATTAACTCCTGAATTAATTACTTCTTCAACACCTTTCGTAAAACTACTTTTAGTTTCGCCAGGCAAACCTATGATTAGTTCGGCTGTTGTACTTCTTCCAACATTTTTTAAGTGCTTATTAATTGCGGTATAATCTTCAAGTTTAATATTTGATCTTTTAATGTTGCTTAAGACCTTTTCATCCATTGATTGAGCAGACATCGTAACTGAAAAAGTATTACCTAAAATTGAAGTTACATCAATAACTCTTTCTTTATTATTTTTACCAGTTGTTGAAACTACAGTTGAGGGCCAATTATATTTTTTTTGCATTTCAACTAATGTTTTGCATATATCTTTGTCACGAGGAAACATTCCAAAATTAACATCTGCAAGATGCAAGATTGTATTTTTTTGTTGGTTTGCTCTTTTTGCTATATATTCAAGTTCTTTACGGATACGATCAATTGAAAACATATGCACCTTTTGAAAATAGTCATTACCAGTATGACAAAAAGAGCATTTAAAAGGACATCCACGATTACTTTCTATAAAAGGTGAAAGTCTGCTATCAAAAAAATTATCTAACATCCCATTGAGATAAGGTGAAGGGATGTCGTCTAAAAATTTTATTCGTGGCGGCTTAGAACCTTTTACTAAACTTTTTTTTGTTTTAGGATTAATAAATACACATCCATCAATAGGAGAATTAAATAATTCTTTTTCTTTGTTACGATGTTTTAATACACGACTTATTAAATTAGCAAAGGAAGCTTCTCCCTCCATTTCTATGTGGAAGTCTGTATTTGGTCTTTGTTTTAAAAATTCTAATTGTTGTTTATCTCCATGAGGAAAATTTGGACCACCCTGCACAGTTACAACATTTGGATTAATCGACTTTGTAATTTTTGCAACATGTTCAGATAAAAGACTATTCCAAGAATAATTGCTAAGTGCTAATATATCTGGAGGATTTTTTTTTATAGCTTCAATGGCAACTTTTGGATATTTGAATAATGATATTTCAATTAAATCGCTGTGGATTTTTTTAGCATAAGATCCTACATAACCAATGTTGACTGGAATAGTATCTGATACCAATATTACAGTTTCATGAGTTAAATCACATAAATAGACTTTTAATGGTTTCATACAAAACACTCAAATTATTTAAGAGTTCCTTTTTCTCTCATAGCTTTCCTGATTTTTGTAGCTGAAATTTTTTGTATCTCTTCAGGTAAAACTACCTCTTCTATTTTATAACCAACACCTCTACCATAACAAATATTAGTTATATTTGGAACTAATACAATTTTGAATCTATTTTTATATTTTTCATCAAGCCTCTCTGAAATTTTTGATTTTACGTATTCAAAATCAAATGGATTGTCCTCAATACCTTTTACGTCTCTCACCTGAATGCACACCTGACCAGTTTTTTTAATAATTTCCTCAAACAGTAAGTAGTGACCATCGTGGAAAGGTTGCCATCTTCCCAACATTTGTGCTGTCGGTTTTTTATTATCCCACTTATAAGGAATTATTTGATCTGCAATTTGATAGGCCAAGAGATCAGCATTTTTAGATGTTACATGGAAATTAAATTTTTCAGGTTTTACAAACATTTCATTTGTATCATCAAATCTGCCTTTGTTGATTGTGTCCACCCAAACCGTGAAGTCTGCATTAAATAACTCTCTTGCTTTTGGAACCGGGCAAATGAAGTCAGCAACCACATTATAACCTTCTTCGATGTGTTTATCCGCAAATTCTGACATACGTTTTGCCTGCCTTAACCTTGCTTCTGCAGAAAAATCCCAATCATCGAGTTCTTTTCTTATTTTATCAGCATTTAACCATTTGGCATTTATCAAAGGGGCCAACTTTGAAGCCAATGTTGTTTTGCCAGACCCAGGCAAACCCATTATTAAAATTTTTTTCATCTATTTTGTTTAAAAACTTTTATTATCTTTTTTAAAAAAGTTATACATTCTTTAGGATATTTTCCAATAGCTGTTTCTGCTGCTAAAACTATACCAGAAGCCCCCATTTCCAAAGTATTATAAATATCGTTTGTTTCTCCCCGAGTTGCATAGCTATTATTAATCATACTTTCTAAAAAATTAGTAGCAACATACACTTTTTTATTTTTTAAATTTGCTCTTCTAAGTATTTTTCTTTGAACTACTGGTATCATCTCAATCGAGACGTCTTTTGACAAGTCACCCCGGTCGATAAGAAAATTGTTACCTGTAGAAATAATTTTATTTAAATTTTTAATAGCCATTTTCGTTTCGAGTTTAAAAATTTTAATTTTATTCTTTAACAATTTATTAAATTTCACAATATCCTTGGAAGTATTTGTAAAAGACAAAGCAAAATATTTAATATTCATACTTTTTGCTATTTTTATAGCCTCCTCATCTTTTTTAGTTACAAAATTAAGCAACATATTTCTGTTAATTAAATGTACACCTTTATTATTTTCTAAAAGTCCACTTTTAAGAGTTTTGCAAATCATTTTATCTTTAAGTATTTTAATAATTTTAATTTCTAAACCATCAAAACCAATATTTAAAGAATCATTTTTTTTTAACTTATTAAAAATTTCAGGTGGATAGATTTTAAAGTTGCCTTTATTCTTAAAAATAATTAGCTGATCATTATATTTATAATTTCTTTTTTTTATAACTTTTGATCTTATCTGCGCACCTTCGGTATCAATACATATGGGGACTTTTGAAAACTTTCTTATAAATTTTATAGTAGATTCCAATTGCTTTATTTTTATATGGGACATATTTAGTCTTAGCAAAGACACTTTTTTATTAGAAAATTTTAAAAAATCCTTATTAAGTGTAGAAGGTCCTAGTGTGCAAAAAATTTCTATTTTTTTTTTCAAAATAAACTCTAATTTAATTTAAATAATAATTTATACAAATATAAAGTTTTTAACAAATAGTAAAATATATTTATAATATTTTTTTTCAAGCTATGTTTAAAGCTTAAAACTTTTTTTTCAAAAGAAAAGGGTAGTGGAATAATAAAAAATAGGTAAAATCTTTTTAATAAATTCATAGGATTTAATTTATAATTAAACATTGCATAATCTTTATAAACTAAATTAAGAATTTCTTTATCTTTTTTATTAAAAAATTCTTCCCAATTATTGTTTTTAACGTTTTTGTTATACTCCCCATTTGTTGGAGGATATTGTGATAATTTATCTCCTGACCAGACTTTGCCAGCAAAAGTTGCCGTCATTATCTTTTTATCAAATTCGATATCTAGAAAATCTGACATTTTTTTTTTGACAGAAATATCATTAGCTTCTTCTAATTTTAAAAAAAACTTATCATTATTTTGCTTTTTAGCAAACTTGAGATCTTCTCTAATTCTTTTTAAATAGTTATAAAAATGTTTTTGATTTTCATGTTGATCGTCATATTTAATCCAATTGATTATACCAGACTTTAAATTTGCCCTTGGATCTCTTATTGTAATAAGTAATTTAGAATTATTGAAGTTTTTTAAAAATCTGTATGTTTCTATTACACTATGAGAATGATGAACCATAGTTTTCAGATTATTTATTTTTCGATCTAAGGTTAAGTTATACGCTAGGTAGATAGCTAACAAAAATTTTTGTTTGTTCACTTTCTTATTTTCTGAGATCTCCAAAAAATTTTTCTTGAAAGTTTTTATATCAAGATCAATAATTTTATTTTCAATATGATCTTTAGTAAAAAGATAGTAGTTTTTCTTTATAAAAATTTCTAAGATATCGCCTGAATTAATATTTTTAAATTGATCTTCTTTTAAGCTGTCGCAGAATTTAAAATAAGTAAACCGTCCACTAAACGTTAATATGCCCGGAACATTATCAAGACAACCATGGAGATAGTCACTACCAGTTCTACCAGTGGTTAAAATCGTAGCAAATTTAATATTATTAAATATTTGATCCAGATACATAACTTAAATTTATTTTTATTTTAAATATTTATTTTACAAACTACACAAATTCTCAAGCCTTTTCGGCGTAGATGCACGATAATCATACATTTTATCGTTCAATAATTGAACAATATTACTTTACCAAAATATTTTTTAATGTTAAAATTGTTCAAAAATTGAACAATATGTATTTATGAGTGGAAATCAAGATCATTTTAATATTTTAAGAAAATTACAAAACAAACCTGAGGCCAATCAGAGAATGTTAGCGAAGGAGTTAGGTTTTAGTTTGGGTAAATTAAATTACTGTTTAAAAGCACTCAAAAATAAAGGATTAATTAAAATAAAGAATTTTCAAAAAAATCCCAATAAAATTAATTATATTTATATTCTTACTCCAAAAGGTGTAACAGAAAAGACCAAGCTTACATTTAATTTTATGAAGCGAAAATTTAAAGAATATGAAGAGCTAAAAAAAGAATTAGAAAAAAAATAATTTAATTTTAATACACTAAACTAAAATCATGTTTAAGAATAAAATATTCATCTTTGATGAGTTAAATTTCCTATTACTGCCAATAGCAATACTTATAAAAATTTTTAGATATAAAGTTTATTTTTTAAGGTTAAAAAAAAATTGGCAAAATGAAAGGAGTATAAATTTTTTAAAACTACTAGGATTTAAATGGCTTAATTATCAAGATTTCGAAATTAAAAAAACTGCCAAAATTAGTAAGGATGTAGTGTTATTACAAAATGAATTTAACACTCTAATGGATAACTCTAGTATTGCTAACGATTTAAAAAAAATTTTAATAAAAAAAGGTTGCAATGAAAATGACCTAAAGTCATTTGCGGTTTCAAGGTTAGCTGCACCATTAAGAATATTTTGCGAGTTAATTTCATTTATAGATGATTTAAAAAGAAACAATAAGGAGAATTTTATTATTATAGGCCAATTTCCTGGTTTTCTCCTAAAAATTTTAAAAAAAAAAGCAGGAAGTGAAACTTTACTAATTAACTTATACTCTTTTAATTTTTTATCTTTAGTATTTAAAATAATTTTAAATAAAATTAAATCTAAAGTAAAAAGTTTATTTGTTAAGATAAGTATTGATAAAGTTAGCAAAGAAATAGATTTTAAAAAATTTAATACTATTTTCTTTCCACACCACGGCATTTACTATGCGGATATTTATAAAAAAGATCAATTTTATTCAAAGAAAATTAACTCTAATTTTTACCCTAGTAATATTTTGCATCTTTCAATTGCTGATCAACATTTTAACAGTGAACTTACTAAAAACTTTTATAAATCAAATAATATAACTAATATTGATTTTGCTTCCTTAGGGGGAATTTCATTAAAAGAAATTATTTTGAATAGTTTAAGTTTTATTAAAGAATATTATATTTTTTCTAAAAATCAATTAAGTTTAATTTTTTTTTTCTTAAATTTGTGGTTATCAATAAAACGATCGTTAAACCGTCTTGATTTATTACCTAATGTAAAATCTGCTATTTTTGGTTTTGATTTAGTCTCGCCAAGAGATATTGCAATTGCGTGTAGAATTAAAAAAATAGAAACGATAGCTACTCAAGAGAGATTTTTAGACACGTGGGCTGAAGACTTTTTTTTAATATTTGATCATTACCTTGTATTTAATAAAGATGTTGCAGCGGTCTTATCTCAAAAAAAATTCAGCTCTGTATTAAAAGTTCAAATAATTGGACCTATAAGAAGTGATATGATTAAAACATTTTCTTCTAAAACATTATTAAAAGATGAAAAAAGGGTGCTGGTATTAGACTCACATTCAAAGACAAACATTTATAGTAATGGAAGAGCAAACTTTTCAAGTTGGAGAGATAACTATACTTTTTATGAAGATATATTAATGTTAGCTAAAGAAAATAGTGATATTAAATTTGTAATAAAAGGTAAAAACTATAGCTTTATAAACATTCCTTATTTTAAAAAAATTAATCAACTTATCGATCAAACTCCAAATGTTGAGTTATATAAAAATAAAAATAATTCCCCGTACGAATTAATAGAAAATTCTTTTCTTACGATTGCAAAATATACATCATTTATTGATGAACTTATTTTTAAAGGCAGACCGGTAATTATTTATGATCAAGGGGGATACCCAAAGGATCTCTTTGATTATGGACAAAGTTTAGTAGTTGAAAATTATAAGGAATTAAAAATTAAGTTTGAGAACTTCAAAAAAGACCCCGTGGAGTTCAATAATAATATTATTAACGAAAGCAGGAAGTATTTTCCAATAGATAAATCAGGTAGTGATATTAAAAACTTATTACAATCATATATGGAAGCAAATATTAAAAATTTTTTTTAGATCAAATAATTCAGTTAATTAGAGTATTTTTCGTATATTGACAAAATATAAATGGATTATAATATCTGCATTTCTTAGACAATAAAACATAGATTAATAAGTAACTAAATTTAAAAAATCAACAATGGAAAAACTATTCTTTAGATGTAAAAATTGTTTATTTCCAAGTACAAAACCAGATTTGCATTTTGATGAAAAAGGAATTTGCATGGCATGTAAATTTACCGAATATTATAATGCAATTGATTGGGTTAAAAGAGAGAAGCAATTTCATAATCTTATTGATAAATTTAAAAATGATAATGAAAGTCAATATGATTGTACTATTCCAGTAAGTGGAGGCAAAGATAGCACATATCAAGTTTACCTAATTACAAAGAAGTTTGGATTAAAACCCCTTCTATTAAGTTTTGAACCCTCTTACCCTACTGAATTAGGAAAGTATAATCTCAAAAATTTAGTTGATACTTTTGAATGCGATCTGATTCAGCTCAAAAAATCACCAACTTATAGAAAACTTGCTAGAATAGGTTTTGATGTAATAGGTGACCATGAGTGGCCAAATCATGTTGGGATTCATTGTTGGCCAGTAAGAATGGCAAACAAATTTAATATACCTTTAACTTTTTATGGAGAACCTCGAGGGACTATAGGTTTAGGAAGGTGGGAAAGTTTAATCGAAGAAGGTGGTGATGAATGGCAAAGAAGTGATGTAGAACAATATGTTGGAATGAACGGTTATAGATTAAACGATATGATGGAATATGATAAATCAATTACACCTAAAGATGTTATACCCTATATCTATCCTTCTGTTGAAGAATTAAAAACTAATGTAAAATGTTATACTTTAGGTCATTTTTTTAAATGGGAGTTTCAAGAAAATATAAAATTGATAAAACAATTTGGATGGTTGGCTGATAAGGATAAGACAGAAGGCACTTTTACAAATTTTGAAGACTTAGATTGTGGGTTTTTACCAATCCATCATTATTTTAAATTTATTAAATATGGTTACGGAAGATGCACGGATCATGCCAGTTATGAGATAAGACAAGGTAGAATGACTAAAAAACAGGCAAAGGAATTAATATTTGAATATGAAGGTAAATTACCAATCAAGTATTTTAAAGAATTTTTAGAATTTTTAAAAATAGACGAAAAATATTTTTTAAATAAAAGAGATAGTTTTGCAAACCCTATATTATTTAAAAAAGATGATGCTAATAATTTTTCATATAGTAACAATATAAATTTAATTACTAATAAACTTTGGAATGAAAGCTTCGATATATGAAAAACTCTGTAGGTATCATAGACTGCGGAATAAATAACATTAATTCTCTTCAAAAAGCTTTTAATAAAATAGAGGTAAATGCTGAAGTTGTTAGTAGTTACAAAAATTTACAAAATTTTAGTCATATTGTTCTCCCGGGGGTAGGTTCTTTCGATAAGGGTATTGAAAATTTAAAAAATGCTGGTTTTATTGAAGAAATTTATAAACTTGCAGAAAAAGGTAATTTTATTTTAGGAATATGTTTGGGTATGCAATTACTTTTTGAAGAAAGTAAAGAAAGTTTGAATAATTATCCAGGTTTATCTTTGGCCAAAGGCAAATGTGAAAAACTAAAAATTATTAAAGATTCTAAGATTCGAGTACCACACATGGGCTGGAATTCATTAAAAATTAGAAAAAAAGATGTAAAGTTGTTGGCAAATATTGAAGATAACTCTGATTTTTATTTTGTACATTCTTATTATGTTATTCCTGAAAGCTCTAATAATATTGCTGCTACATGTAATCATGGTGTTGAATTTGCAGCTGTTTATGAATCAAATAATATTTTTGGCGTACAATTTCATCCAGAAAAATGTTTAAAGAATGGACTTAATATTTTAAAACAATTTTCTCAATTTTCTTAATCAGCGTGAAAGCATTAAATACTAATTTGAAAAAAAGGGTTATACCTATAATACTTGTTAGCAGTCACCAAGTTGTAAAAAGTAGAGAATTTAAAGATTACCGTGTTTTTGGAAATTTAGAACAAACTATAAATGTATTTAACCAACGTAATGTTGATGAGATTATCGTTTTAGATATAGATGCACAAAAAAAAAAATCTAAAATAAACCTAGAAATATTAAAAACTTTATCTAGAAATACAATAATGCCTTTTTCTTATGGAGGGGGTATACAAACAATAGATGATGTAAAACAATGTTTAAATTTTGGATGTGATAAAGTTGTTATAAATTCAAAATTTATTGAAAATATAAACTTTGTAAGTGAGACCGCAAAAGTTTTTGGAAGTCAATGTATAATTGCGTCTGTAGATTATAATATTTTAAATAAAAATGATTTCCAAATTTTTTCTCATTCAAAATTAAAGACAGATAATTTAAATATTAAAAGATATATTAATAACCTAGGTCGCTTAGGCGTGGGGGAAATAATTATTACATCAGTTAATCATGAAGGCAATTTAAAAGGATACGATCATAGTCTACTTCAAAGTATTTTAAATGAAGTTGATATTCCTATTCTAATAAATGGCGGATGTGGTAAACCAGAAGACATGATCCAGCCTTTGCTCCTTGGAGCGGAAGGAGTTTGCGCTAGCAGCATATTTTTTTATACTCAATATGCATATAGAGATATAAAGAATATTTTACTTAAAAATAAAATAAAAGTTAGAATAACTTAAATAATAAAATTATATTTTTTGTTTAAATTGTGAGGGACTTAATTTTAGTTGGTCCAAAGCTGTTTTAAACACAAATGCAAAAATTATAGTAGAAATCAAAGTGCTACGAAAAAATGGAATAGCAGCAACATAACATTTTACTAAGTCTTGTAAAGTAAGCTCATAAAATCCACCTAACAACCAAACGCCAAAATTACTAATAATGAAGAAAATTAAAGCAGATGCGATACTAGATAAAAAAATTTGTTTTATTTTTAGTTGTTGAATATATTTTCCGATGATAACTGAAAATAATAAACCTAAGTATGTAAATAATATTAAATTATGAAAACCAATAATTAAATCTCCGAGTATCATTGATAATATAATCAATGAATAACCATAAAAAACGTTTTTTAAATAATAACCAGCCAAAATTCCAAAAGCTATAACAGGTGTAAAATTCCAAGGATGATCAATTAATCTAAATTGGGTTAAGACGAGTACACTTATTAAAAATATTATTATTTTATTTTTTTTATCCATTTCAGCTAGTTTCATTTTAAAAATTTTGTAAATTAATTTATGCAGTTATATTTTAGCTATTATACCAATTTTAATATAAAATGAACTATTCATTAGTAATCAATTTTAAAAAATGGATTTTATTTAATGAAAAAATTTAAAAAGAAAAATCTATTTCTACATATAGTTGCAATAATTGAAATTGTAGTAAAAAACACAATATCTAGATATTCTTAAATAAAATTACTTTTCTGGCTCTATTTAATGTTCAATTTTTGAACAATATTTATAAATAAATATCTTTACTGTTCAATATTTGAACGTTATAAATGTTCAACTATTGAACGCAGTATGAATAATAATCAAGATCACCTAAATTTACTAAGAAAAATTCAAAGTAAACAAAAATATACCCAACGTGAATTAGCAGAACAATTAGGGTTTAGTTTAGGCAAATTAAATTATTGCTTAAAAGAGTTAAAAAATAAGGGATTCATTAAAGTAAACAATTTTAAGAATAGCAATAAAAAGATTAGCTATATTTATAACCTTACGCCAAAAGGGGTAACAAAAAAAACAAAGCTAACTCACAATTTTATGAAAGCAAATATGCGTGAGTATAGTCAGCTAATAAAAGAAATAGATATCAAAATGGAGATATAAAAATGTGGGCAATAATTAAATATAAAAATAAAGAAATTAATTCACTAAAAAATAATTTTTATAAAACTCTTGGTGAATCGCCAACATATTATTCTCCAAAAATTCAATATAAAAAATATGTAAAAAAACAATTGAAAAATTGTGAAAAGCTTTTACTTGAAAATTATTTGATTTGTTATCATCCCAAATTTAATGACTTAAGCGTTATAAATAAATTAAAGTATAGCAGAGGGTTAAGCTATTTTCTTAGTGGTTGTGAGAAAAATCAAAAAGAAATAATAAAATTTATAAATCACTGCAAAAAATATGAGAATTCTGATGGGTATATAAATCAAGATTTTTTTGAATATAGCAATCTAAAAAAAGCAAAATTTATTTCAGGACCATTTGCAAATATGATTTTTGAAATTATTTCGAACCAAAGTACAAAATTAAAAATTTTAATTAACGGGTTAACAACCACTATTAATAAAAAATCGAATTATTTTTACCGACCTGTTTAATTAAAAAGTAAAAGCAAAAAATGCATAATTGGCTAAATATAGTATTGGTCAAAGTGCGGAGCATTGGTTAAACTCAAAGAAGATATTTTATGAAAAAAATTGACAATCATGTTTTAAGTTATTTTAGTCAGCTTACCAAGTTATCTAACAACATAAACAAAAAAGATATAGATAGATTGGCTACAACTTTAGCATCTATTAGAAAAAAAGGGGGAAGAGTATTCTTTCTTGGTGTAGGTGGAAGTGCTGGAAACTGCTCTCATGCTGTTAATGATTTTAGAAAGATTTGTGAAATTGAGTGCTATACACCTACAGATAATGTTTCTGAACTAACAGCAAGAATCAATGATGATGGTTGGGAAAGTGCATTTGCAAATTGGTTAAAGGTAAGTAAATTGAACTCAAAGGATGCAATATTTATTATGTCAGTTGGAGGAGGAAATAAGAAAAAAAATGTTAGTGTAAATTTAATAAAAGCAATTCAGTTTGCAAAGAAAGTAAAAGCAAAAGTGTTAGGAATTGTAGGAAGAGATGGCGGCTATTCAAAAAAGGTTGGAGACCATGTAATTTTAATACCAGTCATCGATAAAAATTTAATTACACCATATAGTGAATCTTTCCAATCAGTTGTGTGGCATTGTTTGGTTTCTCATCCTGTTTTAAAAAAAAGAAAAATGAAGTGGTAGCAAATGAAAAAAGCAGTATTTTTAGATAGAGATGGAGTTTTATCAAAAACACATATTAAAAAAGGCAAAAGTTTTGCAGTTAAAAAATTGAAGGATTTTAAATTATTTTATGGATCTGAAGAATCTGTTAAAAAGCTTAAACTAGCTGGATTTATGGTGATTGTGGTAACAAACCAACCTGATGTGGGAAAAAAAATAATATCTAGGATAGTATTAAAAAAAATGCACGATAGATTAAAAAAAAAAACCAAAGTAGATGCAATATATAGTTGTACACATTCGCAAGATGATAATTGTTTCTGTAGAAAACCTAAGCCAGGAATGATCCTAAATGCAGCAAAAAAACATAATATCAATTTAAAAAAGAGCTTCATGGTAGGTGATAGATCTAGTGATATTTTAGCAGGCAAAAAAGCAAACTGTAGGAGTATTTTTTTAGATAAAAAATATTTTGAAAAAAAACCAAAAGTTCAGGAAGCAACTTTTAACAATTTAGTTCAAGCCACTAATTATATTTTAAAACAAACTCAATTATAAAATGTCTCAATTTAAAGATCTAAAAATAAAAATTTTTGCAGACGGGGCTGATATTAAGCAAATATGTGAATTAGATAAAAAGGAATATATTAAGGGGTTTACTACAAACCCAACCTTGATGAAAAAAGCAGGAGTTAAAGATTATAAAAATTTTGCCAAAGAACTTTTAGGTTATATAAAAGAAAAACCAATTTCTTTTGAAGTTTTTTCTGATGATTTAAAAGTTATGGAAGAACAGGCAATGGAAATTTTTTCATGGGGAAAAAATGTTAATGTAAAAATTCCTATTACAAATACCAAGGGCGAGAGCACTACTAAACTAATAAGCACTTTGTCAGAAAGGGGAGTAATTTGTAATGTAACTGCAATATTTACAACTGAACAAATAGAAAAAGTTGTTTCAATATTAAACCCTACTACTCCTGCTATTCTTTCAGTATTTGCAGGACGTATAGCAGATTCTGGCATTGACCCATTTGAAATAATGAAGAAATCTGTACATATATCAAAATCAAAACCTAAAACGGAGATACTATGGGCAAGCACAAGAGAAATAATTAATATATTTCAAGCAGAAAAATCTGGATGTCAAATAATAACTGTACCTCATGAATTACTAAAAAAACTTTCAACAATCGGTAAAGACTTAAAAAATTACTCTTTAGAAACGGTACTATCCTTTTATAATGATGCAAAAGAAGCAGGATACTCAATTAATAAATCTACTAAATGATATCAAAATCAATATTTATTACTGGTGGTGCTGGATACGTTGGTAGCTATCTCGTTCCTGAATTTTTAAAGCTGGGATACAAAGTTACAGTGTACGATATTATGTATTTTGGAGATGATTTTTTACCAAAGGAGAATCCTAATCTAAAAATAATTAAAGGTGATATCAGAGATAGTAAAAAGCTAGAAAGCGCATGTCGTGATCATGAATTTTTTTTACATCTGGCTTGTATATCCAATGATGCTAGTTTCGAATTAGATGAACAACTTTCAACTAGTATAAATTTAGATGCTTTTGAGCCGATGGTTATTGCTGCAAAAAAATCAAGTATTAAAAGATTTATTTATGCGTCAACCAGTTCAGTTTATGGAGTATCTGATAAAAAGGATGTAAAAGAGGATCATCCGCTAGTCCCGCTTACTTTATATAATAAGTATAAAGGATTATGTGAACCTTTGTTGTTTAAACATACAGATAAAAATTTTGAGGGTGTAATCTTTAGACCAGCTACAGTTTGTGGCTACGCACCTAAATTAAGATTAGATTTATCGGTAAATATTTTAACCAATCATGCTGTTTGTAATAAAAAAATTATGGTATTCGGTGGTGATCAATTGAGACCAAACTTACATGTTAAAGACTATTGCGATGCAGTAAAATTATTGATAACTGCACCATCTAATAAAATTAAAAATGAAATTTTTAACGTAGGTTATCAAAATATGTCGATTAGTGAGATAGCTATTTTAGTTAAAAAAGTTGTGGAAGAAACATTTCCAGATAATAAAAAAATTGAAATTGAAAAAACTAAAAGTAACGATAATCGATCATATCACATTAATTCAGATAAAATATTTAATAGACTTGGATTTAAAGCTAAAAGGAACATTGAAGAAGCAGTTAGAGATCTTTGTATTTCTTTTAAACAAGGCTTAATTAAAGAAAGTTTTGAAAATGATTTTTATTATAATGTCCGTAGACTTAAGAATATTAAAGCTAAATGAAAAATAGAAAAAAAATTGCTGTAGTAACAGGAGGCGCAGGTTTTATCGGAAGCCATATGGTAGATTTACTTATTTCTAAAAATTTTAAAGTATACGTTATAGATGATCTTTCTGGTGGTCACTTAAAAAATTTAAAACAACATAAAAAAAATCCAAACTTAATACTTAAAAGAATAAATATTTTAAATCTTAGTTCAAAATTAAATTTCTTTAAAAAGGTAGATTACATTTTTCATTTTGCTGGTATTGGTGACATAGTTCCTTCAATAGAAAAACCTGAAGAGTATATGATGGTAAATGTACAGGGAACTGTTAAAGTTCTTGAACTAGCAAAAAAATTTAAAGTTAAAAAATTTGTTTATGCTGCTTCAGCATCTTGTTACGGAATGACAAAAAAACTTACTAATGAAAATTATAGTATTAATACAGAGCATCCTTATGCTTTAAGCAAATATTTAGGTGAAAAAGCTACTATGCACTGGCATAACGTTTATGGTTTAAGAGTAAACTCAATTAGAATTTTTAATGCTTATGGCCCAAGAGTTAGAACAACGGGGGCATATGGTGCTGTAATTGGTGTTTTTTTTAAACAAAAAATAAAAAATAAACCACTAACAATTGTTGGAACAGGTAAACAAACTAGAGATTTTGTTCATGTTACTGACGTTGCAAGAGCATTTTATGCAGCAGCAATTTCAAAACTTAATGGAAAAATCTATAATGTCGGCACAGGAAATCCTCAATCGGTTAATCACCTTGCCAGCTTAATAGGAGGAAAAAAAGTTACAATACCAAATAGACCAGGCGAACCAATGACTTCCAGTGCAGATATAAAAAAAATTAGGCGTGACCTTAAATGGATCCCATTAATAAATTTTGATGATGGAATTAATGAAATGCTTAAAGTTTTATATAAATGGAAAGATGCTCCATTATGGACCCCAAAAAAAATAAAAAAAGTTACAAAAACTTGGTTTAATTACCTATCTAAAAATAAATAATATGCCAGAAAATATACAAGTTCAGTATTCAAAAAAAATTATTACTGCAGCAAAATTAAAAGAAATAATTGGAAAACGACCAAGAAAGAAAAAAGTAATTTTATGTCACGGAAACTTTGATGTTGTGCATCCGGGACATATAAGACATTTGATATACGCTAAAACAAAAGCAGATATTTTGGCAGTTAGTATTACAGCAGATCAATATATTCAAAAGGAGATTTATAGACCTTTTGTTCCTGAAAATCTTAGAGCATTGAATATGGCAACATTCCAAATGGTTGATTATGTAATAATTGACCATAATGAAAAACCCTTAAAAAATTTATCTTCTTTAAAACCAGATTTATTTGCTAAAGGTTTTGAATATTCATCAGGAAGTATGCCGGCAGCCACAAAAGAGGAAGCGAAAATTGTTGAAGGATATGGTGGGGAAATGATTTTTACTCCTGGTGATGTTGTTTATTCTTCAACAAAAATTTTGAATTTATCTCAACCAAAAATAGAGAATGATAAATTGATAGATCTTATGAGTAGAAATGAAATTTCATTTAATACACTTAGAAATGTCTTAAAAAAATTAAAAAACATTACTGTTCATGTTGTTGGAGATACAATAATTGACTCTTACACTAGAACTAATCTAATAGGTGGTAATACAAAAACACCTACAACAAGCGTGCTATACCAGGAAAAAAATGATTACGTTGGTGGAGCTGGCATAGTAGCTAAGCACCTAAAAAGCGCAGGAGCTAAAGTGATTTTAACTACTATTTTAGGCAATGATGAACTAAAAGATTTTGTTCTTAAAGAAATGAAAAAGTCTAAAATTTCAATTAATCCCATAATAGACGGAACCAGACCCACAACTAACAAAAATACAATTTTATCAGGAATTTATAAGCTGTTGAAAATAGATAAAGTTGATAATCAACCAATCTCAGAAAAAATTTTGAAAAAAATTAAAAATTCAATAAAGAAACAAAAGTGTGATGTAGTGATCTTTAGTGATTTTAGACATGGAATTTTTAATAAAAACAGCATTCCAGATTTAATCAATTCAATCCCTAAAAAAATTTTTAAGGTAGCGGATAGCCAGGTTGCTACAAGATGGGGAAATATTACAGATTTCTCAGAATTTGATTTAATTACCCCAAACGAAAGAGAAGCAAGGTTTTCACTTGCTGACCAAGATTCTAGCATTAGCGTTTTATCAAGAGAGTTAATCAAGAAAGCCAAATTTAAAAATCTAATACTAAAATTGGGTGAAAGAGGAACTGTTTCAGTGGTTAATGATAAAAAAAATAAAAAAATAAAAAAAAGCAAAAAAATATCAGCATTTGCTCTACCTTCTTATGCGAGGAAAGTTATTGATAGTACGGGGACGGGAGATGCATTATTATCTTATGCGACACTTTCAATTATAAAAACAAAATCTTTAGTAATAGCAAGTATTTTAGGATCTTTAGCAGCTGCATGTGAATGTGAAAAAGATGGAAATATTGAAATCACACCAGACCAAATAATTGAAAAACTTAACCTAATAGAAGACTCATCTAGCTACAAAATTCAACGTTAAGCATGAGAACTATAATTGTAGGGATGGGTGTTCAAGGAGAAAAAAGAAAAAAATTTTTAGGTAAAGATTTTAAATATTCTATTGATAAATTTAAAAAGGCAGATTTTAAAACAATATATCAAGTACCACTAGATGATTATGATGCGGTATTAGTTTGTGTCCCGGAAAATGAAAAATTAAAAGTTATTAATTATGCAATAAAAAATAAAAAGCATGTTTTAATTGAAAAACCATTTTTGGTTAAAAAAAATAAAATTTTAAAAAATATAGAAAAAATATCACAAAAAAATAAAGTTGTTTGTTACACAGCATATAACCATAGATTCGAGCCCAATATAATTAAAATGAAAAGATTGATCGAAAGTAAAAAATTGGGAAAAATTTATAATTGTAGATTATTTTATGGAAACGGAACCTCTCTACTTGTTAAAAAAAGTAAGTGGCGCGATAAAGGAAAAGGCGTATTAACAGATATAGGGTCACATTTAATAGATATAAGTTTATATTTGTTTGGAAAGAAAATTACTTTTTTAAAAACTATTGAGCTAAATAGGTTTGAAAACAAAGCTCCAGATCATTCGATACTGAGAATTGAAATAGGAAAAATAAAAATTGAGCTAGAAATGACCTTATGCATGTGGAAAAACACTTTTTCATGTGATGTAATTGCATCAAAAGGTTCGGCGCATTTAGACTCTCTTTGCAAATGGAGTAAAAGTACCTTCAAATTTTGTAAAAGAAAATTTCCATCAGGCAAGCCTAATGAAAAAATAATTGGTTTTAAAAAAGGGGACCCAACTTGGAAAGCCGAATATTTATTTTTTAAAAAATTAATTAATTCAAATATTAAAACAAATTTAAGTAAGGATTTAATAATAAATAATTTATTTTTAAAATTAAATAAATCTACTAGTAGATGAAACATCCTTTAAATATTGGCTTTGTCGGCCTCACACACCTCGGGCTGAATTACTTAGCAGCCGCTTCTGAAAAAGGTTTTAAAGTTGTTGCTATCGATTTAAACAAGGAGAAAATTAATAAGCTAAAAAAATTTCATTTTGAATATGATGAGCCAAATTTAAAAAAAATGATTAATAAAAATAAAAAAAAGATTCTTTTTTCATCAGATCTAAATAATTTAAAATATTGTAATATTATTTTTGTTTCTCAAGATGTTAAAACAAATAAAAAGGGCAAAGGTGATCTTAAAAATTTAAATAGGTTAATTACAAAAATACCAAAATTTATAAATAGTAAATCAGTATTAGTGATTTTGTCTCAAGTTCAACCTGGTTTTACTAGAATGATAAACTTTGAAAAATCTAGATTATACTATCAAGTTGAAACTTTAGTATTTGGAAGAGCGCTAGAAAGAGCTTTAAAACCAGAAAGGATAATTGTTGGTTCCAAAGATTCAGAATCTAAAATAAATCCTCTTTTTTTAAAATATTTAAATAAATTTAATTGCCCAATTATTAAAATGAAGTATGAGAGTGCTGAACTTACAAAAATATCTATTAATATTTTATTAGCGTCATCAATTACCACTACAAATATGTTAGCAGAAGCTTGCGAAAAGGTTTCTGCAGATTGGCATGAAATTCTACCGGCTCTTAAACTTGACGAGCGTATTGGAAAAAAAGCCTATTTAAAACCAGGACTGGGTATTTCTGGAGGAAACATAGAACGGGATATCTATTCAATTAAAAAAGTTTTAAAAAGTAAAAAACAATCTCTTTCCGTTGTAACTGCTTTTCAAAAAAACTCTGCATATATGAAGTCTTGGGTGTACAGAATTCTAAGAAAAGAAAAAATTTTATTTAAAAAAAATAAATTTAATATTGGAATTTTGGGTTTAGCTTATAAAGAAAATACAAATTCTGTAAAAAACTCTCCTACCATTGATCTTTTAGAGAAAATAAAAAATAAAAAAATAAATATTTATGATCCAAAAGCAAAGTTAAATTTTTTTTCTAAGAATTTTATTGAGTTTTCCAGCTTTAATTCCTTGGTAAAAAGCTCCAATGTCATTATATTAATGACACCATGGCCTGAGTTTAGCAAAATTAATAAATTAATAAAAAATAAAAAAAAAATTATATTAATTGATCCTCATCGAATAGTGAATTCTAAATTAACTAAAAATAAAAACATTACTTATTTTACAATTGGAAAAAATAAATAGAAAATATAATGAATTTTAAATTTACCAATAGAAGTAAAAAGAAAATTAATAGAGTGATAATTTTAGGATCAAGTGGAATTATTTCAACTAATTTACAGAGATTATTAAAAAGTAAAGATATTAATACTTTAGCAATTGGAAGCGCCAAGATAAATTTAAAAAAAAATACTTTTAAATTATTAAGAAAAAAAATTAAAAAAAATGATATAGTTATATTTATTGCTGCAGAAGCTCCTGTTAAAAATACTGAAATGCTTTTTAATAATTTACAAATGTGCAGAACTGTTTGTAAAAGTCTAGAAAATAAAAAAATTAAACAGTTAATCTATATAAGTTCAGATGCGGTTTATGGAGATGATAAAAAAAAAATTACAGAAAAATCTAATATTTTGCCAGGGTCTCTTCATGGTTTAATGCATTCAACTAGAGAAAAAATTTTAAAAGATAAATTTAATAAGATATTATGCATTTTAAGACCAACATTAATCTATGGAACTGGAGATACTCATAATGGTTATGGACCAAATAGATTTGTATATCTTGCACTCAAGAATAAAAAAATTTCTATATTTGGAAATGGAGAAGAGAAAAGAGACCATATATTTATTGAGGATTTAGTAAATATTATTTTTAAATGCATAGAAAAGGAGGCTTTAGGGGTTCTCAATTTAGCTTCAGGTAAAGTTTATTCCTTCAAAAAAATAGCACAAGAAGTAATTAATTTAACTAACAGTGATTCTAAAATTAAAAAAATTAAAAGAAATGGTCCCATGCCACATAATGGTTATAGACCATTTAATACAAATTTATTAAAGAAATATTTTAAGGAAATAAAATTATCAAGTTTAAATGTAGGCATAAAAAAATATTTAAAAAGTGTAAGTATATAGAATATGACAATAGAAATTATTGATTTAAGAAAAAGATTTCAGGAAGAAAAAAATGAAATTTTAAAATGTATTAAAAGGGTATTAAAAAAAGGAAATTTAATATTAACTCCAGAAGTTCAAAACTTCGAAAAATCTATATGCAAATTTACTGGATCAAAGTATTGTTTAGGACTTAATTCAGGCACCGATGCTTTAATGATGTCGTTGTGGAGCTCTGGAATATCCCGTGGTGATGAAGTTATTACATCTCCAATATCGTTTATTGCCTCAGCAAGCTCAATAATACACGTGGGAGCAAAACCTGTTTTCGTAGACGTAGGTGATGATTTAAATATAAATCCAAATTTAATAGAAGCGGCTATTACAAAAAAAACTAAAGCAATTATGCCTGTTCATTGGTCTGGAAGAATTTGCCAAATGGATAAAATTTTAAAAATTGCAAAAAAATATAATCTAGTTGTAATTGAAGATGCTGCTCAAGCGATGGGAGCTTATTATAAAAAAAAACATGCAGGCACTTTTGGCAAAATAGCAGCTTTTTCTACTCACCCATTAAAAAATTTAAATGCATTGGGCGATGGGGGTTTTGTTATTACAAATGAAAAAAAACTTTATGATAAAATTAGACTATACAGAAGCCACGGCCTCAAAGGAAGAGATGATGTGGAAATTATAGGTGTAAATTCTAGATTAGATTCGTTAAATGCAGAAGTTTTAAGTTTTAGATTAAAAAGATTAAAAAATATAATTTCAAGAAGATTGAAAAATGTTCAGTTGTACCGAAAGTTAATTAAAACTAAAAAAGTTAAAATAATTAAAGACCAAATATTTGAAGATAATGCATATGTGATGTTTATAACTTTATGTGAAGCTAGAGATAAGTTACAAAAGTACTTAAATAAATTTAAAATTCAATCATTGGTATATTATAATACTCCTTTACATTTACATAAAGCTACAAAGTTTTTAGGTTACAAAAAAGGTGATTTTCCAAATGCAGAAAGACTTTGTAAAAAAGTATTATCTTTTCCACACCATCAACATTTGAAAAAAAATGAAATTAAATTCGTTGTAAATAAAATTAATCAATTTTTTAAATAAAATGAAAGTACCATTTAACTATTTACCATACCAATTTAAAGAAAATAAAGTTTATTTTAGGGAATGGAAAAAATTAATTCGTTCATGTGAATTTACTTTAGGTCCTTATGTTGAAAAGTTTGAACGTGAATTTTCAAAATTTATTGGAGTTAAACATTGTATATCTACAAATAACGGAACAGACGCTTTAGTTCTTGCTCTTAAATCTTTGGGAATAAAAGCAAATGATGAAGTAATAACAGTTTGTAATTCTTTTTACGCAACAGCTGGGGCGATAGCAGCGTGTGGAGCTAAACCAGTTTTTGTAGATGCCGATGAAAGATATCAAATTAACATAAATAAAATTGAAAAAGCAATTACCAAAAAAACAAAAGTCATTTTGCCAGTTCATTGGGGCGGGGCCTCGCCAGATATGTTCCAATTAATAAAAATAGCCAAAAGAAATAACTTAAAGATTGTCGAAGATGCTTGCATGGGTATTGGTGCCAAAATAAAAAATAAAAGGCCAGGAACTTTTGGAGAAGTAAATGCTTTTAGTATGCATCCATTAAAATCTTTAAATGTAATGGGAGATGGAGGTATGGTAGTTACCAATAATGATAAAATTGCTTCATGGTTAAAAAAGTTTAGAAATCACGGCATGATTGACAGAGATCACATATCTGATTGGGGTGATAATAAAAGACTTCAACCTCTGCAGGCTGTGGTGGCGAGCATAGAATTAAAAAAAATTAATAAAATTATAAAAAAAAGAAATTTTAATGCAAAGATTCTTGATAAAAAGCTTTCAAAAATTCAATTTATCACAATACCCAAGAGAGAAAAAAATTATACGGAAACTTTTGCATTGTATATGGCAAAATTTAAGAAAAGAGATAAATTAAAAAAATATCTTATAAAAAAAGGAGTTGAGGTAAAAGTACATTATCCAATCCCTCTTCACTTGCAAAAACCATCAAGATTATTAGGTTACAAAAGAGGTGATTTTCCAGCAGCAGAAAAACAGGCTAAAGAATTACTGACTTTACCTGTACATCAGTATTTAAATAAATCACAATTAAACTTTATAATAAAAAAAATTGAAAATTTTTATCAAAAAAAATAGAATTTATAAAAATGAAATTATCTGATTATGTAATAAAATTTCTGGAAGAAAAAAAAATTAGCACTGTGTTTACAGTAAGTGGAGGAGGGTCAATTTTTTTATGTGATGCTCTTTATAAAGCTAAGAAATTAAAATATGTCGCTTGTCACCATGAGCAAGCAGTTGCATATGCAGCTGAAGGTTTCGCGAGAGTGCAAAATAAACCTGGAGCAGCGATAGTTACGACAGGTCCAGGGGGTACAAACACTACTTCAGGAGTTGCCTGCTGCTGGATAGATTCTGTGCCAGCAATATTTATTTCTGGTCAAGTATTTTTGAATCAAACTATTGGTAGTTCTGGTATAAGACAAATTGGAGTTCAAGAATTTGATATTGTTAGTATGGTCAAATCCAGCACAAAATATGCTGTAATTATAAAAAAACCTGAAGAAATTAAATTTCATTTAGAAAAAGCATATTATTTGTGCCAAGAGGGAAGGCCCGGCCCAGTTTGGATTGATATTCCAGCAAATATTCAAAATGCTTTTATTGATGAAAAAAAACTCAAAGGTTTTAAAATAAAAACAAGAATAAAATCAACAGCTACATTAGATAAAAAAATTAAATCAATAGCAAAAGCACTATCTAGGCACGATAGGCCATTAATACATTTGGGTCGAGGAGTTAAATTATCAAATTGTGAAAGTATATTTAAAAAGTTTATAAAAAAATTTAATATACCTTTTGCTCTAACCTGGAATGCTGATGATTTTATAGAATCTGATCATCCTTTATGTATCGGTAGACCGGGAGCATTTGGAGCTAGAGGTTCAAACTTTATTTTACAAAATTGTAATCTTTACATATCAATAGGAACAAGACTCCCTTATATGGTTACAGGTTACGACGCTAAAGATTTTGCGAGACGAGCAAAAATAAAAGTAATGGTTGATATAGATAAAAAAGAATTAAATAAAAAGGATATAGAATTAAATTTTAAGGTTAATTGTGATGCATATTATTTTTTAAAAACATTATTTAAATATATGAAAAATTTTAAGAAAAATAAAAAATGGATTAATTACTGCAAAAAAACTAAAGCAAAGTACCCTATAGTTACAAATTCAATGAAAAAGAAAAACAGATATGTTAATTCATATTATTTTGTTGAAAAATTATCTGAGATATTAAATTCAAAAGATATAATAATTACTGATATGGGTTTTTCATTTACTAGTACTCATCAAGCTTTTAAATTGAAAAATGGGCAAACTTTTCACACAAATTCAGGCCATGCGCCAATGGGATGGGGATTACCTGCGGCAGTCGGCGCTTTTTTTGCTAAAAATAAAACAAAAAAAAAAGAGAGAGTTATGTGTTTAACAGGTGATGGAGGGTTTCAATTAAATATACAAGAACTTGCAACCATTATGCACCACAAAATTCCTATAAAAATTTTTATTTTTAATAATGCTGGATATTTAACTATAAAGCAAACTCAACAATTAGGTTTTAACGGAAGAATAATGGGCGCAGATAAAAAAAGTGGACTCTCTTTTCCAAATTATAAAAAATTAGCTGAAACCTATAAAATGAATTATTTCAAAATAAAGTCTAACAAAAATCTAAAAGAATCATTAAAATTTGCAGTTAATTCAAGAGGGGCTTCTATTTGTGAATTAATTATGGATCCTAATGAAGAACAAGTGCCCAAAGCAATTAATAAAAGGACACCAGAGGGCAAATCTGTACCAACAAAGTTCGAAGATATGTATCCGTTCTTGTCGAAACAGGAATTAAATAGTAATAGTTATTGAGAATTTGAATAATGAAAAAAGCACTTATTATTTCTGGAAATTTAGCACAGGATCATGAGTTTATTTATCCCTACTACAGGCTTCTAGAAGAAGATTTCGAAGTAGATGTTTGTTTGTTAGAAGGTGTGCCAGTAAAAGGTATTTTAGGAACATCTTTACCGCCCAATAAAGAGCAAAAAGTTAAAAAAATTCAAGATGTTAATGTTGAAGACTATAAGCTTATTGTGCTTCCTGGAGGAGTAAAGGCTATGGAGAAAGTTAGACAAGAGAGGAAGATTATTAACTTTATTTCAGAATTTAATAAAACAAAGAAAGTCATTGCCTGTATATGCAGCGGTGCTCAATTATTAATTTCTGCTAAAGTGGTTAAAGGACGAAAGATTGCTGGATATTACAGCATGAAAGATGATTTGGTCAATGCTGGAGCTATTTATACAGATTTACCAGCAGTAATTGATGAAAATATTATTACTACAGCCCATTATAAAGATATGGGACCCTGGATGAGAGAAGTAATAAAAAAAATAAAATAACATTTTTATTAAAGTGAAAGAATTTGATTTATTAGGTGGATATCCAAATCCAAAAAAACCAAGATATGTTAATCAAAATTTAAGAACTATAAAAAATAGAATTATAGCATCTTATAGAAACAAAGATTTTTTTGATGGAAATCGTAATGATGGTTATGGAGGTATGATTTATGACGGAAGATGGAAAAGTATCGCAAAAAGAATTATTGAAAAATATAAAATAAAAGATGGTTCCAATATACTACAAATTAATTGCGAAAAAGGATATTTGCTTCACGATCTACATGAAATTAATTCAAATATAAAAATATATGGTTTGGAAAGCTCAAAATATGCAATTGACAATGCTTCTTCATCAATAAAACAATTTATTAATTATTCTAATAAAATTAAATTAGATTTTAAAGATAATTTTTTTGATTTTGTGATTGCTATTGGAGTTGTTTATGCATTAGATCTTACCAATGCAATAAAGTGCCTTAAAGAAATACAAAGAGTGAGTAAAGGAAAAAGTTTTATTACTTTAGGTGCTTATGAAAACGAAAAAGATAGAAAACTTTTTTCATATTGGACATTGTTAGGAAACACTATTTTAAGAAAAGATGAGTGGTTAGAAGTATTAAAACACTCAGGATATACCGGTGATTTTAAATTTAATACTGCTAGCTCATTAAATTTAGTTGAAAAAAATTAAAAATGTTAATTAATAAATATAAAAAAAAATGGGAATTGCTTGAACTGTCTAAGAAGAGACCAGAATATGCTTCAAAAATAATCTCAGTCGATTACGAAGAATTCGCATTGAATGTAGAAAAGCAAAACGATGCTTTTGTGGATCAGGTTGTAAATTCAATATTTAATGGTGATATTTATATTTTGAAAAATGCTTTTAGTAAAAATTTTATAGAAAATCTAAAGAATAAAGTTTTTAAAATTTGGCACTCTTCGGAACCTAGCTTTCATAAAATGGTAGAAGGATGCCCTGACTTTCATAGAAAGCAGGATGATGAAATTGCAAAGAAATATGTATTTGAGTCAGTGCGACATTCCTATTACTGGTTTCATTGGAATGGAGATCCGATGGGAGTTATTCCTGAAATAAATAAAAAGTGGAGAGTTTTTAAATTTTTAGGAGGACAAAATAAAAATAATTTTGAAAAAAATACCCCACGTGACGGTGTTGTAGATAGATTCCAAGTCGCAAGATATTTACCCGGAATAGGAAGATCTCAAACTCATTCAGACCCATATCAAAACCAAAGATTTTTCATTTCTGCTTATATGAGCAAGAAAGGAGTAGATTATGATAAGGGTGGTTTTTATGTTGTTGATAATAAAAAAGAATTTAAAGATATTGAAAAGTATGTGGATATTGGCGACATATCCATTGGATATGCAACTATTATGCATGGAGTAGATACAGTCGATCCCGACAAGAAAACGGATTGGTTAGCTAAAGACGGAAGATGGTGGTTAGGTCTTTATAGTAATTCAACCGATATGGTTTCGAAAAGAGCCACAGGCAAAAAGGTAAATATTTAACAAAATTATGATTAATCTTAATTTAGATAAAGATTTCTTTGATAAAAGAATAATTATAACTGGAGCATCAAGAGGTTTAGGAGCTGCGGCATGCAAAGCTTTGGCAGAAAGAGGAGCTAAACTTGCAATGCTATCAAGGTCAAAAAAAGAAATGGATATTTTACGAAAAAAAATGAAAAATTCTAAAAATCATATTGCAATAAAAGTAGATTTAATTAGCAATAACAAGATTAAAGAAGCTATTAAAAAAGCAAAAAAATTTCTTAAAAAAGTAGATATTATTTTGCATATAGCTGGAGGAGGACTAGGTTTAAAAGATCACTTAATAAAAGATAAAGATCTAAAAACTTTATTTCAAATTAATTTAGGTGCTGCAGCTGAAATAAATAGATTAGTTGTTGAAAGCAAAAGTAAGACCAGTTCTTTAAAACTTATACATATTGGCTCGATAGCTTCATACGAAGCTGTAGGATCGGTTGGATATAATGTGGCCAAATCTGCTCTTGCTGCATACGTTAGAAGCTTAGGTAGAGAGCTATATAAAAAAAAAGTAATAGTTTCAGGTATATTACCTGGAGGCTTTATTGCACCAGGCAATGCTATGGAAAGACTAAAAACAAAAAATATAAAAGATTATAATAACTTTATAAAACAGCGTATACCCAGAGCTTCCATGGGAAACGTTGATGATATATTACCAATAATTTTATTTTTATGTTCACGACATTCTTCAATGATGGGTGGTTGCTTGATTCCCATAGATGGTGGAGAAGGCAAAGCTTATCAAATATAAAAATTTTAAGTAAATTTATTTTTCACTAAAAATTATTATACCTTTATTTTGATCAAAACATGATACCAATTAAAAAATTTAATTCTCTATTAGATTCAAATCAAAAAGGAAAAGTATTTATACTACTTATTTTTATTATGATTGGCATGCTTCTTGAGACGTTGGGAGTGGGACTTATTATTCCTATTTTTACAATAATCACAGACCCAAATATTGCAGACAAATATCCTGAGGCATCAATATTTCTTTCTAAATTATCTCCCTTAAATTGGTTTTTTAGTAATAAAGAAATTTATTCATCACAGGTACAACTTATCACTGGCGCGATAATAGTAATTATATTTGTCTATTTAATAAAAGTTCTTTTTATACTTTTTTTAATATGGAAACAGAATACGTTTGTAACTAAACTAGGTATAGGTTGGTCTGATAAATTATTTACTGGTTACCTTAAGCAACCTTATTCTTTCCATTTACAAAGAAATTCAGCTATTTTGATGAGAAATGTAAATCAAGTTTTAGTTTTAGCAGGAAATCTTGAATTAAGTTTAGTTTTATTATCTGAAATATTAGTTGTGATTGGAATAGCATCTCTTTTAATTATAACAGAACCGGTTGGAGCATTTGTAGTAATACTTACTTTTGTAAGTTTTAGTTATTTATTTCAAAATTATAGTAAAAAACATCTTTCTATATGGGGTGAAAAACGTCATTTTTATGAAGGCGAAAGAATAAAATATTTACAGCAGGGCTTCGGTGCAGTGAAAGATTTAAAGTTACTTGGAAGAGAAAAAAATTTTTCAGGAGAGTTTTTAAAATATAATAATGCTTCAGCTTTTATTAATAGAAATACAAAAGTGTTAAAATCTTTACCACGGCTTTGGTTAGAAATTATGATAGTTACAAGTTTGTCAATTTTGTTATTTTTAATGCTACTGGGTGGAAAATCTATAAATAATGTAATACCTACCTTAGGACTTTTTGCTGCAGCTAGTTTTAGACTGATGCCTTCAGCTAATAAAATTTTAGGTAACATTCAAGAGCTTCGATATTCAAGACCTATAATTAATACTGCTTATGATGAATTAAATAAAATTAAAATTAAAAAAAATACTAGTGAAGAAAGTAAAATACTAGAATTTAAAAAATCTATAGATATTGAACAAGTTGATCACACTTATGAGGGGACCTCTAAACCAACTTTAAATAAAATAAATATAAAAATTCCTTGTGGAAACCTAGTGGGATTTGTTGGAGAAAGTGGATCAGGCAAGAGTACTTTAATTGATATAATATTAGGATTATTAAACCCTACTAATGGCAGCATTAAAATTGATAATATTAATATTCAACAAAATTTGAGAGGATGGCAAAATCAAATTGGGTATGTGCCGCAAGATATTTTTTTAACAGACGATACATTGAGAAAGAACATTGCATTTGCTATTCCAGAAGATGAAATCTCAAATCGATTAGTACAGGAAGCAGTTAAAGGAGCTAATTTGGAAAATTTTGTAACAAATCTTCCAGAAGGCTTAGAAACGATGGTTGGTGAAAGAGGTGTTCGTCTTTCGGGTGGCCAACGTCAACGTATTGGTATAGCTAGAGCATTGTATAATAAACCAAATGTATTAGTTTTAGATGAAGCAACAAGTTCATTAGATATGGATACCGAAAAAGAAATAATGGAAGGAATTTTTAAATTAAAAAAAAATAAAACAGTTTTAATAGTTGCGCACCGGTTAAGTACAGTTTCAGTATGT
>MDSV01227580.1_pt1 | contig 31510 bp, 25 predicted proteins | sample 810851 | NCBI WGS metagenome assembly MDSV01 (sample SAMN05326640, study PRJNA326480) | marine metagenome | isolation source: seawater | place: Atlantic Ocean: North East | collected 2012 | reverse complement strand
GGAACGGGGCCGAAGTCGAAGAATCCGAAGTCACCCATTTGGGTGAAGTGGACGTGAATCCGAGCCTTTCGTGCACCGCATGGAACGTGACCCTCCCCGCCGGGATGCCGCTTGACGACCTGGATTATGCCGTTCACGTTGCGGATGAGGAACGTCTGCGTCGTCGATTCACGGTCGCAGACGAGGTGCCTCTGTTGACGCTCTCCCTTCAAGACGAGGGAGGAACGGAACTTGTGCGTGCTCGGGGTGACGGCTCCGAAATCCTGCACATCACCTACCGTGACCTCGACGACCCCGGGACTGGAGCCGTCGGCGACCTCATCGTCACATGGCCGGGACAGGCTTCCCGCGTGTTGCCGCTTCAAATCATGGCGGGGGCTTTGCATGCCAACGTCACGCTTGACGCACCGATCAACCCGCTTGAGGAAGGTGACCTGCATGTGGAAGTGGACCTTGCAGGTGCGCATGGGGCCTCTGCCATGGCTTCCCTCGTGAGGGACGTGTTGTTGACGCCCCCGAGCATTGAATTGGCCGTGCTCTGCGACGAACGAGGCGCGGCCGAGGAACTTCGGTTTGGCATGGAGGTGTGGTTTGGGGCGCGGGTGATCAGCAGTCGCCCGCTTCAGGAAGCGGTGGTCACCATCGAACAGGAGGGTTGGCGTTCAACGGCTCCGTCATGGACTGCAGGGGAAACGGACACCGCTCCTTCCCCGTCATGCGCATCACAAATCCCTGACGATGAGCATGCAATGTGGTTCCGTCTTCGTCCCGATCGTGCCTTCGTCAACGGAGAAGCCAGCGTTGGGCTTCGGGCCACGGACATAGACGGCGCCAGCAGCCGCTCCGTTTTGGACCTCCAGCTTCGGCATGCGCCCCCGACCATCGGGGCGGTCACCGTCAACACCACTGGGACGGCAGGGGACCCCGTGACCCTGACCGCACAGTTGACCGACCTTGATGGGGTGCTGGGAATGGCATGTCAGTTGACCGTGCGAGACGGTGAAGGGGCCATTGTGCATGACGGACTGATTCGCATCGTGGCGTTCACGGAAGAAGAGGCCGAGTTGAGCGCGACGTGGTTGTCCGTGGGAACGGTCAACGGGACACTGACTCAAAGCCTTCGCTGCGTGGACGTGGACAACGAAGAGGACACCGTGGAACTCCCAATTGAGCTTGCTCCAGCCAACAGAAGCGAAGAAACAGATGCACCAGAGGGTCCTGCCGAGGCGGACTCCGAAGGCCTCTCCCTGTGGATGGTGGCGATTCCTGTGCTGCTGCTTGTGGTGTTGGTCGGTCTTTTCGCGGTGCGTTCGAAGGAGGACACATTTGAGGAGAAGTCTGGGGATTCGCTCAGCGATTCAGATCAAGAGGCGTTGTGGGCTCAAAGCACTCCCGAGCCGAATCCCTCGCTCAAGCGACCCGCTGAATGGACGGTCGAGCAGTACGGCACCTGGCTCGAAGGGCCAAGGCCAGAGGGTTGGTCAGAGGATGCATGGGCCACCTTTGTTGAGGAGCAATTGACCCTCAACCAATAACCGGCGCGCAGTGCTTCGATTGCCCTCGGAACGAGTGACTGCGGGCCTTATGCGGCGCAGTAGGCCGTTCATTTGGAGAAATGGTTATAACTTGTCTCAATAAAGGAGCAAATGGAGGAATACCATATGGGAGATAAGAAGTACTTCGTACTGATGGAAAACGGAAAGGATACGAGCCAAGTGTTCGCGAGCAAGCAGCCTCGCGGCGCTGCCCTCAAGGCAGCGACGCGCGGACACGAGGACATTCGCCTGCGCGAGCGCGGGACGAAGCGTGTTCACGTTTTCACCGGCTCGATCTCGATGGTTGCCAAGCCCGCCAACGGGCCGGCCTGGCTGCCTGACAAGATCAAGAAGGCCAACGTCAAGAAGCAAGGCATCGAGCACCTCGATTGAGGTCCTCGCCCGCGTTTCTACGCAATAACCCTCAGGGGTCGACCGCCCTCCTCGCGCTGCGGCGCGAGAGGGGGCCCACTTTCCACACCTCATATGTACTCGTGCCCTTTCGGCCGACCATGGCCGAACTCTACATGGCGCGAACTTGCCGTCACGGCGTCCTGCGTGTTGTCGGTGGCGAACCGTGGCAGCATGACGGTGACGTCCTCATCACACCCGCCAACAACAGGCTCTCAGGACGCGAGGGAATGGACGCTCGGATCCACGCCGAAGCCGGTGAAGAGATGACCCAAGCCACCCGGCAAATCTGCCTCGACCAGCGGAAGATCAACGCCCCGCCTTGCGCCGTGACCACCAACGTGGTCACCAGCCCCTTCGCGCTCAGCGACCGCTACAAGCACGTGATTCACGCGGTGGGTCCCGATTGCCGACGGCCGAATCAAGACGAACGTCGTCGAGAGTTGCTGCCTGAAACCTACGCGAACATCTTTGCCACACTCGACACCCTGGACGATGTCCGCCGGATTGTTTCCCCTCCGATTTCCATGGGCGTGTTCGCCTACCCACATCGCGAAGGTGCCAAGCTGACCCTCGAGATCATCCTCTCCAAACTCGACGGTGAAGAAGACCCAGGTTTCAACGAGTATACCTTGGTCGTCAAAGATCGGAATTTCATCATGAACATGCGCACGGTCTACCGTGAGAATGAGGACCAGTTCCCCGGCATGGACACCACCACGGCCTGAGGTGGGCACGTGGTGGTCCTCGCCGACCTTGTCGAAGCCAGCCTTGCAGGTCGCGCATCGTACGACCGAGCCGTCCTGATTGGGACCAACTCCCGCGCCCTTCTCGCGGCCATGGAACGTCTGCCACCCACCATGCCGCGTGCCGTTCTGACGAGTCAACGCACGGTCATGGAAGCCGTACAGGCTTCAGGCCAACCCTGCACCCTTCTCGAGCAGCGCTTGACTTCGCAGCGGCTCGGGTTGCTGACCCACCTTCACGACCTTGTCCTGCAGACGGTAGGCGAGCATCTCGCTTCACGTGAGGAACGGTACCTCGTGATCCTCGCCGATCCAATCGAAGGGGTGCTGGACGTGGACACCGGATCGCTTGACTCGCACAGCCTTGTGTCATTGGCCGAGGAAGCCGACGTGGAACTTGACGTGTTGACGGCGGCCATCGCTTTGGCCCGTCAGATTGCGGACCGGGGCCGTGAAGGACACGCCATCGGTGCCTTGTTCGGAATTGGAAGCCTCCCCTCGATGCGTCGTCACTCCAAGGCCTTGGTCCTGAATCCGTTCAAGGGACATCCAGTTGCCCGACGCGACATCCTGCGTGAGGACACCCACGAGACCATCTTGGAATTTGCATGGTTGGACGGAGCGATCCTGTTCAACCGGGCCGGTGTTGCCAGCGACGCTGGGCGGTACATCCAGGTGACGACCGACGTGCCGCTTCACTCAGGGGAAGGCGGTCGGCATTTGGCGGCCAAGGCCCTGTCAATCCAAGCCGCAGCCCTCGCCATTTGTGTGTCCAGCGGTGGGCGCATCAGCGTGTACTGGCGAGGACGCACGCGGTACAGCATTCAGGTCAGCTGAGCCCTTCCATGCGGGCCACGGCTTCGGCCATGTTCAGATCACCACGAGCGACCTCGAGGGCCAGCGAAGAGGGCAGGGTCAATCGCCCCTCAGTCCATTCCCTGCTTTGCCGCTGGACGTCCCGCACCATGCCGTCCCAACGCGGATCGTCGGGCACCAACCCCATTGGTTGGCCTCGAAGACGATGGATTCGACGCGCTGCGCCAATATGATCGTGACGGGCCAAGCCCTTGGAAGTGCGTCGTTCGTCGACGAGTTCAACGGCATGGCCCGTATCGACGAGGTCCCGAAGGATCCTGTTTCGCACGCCTGGGTCGCCGTCACCCACGCGCACCAACACCGGGCGGTCGTCGTGGGCTTCGCAGAGCCCCTGAACCACGCGACCCACGTCGTCGGGGCGATCCAGTTGCTCGGCCCCTTCTTCGCGTCCGTCAACGGACCAGACCACGCCGGGCCTTGGCCCCGGGTCCACCCCCACCACCACGCGCCGTTGGCCCGTGCTGCCGCTTGTGCCGCGAAGGGCTTTCGCCAAGTCTGCTTCCAAGTGTTCAGTACGAAGGCCAACCTCATCGCCACGCTGTTCTCTGTTTGTGGTCAGCACGACGGCCACGTCGTGAGGGACTTCTTCGCCCGTTTCGAGGTGGCATGGACGGTGCCCCTGCTCACGAAGGAGGATCAGCACGCGGTGCACCCACGTGAAATCAGCGCTTCGCACGCCGATGCGGGCCACGCTTCGGCCACGGCGGTCAGGGATTTGAAGGACGTCCCGGCGCCTGCTTTCCTCGGACATCATCAAAAACCCATGACGACGTTCTTCGCACATGGGCACCGGAAGTGCATACGAACGTGAACTGCTGCATGTGCTGGCAGGAAGCCCTGACGGTGTCCATGCCGTCACCCGTTCATGCACGCCTGAGGAACGCGTGCGCATGCGTTCGATCATCGAAGCCCCCTTTCTGGTCGTTCGAGCGCCGGGAAGCGGTACCGAAGGCACGGGAGATTTGCTTGTTCTTCGAGGTGACGCGGCCTTCCCCATCGAGGTCAAGTGCAGCAAAGAACCTCGATTGTACCTCTCTGGACGGACGCTGGATCAGCACGATGCGCTGGTGGCCACGGGTGAGCGCACGGGGTTGATGCCCCTCTACGCGTATCGGCTGAAGGGAAAGCGGGGGGATTCGTGGCGCATCTTCCGCGTCAAGACCTCTCACGTCAGTGGGCACATGGAGCGGCTTGTGGCGCACGTGCCCCTGTTGCCACTGACCTCACGGGGTCGTCCTCATTTGGACTGGGAGCAAGGCCTGCCTCTGAATCGGTTCGTCCACCTCTTGAGCACCTTTGCCGCAAGGAAGCCTTCGGTCATCTCCACCGGACTGAATCCAGGCCCAGCCCTCGAGGGCGGGACCACCATGGACGTCGTGGCCTCCCTGATGCGTGCCCGTACGGTCTGATCGCTTCCAGACCAGACGATACACAATCAATGTACCAATCGCGTTCACCTTGCCAGGTCAAGGCCACGCCATGGTCGGTGAGGAGAACGGTGTTTCACCAGAGGCCATCAATCACGAGGAGGCTTGGAAAAAAGCTGAGACATTGATTGCTCAGAACATCTCCGTTGAGCTCGGTCTGTCAGCAAGCGGTTACCTGCTGACCTTGTTGATTGGCGCGTTTGGCGCACGATTGATCAAAGTGGATTGAATGCATACCCTACATGGTGTACACATTATACAGGAGACCAGTCACCTGTTTGTATGGTTCATGATGAGGAGGAGCCCCCATTGGACCCAAAACTGACCTGGCCTTATCTTGTACAGGACATTGTTGATGAGATTATTCGCAGTAAATCATCGATCATCGTAGGAGTGATTATCACACTCATTTCGGTAACTGTTGTAAGCATTTTACCCTTTTTTGATGGATTCTGGGAGATGCCTTATGCCGTTGCAATCCTCGTTTTCTTTGGTTCATTCACGATCATACCTACGATGTATTTCTACATCCTAATTTTCTTCCGTATGAAGAAAAAATCTCGCCAGAGAACATCGAACACCTAGTCCTTTGTTGGGGGTAGGATTTGGTCAGAGCAGGTACGGCAGGGCGATCATCAGCACAAGCATGCCAAAGAAGCCCAGCGACGTGAGCCCTGTGGCTTTCGACGCCATGTGGGCCGTGCGTAATCCGCTGAGGGTCCAGAGGTTGAATCGCCGGCCAAACCGTGCGATTGCTTCGAGCATCCCGTGGGTGACGTCCCTGAACATATGGCCCCCGTCGAAAGGAACCATCGGAATGAGGTTGGTGAATCCGAGCAGCAGGTTGACCCAAATGAGCCAGAAAAAGAGGTTCACAAGGATCAGCATGCCGTCGATGCCGAGGACGTTGGCCACCACGCCGTCACCCGCCACCAAGAAGCCCTCTTCGATGGGATGGATGGCGACGCCTTGGAGTTCGAAGGGGACGAAGATCAGCCTGAGGGCGTGAATTGGTGTGGCCACAAGCCGTTGAGCAAGTCCGGCTTCGACGTTAGGAGACAGCGGTCCAGCCAAACGGTCGATGCCAACTGTACCGTCGGCCACTTGCTGCACGCCGAGGAAAGCGTCCCCGGTTTCGATGCCGTTGGCATCCAGTTGGGCCTCGCTCCAGCCCTCTTCTTCGAAATGTTCGCGTTTGTCGCTGAGCCATGCTTCGGTGGTTCTGGTCTCGCCGTCCAAATTCACCACGGTCAAGCTCACCGTGGTTCCCGCTTCCAACGTGGCAAGAGCTTCGGTGAAGGAGCCGTCGTCCACGATCGCCATGGAATCGATGGCCACAATCCGGTCCCAGGGTTCCAGTCCGGCTTCTTCGGCTCCAGTGCCGACCACAACGCCGCGAATGTGCACGCCTTCGTCCGCAGCAGCGAATTGACCCGCAAGTCCTCCAAGCAGCAGCAGGAGGATCATGGCGGCGAAAATGTTCGTCGCCGGTCCGGCTGCAAACATACGGAGACGTTCACGCCTCGGCGCTTGGAGCAGCTCTTCGGATTGAGGCTCGGCAAAGGCACCGAGCGGGAGCGGACCCAGCTGAAGCAACCCAAAGGCACGCACGCGCATGCCGTGGCCGCGCGCCAGAAGGCCGTGGCCGAATTCGTGGATGACCAAGGCCACGATGAAGGCCAAGGCCCCCCATCCGAGGGGGATCACAGGGTTCAGGCCAGGAATGGCCACAAGTTCGGAGGGGGGCGGTGGGTCTGTGGTGGTCCCTTGCGTGAGGGTCAAGACGAAGCTGAGGACCACGAGCAAACCGGCCATCAGCATCGTGCTGACGCAAATCCAGGTCGCCACTTCACCGTATGCGCGCCAGAATTTTCGGGGTTTGGCCACTTTTTCCAACAGGCCCAATCCGCGTGAGGTGCGAACCATCAGGACAAACCCGAGGGCTCGCGATGCATTCCATCGGTCGAGGGTGCCGTTGGCTTCCCAACGCTTGAGCATCGCCCACCACAGGAGGAAGGCGAAGAGCAACCACCGCCAACTGAAGTCGACGGCGCCCCACGTGCTGGTCACGACCCCGCCTCGGTACGGTCTGCTATCAAGCCCTGTGCCAAGCCGGTCGTTTCCTTGAAGAAGGGTGGAGCCCACGAATTGGTATGGCGCTGGAGCCCCGTCGCATCGACCGATGGCTTCGGGATGCCTATCCGACCCAACAAACGCACGACCGTGTCGAGTGGCACGCGGAAGGAACCATGTCGCAGTGCTTCGTTCGATTGGACGACCGTGTGGTGCTGATTCATCTGGAGGGCGAGGCTGAACGCACCGTCCTGAAAGGCCGTCTTGAGATTCCCTTGGACCTCTGGAAACCCGGTTCGACGCAAGCCACACCATCGCCTCGTGCAGGCATCCGGTTTCGACACCGCACCAACGAGATCACCTTCAGCAACCGGGCAGGGCGTGCACCCGAGTACGGACGAAACCTCATCGAACGTTGGCTGACCGAAATGCGAACAGCATTGACGCAACCTCGAACCCAAACCCAGCAACTTTCAGGACTCCGCGCAAGTCTTACCCGCGTTTCGAAGCAATTGGAAACCGCGACGCTTGAACCGGCCAAGAAGGAACTTCGGGACATTACGACGTCGCTCGAGCGTTGCGAAGCCGAACTCGGCCGTGCCCTCGGCGATTGATCATTCCTCTTCCTGGAGTGCATCCAACATCATGTCGGTTGCGTGTTCACGCTTGGCCTCATCGCGCTCGGGAGACGATGCGAAAATACGAACCACAAGCGGATCGAGGAACAGGGGCACGGCAAGCACGGCTCCGATCACGCCGGCCAATCCGACGTAGGACGAGTTAGGCACGTACACGGCTCCGGGTCCACTTGTGGACAGGGCCAGTTTCAGCACGCCAAGCCAAGGGATTTCTGCGCCGGCCCGTCCGATCACCCAATCGGTGCGGATGGCCTCCACCACGCCGTTCACGCCATGAACGCCTGCGGAACCGTTGGTGGCGCTCGGGCCTTGATCCACAGAGCATCGATTTGCATCCCCAAGGGTCAGCAAGCCTTCGTGGGTCGGTTGCCATTCGTGCACCACCAGGTAGGCCTCAGCGTTACCGTGTGCGGGCCGTTTGCAGTCGTAGTATCCTGCCTCCTCGCCGTTGAAACTGATGTTGATCGTGCTCTGGTTACGGACCGGTGTCCCTGGAACGTCCCAGGTCAAGATGCACGTCCCCATGGCTCCGTCAAGGTCGCGCAGGGTCGGATCCCAAACCCCGCCGGCAGGACATGCCAGCTCGTCAGCAGGTTCCTGGCTGTGCGGTTCATTCGTCTGATGACCGGCTTCTGAAATTGCGGCTCGGTCAGGTGATGCGGTCCCGTTGGCGACCACCCTGAGGATGGCACGGTGGATGATGGGTGTCCCCTCGTCTCCATTTTTCTCGTAAATGACCACGTCGCCCTCCATGCCGTGCGTGGCGTAGCCAAAGTCTGGGTGATGCACATGGGTGGCTTCGGCGAAGGTCACGATGCCCGCAGGGTCGCGCCCGTGAACCAGGATCAAATCCCCCGCGTCGATGCTGCCGATCTCACCTGCTTCGTCGTGGACCATCGAGGAGGACTCCACCACGACCAGCGGCGGCATGGTGCCGGTGTGGAGAAACAATCCTCCGACCAGCAGGGCAATCATGGCGACGGCGATGGCCACCTCACGAGCAAGCTTCGTGAGGGACATCGATTGGGGGGCCGCCTCCTTCACCACAAAGCGAGGTCACCGGCGCCCGTCTTCAAGGAAACGCTTCCAGCGCTCTGCCCAACCCGCGCCGAGTGCAGCGGCGGCTTCGTCGCCCTCAGCACGCCTCCTTCGCCGCTCAGCGATGCTTGACGTGGCCATGATTTCCTCAAGGCTGGCGACATGACCGCGTAGGCGGAGGAAAGGTGGTGCGACCACAAGCAACACGAGCGTGGCAAGCACAAGGACGGCGATGGCCAAGCCGGTCATCGCTTCCCATTCGGGCATGGGCCGGAGGACGATCAGGTGGAAGGCTGCCGCAAGAAAGGCGACGCTTCCTCCGCCTGTGGCGGTGGCCGTGATGGCCAAATGTCGGCCGTGGGCGCGGTCCCAGAAGCGTTGCACCATGGTCATGAGCCTCCATGGTCAACCGGAAACAAAGCCATTGCGGTTGACTGGAGTTCCGCACGTGGGACCAAGTGGTTGATATGCAGGGCAGTCTGTCCTCGTAAGGGCCCCTGTGGTCCGATGAGGGTTCTTCGTGCGCAAAGCATTGTTTCTCACGCTCCTCTTCTTGGTTTCCTTGGCGACACCCATGGCCAGCGCAGCCACCACTGAGACGCAGTTCAAGGACGGCAGCACCTCGTACACCCACACCTTCAACAGCGCAGGAGAGGGCAATGCAGGCCTCATCACGTTGCCTTATGGTGCGGAAGTCACCGGCGCGCGCTTCAACCTCGTCGGGGAAGCGTCACAGACCACCTACACGAATTTCACGACCAACAGCCACTTCGGAGGAGCGGGCAGCGGCAGCTGGTCCGGATCTCCGCCTTCGCCGTACACGTATGCAACCCGCAGCAACGTGAACGTGGACAACACCGACGTGACCCTTCGACCCGAGCCAACGACCACCTCGGGAAGCCTGACTTCGAGCAGTTCCATCAGCAACGCAGGAACCGCGACGCACAACACCACCGGTGGCTTCGTTTCACTCGGTGACCAAGGCTACACCGGCGTGCTAACGCGGTTCACCTCGGTCAGCGCCCAGTCTTCAGCGGCGTGGTCCTATGCCGGAGTCAACGTGGTTGTGGAGGACGAAATCCACCAGTTCAGGTACACGAGCTCTTCGCTGTACAATGTGCCCACCATCCAACGCTTCAACTCCACCACAGGGTCGTACATCGGCACCGCGTCGATGAGCACAGGAACCTGCTCCTCCACTTCAGTTCGGTACAACATCTACGACGCCACGATGGACGGAAACGGTGACGTGTGGATGGCGCACTACTCAAGCTACCTTCTTTCCAAGTGGACCGTGCGGGAATCGTCTTGGACGTGCAAGAGTTCCTACAGTTTCGGCTATCCGTACTACCTCACCGGCGTCGATTTTGACGAGAGCACCAACAAACTCTGGGCCACCTACTACGACTCCAGTTCCTATCCCAGTTACAATCAGTACTTGATGGAACTCAATCCGGCTTCGCCGACGTCGATCAACGGCACCTGGAGCCTTGGGTCCTCTGCCGATTTCAACCACAAAGGCGCCTCAAACAACCCGTTGTCGGGATTGGACGTCAACTACCCACGGGTGACCGTAAACGAATACAACGCACAGGGGAGCCGGCACCACCACTATGCCTTCAGCGGGAGCCTGCTGAACAAGGAAGGGTACCAAACCCTCCCCGGCGGCGGCCATTACGGATTGGCCGAATACGACGAAGGGCAAATCATGTGGACGTGTTACCACCTGTCCTACTGCAGTGGATACACTCGGCAGTTCCAACTCGGCGGTGACGGCGCGCTCATCGACGCCCGTTCTCCTTCCGGGACGTCTGCCTCCGTGCAAGGGTCCATCACCACGATCTCGAATTCGGTGTCCTCGCTCAAACTCGCCGGTCTCTTCGCCTACATGCCCTCTGGCACCTCGGTTTCCGTGGAAGTCTCCAACGACGGCGGCACCACGTGGCGGACCGCGACACCGGGTCAAACCGTGAATTTCGCTTCGGCCGGCTCGCAAATCACGTGGCGGGCCACGTTGTCTGGGACCGCACAAGCCACGCCTATTCTGGACGGTGTGGTTGTGGAATACGTCAACCAATACGTCCGCAACGGGTACATCTACGGGTACCAGTACACCGGTGGAACCACTTCGGTGGTCGCAGCGACCGTTCATTGGAACGCGACCACACCCACGGGGACCTCCATTCGTGTGAACCTCGCGACCAGCACCTCGTCGTGCAACACCGGGAACACAGGCGTGGTCCAGTTCACCCAATCAGGGCAATCCAAGTCCTTCCCGTCAAGTTCGACCTACCAGTGCTTCCGCATTGAATTCTCGTCGACCTCGACGTTGCGCACACCGACCCTCGAAGACCTCCACATCCAGTTCCATTCGAACGTTCCTCAGAACGTCGAACTCAAAGTCGCAGGTTCGAAGATTTGGGACCAACAAGGTTCGCTCTTTGGGGCGGCGACGGCCCAGAGTCAGGACCCCTCCTCGGTGTTCCTCAAGCGTTTCAACGACAACATCCCTTCGACGGGTGCAGGCTATGTCGATCTTGATGTGACCTTGGTTTCGTCCACCGCTGGCCGTCTGATTTTGTCGTCCTTTGAGGTGACGTACACGATGCAAACCGTGAACCTCGCCATCCAAATCCCAGAAGGAGAGGTCCTTCACGCACGGGCCGAACCCTACGAGGTCGTGACCCGTCACATCATCGGCGAGAACGCCAACGGTTTGCAAGAGGTCAGTTTGACCCTTTTGACCAGCCGCGCATCGGCCAATCCCACGCTCACGTGGAACCCTGGCGACGTTTTCCCTGCCCCCAACGATCCAGAGGATTACATCGAACTGGACCCCTCGTCCTATTCCGTGCTCAACAACGGAATCCTGGACGTGCACTGGTTGTTCACCGTGACCGACCAGATGCCCGACATGGGCCAGCACGACGGCCAAGGCATCGTCGGCGGCGTTGGTTTCCGTACCAATTGCCTTGACGACTCCGGTTCCGCAGGCTACAGCCCTGCGCTTCTCCAAGCAGACGCTCAACTGCTGGCCAACCGTTCCTATGGACTCGGCTACCTCAAAGTGCGCGACAACGATGGGGAATTGACCCGTGACGACGTCCCCCATCAGGGATGGGTGTCGGCCGGTGAGCAGTTGCACTTTACCGGAGCGATGTGGTTCATGGACACCGAAGATGCGCCGCTCGACAGCGCGTTTGACGTGCGCGTGGCACGCAACAACTACGTCGAAGCGACCGCAAGGGACACGTCGAACAACAACGGGACTTTCTTCATCAGCATCGACGTTCCGAACCTCGACATTCCCGAGGGCATCACCTACCAGGTTCAAACCTACAACGAAAAAGATCCGACCCACGTTCTGACACCGAATTCCGATTGGTCTCGTACCTTCCGCGTGGACGGAACTTCACCGGAACGGACGACCATCGCTCCAGAGGAGGAGGCGTACGAAGCGGCTTCGACGCAGCAATCGGTACGTGCGCTGGTCAACGACGACGTTGGCGTACCGATGGAATTGACCCTGAACTATTGGGTCGAGCAAGACCACGACCTCAACCGCAACGGTGAGGCTGATCCCTCCGAATACGCCACGAAGCAGGTGTACAACGATTCGGAGTCCAACAAGAAATGGTTCGCCACCACCATCGATCACAGCCGAAACCCAAACATGGGGCGCGTCTCGTATTTCTGGAGCGGCGGTGACCAGGCTGGAAACCCGCTGTACTACGTGGCCACCGGGCTCGACGATGAACTCCTGCAGCTTCAGGGTGAACACGGTTTCAACTACGACGACGCGACCTTCAGGACGCGCAAGGATTCCTCTGCCATCTTCACCGGTTTGGAGTGGCTTGGCCACGAAGACGACGCTCCTGTGTATGCAGGTATGACGCAGTCCATCACGCTCGGGTTTATCGATGCCAACACGGCGATCGATTTCGAACACATCAGCCTCGTGTTCGACTTTGAAGGCCCAAACCCCTCTCGTGACGCCCAGCGGATCTCCTATTCCGGCCTCAACGATACGTTCTGGTCCGAGAGTCCCTTCATCACCATCTTGCCGACCAGCGTCATGGTCGAGACCACCAACGAGTCGGGCTTGCCGTGGATCATCGTGACCTTCCACATCAAGTTCGGTTGGGATTGGCCTGACGAGGAGATGGGGGACGTCGCTCTGCTGTACAAGGAGCGCGCTTCTTCAGGAGACAGCAGGATCTTGTTGCTCGAGCATACGTTCCGTGTCGAAAACGACCTCGTGCTCGCTTCAGATGCTTTCGCAGTCAACGACGTCAGCGAGCCACGCACTGGACCTGTGGCCGACGGAACACGCGTCCGGAAGGACGACCGCCTTGCCTTCACCGGACGCGTCGTCTACGAGGGCTCGGACATCGCTGCGCCTCGAGACCTCGGTATCCTTGTCGACGTGTTTGACGGCGAGAAAACGTGGTCGGACGGTTCCCTTACCGAGAACGGTGGCTACGAAGTGGAAGTCCCGCTCTCCTCTGCGACCACCTTGCAGTCAGCGCCGACCAGGACCTGCCTGATTTCGATCACGAACATTCCAGGCCGTGGCGAAGACATGACGGGGACGTTGGTGTCCACCACGCTACGTGTGCTCGTCGACGATGCAGCACCTCGCGTGACTCGACGCGTTGCCCCGTTGAACGTCATCGATGTCTCCGCGGACAACGACCTCAGTTCCGTGCCCGTGGAGTTCCTCGGTTCGGAAGACGCCGACTTGACCGGTTCGCAGCAATACGTGCACTGGGTGATGCGTGACGAGACCCGCACCATCACCATCGGGGCCGGTTCCAGCCCGCTTGGGATGCGCCAGGACGGGATGATTGTGACCTGGACGGGTTCCGTCGACCTCACCGCAGGCGGGACCATCGTCCCACGCGAAGGGGACTTCGTTGGATTCTTTGTCTCCGGCTACGATGCAGCAGGCAACGACTTCCCTGTGGTTTCCAACTCCGAAGCCAGCCCCATTCCCGAACTCGGAATCGACGACACCGATTTCGAGCGCCAGTGGGTTCGACTTGGTGCGGTCGGCCCTGAACTCCGTGTGGCTTCCATCTCTTTGTCCGACGACCACGTTGCGCCCCGTTCGTCGGTGACCATCACCGTCGGGGTGGAAAACATCGGTGGCTCAACAAACACCTCGTTCAACGTGGCGTTCTATGCCGGCGATGCCGAGAAGCCCTTTGTCACGAGGTCTCTGGCCGGCCTTGGAGCCGATCAAGTGGTGGAACTCGTCCAAACATGGTCCGCTGAAGAAGTCGACAGGATTCGCGTGGTCGTTGATGAGGAAAACGTCATCCAAGAGGCCAACGACGACGACAATGAAGCCGAGCACGGCCTCGATGTGGCCTATGCCGCGGGCTTTGGATGGCGGGATTCCTACCGTGAGAACCCGCTTGCTTGGCTCTTCTCCATCGTCGGCCTGATCCTCATCGGTCTCGTCGGCACCGTCGCGCAACGCACGGCCGTCGACCACGGCGAGGGCGCCTTCTTCGACGAGGAAGAAGAGGCCTGGAGCGAAGAAGAAGACGGCGACGACGAGTACGACGACGAGTACGACGACGAGTACGACGACTGAGTCACGCCTCGTCTTCGTCGGCCACGGCAAGGATGGCCGCAGGTTTGACCGATCCGAAGTTGTGTGAATCTTCGCTTCCAAGCGGGTCAGGGTGGTCCCCTTCGAGGAAGAAGCGTCCGTCGTCTTCGACGTGCCGGATACGCTTCACGACCTTGACGTCCGCTTTCAGTGGGTGCTGAGCAAGGACCACGCTTCCGGCGGTCAGGGCGCTGGCATCCTTGGTCAATCGAAAGGTGACGGTTTGACCGTCGGTGTACGTCGGCCACATGCTGTGGCCGCGGATGCGCACGTGGACGTGGTCGTCCATGGTCCGGCCTCAGGAGGCGCGGATCCAGGGGACGTCTCGGCCCTTTACGGCCCAGAACATGGCGTGAATCTCTTCGACGGCGTCCATGAGTTCCTGTGCGTGCACCGCGGAAACCTCGACCTTGCAGGCCGAGCAAAGCTTTGCAGCCTTCCAGAACACGGTGTGGAGGTCGGGATTTGCCTCAAGATGCTGGGGCTTGAAGAAGTCCGTCCAGAGCACGAGGAGTTCCTTCTTGCACTTCTGGGCCTCTTCTTCCTTGATGGCCGCATAGCGGGACATCGTGTTGAGGTAGGCGGCCATCGCGGGCACGTCAGCGGTGTCCGGGCAGCCGTGGGCGAGCATCTTGTTGGTCATCGATTGAACGGCTTCGGCGGCCACGCGAGCGCTGGCAGGGTCGTACACGCCGCAGGGTCCGTCACAGTGGGCTTCGGCCTCGATCAGAGGGGTCGTCATGGTGGGAAGATTTGGCCCCGCCCTATCAATCTGTTTCCGCTCTCTGGTGTCTTCAGAACCACGGTCGTAAGGGCTAAGTGGGCCGCGTCCTGCGAAAGGCTGCACAAGGGCGTGTAGATCAGTTGGAAGATCGCTTCGTTCGCAACGAAGAGGCCGCGAGTTCAAATCTCGCCACGTCCACTTCTCCAATGCTGCTTGCTGATAGCGAAGTGGCCGTGCTGCCACGGCTTTCATGACTGAAGACGGCGAACCCGTTGGCTCGCCACGTCCACTTCTCCAATGCTGCTTGCTGATAGCGAAGTGGCCGGATGGCTCCGGCGTCAAGCGGTGCTGTGCTCATCCGATTTTGAAAACCGACTGATGAAATCCCACACGAGTTGCACCGTGTCAATGTTGGTCGGGTTGTCCGTGTCGCTGTTGGTGTAGGGCACGTGAGCCGCGAAGTTGAGCGTGACCAAGTTCACCTCGGTTTCATCCTCGCACGCGTCGTATCCCATGACCGAATAGTCGGGGTAGGTCTCGAAGATTTTTGGCGGCATGGCGCTTCCTTCGCATCCGTTCATCTCAGCCCAATCCATGATGTTCTGAATCGCCCCCTCTTCCCCGTCAAGCGAGCCGTCGAAGTACATCGAGGAGGAATATGACGTGCCGTACGGAATGACGCCATCGAGCACGCCGTGCACTTCGATGAGGGAAATTGGGCTGTACGACGGATGTGGGTCTTCGAGCAAGTACAGCGCCATGCAACCTGCCGCAGCAAACACGTGGCTGGCTTCGTTGGCGAGTTTGTGGGTCATGGCGCAGCCGTTGGAGTGGCCGGAGGCATAGATCCTGGAATCGTCCACCGTGATGTTGTTGCCGATCGTTTCGATCATGCTGAGGATGAACCCAACGTCATCGAGGCCCACGTCCTTCGCTTCGCCGCAACACCACCCTGCGTTCCAGGAGTTTTCGTGTCCCTGTGGATAGACCACTACGACCCCATGGGCTTCGGCGATCGCATCGAACTGAGAATAGTTGTAGAACGCGCTGTTTGTTCCCCCAAACCCGTGCATGTTGACGAGCAGGGGGGGTGGGTCCTCAGGGTTGTAACTGCTCGGCAGGTGGGTAAACCAGCACCGTTCAAGCCCTTCGTACTCAATGCAGTCGTCGATCAAGGCGGGCAGGTCCCATCCGGATTCGTCCTCGGATGACAGAGGTTCGGCGGCGGTGCCTTCCTCGGCAATGCATCCACTCAAGGCGGTAAAGAGAAACAGGAATGAGCAAACTGAGGCGAACCTTTTGCTCATGCTCACCTCAACGAATTCGAGTGAATAAGGCTACCTCCAGACGTCTTTCAACCGGACATCCGCATGGCTGAACGCTGCGAGAGGTACCACGACGGAAGCGGTGACCTCAAGGCCTACGGGCCGGGGATTCGGGTGAGGTGCGGAGATGGGTTCGGTCTTCGATGCGCTTCATCCGGCCCTCAGGGAGGCGGTTGAAGGCCGAGAATGGGCGCCAACACCGGTGCAAGACTTGGCGCTGCCAGCCTTGGCAGCAGGCGACGAAGGCGTCGTGGTGGCTCCCACGGGTTCAGGGAAAACCATGGCTGCTGTGTTGCCTTTGCTTCACCGCTGCCTCGAAGAAAACTGGGAGCCGTTGGCCATCCTCTACATCACCCCTCTGAGGGCCCTCAACCGGGACGTGGACCGTCGCCTCATCGACCTCGCCGAATCCGTTGGGCTTCGCGTGGGCCTGCGGCATGGGGACACGTCGCAATCAGAGCGGCAGCGGCAGGTCAAGCGCCCTCCCCACCTGTTGGTCACGACCCCGGAGACCTTCCAGTTGATGTTCACCGGTCACCGTCTCAGGGCCTTGCTTCGCAGCGTGCAAGCCGTCGTCGTTGACGAAGTGCACGACCTCGCGTCAAGCGAGCGAGGATGGCAACTCTCCGTCGGGTTATCGAGGCTGGATCACATGTGCGGCCGACGTGTGCAACGCATCGGCCTCTCCGCCACCGTCGGAAATCCCACAGACGTGGCGGAATGGCTTGCTCCCGGCCGCGGAAAGGCGATGGTGGCGGTGGCACCTCGAGAAACGGAACTCACGGTGGAGTCTGAACATCCCGAGCCTCAAGACGAAATTGGAGCGGTCGAACAAGCGCTTTCCACGCGAGCCCATGCCACGTTTCGTCGTCTGATCCGGCAGGTGGAACAAACCCCCCAAACCCTCGTGTTCGTCAACAGCCGGTCGGACGCCGAAACGGTCGGTCAACGTCTCCAGCAGATGGCGCCGCACTTGCGCATCGGCGTGCATCACGGGAGTTTGGCGCAAGACACCAGGCAGGCCATGGAGGACGACCTTCGTTCAGGTGACCTCGATGCGCTCGTGTGCACGTCCAGCCTCGAACTGGGCATCGACGTGGGAAGCGTTCAGCGTGTGATTCAGGTCAATTCGCCTCGTTCGGTCGATCGCATGCTCCAGCGTGTGGGTCGGGCCGACCACCGTTTGGGCGGTCTTGGGCGTGGGCATCTGCTCGTCTGGGACGTGGACGAATTGAGCGAGGCGGCGGTCACGGCCCGCAGGGCGATGGAAGCGGCCATCGAGCCCGTGACGTGGAGGAAGCGGCCATGGAGCATCGCCGCCAACCAGCTGGTGCTGATGGCGCACGCGCACAAAGCGGTCCCGCTGCACGAAGCCACCGCCATCCTTGCCGACGTGCCGCAATTCCCCGACTGGTCTCAAGAAGACACGCTGAACGTGCTGCGGGTCTTGGAAGACGGTTGGCTGGTCCGTGTGGTGGAGGACCCGACCAAGGTGCCATGGTGGCGATGGCCCGCTCCTGTGTGGGCCGAATCCGCCGCCATGTTGGCCGCCAAAGCGCAACATGTGCCCGAGCGGCCGGACTGGAAAACACCGGACGAAGAGCTTCCCAAAGACGTGCTTGCGTTGCAGGCACCCGTGCCAAAACGCTACGCAAAAGGATGGTACGGAACGGCCGGACGAACCCGAACGTGGGTCAGCAACCACTTGTCGATGATCCCTGACAAACACGCCTACCGTGTCCGTGACGCGGTCACCCGTCGCGCGATTGGCTCGGTGGACGAAGCCTTCGTGCTGACGCTCAACGACAGCGGAGAAGAGGATGACGGACGCATTGCACGCTTTGTGATGGCCGGGATGACGTGGCGTATCGTTGACGCAGACCCCGAACAAAGCGAACTCCTGGTCATTCCGACCAAGGACGTCGCCCAGGCGCCCACATGGCTCGGCGAATTGCCTCCGGTGCCCGAGGACGTCGGTCGTGACATCGGTCGACTCCGGCGGGCGGTGGCTGCCGACCTTGGTTTGCCCCTGCCTGCACACGAATCCTCCTCCGCTCTGGACGTGCTTGGGATTGGACAGGACGGTCCTGATCTGGCCGCACATCCTCTGGACGCCACGTGCCGGAGTTTGTTGGCCGAAGCGGTGATGGCCCACGTCGAGGCGACCGGAGATTTACCGACGGAACGCCGCATGACGATCGAACAACGCGACGATGCCGTGGTGGTCAATTCATGCCATGGGACCCTCGTCAATGAGGCCCTTGGCCAGTTCTTGCTTGCGATGGCGAGCACGAAAACCGGCTCCTGGGGTCGTTTGGTGGTGGAAGCCACGCGCATCTCCATTCAGGCCAGTGGCGTTGCGCCTGAGGACATCATCGAGTGGCTGAAGGACACGCCTCCTGAGGCCTTGGTGGGGTTGCTTTCCGTCACCCTCCCGAATTCTCGACAAGTGCGATGGCGCTTTGCAGAGGTCGCGAAAACCTTCGGTATCCTGCGCCATGGTGTCGACCCTCGGAAAATCAACCTCCAAGCCCTCATCGGGCGGTACCGCGGAACGGTGGTGATGGAAGAGGTGCTTGGGAAGCTCTTCCACGAACGCATGGACGTGGAAGGTGCTGCACACGTGTTGGAAGCCATCCACGGCGGTCACATCAGCGTCCACCACACCGCCGCGGGCCGCCTCGGCCTCTCAAACCGGGCTCGGAAGGACCTGCTCTTGCCGCAATGGGACAACGAAGCCGTTCGTGAGCGCCTGCGCTTGCGGCTGATGAACGAACGGGCGGTGCTCTGCTGCCTGAACTGTGGTCAAGTGCGCCGGTTCCGCGTTGCGCGCTACCCGGAGATCGCCGACATCGGACGGTGCCGGTCCTGTGGTGGACGGATGTTGGCTTGTGCGCGTGAAGGGATGCTGTCGATGCTCGAAGGCTGGGTGAAAAGCGAGGACGAGAAAGACCGTGGTCGCATGGACAAGAACGCGCACCTCGTCTCAAACCGAGGCATGGAAGCCGTGTTGGCACTCATGGGGCGCGGGGTGGGCGAAGCGACCGCTCAACGCATCCTCAGGAAAGTCCAGCGTGGCGACACAGACCGTCTGCTCGAGGCGGTCCACGAGGCCGAAATCGAGTATGCCAGGACGCGCCGGTTCTGGAGTTGATCACTCAAATTCGACGTTTCGAAGGTTGATGCCTGCTTCCTTCATCATGCTGGTCGAGCGGGCAAAATCTTCCTCCCATCGCTCGGGAACGTTGTCCTTTCCTGCGTAGACGACCTCCACGATACCGGCTTGAATCAATGAGCGTGCACACCGCGTGCACGGAGGCCACGTCACGTAAGCCGTGCAGTCCCTCAGGGACACACCAACGCGTGCTGCATGCATGATTGCGTTTTCTTCTGCGTGACAGATCAACGGGTATTTTTCTTCACGGTCTGCCAAACGGTCGGGTGAATCTTCGATGCCCCTTGGGAACCCGTTGAATCCAGTCGACCGAATCTCCCGATCGGCACCGACGACCACACAACCCACTTTCGTGGAGGGATCTTTGCTCCAAGAACTGATGTGATTCGCCAACTCAAGAAACCGGACGTCCCACTTCGAACTCATCTTGACCGTCTCGGGTTCATCCTTCATCGCTTTGAGTCTTTGCGGCCAAGGATTTGCATCGTGTGAATGGGGAAACGCCTCTGAGCCGTGCCTTTTTCGGGGAATGGACTCGAAACCCACAGGGCCTGAGGTACGGTTTCAACCAAGCGCCGAGAGGACCTTGGAGCCAAGGAAGTGGCCAAGCGGCCTCGATGCGGAGAGCACGATGAATTTCGGAGGAGTGCCTCTGTTCCATGGCTTCTGCCTCAACCTTGTATGGGCAGGAGGCTGAGGTCGTCGTCCGAGTCCAAGCCAAGTTCGGTCAGGACGTTCCCCGCAAGGTAGAGCGAACCGAGCACCAAGGTCGGCATCGGTTTGGCTCGCATGTGCCGGACGACGGCACCCACCGTGGCGAAGCATTCGGGTTCATTGAGGCTCGACCAAGGGACCTCTCGAAGCACCTCCGGAGCGATGCCGGGCATCCGCCCTCCTTCAGGCGCCACGAGCAGGACCCGTTCGGGATGGCTCAAACGGCAACGCTCCAACAACGGCCTTAGCATGTCCTCCAGGTCCGTTTGAGGAGAGGTCCCAAAAAGCAGGCGCCATGCACCTGCGCCGACGTGCCCTTGGAAGGTTTGCCACAAGCCAGGCAGGGCCCTCGCCAGTCCAGAGGGATTGTGGGCGGCGTCGATGAGCATAGGCCCGCATCCGGTCGACGTCGTCCCGATCCATTGCGCCCTTGCCGGCCACCGAACACGGGCCGCAAGGTCCGAGAGGCCGCCCGTCGACCATCCGATGGCCGAGCAAGCAGCATCCGCAAGGCATGTCGCCTCTTCTCGGACGTCGAGGTCTCCGGGTACCGTCACGAGGATGACCTCGCTCGCCGGACCCTCGTGCTCAAGGTCGAAGGCGCCAGCCTGTTGAGCCGTGCGACGTGCGGTTTCGAGCACTGAATCGTCCTCTGGGTCGCGGAGGATCAACGGTTTTCCAGGTCTGGCGATGGCCGCTTTCTCCTTCATCACCTCGGCACGCGTGGTGCCAAGCAAGGCCGCATGTTCGACGCTGACCGAGGTGACGACGCACAGGTCCGCTCTGGTCGCTCGCGTGGCGTCGAGGCGGCCACCAAGACCGGTTTCTTGGACGACGACATCTGCTTTCACCAGGTCGCATACGGCCCATGAGACGAGCATGGTCGTCTCGAAGAAGGTCGGTTCAAGATCGAGTTCTTCGGCGCATGCCTTGACGCGAACAAGGGCCTCGTCGAACATTGAAGCGCTCACCGGTCGGCCGTTAATTCGGATCCGTTCTTCGATCCGGGCCACGTGAGGCGACGTGAACAGGACGGTGGTGTGCCCAACGGCGTGAGCGGCGGCAGCAAGGATGGCGCAGACCGTGCCCTTCCCGTTCGAACCGGCGACGTGGATGACCGTCGATGCCCTTCGGTCGGGGCGTCCAAGCGCAGCCAGAAGGCGGTGCGTGGTTTCCAAACCAAGGGCCATGCCGCGCGCGCGTCGCGCATCCAGCCATGCGCGAGGGCCTTGCTCGTCCACGAGCCTCTCCGGGGGCGAGGGGTCATCATCATGGCGTTGGCCGCACCGATGCGGTCAAATGTCCCCGCTTCTAGGAATTCTCATGCCCTCCACCGAGACGGCGTCCACAGACCGTGGCGAATGGGCGTCCATGCTCGGCATGGCAGCAATGTTCGTCGGGACCATCCTCCTCGGACTGGTCATCCGTCCATTCTACGACGCCAACCAACTGCAAGCCTTTGGCGAGTCGGGTTCGACTCAAGTCCGTTTTGTTCTTCTTGAATTGGTGATGATTTTCATCTTCACCGCAGCCATCCTCTTCCTGGTGCGAATGGGTGCGAAGTGGGTCATCAAATACGGCGTCATGGCCATTCTCGCGCTGGCCCTGATGTACACCACCGTTCCACTTGCTCACGTGTTGCTGGTCGACGATCCTGGTGTGTTGCCCTTTGAGAGCGAGGAGGAATCACGACCGGAGGGGCACTTCGTCGCCGATTTTGGTCCCGAACATGCCGTGTTCGCTGAACTTGATTTCAACGACGGAAATTGGACGAACATCATCACCTCTGTCCAATCCGGGGATTGGGCCAACGGCACCACGTCATGGACGGCCACCTATCCCCACGCGCCTTCGGACGACACCGCTCTGAACGGAGATTTCGTCCGGGCCACGCATCACCCCACCGGCACGGGACAGGAAATGACCCTGTTCAACGGGGCATACGTGTGGAACATCAACGACGACGGGAGCATGAATCACGTGTTCCGTTGTTTTGAGGAAACTCTTGACGACGAATCCAATCCAATCACCCTCGAGATTGTCGGATGCGCAGCAGCGGTCTTGGGTGACGACGACGTGTACGTCATCGATGCCGCCGAAACCCTGTGGCGCTATGTTGCGGTTGACGAAGGCGGGACGGTCGTCTACCGACAGCAAGCGGCTTGGCAAATTCCGGCCCAATTGGACATCAACAAGGGCTTCGTTCACAGCGAGCTGCTCGGTCCTGACCATTGGATGTTGGTCAGTGAAACGTACGCCCTCGTCATCGAGTTGGAAGACGTCTCCGGTGGATTTGACGAACAAAATAACCCGATGTCCATGGCCAAGACCGTGATGAACGTGGACCGTTCAGGCGACGGCGATGCCTCCTTCACGACGGGTCACGTTGGAGCCTCTCCATGGTACGAGATCAACGATGCCCCCGAGGAACGCCTCATCTGGCTCGGCGACGCAAGCGGTGCGGTGCAGGCATGGACTTGGAACACCTCGTGGAGCGCCGGTGTGGCCGAACCCAAGGAAGAAAGCCGTCTTCGTTTGGACGACGTCGGTGGCGCTGTCGTGGACATCGTCGTCAGCGACGTGGACAGCAGCGACACAGTGGAGGTCTGGGTCCTCACGGACGAGGCCCTCAGCATGTATGTCCGCAGTTCCCTGGTCGAATATTTCGTGGTTGATGACCTGGACGGCATCACGCACTTGGCCGTCATCGCCGGTGACGAATGGCGCATTGCTCTGGTGAACGAGGACGGCATTCAGACCGGTCTGGTCACCACAGACATGTTCCTCCGAGGCGAAATTGTGTTCGATGCAATGGCCTCGATCATCGGGTTGGCCGTGGGCTTGGTGATGATGGTCCTGCTCTACGTTCATTCAGAGTGGTACGTGGTCAACACCGTCGGGGTGCTTGTCGGGGCCGGTGTGATCACCATGCTCGGCGTAACCTTCGTTCCTCCTCTTGTGATCGTGTTCATGATCGCCGCAGCGGTCTACGACGCATGGGCCGTGTACCGAAGCCGCCACATGTTGGAACTCGCGGACACCATGATTGGGCTGCGCCTCCCCATCCTGTTGGTCGCGCCACAGAAGCGCGACTACTCCTTCATTCAGGACAGTGAAGGATACGGTGAGGGGCAGTTCACCGAAGATCGACCGACGCCTCCCCCCGAGGCTCCAGCGTCCACCGGAGCATCGAGCACCGCCAGCACTGGCGGGCGGGATGCGATGTTCATGGGGCTTGGTGACGTCATCTTCCCCGGCATGCTTGTCCTTTCCGCGGTGCAGTACCTCGGTGGTACCGACGGCCTCCTCGTGGGACTGACCACCCTGCTGGGTGGCTTGGCCGGCTATGCTTTCCTCATGCGAGCGGTGTCCACAGGTCGCGCACAAGCCGGCCTCCCGTTGTTGAACGGCGGCTCAATCCTTGGTTATCTGGTCGGCGGGCTCCTCTTTGCGGGGAGCAGCCTGTTCGCCTTCGGCATCTCCCTCTGATGGCGAAGCCTGATGAGGACGGTCCTTCGCTCTTCGACTTGGAGGCACCACCATGCTGGACATCGCGCTCTTCCGCGACGCACCGGACCGCATCCGTGCGGACCATGACCGGCGAGGCTTGTCGCACGACGCCATCGACGAGGTCATTCGTCTCGATGGCGCTTGGCGCGACCTTCTGAAAGCCACGGACGCGCTTCGAAAAGAACGCAACCAAGCCGCCCGTGCGATTGGCGCAGCCAAGAAGGCCGGTGACCAGGAAGAGATGCAGCGCGTGCTGGCCGAGGTCGCCTCCATCGGTGACCGCATCACGGCCATGGAGCAAGAGGTCGACGAAACGCTGGCTGCGCGCGATACTGTACGAATGAGCATTCCTAATCTGCTGCACGAAGCCGTGCCCAGTGGAGCAGACGAATCCGGCAACACCGTGCATTCGGTTCATGGAGAAAAGCCGACGTTCGACTTCGATCCGCGTACGCACAACGACCTGATCGAGATGAACCGCTGGGTCGACCTTGAGCGTGCTGCAAAGGTCACAGGGAGCCGATTCTACTACCTCAAAGGGGACCTTGCACGCATGGAGATGGCCCTGACCACCTATGCCGTGGACTTCCTCCGAGCGCGCGGTTACACCGTCGTACAACCTCCTGTGATGATGAACCGGACCGCTTACGAAGGCGTCACCGACCTTGGTGATTTTGAGACGGTGATGTACGGCATCGACCCTGACGGGTATTACATGACCGCGACGAGCGAACATCCGCTCACGGCGATGTACATGGGCGAGACCGTGCCCAGCGAGCACCTCCCAATGCGCTTGGTCGGCGTGTCCGACTGTTTCCGACGCGAAGTTGGGTCACACGGTCAGTCCGATCGCGGCATCTGGCGCGTCCATCAATTCCGCAAGGTCGAACAGATTGTGATCAGCGAGGCCGAGGGTTCGTGGGACCTGCACGAGGAACTGCTCCAGAATTGCGTTGACCTTTGGGACGACCTCGGCCTGCATTACGAGGTCGTAAACATCTGCACCGGCGACATGGGCACCGTGGCGAGCCGCAAGTACGACCTCGAAGCGTGGTTGCCAGGCGCCAAGGCGTACAAAGAAGTCGTTTCGTGTTCCAACTGCACGGATTACCAGGCCAACCGCCTTCAAATCCGGACCGGCGTTCCAGGTCACGCCAACCAGCCCATCGCCCACACGCTGAATTCCACGGCCGTGGCCACCAGCCGTGCGCTTGTGGCCATCATGGAGCAGAACCAACTCGAGGACGGGCGCGTGCGGGTGCCCGACGTGTTGCAGCCCTACATGGGCGGTCAGGACGTGCTCGAATCCTGTGCCTTCTGAGCGGTTTCACCAACCGGCGCCAGGTCCGATCCCTCGACGTTCCACGTCAGCGCCATGCCTGCTGCGAAGCCGAGCGGTCCGAGCAAGAGACAAAACAGCAACACAGGGAAAGAAACCGCACGCGGCCGTCCAGCCGCCAGCATGCGGCGCCAGATGTGGCGGCCTGCCAGCGTGTCGAGCGCAAGGATGTGAATCCAGGCGAGCACCACCATGTCCGGGTCTTCGAACAACTCCACGACGACCGCAGGGGTCGGCATTTGCGTGCCGAGGGTCATGAGCAGGTCAGGTAACACGGGGAGCGCCAGCACAAGATAAGGCACCAACAGGGGCAGGAAGGTCAGTTTCAGGTCCCCAATGTAGCGCTTGGTGAGGTCATGGTCCGGGAGGAACCACATCATTCCCCACACGGGAACAATCAGGGCGTTGGCCAGCCAGAACATCGCTTCCGCGAGTGGGGTCATGCGGTGGCCTCGTTGAGGGAGCGCATGAGGGTGGCGGCGTCTTCGAGCACAGAAGCGTTCGCCCAGTAGGTCTTCGACGTCCACACGAGGTGCCCCTCGCCGTCCAGAATTTGCAACGTCGGCGTCACCGGACCTTCGAAAGCGTCCACAAGATCAACGCTCGTGGTTTCCCCGGTTGCGGCGTTGACCACGGTGTCTCCGTCGTTGGGCAGCAACAGCGGCCACGTCGCTTCCGTGCTGGTGTTGGTCGTGGCATACCGGTCCTTCACCTCGTCTTTGTCTTCGAAGGATGGATACCGGTGCACGCTCACCACACGCAGGTCGGTGTAGTTGCCTTCCGCACGCGCGTTGGCCACCGTTTCCGTCCAATCGTGGCAACCGCTGCATCCCGCTGCCACCCAGATGAGCAAGGTGGCGTTTCCGTTCGCGCTGGCGACCACGTCCAGCGTCGGGCCTTCGTCCACGCTACGACCGGCGGTGCTGGCCACGATGGTCATCTGTTCTGGAACCGTATCATTGGGCGTTGCGGGTTCAGAGATCTCGCCGAGCATCGGCTCAGGGGACACGCACCCTGCCAGGCCGACGGTGAGCATCAACAACCCAAGGAGCACTGCTCGCATGATTACAAATCATGCCCAATGCCTTTGAACAGGTGTTCGCGGCTTAGGCTTCTTCACCAACACCAATCTTGGCCTTGGCCATCGACGCTTCCACGTGCAAGAAGCGACGATAGAAGGCGGGCAGGATGACCAGGCTTGCCAGCAAGGCGAGCGTGATGGCGACCACGAAGGCTTGTCCAAACAGCCGCAGGGGCAACAGGCTCGAGAGGTTCAGGACGCTAAACCCACCCGCCGTGGTCAGGGCCGCTCCAAACATGGCGCGTCCGGTGGTGGCGATGGAGCGTTCGACCCAGACCTGTTCGGTGGCGAAGGGGTCGTGTTCGGCTTCTTCTTCCATTCGAATGGAGATGTGCACCGCGTAATCCACGCCCAAACCGAGGGCGAGAGCGCCGATGGTGACGGTTTGTGGGTTGATGTCGTATCCGGTGAATCCCATGATGCCGTACACCCATGCGACGACCATCATCAGCGGGACCCACGACACCACGCCGCGCGAGAGGCCTCGCACGAAGTTCCGTTGGCGCGTGGTGTGGATGCCAACGAGCATGACGAGGATCACGCCCGCAACAATTCCCGTGGAAAGGATGGACGCAGAGGCCACGTCGGCCGTGGTTTGCGCGTTCACAAGGCTGCGGCCTGCGAGGGCCAATTCTTGCTGCCCTTCAAGCCCATCTTCGGCCTCGTCCAAGGCCTCCGCTGTGTTCTCCGCAAAGGCCACAACTTCGTCCCATGCCGCGGTTTCAGCTTGGAAGGAAATGACCGTCTGCACGCCGCTCGCTGCGAGGGTTGCGGAGGTCACTTCACGGCCGCTGGAATTCGTCAACGCCCACGTGGACAATGCGTCCCATGCTCCGTCCACGTCTGCGTCCACGTCGTTGAGCAAACCGTCCAGAACAGGGTCTCGCGCACGCTGCGCATCCAGGGTGGACCACAGGCCGGAGATGGACGACGTCCCGTCCGTGGCTTCGACCACGCCGAGGGCTGCGTCCCATGCAGCCTTTCCTTGATCGCTGAACACGCTGCCTTCCACCACGACGTAAATCGGAGCTGGGCTTTGAGCGAATTCGTCTGAAAGCAGGATGAAATCCGCGACGACGGGCACCTCAGGGTTGAGCTGCTCCCGTTCGTCGAAGGCCACCTCGAGTTGCATGAACCCGATGCCCATGGGCAGGAGCAACAACACGGCGATGCCGGCCACTTTGAGGGGGTCGTCCGAAAGGCGGGCGAGCGATTTCGACCAGCGGCCAGGTTCGGTCTTGACGGCCTTTTCCAGCGGCATGCGCTTGGGCGGAAGGGTGAGCATCAACGCAGGAAGGGCCGAAATGCTGAGCAGGTAAATCATCAGCAAGCCGATGGCGATGACCGTTCCGAAGACCTGCAAGAACACGAGTGAGGACAAACGGAAGGAGAGGAAACCGATGACGTCGGTGAAGATGGCGATGGCGAGCGCCACCGAGGTCATGATGGCGCCGTGACGCACGGCACGGCGTCGCAATTCGAGGTCGAGATCGCGGACCGTTTCCGCATCGGGCGGTGCACCGTCCCTGTATTCCTCACGGATGCGGGCCACGACGTGCAATCCGTAATCCACACCAATGGCCAACAACAGCACGGGGATGGAGTTCATGGCGGCGTTGAAGGTCATCTCAACGCCCGCAAACTGCAGCCATCCGGAGAGGCCGTACGTGGCACCGATGGCCAACACGGCCAGCACCATCACGTAGGCCGTGTCTCGCACGCTGCGGAAATTGAACCAGAGGATGATGCAGAGCAGGACGAAGGCTGAGGAGGTCAGGATGCCGATCTCTGCTCCAAGGCTTGCGTTGGCCCCTTCGGTGAATTGAGCGAAGGAGAAGGTCCGCACGACATCGCCGTCTTGGTCGACGAGGTCTTCCTCAAGCGCCGTGACGTGTTCCGTGATGATGGCGTTGACCTCGTCGGAGGTCTCAACGTCCCACGCAGCGGGCTCTCCGTCGATGACCAACGTGATCAGCACCGGGCCGTCGCTGTCCCACGGTGCATCACGGTCTTCGCTGGGCAGGCAGGAGAGGATGAGTTCTCGGAAGTCAACGCTCTGAAGACCGAGCACCGGTCCAAGCGCACCGCTGGTCATGCCCACGGCAGGTCCAACCTCGGCCGCACGGGTAGGATGGAGGCCGGGGAGGGCCGAGACGCGGCCCATGAGCCCCTCGATCTCATCGGTGAGGTTGGTGCCGTTGTCCATGCGCATCAGCCAGTCTGCGGGGTCTTCAGCGGTCCAATTGAGCAGACGCTCGGCCGTCACCGCTTCGACGGGGGGGACGTCGGCCGCCGCCGCCATCAAGCCACCAAGCGCGGCCGAGAGGTTGGCGTCGTCGCTGGTTTCCACCGCCAGCACGGCCGCCGTCAGGCCGGTGAGCCATGCTTCTGCCGTGGCCTCGTCCTGCAGGGCCATCCATTGCATGGCATGGCCGGCCGGTCCGCTGTTGGCTTGGGTGCCGAACAACGGGACATGGTTGGGGGCAAGGTCCGGTTGCGCGAGCAACGCGGCCTCGTGGCGCGCCATGCGTTCCCAGGTGGCGTCCTCTTGCAGATCGCCGGATTGGATGGTCTCGATCAAGCGGACAAAATCCACGGTTGCACGGTATTCGTCCTCGATCTCGTAGAGCAAGTCGACGGTGGGGTCGTCGGGGAAGAAACCGTCCTCACTGCTGTCAAAAACGAGGTGCTGCGCACCTGAGGACAAGGCCATGATGGCGATGAACACGCAGGCAAGGGTGGCTTTGGGCCGGTGGGTGGACACTTCGGTCAAACGTCGCAACAGCCCAAACATACCTCGTCCGAGGTGTCTGCGCTTTTCAAGCGGCGTTTTCTATCAACAGAAAACCGTGCTTCGGACTCAAGCTTCAGAATCGGTCAACACGGGTCTAGCGCCCGATTCCATGGACTGAAATCGTGAATAGATGAGCCGCCCCAACCCAACGGAGGCGAAGATTGCCGCAGCAACCACGGCGATCATGGAACCGCTTCCGGTGTTCAATTCGGACGAAAGATAGAGCCCAACCAGCGTTGAGGTCAAACCAAACGCTTGGGTCCAGAGCAAGCTGCCTCGGAAACTGCGGCTGATGAGTTGGGCCGTGGCCGCAGGGGTCACGAGCAAGGCCGTCACAAGCAAGGCTCCAATGACCTGAACCATGCTGACGACAATCATGGCAATGCTGACGCTGAACCAAAGGCCGAGAAGGTGCACAGGGAGGCCCTGCACCCTTGCAGCAACGCTGTCGATCGTCATGGCCAAAAGTCCCCGGTGACAGAGGGCCAAACCGACCAGCGCGATTGCGCTAATCGTGGTGATCCTGTCGAGGCTCTGGTCGTCGATAAGGATCAAACTGCCAAACAAATATCCTTCGATGTCGGTGGTGATGCCATCACCCCATAACCTCAGGACAACAAGGCCGAAAGCCAACATTCCCGTGAGGAAGATGGCGATTGAAGTGTCCCCAGAAAGGATTTCTCGGTTTTGAAGTTCGTAGATGATCACGGAGGCCACGATGCTGAACAGCAGCGCAACATCCAACGGTGCCACGGCGCCTAACGCGACACCTAACGCAGCCCCTCCAAACGACACGTGGGCCAAACCGTCACCGATCAGGGACAGGTTTCGAAGCATCAAGTAGGTCCCGTACAATCCAGCGACCACGGTCACAAGGACGGAGGCAATCAGGGCCCGCTGCAGCATTTCCATCTCGAAAAAAGCGGGAAAGACTTCACCTGGCATCCGCGGACCCAAACCTTCCAAGACGGGCCTTAGCACCCTATGCAAGACGGTTCCGAGGCCCATCATCTCCCCTCCTCTGGGCGGTCGGTGCCGGTGCTTGTTGGGAGCGTGCCTTCCACGGTCAAGGATTCGAGGTGAATGGAGGGCGGGGCCGACACGTGATCGCTCTCAAATCGAACGTTCCCATCGATGCAAATGGCACATTGTGTGCATTGGTGAATGGCCGTTTGGTCGTGCGTGACCATCACGAGCGTCTTCCCGTCCTGCCTGCACAAGCGGTCAAGCAGTTTCAGAAACTCATCGCGCGAAGCACGGTCCACACCTGCCAATGGTTCGTCAAGAAGGAGCACCTCTGCGTTGGTGGCCAAGCCCCGGGCGATGACCGCCCGTTGGCGTTGCCCTCCAGACAGGCGCTGCACGTCTTGGTCTGCCAGGTCCTCCAATCCCACCATTTGGATGGCCTTGTCCACACGTTCCATCCGTTCAGCACGTCGGAATCGGAAGAAGTCGTTGCGGGTCATGGTCCCCAAATCAACCAGTTCGCGCACAGAAATCCTGAGGTTCGACGAGATTTGCGCTGCGGCTTGAGAGACCCACGCAATCCGTCCCCGTGAGGCCTTCGATCCGGGTTTTCCTCCGAAGACCGTCACGCTGCCGGCCATCGGTTCAAGTTCCCCGATGAGGGTCATCAAGAGGGTTGATTTTCCGCTTCCGTTCGGCCCGGACAAACCCACAAAGTCTCCAGCGTGGATGTCCAAATTCACGCCGTCAAGCACCACGGCGCCACCGCGTTGGACCTTCAGATCCCTCACAGAGATGATGGCCTCGCCTTCGCCCATGGCTTCAACCTCAGGACGCCTTTGTCCGGGGTGTATTTGGCCCTGTTTGCGGCGTTCAGCACTCAAGCCCGGTCTTCAGGTTGTCCAGGTTCTTCTGCATGAGGCTGAGGTAATCGTCACCGCTGGTCTTCGGGGCCATTTCCATGGTGTAAAGGGTCAGCACGGTCACGCCCTCGGGCATGGCGTCGTTCTTCGTTTGGTCGACCAGCGAATCAACGGCGCCTTCTGCGGTGTACTCCTCGATGAAGAACACGGAGATGCTGTTTTCGTCAATCTTGTCGACCACCTTCTCGATGTCGGCTGCAGATGGTTCGCCCTCTGGGTCGAGGCCGTGCACGGTCACGAATTCAAGGTCGTAGCGCTCGGCCATGTAGGAATACGCATCGTGGTTGGCTGCGACTTCATTGGCGCTGCAATCGCTGAGGGCGGCAAAGCCCGCATCGAGGGTGACAAGTTCGGCCATGTAGGCTTCTGCGTTGGCGGTGAAGGTGTCTTCGCCTTCGGGGAAGGCTTCGATCATCGCGTCACGAACCACCTTGACCTGGGCGCGGAAGGCGAGCGGGTCGAGCCAGCTGTGTGGGTCGAAGCGTGCTTCCTCGTCGCCGTGGTCGTCATGGTCGTCGCCGTGGTCGTCATGGTCGTCGTCGTGGTCGTCATGGTCGTCGCCGTGGTCATCATGGTCGTCGCCGTGGTCATCATG
>MDSV01062133.1_pt1 | contig 31511 bp, 30 predicted proteins | sample 810851 | NCBI WGS metagenome assembly MDSV01 (sample SAMN05326640, study PRJNA326480) | marine metagenome | isolation source: seawater | place: Atlantic Ocean: North East | collected 2012 | reverse complement strand
GATATATTAAAAGATGGGAGAAAACAATATGAAAATGGATTGCCAGAAGATGGGGATATTAGCTTACTACCACCAACAGTTTGGGGCTCTGTTGTTCCTCAAAATCAGTCTTTAGTTTATGCATTTTCCACAACAGGTGATGCTAGAGCAAATCAGGATGTTGGATTTGACGGATATGATGATTTTGAAGAAGCACAACAGTATGATTCTTTTTCAGAATTACAAGATCCATCAAATGATAATTACACATATTTTTTAAATACTCAAGGTAACATTTTTGAAAGATATAGAGGTTATAATGGTTTAGAGGGGAATTCTTTGGAGACAATAACTGATACTAATCGTGGTTCAACAACACAGCCTGATGTTGAGGATATAAATCAGGATAATACAATGAACACTATTGATAGTTATTTTGAATATGAATTAGATATTACTCCTGCATCTTTAGCAAATTTAAACAATAACTATATTGTTGATCAGAAAGAAAAAAATATTACTCTTCCAAACGGCACCTCTGAAATAGTAAAATGGTATCAGTTTAGAATACCTATTAATGAGCCGAGCTCATCTACAGGTGGAATTTCAGACTTTAGATCCGTGAGATTTATAAGAATATTACTTAATAATTTTACCCAAAACACGATACTTAGGTTTGGAACATTAGACTTAGTTAGAAGTGATTGGAGACAATATCAATTAGCGTTGGATGAAGAAATAAATAACGATAATGATAATACAGATTTTTCAGTTGGAATTGTTGGTATACAAGAAAATGAGGAGAGTTATGTTTCTCCCCCTGGAGTTGAAAGAGAGCAATTTAATAATAACAATACTATAATCAGACAAAATGAACAATCATTAGTTGTCAATGTTTGTGAATTGGAGCCTGAAGATTCGAGAGGAGTTTATAAAAACATTAGTGTGGATATGCGTCAGTTTAAAAGGTTACGAATGTTTTTACATGCGGAGGATGGCCAGGTACAAGGGTTGAATGATGGAGAGATAGTTGCTTTTTTAAGATTGGGTAATGATCTCACTGAAAATTATTATCAGGTTGAAATACCGCTGCAGGTATCACCGCAAACTTCTTTGGATCCTGAACTGGTTTGGCCTGAGCTAAATGAAATAAATATTCCTATTAGTGCATTTGAAAGAATTAAATCTATATCAATTGTAAACGGAAACTTGGGATCTGACTCACCTATTTTTTACAATCTTAGTGGAGATAATGTAATTGAGGAGCCTGTCTCTGAATTTTCTTTTTTAGAATTTGGAAATCAAAGAGTTTCAATAAAAGGTAACCCTAATTTTGGGGATGTACGAACATTAATGGTTGGACTTAAAAATCCAAGTCAAGACAATATGGATGTATGTGCCGAGGTTTGGTTCAATGAGCTTAGATTATCGGAAATGGATAATAAGGGAGGTTGGGCAGCAACTATGGCTGTTGACTCTAACTTTGCAGATTTTATGAATTTGTCTGCAACCGCAAGACAAAGTACTAGTGGTTTTGGAAATTTAGAACAAGGTCCGAGTGAGAGGGATAAGGAGGATAAAAAACAGTATGATTTAGTTACAAGTATAAATGTTGGAAAATTATTTCCAGAAAAATGGGGATTGACTATTCCATTTAATTACTCTACAGCTGAAGAACTAATTACACCTGAATATGACCAACAGTTTAGAGATATAAGATTAAGTTCTGTACTAGATCTTGCTGAAAATCAAGCTCAAAGAGATATCATTCAAAGGCAATCAGAAGACTATACAAAAAGAAAAAATATAAATTTTATTGGAGTTAACAAGCAAAGGGTAGGTGAAAAAAAAGCAAGGATTTATGATATTGAAAATCTTACTTTAAATTACTCTTACAATGAAATTCAGCACAGAGATTATGAAATTGAAAACATGCTTGATCAGACAGTCAGAGCAGGAATAAATTATAATTTTAATTTTAATTCCTCAAAATTAGAACCATTTAAAAAAAATGATTCCTTATTTACTAGTAATTATTTAAAAATATTAAAAGACTTTAATCTAAATTTTTTACCGGCTAGTATAAATATTAACTCAGATTTTATAAGACAATTTAATAAACAAAAGTTTAGAGATATTGACCTATCTCAAGATAATATTGGAGTCGGTGATTTATTTCAAAGGAATTATACTTTTGATTTTCAATTTGCAATTAGTTATCCAGTTACAGATAATCTGAGTTTGGATTATAATGCTAGTAATAATAATATAGTTAAAAATTATTTCATTAATAATTTAGGGTCTGGTGAACAGGACCCTAATTTGACAATATGGGACAAATTTTTTGATATAGGTGATCCAAATAGACAGGCTCAACAGCTGAAAGTAAATTATAATATTCCAACAGATAAAATTCCAACATTTGATTTTATCAAATCAACTTATTCGTACACTGGAGATTTTCAGTGGCAAAAGGGCTCAGATTTATTTAGTAATATTGTAATAGATGGTGAGAATTATAATCTTGGAAATTCTATTTCAAATGCCAATACTCATAGTTTGAATACCCTGCTTGACTTTCAAAAATTTTATAGATACTTAGGTCTGAATAAATTTACTGGGGATAGCTCAAGAAGAGGTCCAGACAGAGGTTTTGCAGTACAATCAAGGGATAACTCAGGCTCTAAAAAAGTCAATCCAATTTTAAAATCATTTATAAAATTAATAACAAATCTCAAAAGAATTCAGATTAACTATTCTGAAAATAACGGTACTTTTTTACCAGGGTATCTAGAAACCCCTGGATTTTTTGGATCTTCAAATCCGTCATGGGGATATATTTTTGGCAGTCAAAAAGATATAAGATATTTGGCTGCAAGGAATGGATGGTTAACTGTTTTTCCAGAATTTAATCAACAGTATACTAGTACAACAAATAAAAATCTCGTATTTTCAGCAAATTTGGTTCCAATAAACGATCTAAAAATTGATTTAACCGCTGGCAGAACTTACGCCAGTAATATGACAGAAAACTTTAACACTATTGACACAAACAATGATGGGTTAAGTAACATTTATAACCCCTTAATTCAAAATACAATTGGAAACTTTAATATTTCAACCGTCCTTATTAAAACTGCGTTTTCCAAAAGTGACGAATTTGGTTCAGAAACATTTGATGCTTTTAGACAAAACAGATTAATTATTGCTAGGAGATTAGCTGCAAGATCTGGTGTTGATTTGAGTAACCCTAATAATTTTGAAGGAGGAGATTTGTCTGGATACCCTTTAGGATTTGGAAAGACGAATCAATCAGTTCTGCTTCCTGCATTTTTATCAGCATACTCTGGCTCAGATGCAAATTCGGTTGAGCTTGGAGCATTTAGAAGTATTCCAATTCCAAATTGGGATATTAAGTACACTGGATTTATGAAAATGAAATGGTTCAGAAAAAAATTCAAACGTTTTTCAATATCCCATGGGTATACTTCTAAATATACTATTAATCAATTTAGAAGTAATTTAGATTATATTCAGCCAGACTTTTCAATAGAATTTCCCTTACAAAATCCGGAACTTTTTGATCAATCAAATAATTATAAAAATGAGAACTTGTTCAGCAATATTAACTTGATGGAGCAATTTAGCCCCTTAATTAAATTTGATATTGAGATGAAAAATTCCTTGAAGTTATTAACTGAAATTAGAAAAGATAGAATGTTATCTTTAAGTTTTGACAATAATCTTCTAACCGAAATCCAGGGCTATGAGTATATTTTTGGACTGGGATACAGATTTAAAGATTTACAAATTAGGTCAAGATTAGGGGGTGCCAGACAACTGATTAAAAGTGATCTAAACATGAAAGCTGATTTTTCTATTAGGAATAATAAAACAATTATAAGATATTTGGATATTGATAATAATCAAGTAACAGCTGGTCAGAGAATTGTCAATTTTAAATACTCTGCTGATTATGCTTTTAGTCAAAGTCTAACGGGAATATTTTTCTTTGATTACTCTTTTTCTGAGTATGCAATTTCAACTGCTTTTCCGCAGACAACTATTAGAACTGGCTTTACAATGAGATATAATTTTGGAAATTAAAATATAACTTAATGAATATACCAAACGAATTAAAGTATACAAAAGATCATGAATGGATCGCCATAGACGGAGAGATTGCAACTGTAGGTATCACTGATTTTGCTCAACGTGAACTTGGAGATATAGTTTATGTAGAAATAGAAACGGTTGGGGAATTGTTGAAAGCGGATGAAGTTTTTGGCACTGTTGAGGCAGTAAAAACGGTTTCAGATTTGTTTCTACCTGTTGAAGGTGAAATTTTAGAGTTAAATGAAGATCTTGAAACCTCACCTGATGATGTAAATAATGATCCATATGAAAAAGGATGGATGATAAAAATGAAAGTTTCAAACCCAAGTGATATTGATAATCTTTTAACCTCGGAAGACTACAAGAAATTAATTGGAGAATAATTATTTCAGGATGATTAATGATTCAGATAAAATTATATAATCAATAAATAATTAACTAATTTAGCTACTCAATGGAAAGTAAGAAAAACCCAAAAGTTGATATAGGTAAAAATAGTTCATTATATTTTGCCCTAGGAATGGCATTAATGATGTTTCTATCTTATTCTACAATCAATTATAAGGTATATGACAAGTCCTCATTAAATCTTGACAGGGTTAATATGGATGCTCTGGATGAAGAGGAGGTTCCGATTACAGAACAAGTGCAACCTCCACCACCTCCACCACCTCCACCCCCAGCTCCTGAGGTTATTGAAATAGTCGAGGATGAAGAAGAGATAGAAGAAACAGTAATTGAATCTACTGAAACTGACCAAGAAGAAGAAATTGATATCGAAGATCTAGATGTTGAAGAAGTTGAGGAAGATGTGGAAGTCCCATTTGCAGTAATTGAAAATGTTCCCGTGTTTCCTGGCTGTGAAAGAGGAAATAATGCAAAGAAAAGAAAATGCATGTCTGAGAAGATTGCTAAGTTTGTTCAGAGAAAATTTAATACAGAATTGGCAGGTGATTTGGGGCTTTCAGGAAGACAAAGAATTAGTGTTATTTTCAAAATTGACAAGTCTGGGAATGTAACTGGTGTTAGAGCCCGTGCCCCGCATCCTAGGTTAGAAAAAGAAGCACAAAGAGTAATTAATCTTTTACCAAAAATGCAGCCTGGAAAACAAAGAGGAAAAGCGGTTATTGTTCCTTATTCTTTACCAATTATCTTCCAAGTTCAGGATTAATTTTTTTTTATTCATTTTAAATAAATATAGATTAAATATAATCTATATTTGCACCTCAAATTATTTGAATAAGGCATGAGTTTATCATTAAATATAGTTAAGGAACTCACCAAATTTAGGCTTACTCTAAGTGTGGTTTTTTCATCTTTCATTAGCTATTTCCTTGGAGCTGAAATTACGGATTATATTCAGCTTTCTTTATTATTAATTGGAGGAGTTTTGATTGTTGGTTCGTCAAATATTTTTAATCAAATAATTGAGAAGGACCTAGATAAATTAATGGCAAGAACCAAAAACCGACCACTACCAAAAAAAGAAATTTCACAAAGTTTAGCATTATTTATTGCAGTAATATGTTCGGTGTCAGGCATTTTTTTAATGTACTTGATTAATATTAAAGTAGCAATCCTGGCATCCATTTCTTTATTTCTCTATGTAGCTGTGTATACACCAATGAAATTAATAAGCCCTTTATCTGTATTTATTGGCGCTATCTCTGGTGCATTCCCATTTATGATTGGATGGGTCGCTGCCACTAACAGCATAGGTATTGAAGCGATAACATTGTTTTTAATGCAGTTTTTTTGGCAGTTTCCTCATTTTTGGTCTATAGGTTGGTCTCAAAACAAGGACTATGAAAAAGCTGGATTTAAAATGTTACCAACCTTAAAAAAAGACAATTCTACATCGGCACAAATATTGTTTTATTCCTTTTGGGCGGTAATACTTTCTGTTATTCCTTTTTTTGGATTTACGGGAAAATTAAAGCTTAGCCTTGTTGGACTAATCATAGTTTCAATGCTTGGATTTTTTTTAATTTATAAATCCTATAATCTTTTTATTGATGGAAAAAATGAAAATGCACGAAAGTTAATGGTAACAAGTGTGATATATTTAACATTTGTTCAATTAACTTTTCTTTTTGATAAAATATTAAACTTGTGAAAACTAAAATGGATAAAAAAAGCAAAGCTCTCAAAATGATGTTGTGGTTTGGCATAGGGTCATTAATTATGACTTTTGCTGGTTTAACAAGTGCATTTATTGTTAGTAAAAATAGAGTCGATTGGGTGAATGACTTTCCAATTCCTGCAGCTTTTTATTTTAGTTTATTTGTTATAATTATTAGTAGCTTATCATTATTAATTTCTAAAAAATATTTAATTGAAAATAAGAAGCTTAGCAATTTATTTTTAGTGATTACAATTGTCTTAGGGTTATCTTTTATTTTACTTCAATTTACAGGTTTCAATCAGATAATAGAGGAAGGATTTCATTTTACTGGACCAACAAGTAGCATAAACAGTTCATTTATATTTTTGATTGCATTTGTTCACATCATTCATGTGTTAGTGGCACTGTTTTTTTTGATTTATGTGTTAATCAGAAATTTTTATGTTCAAATTAACGACCAAAATTCATTGGGATTTGAATTGGCATCTATTTTTTGGCATTTCGTTGATGTTTTATGGATTTACCTGTTTATATTTTTGGTATTCTTCGGTTAAAATAATTATTTTTGCTAATTGAATAACTAGCGAATGCAAACTACAGTTTCTTCTAATTCCAATGAAAAGTTATGGGGCGGTGGAAATAAGCCATTAAATGCCTCATATGGTAAAATGATGATGTGGTTTTTTATCGTTTCAGATGCTCTTACTTTTTCTGGCTTTATAGTTTCATATGGATTTGCAAGATTTAAGTTTGCTGATTCTTGGCCAATTGCAGATGAGGTATTTACTCACGTTCCTTTCGTTCACGGAAAAGAACTTCCAATGATATATGTGGCATTTATGACTTTTGTTCTGATAATGTCATCTGTCACTATGGTTTTAGCTGTTGATGCTGGGCATAAAATGAAGAAAGCAAAAGTTACTTTCTATATGTTTTTGACAATTATTGGGGGTATAATTTTTGTTGGTTCTCAAGCTTGGGAATGGGCAACATTTATCAAAGGAGATTACGGGGCAGTTAAAACAAAAGGAGGAAATATTCTTCAATTTTTAGATGGAGAAACAAAAAAGAGAATTGCAGTGAGTGATTTTGCTTTTGAATTTGTTAATGATAGAGAACAACAACAAGAGTACAATGGAATATGGTATCAATCTGAAAGTAGTCTACCCTCATTTTCTATTGATGAAGTTATTGCAGGGATGGAAGCTTCTCCAAATATTTTGATAAGAACTCAATTATTGAACGAAAAGGGTCATAAGACTATTTTATCTAGAGCAGAATCATTAGATATTTTAAAAAATACTGGTGTTTCTGTTGTTAATGGTGCAAATTTAATTGAGAATGAATACGGGGTTCCTTTATTTGCAAATTTCTTTTTCTTTATTACTGGATTTCACGGATTTCATGTATTTTCTGGAATTGTATTAAATATTATTATTTTTTTCAACGTAATTATCGGCACTTATGAAAAAAGAAATAGTTATGAAATGGTTGAAAAGGTTGGATTATATTGGCATTTTGTTGACTTAGTATGGGTTTTTGTATTTACATTTTTCTATTTAGTATAATGCCATGGAAGAACACGCACACAAACTAGAAATATTTAGAGGGCTGATTAAGTTTAAATCAAACACTCAAAAAATTATCGGAGTGTTAATTTTACTTTCAATTGTAACCTTGATTGAGGTAGTTTTAGGTATATACAAGCCTGCTATCTTAAACGAATATTTTTTAAAACTTAAATTGCTAAATTGGATATTTATCATTTTGACAATTGTAAAGGCTTATTATATAACCTGGGATTTCATGCACATGCGTGATGAAACATCTATTTTAAGAAGAGTTGTTGTTTGGACTGCTGTTTTCTTGATACTATACTTGACTTTTATCTTAATACAAGAGGGAGGCTATATCTTTGATGAATTTGATGATACATCAAATTATATCAAAAAGGACTTTTAATTTTTTATCGTGATTAATAAATTTTACAGGAAATGGGTGGTTCTTGGTATCCTTTTTTTATTACCAGTAATTTTTTTACTATTCCTTTATCCTTCAACCAACAATTACAACACACTTGATATTGTTCAAGAAAATATCCATGAATTAGATTCGCTAAATTTTGTGGATAATAATGCGACAACACTTGAAAATAATATTACAATATTGAATTTTTTAGGAGATGACCCTGAAAATAAATTAACAAGTGTTTTAAATCTTAAAGAGCTAGTTTATGACAAATTTAAAGGATTTAAAAAGTTTCAAATTATAACAATTAGCTCGAAAAAATCGGAGGTTGCATTGAAAAAAGTAAAAAAAAAAATAATCCAATCGGATGAGCTTAAATATTGGTTTTTTGCATCAACCAACTTGAAAAATTATACAAATATATTTGAATCATTGAGGTCAAAAAATGATTTAGATTCTTTAAATTATACCAGCCAGGTTTTTATAGTAGATAAACAAAAAAATCAGCGAGGTAGAATTGATGATAGAGATGAAGATGAAATAAAAAATGATTCTAAAATGATTGGTTTGTATAGTTACAATTCTATACTCGTCTCGGAAATTAAGAAAAAAATGAATGATGATATTAGAATTTTATTTACAGAGTACCGACAAAAAAGAAAGGGAAATTTTAATTCAAATATCAGAAGATTAGATGATTTAGATGGCAATGAAAAAAAATAAAAATATAATTTGGTATACATTAATTATCGCTTTTGGTTTAATTTTTGTTCCACTGATTTTAAACCGATTAAAAAGTAATGATATTGTAAGAAGTGAAAGCAGAAGTTTAAAGGTGGATAATTTTGAAAACAATGCCATCCCGCTTTCATTTTTAATTATAAATGATAATAAGAAAAAAGTCCCGCAATTTAATTTTAGAAATCAAAATGGAAGATTGATATCTAACAAAGATTATCTAGATAAAGTTTATGTTATTGAATTCTTTTTTACCACATGCACTACAATTTGCCCAATTATGACTAATAATCTCGTTCACGTTCAAAATAGTTTCACTTCTTTTCCAGAATTTGGAATAGCATCATTTTCGATAAATCCTGAATATGACACAGTTGAGACTTTAAAAAAATATGAAATTGAAAACGGGATAACGAACACAAATTGGAACTTGATGACTGGTGATAGAAAAGAAATATATAAACTAGCAAATGAGGGTTTTAACTTATACACTGCGGCCAGTCCTGAATTTGTGGATGGTTTTGAGCATTCTGGATACTTTGCTTTAGTCGATAAAGAAGGATACATTCGCTGTAGATCAGACAAATTTGGAAATCCACAGGTTTATTATAAGGGCTCTGTTGATTATAAAGAGAAACTAGACATAAACGGAGAATCTGAAGAAATTTCTATTCTCAAAGAAGATCTTTTAAAATTATTAAGTGAGTAAAATATGGAAAGAGTTAAGTTATATAATAGATTAATCATAATTGTATCAATTTTAGTTCCTGTTATAGTTGCATTATTGTTTACTGTGAGAATACCAAATGTTGATCCGCTTAGTTTTTTGCCTCCAATCTATGCTTCAACTAACGCGTTAACAGCAATTCTATTAGTGTCAGCGGTGATTGCCATTAAGCAAAAAAATAGAAAATTACATGAAAAATTAATCAAAATATGTATTATGCTCTCACTACTTTTTTTGGTAATGTACATTGCTTATCATATGACAAGTGACCCTACTCCTTTTGGAGGAGAAGGAATGGTAAAATATATTTACTACTTTATTTTAATTTCTCATATTTTACTTTCAATTACTGTTATCCCTTTTGTACTAGTTTCTTATGTTAGAGCAATCACAGGAGATTTTGAAAGGCACAGAAAAATTGCTAAGATAACTTTTCCAATTTGGTTATATGTTGCTGTAACTGGTGTTATAGTTTATTTAATGATTGCACCATATTACAACTAAAATGAAAAAGTTAATACTTACTATTTTTTCTTTATTATTTGTGATTGATTTATCTTTCTCTCAGTGTTCTATGTGCAGGGCTGTTTTGGAGAGCAGTGAAAATGAAGCTATGGCAAAAGGCATTAATAATGGAATTGCATATTTAGCTTTTATCCCTTACTTAATTGTGTTTGTTCTCATATTTTTTGTGTACAAGAGTGTTAGAAATTCTAATTGATCTGACAGGCTTTTAACAACTAATTAACAGCAAAAGAGTTTTAATTTTAACATCTTTGTCAAAGAATAAAACAAAAATTTTAATGCTTAATATTAAAGACTTACATAAGTCATATGATATGGGAGAAAGTAGCCTTCACGTCCTAAAAGGGATCAATTTAAAAGTTGAAAAAGGTGAAATGGTTGCTATTATGGGCTCCTCTGGTTCAGGGAAATCAACTTTATTAAATATTATAGGAATACTAGATGAGTTAGATGAGGGACAATATTTTTTAGATGGCATAGAAATTAAAGATCTCACTGAAAAGAAATCAGCAAACTACAGAAATAAATTTTTAGGTTTTGTTTTTCAGTCCTTCAACCTAATTAATTTTAAAAATGCATTGGAAAATGTAGCCTTACCATTATATTATCAAGGATTGAATCGAAAGGATCGGCTGGATAAAGCTCTGTTTCATTTAGAAAAAGTTGGCCTTGCAAATTGGGCCTCACATATGCCCAATGAGCTCTCGGGGGGACAAAAGCAAAGGGTTGCGATTGCACGAGCTTTAGCTGCAGAACCAAAACTATTATTGGCAGATGAACCCACTGGGGCTTTAGACTCAAATACTTCAAAAGAAATCATGAAATTCTTACAACAATTAAATGATGAAGGAAAAACAATATTAATTGTTACACATGAGCACGATATTTCACTAATGTGTAAAAGAATTGTTAAGTTAAAAGACGGTATTATCACTGAGGATAAAATAATTAAACAAAATAAGATTAAGTAATGTTAGATTTTGGCTTATTAAGAGAGGTGCTTCAAAGTTTGAATAAAAATAAGCTGAGAACACTTCTTTCTGGATTTACTGTTGCTTTTGCAATAATGTTATTTACAATATTATTCGGAATTGCAAATGGTTTTCAAAATACATTTGAAAATGAGTTTGCTGGAGATGCCAACAATTCAATTTTTATATACTCAGGACGTACTTCAAAACCGGTAGATGGATATCAAACGGGTAGAAGAATTATGTTTGATAATGAATTATATAAAACCATTAAAAAGGAGTTCAATAATAATATAGAATTTATCACAGGAAGAGTGTATAATAACGTCACAGCAACTTTTGGCGTAGAGAGAAATAATTATACTGTCAGAGCAGTAGACCCAGATCATCAATTTATTGAAAAATCTGAAATGAAAAAAGGAAGATTTATTAATTCCTTAGATTTAGCAAATAATACCAAAAACATTGTTATTGGAAATTTAGTTGCCAATGATCTCTTTGGCGATATCGATCCAATTGGAAAATATTTAGATCTCAATAAAATTAAGTTTAAAGTTGTTGGTGTTTTTGTAGAAAGAACAGAAGGAACTGATAGTAATGAGGCAAGGATAATATATATGCCTATTTCTACAGCTCAAAAAATATATGGAGCTGATGATAAAATTGATCAGATTAATTTAACCTATAACCCCGCACTAAGTGAGCAAGAAGCGATGGCTTTTGGTAATAAAATCATTGACAGAATGAAAGAAATTTTATTTGTTGCAAAAGATGATCAATCAGCTATTCGTGCAAGAAATAGGGCAAGAGAGGCCCAAGAAATTAATCAATTTAATGGTGCTTTGGCCGTTCTTGTGTTGATTATCGGCATGGGAACATTAATAGCTGGAGTTGTTGGAATTAGTAATATTATGATATTTATTGTAAAGGAAAGGACAAAGGAAATTGGCATTAGAAAGGCTTTGGGTGCTACCCCAGATTCAATTGTATTATTAATAATTTTGGAATCAATTTTTATTACTGCTATTTCAGGTTATATTGGGATGCTAATCGGCGGAGGAATTTTAAATGTATTTAATTTAGAAGATTATTGGATTACTGATCCTCAGGTTAGTAGTAATCTTGTAATGGCTGCAACAATTACTTTGATAATTTCTGGAACAATTGCTGGATATATCCCTGCCAAAAGAGCTGCTGGGATTAAGCCAATTAAAGCGTTAAGGGACGAGTAATATGTTTAGATTCTTATTCGATAAAGACACATGGCAAGAGCTTAAGGAGAGCTTAACTAAAAACAAGTTAAGGACTATAATTACAATGATTGGTGTATGGTGGGGAATTTTGTTATTAATTGGCCTTTTAGGGTCTGCAAAAGGAATTGAAAATAAATTCAGTGTTCAGTTTGGTAACTATGCTACCAATAGTGTCTTTATTTGGGGACAAACAACAAGCAAAGCTTTCAAGGGGTTTCAGCAAGGAAGATATCCTGGCTTAAAACTTTCACAGCTTGAAAAAATTAAAAATCAAGTAAAAGGCATTAAGTTTTTATTACCTAGAAATGCAAGAGATGCTCAGGTTGTGAGAGGCGTTCAATATGATAATTTTGGAATCTCAGGTGATTTTCCTTTGCTTGATGAAATTCAAAAGAAAAATCTTATCAGCGGAAGATTTATTAATCAATTAGACATTAATGACAGTAAAAAAGTAGCTGTTATCTCTGATGATGTTTACAAACAATTATTTGCGATAGATGAAAAGGCAATTGGAGAGTTTATAAAAATTAATGATATCGGTTATAAGATAGTTGGGGTTTTTGAGCAGGGAGACTTTGATTTTGGAGGACAATTACATATACCTTTTACAACTTTTCAACAGGTATATAATCAAGGGGATAACATTGGCTGGATTACTGTTACAGGTGAAGAAGGTTTTGATATAAGACAAATTGAAAAAGATGTTAAACTAGCACTTAAAAACCTAAATTATGTACACCCTGATGATAACCGTGCTTTTGGTAGTTTTAATCTAGGAGAATTGTTTGACAGGTTTGAAGGTTTTTTGAAAGGAATGCAATTTTTAACTTGGTTTGTTGGAATTGCTACATTAATTGCTGGTGTTTTTGCAATTGGAAATATATTACTTATAACGGTTAAAGAGAGAACAAAAGAAATTGGTATTAGAAGAGCAATTGGAGCAACTCCTTTTGAGATTAAAAGGCAAATTATAATTGAATCCATTTTTTTGACAATAATAGCTGGGATATTTGGCATTATTAGTGGAGGATGGATATTAATTGCAATGGATTCTGCATATGGAAGTGGCCCTGATTCTATTCTAATTAATGCATCGGTATCAATATTTGTAGTTTTTATTGCGGTAATTATATTGGTACTTTTTGGAACTCTAATCGGATTAATTCCTGCTAATAGAGCAACTAGTATTAAACCTATAGATGCATTGAGAGAAGAATAATTAATTTTAAATTTTAAATATGAAAAATTGGATTAAATATATAGTAATAATTTTGGTGGTATTCTTATTACTATTTGTGCTAAAATATTTTAACGATTCAAATACGGCATCAATAATTGATTATAAGACAGAGCAACCTTTTTATACTTCAATTGTAAAAGAGGTTGTAGCTACAGGTAAATTAAATCCAGAAGATGAAATCGAATTGAAACCACAGGTAAGTGGCATAATAGATAAAATTTTAGTAGAGGAAGGCGATATTGTAATGAGAGGAGACTTAATAGCAAGTATTAGGGTGGTCCCTAATGAACAAGCATTATTAAGTGCAACTAGTAGAATTAACTCATCAAAATTATCCTATGATAATGCAAAAAAACTTTTTGATAGAAGCGAAAAATTATACGAAAAGGGAGTTATTTCCAAACAGGACTTTGAAAATAGCCAGTTGTCAATGGAACAAAATATGGAATCCTTGAGGCAAGCCGAAAATGATTTTAAGATTATAAAAAAAGGAACTTTAACAGGTGGAAGCACAGCAAATACCAACGTTTTGTCTCAAATTTCGGGTACTATTTTGGAAATACCAATCAGAGAAGGCAGCCCTATTACTGAAACTAATACGTTTAGTCCTGGAACAACTATCGCAACCGTTGCAGATATGACTAAAATGATCTTCGAAGGACAAGTTGATGAAACTGAGGTTTCCAAACTTGCTGAGGGATCTGAAATTAAGGTTATATTGGGTGCACTAGAAAAAGATGAATTCAAAGCTAAGTTAACATTTGTTGCCCCAAAAGGTATTGAACTAGGAGGAGCTGTACAGTTTAAAATAAAAGCTGATGTTGAAATACCTGAAAGTGTTAATGTCAGAGCAGGATACAGTGCGAATGCAATCATGTCAATTGGTCAGAAAGAGAATATTTTATGTATCAATGAATCCTTGCTACAGTTTAATAGAATCACAGACAAACCTTTCGTTGAAATACAAAACGAAAATGGTTCATTCATTACAAAAGAAGTTGAAGTTGGAATTTCTGACGGAATCAATGTTGAAATATTAAAAGGGGTGAAAGAGGGAGATAAAATTAAAGTATGGAATTCTATTGAGGATGAAGATGAAGATGAGGTTAGAAGAAGACAAGATGAAAATTCCAGAGAATTAGAGGATTAATATTATTTGGTAGATATGAAAAAAATTAAAATTTTAAAGTTTTGTATGCTTATAGCTAGCATTTCATTTGCACAAGATAAAATATGGACCTTAGAGCAATGTGTTGATCATGCATTGGAAAATAATATAACAATTCTTCAGGCTGAAAATAGTTTACTTTCATCTAAACAAGATATCATAAGTGCAAAAGGAAATTTTTTACCATCAATTAACTCCAATCTTAGTGGAGGTGCCAGTTTAGGAAATATTGAAGTCTTTCCTGGAGAATTTAGAGATAGAGAGTTTTATTCTACATCTGTTGGAATTGGTTTTTCCCAAAGTGTTTTTAACGGTTTTAGAAATATTAACTTATTAAATCAAAGTAAATTAAGCTTAGAAAGAAATCAATTTGAATTGGAAAAGTTTAAGGATGACATATCGCTTAACGTTGCAAACACTTATTTGAATGTGCTGTTTAACAAAGAAAATTTAGAATTAGCTAAGCTTCAAGTTGAATTTTCAGAATTCCAAGTTAATCAGGTGAAAACATTGGTTGAGGCTGGATCTGAACCAAATTCTACATTGATTGAAACACAGGCAACATACAGTAGAGATATTCAAAATTTAACTATTGCTGAAAATAACCATGATCTAGCGCTGCTGACGCTAGCACAATTATTACAATTGCCTTATGAAAATTTTGATGTGGAAGTAATTGAAATTGACACTCCCTCTGCAAATCTAATGTATAATGATATTGCACCTATATTAAATTATGCTTTGCAAAATCGTAATGAAATTAAAGTTGCTGAAAGAGACATTGAATTAGCAAAATTAGTAACTAAGATTTCTAAAAGTGCATATTTGCCAAATGTATCTATGGGATATGGGTTTAATGCATCTGCTAACTTTTCAAACTTAACAGTAGATGATGAATTGCTTGATCAGTTAAATGTAAATAAAGGACATTCAATTAATATGAATATCTCAATTCCAATTTTTAATAGAAATCAAACAAAAGCGCAGGTTAAAAAATCAAAAATTCAAGAAGAAACTACCAATTTAGCTTTAGAACAGGCGAAAATCAATTTAGAATCTACAATTCAAAGAGCATTTACCGATGCACGTGCTGCATTAAAATCTTATGAAGCTGCGCAACTTTCTTTACAATCACAGGATGTTGCTTTTCAAAATTCACAAGAAAGATTTATAATTGGAGCCTTGAATTCTTTTGATTTGGAACAATCTAGATTACGATTGATAAATGCCAGATCTTCATTAATTAATGCTAAATATGATTTTATATTTAAAACAAAAGTATTAGATTTCTACCTCGGTAAAAGATAAACTTCGTGTCATTAATTTTAAATATTGAAACATCAACTACCAACTGCTCAGTTTCTATTTCTGAAAATGAGGAAATAATTGCATCACAAGAAAAAAATTTTGAATACTATTCACACTCTGAAGCTTTACATGTATATATTACTGAATTATTTAGGAAATCCGATTTAGAAATTAATGATATAAGAGCCGTGTCAATTTCAGAAGGTCCTGGTTCATACACTGGGTTAAGAATTGGATCTGCAACGGCTAAAGGAATTTGTTTTGCTTTGAAAATACCATTAATTGCGATCGACACCATGCATATTTTGGCAAAAAAAATAAAATCAACAAAGGGGTATATTATACCCAATATGGACGCAGGAAGAAATGAAATTTATTTTTCTGTTTTTGATTGTAATTACAAAAAACTTCAACCTACAAATTTTAAAGAATTAAAAACAAAATCTTTTGAAAAATATCTTGATTCTGAATCGGTTAACTTTGTTGGAAATGCAAATGACAAACTGAAAAAATTCTTGAACTCTAGTAACGCAATTTTTTCAAAAAAGGAATTACCATCCTCCTTAGAAATGGTAAGTTTATCCTTCGATAAATTTTCAAGAAATGAATTTGTAGATGTTGAGCATTTTGAGCCAAACTACTTAAAAAACTTTATTAAGAAATAAATAAAATTATCCGTTTATTGCTTCAACCTTTTCAACTTTTGTTGACAGCATTTCTTTAAGAATATTTTCAATTCCATTTTTTAGTGTTATTGTTGAAGATGGACAACCACTACAGGCTCCTTGTAAAATTACTTTAACAATTTTTTCTTTAGGGTCATAGGAGTCAAACACAATGTTTCCACCGTCAGATGAAACGGCAGGCTTGATATATTCATCTAAAATTGATATAATTTGTTCTGAAATTTCATCACTTATTGAAACTTTTTGAGCTTTTGATTTCATATATTCAAGCTCATTTTTTGAAAGAAAATCAATGATGAAGTTTCTTAATTGAGCTGTGATTTCACCCCATTCACTTATTTCATATTTTGTTATTGAAACATAGTTTCGATCAATATAAATACTTTTTACAAAAGGAAATTTAAATAACTCCCTTGCAAATTTCATTTCTGAAGCTTCATCGATATTATTAAACTCAACATTGGTGTCAATTAAAATTTTATTAGATACAAATTTCATAACTGATGGGTTTGGTGTACTTTCAGAATATATTGAAATAGGGTTTTTAATATTTTTTTTCGGCTCATCAACAGCGTTAAGTCCACTATTTAAATAATTTTCAATTTTTAATCTTACCTCTTCTTCAACATTATCCCATTCAATAATATTAAATCTTTCAATAGAAATAAATGATGGAGTTATATATACTTTTTTTACAAATGGAAGGTAAAAAAGCTCTTGTGCTAATTTTGAGTTTTTTGCTTCATCAATGTTAGCATATTCATAGTTTATATGATTGGTTATAAAATTATTTATTTCAAATTTATTAATAAATTTATTAGCTGTTTTTTCGATTTTAACCTTGAATTTCATTTTTTATAAAGCCTTTAGCAAAAATAATAAATATTAGTCTTTATGGAAATATTAACCCCAATATGTCTATTAAAATTTATATATTTGGACGTGCTGCATAACATCAGTTGTAAATAATAGTTTTTTTTACATTATGAAATATAAAATACCAATTTTATTTTTTGCAATTATTTTTTTATTAAATAATAAATCCTTTTCGCAAGAGGGTCTGCCAATATATTCTGATTATTTAACCGATAATTATTATTTATTGTTTCCTTCAATGGCAGGCGCATCTAGCTGCTCAAAAATAAGATTTACAGGTAGACAGCAGTGGGTTGACACTGATAAAGCGCCAAATTTACAGACAATAAGTTTTAATGGTAGACTAGGAGATTCCAGATCTGCTCTAGGTGCAATTGCATATAACGATCAAAATGGATACCATTCGCAATCAGGAGGCTATTTAACATATGCTCATCATATCATGTTTTCAAGAAGTGAATTAGATTTGGATATGCTTTCTTTTGGTCTCAGCGCTGGATTAATTCAATATAAACTAGATGAATCCTCTTTCCTCTCTGCCGGTTTTGACCCACTTATTTCTGGAGTTGAGCAAAGTGCAACAAATTTCAATATTGATTTTGGTTTTTCATATCAATACCTTGATTTCTATATTCACACTTCCATAAAAAACTTATTAAAAAATGATGGGATCAATTTTAATGAACAAGGTTTGAGTTATAATAATTTAAGAACATATATTATGTCCTCTGGATATTTGTTTTCAAACAACTCTGATTCTTGGTATTTTGAACCATCTTTAATGTTTGTGCATAAAGACGCTACTAAAGAAACATTCGCTGATTTGAATTTCAAATTGTATAAAGAGTTTAATTTTGGAAGGATTTGGGGTGGAATTTCATACAGAACATCTTTTGACGGTGCTGATTATATAAATAATGCAAATCAGTTGACTAATCAAAAGCTTCAGTATGTGACTCCTTTAATCGGTATGAAGTTTAACAGTTTTGTTTTTGCATACACATATTCTTACCAATCAAACTCTGTAGTATTTGATAATGGTGGTTACCACCAATTAACCTTGGGATTTGACCTTGGATGTAGAAAAGATAGAATGGATTGTAAATGTCCCTGGATCAAGTAAATTTATTAAAATTCCTTTCTTTCCACTTTAAATCTTCCATCAATAAAGTCTTTTGAAATTGTTTTTGAATTATAAAATAATTTGACACAACCATTGGTAGTGTTTTCAGAGCTTAGGTTAAACTCGTTTAATATTTTTTTAGTTTGATTAGCCACGGGCATAATTGTATCAACTATTTTAATTTTATTACCAATAATTTTTTTTATTTCATCTTTTAAAAAATTATAATGCGTACAGCCTAAAACAAGGTGATCTATATTTTCTTTTACCATTGGAAGTAAAAAGTCATTTAATTTTTGCTTAAAAAATATTGATTTTATTTTAACACCCTTCTCTAAACTTTCTACTAAACCAAATCCAGGCTGCTCGTAAATTTTGATTTTTTCTTTATTATTAGAGTGTTGTGTTTTTAAAAAAATATCACTACTCAGTGTTTTTTCAGTAGCTAAAACACCTATTTTTTTTGTCTTTGAATCTAAAATCGCAGGCTTTATTCCTGGTTCAATACCGATAATTGGACAATTAAAAATTTCTCTTAATGATTCAATTGAATTTGTTGTTGAAGTATTACAAGCAACAATAATAATTTTGCAATCTAGTTTAATTAGTTCTTTACAGTTCTTGATACTTAGTTCATTGATAATTTTTTTTGACTTATTTCCATAAGGGCAATTTTTGTTGTCTGCCAAATAAATAAATTTCTCGTTTTTAAGATCTTTGAATAGTTCATTAAGAATAGAGATGCCTCCAATCCCAGAGTCAAAAATACCAATAGGTCTATTATCCATGAGTAAAAAAAAAGCTGTCTACTGACAGCTTTCTAATTTTATTGAAATTTACAAATTAAAAATTTAGTTTTTTCTTAACTTCTTCCATTAAATCTTTTCCACTAGCAACGATTAAACCTTGTCCCTGAGTTGAATCTAAAACATAATCAAATCCAAGATCAGCAGCAACCTGGTTAATTGCTTCTTGAGCCTTTTCTGTAATTGGTTTTAGAAGATCAAATTCTTTTTTTTGCAATTCTTGTTGAGCTTGAGCTTGATATTGTCTAATACTCTGTTCCATTCCTTGAACTTCCTGTAATCTTTTAGCATTTTCTTCTTCTGATTGAGATGCAGCTTCAGAGTCATATTGTTTTACTTTACTTTGAAGTTCGGATGCCATTGTTTGAATATCAGTTTCATAAGTTTTGGCAAGTTTCTCAAGTTCTGCCTTAGCATCATTCATTTCTGGCATAGAAGCTACTAATTCAGTAGTATTGATGTGAGCAATCTTTGATTGAGCTGTTACATTTATACATATAAAACCTAATATTAGGGTTAGGAAGATTTTATTGACGTTGTTCATAATTTTTAATTTTATTAATGTCTTCGCAAATGTACTAATCTTTTCCTTTTTTATTAGCACTATTTTTTTGTTTTCTTTGCTCTAATAATTCTTTGACAGAGAGTTTTCTATTGGAATTGTCTTTTTCTTGTATTTTATTTTCTCGATTTTTTTCTCTCAAATCGAATTTTGAATCATTATCTATATTGATTTCTTGACGTTTTTGCTGATCAAATTCTTTTTTTTCCTTTCTTGAATCCAATTTTTTTCTGTTATTAGATCTTGATATTGTCTGTATTATTTGGTCACTGATATCATACCTTTTGTCCGAATAGAGCATTACTAAGTCAGAAGATTTATCAAAAATGAAATCATAATTTTTTGATTTGGCAATCTCTCTAATTGCATTAAAAATCTGATCTTGAATTGGCTGAATTAATTGTGTCTTTTGAATTATCAAATCCCCATTAGGCCCAAATTTTTTCTGTTGAAATTCCTCTAAATCATTTTCCTCAATTAAAATTTCTTGTTCCATTTCATCAATTAATTCTTTTGTTAAAAGAATTCTTTCAGAATTTAACGCTTCTTTCAATCCTTGGATTTCTCTTTTTTTCTTTTGAATTTCTGAATTCCACTTTTGGGCTTGACTTTCAAGTCTTTCGGAAACCTCTGAGTATTCCGATAGATTTTCAAGAATATATTCAGTGTCAATATATCCAATTTTTACCCCCTTTTGAGAAGTAACTGTGCAAGAAATCAAAAAAAATAAAATTAATGCAAATCCTTTCCTCATATTATTTTAAACGTTAGTTGGTGTAATTTATTTTATTTAAAAGTTTTGGCCAAATATAAAATGAGTTTCCCATCCGTGTTTAGTTGATTGACCAGGAATAGGGTCAAATCCATGACCAAAGTCAATACCTAATAAACCAAATTGTGGCATGAAAAGTCTTATTCCAACTCCAGCAGATCTGTTTAGTAAAAAAGGGTTGAAATCTCTAAAGCTATTATATGAAGCGCCTCCCTCGATGAATGATAAAGCAAAAATTTTAGCCTGTTCACCTAAGCTGATAGGATATCTTAGTTCCAAAGAATATTTATTAAAAATAGAGCCTCCATCCTGAGTTGAAAGTGATGAGTTTGGATATCCTCTAAGAGGTACATTTTCTCTTCCATCTAGATTATACATTCCCATTCCATCTCCACCTAAGAAAAATCTTTCAAAAGGAATAATTCCTCTATCATTATTGTATGCGCCGAGAAATCCAAAATCAAAGGATGGTCTTAATACAAGCTTATCTGTAAGCGCGGTAAACCATTCACCTTTAAATTTTATTTTATAAAATTCGAGCCATTTATATCTTTCTTGATCGATTTCAGCGATTCTATCTGTTGCATCAGAATTTGTTGGATCCTCAGAAAGGACTTCAACTAAACTCGATCTTTCCTCTTTTAAACCACTATAATCTACATTATTAAATGCTGAATATGGAAGTGTCAGCTTGGCTGAAATACTAAAGTTGGAACCACCAGTTGGATAAATTGGATCAGTGTATGTATTATTTCTACTCAAAGCAATTGTGTAAGACAAATTGCTTGAAGAACCATTACCAAATGTAAACAAACCTGTTCTGTAATCATTTAAGTCGTAATACTGAAAACCGATGTATTGTGCGAGTGTGAAGTAATCATCAGGGACAGTTAGTCTCTTTGCAATTCCGATTGACAGTCCTGAAATGTTAAAATATCTTGATTTGTCGGCTGTGTAGCTGTAGGGATTAAACATGAATTGCTTCGTTTGAGATAATTGAACTGAAAATTGAACAGGTTTTTTACCTCCAAGCCATGGTTCGGTAAAGTTAAAGCTATTTACTGTGTAGAATCTACTTGCTTGCAATCTAAGTGCTAATCTTTGCCCATCACCCATTGGAACAGGCTTATATGCTTCCTTTTTAAAGATGTCTTTTACCGAAAAATTATTAAATGAAAAACCCAGAGTTCCAATAAAACCGCCACCACCATAACCTCCTTGTAATTCAATAGTACTAGAACCAGTTTCAACCAGTGAATACTCTAAATCAACTGTTCCAGTTGTAGGATTAATATTTTTGAAATCAGGTGTTATTAGTTGAGGGTCGAAAAATCCTAATTGGCCAAGTTCTCTTAAGGATCTAAATACATTAGCCTTACTGTACAGTTGGCCTGGTCGAGTTCTTATTTCCCTATAAATTACATGGTCATTTGTTTTATTATTCCCGACAACAGTAATCTTGTTGAAATATGCCGGTTTGCCTTCATTTATTCTAATTTCTAAGTCAATTTTATTTCCATTAGCATTAACCTCAACAGGTGTAACAGATGAAAACAAGTATCCGTTATTTTGATATAAATTACTTAAATCGTTAGCATCAGGGTCAGATCTATCAGCAATTCTCTTTTCTAGCTCAACTCCATTATACGTATCACCTTCTTTAATCTTGAGAATTTGATTTAGCTGTTGGTCAGTATAAATGGTATTTCCTAAATATTCTATTTTTCCAAATGAATACTTTTCACCTTCGGTAAGGGAAATCTCAACATTTATTTCGTTTTTATTTTCATCATATATTGAATCTGAAATTATTCTGGCATCACGATAACCTCTTTCTTTGTATTTGTCAATGACACTTGATAGATCTTCCTCAAAGTCCTCTGGAATGTATTTTGATCTTTTAAAAACCCGATAGAATTTTTTTCTTTTAGTATTTTTCATTGACTTTTCAATCACTCGAGAACTCAATTTTTCATTTCCTAGGATGTTAATTTTGTTTATTTTAATCTTTGGACCTTTTTCAATATTAATTTTCATATTTACTTTTGCCTTCCCAAGGGAGTCTGTATATTCTTCAGTGAAAATATTTACTTTTGCTTTTAAAAATCCTTTTTCTCCGTATTTATTTTCTAGGTAATTTTTTGTTGTTGTAATTAAGTTTTCAGTGACTTTTACACCAATTTGTAATTTATTTTCTTTTATAACTTCTTCAATTTTTCTCTTTTTAATACCATTTACCTCTAATTCTTTCAACTCTGCTAAGTCAAATAATTCAATTTCCAGGTCAATTCTATTGTCAGAGATATTATTCTTGTAAATATTTACTGAGCTAAATAAGTTCGATGCCCAAAGTTTTTTGATAGCATTGCTTAATTTTTCTCCCGGAACTGAAATAGTTTCACCTTTTTTTAGGCCAGAGTATGTAATGATGGTTAACGGGCTAAAAGATGTATTCCCAGAAACAGTAATTTCTCCAATTTCATATTTTTCAATACTACTTTGTGACTGAATGTTATATCCAAAAAAGAGAATAAATAATATTAAATAGAATCTATATATTCTCATCTTGATTATACTTAATTATTGATTTGTTCACTGATTTTTCCAAATCTTCTTTCTCTACTTTGGTAGTTAATAATTGCTTTGAAAAGGTCTTTTTTTTTGAAATCTGGCCATAGTTTTTTTGAAAAATATAATTCAGAATACGCTATTTGCCATAATAAAAAATTACTTATTCTTTTTTCACCGCTTGTTCGGATTAATAAATCCACATCTGGTAAAAAACGAGTGTAAAGATGGTCATTTATAACTGATTCATCAATTTTTTTTGAAGAAATTATGTTATTTTTAACTTTGTCAGAAATTTCTTTTACAACATCAATTATCTCACTTCTGGCTCCATAGCTTAATGCTAGGGTTAGGGTTAAGCTTTTATTATTTTTAGTTTCTTTCGTAACCTTAATCAGATAATCGCTAATCTTTTTTGGTAATTTTTCTAATGTTCCAATTGTTGTAAATTTTATATCATTTTTATTGAGATTTTTTAGCTCATTTTTAAGCGAAAGCAGAAGAAGTTCCATTAAAAAATCAATCTCTAATTTTGGTCTTTTCCAATTTTCTGTGGAGAAGGCATATAGAGTTAGATTTTTAATACCCAATTCAATACATGCTTTAATAATATTTTTTACTGCTTTTCTACCGGCCTTGTGACCAAACTCTCTACTTAAACCTCTCTTTTTCGCCCATCTTCCATTGCCATCCATTATTACAGCAATGTGGTTAGGAATTTTATTTTTATCAATTTCAACTTTCTTCATCATCTGATATTACAATAACATGGTCTTCTTCCAAATGTATATGAAATTCCTATAGAACTGAAAAAATACCAGTCATTGTTATTAATATTTCCAAAATTAGGATTAAAAGACGAATTTCCATCAATATCATCGGAAAATACATACCTAGCACCTCCTTCTATCGAAAAAATAAATTTTTCAAGAAATCTTACTTTTAATCCGATAATCATTGGAATACCAAAAGACTTATTTTTTTTATTTTCTGATATTAAATTATCTCCCTGTAATATAATTTCATCAAATTTTGAAAAGGACAACCCTGTATACATGTAGGGGCTAAAAATATCATAATCCTCATGCAGGTTGAAATCAAGCATATTAAACTCAATTCCAGCAGAAATTTCAGATATTGGTGTAGAGAAACTGTAGCCTCTTTCAATTCTTCTAGGATCTTTAGAATTTATATCCTTTGCGATTAAATTAGATTTTATAAAAGTCAATTTGATTGAATGTCTAGGACTTCTATTCCATTTCAGTGAAAAACCAGAAACATTATTATTACTAATGTTTTTTTGAAATGGATTAACAAATTTAGTATCACCAACATCACCAATAAAATTTGATTTCCCGTGTATATAGCCAACTTCATATATTTGAGAAAACAAGCTATTACATATCAATAAAAATAATAATATGAAATGATTAATTTTCAATTTTTTCCTTTTACATAAAACTTAAATGGGATCGTATTATTGTTCTGTTCTTTTATCTTTTCCCCAATAAAGTTTTTCCCTAAGCGTGTTAAGGGGATCTGAATCACCAGTATCTACTAATTGTAATTTATGTTTAGATTTATTAATTGATAATTTTGTTTTTACTGAAATCGAAAAAATTTCAGAATCTGCAGATAAAAGGCATTCTTTTTCTCTACTTGAAATTTCAAGATCTATTTTTTGATTATCGGGGACAACTAGTGGCCTAGCATTTAAATTATGAGGAGCAATTGGTGTAAAAACTAAACTTTCAGCATTTGGTAAAATAATTGGACCACCACAACTCAGTGAATATCCTGTAGAGCCTGTTGGAGTTGAAATGATTAATCCATCTGCCCAGTAAGTATTCAAGTATTGATTATCAATCATTGTTTTTATAGAAATTAGCGAAGTAGTATTTTTTCTGCTAACGGCTATTTCATTTAGTGCATATTTTTTACGGCCGTCAAACTCAACCTCAATTATTGTCCTTTCAGAAATTTTATAATCTTTATTTAATAGTTTTTTTACTATTTGATCAATATTTTCAATATTTGAGCTAGCTAAGAATCCAAGCCTGCCTTTGTTAATTCCAATGATTGGAATATTTAAATCAGCAATTTCTTTTGCAGCTCTTAAAAATGTTCCGTCTCCTCCTACAGCAATTACATAGTCAAAACTTTTATCAAGTTGAATAAATTTTCTAGTGTGTAAGTAATCAATTTTAGAACCTTTATTTTTTGAAATAAATTGATATAAATTTTCATCAATTTCACAAATTATTTTATTTTTTTCAAGAACTTTGATAAGAGAAATAATATGCTGAAAATTTTCGGTAGAATTAGATTTTGTATAAAGGGCAATTTTCAAAATGATCTAGGGAATAAATGAAATTATTACTTTCAAAATTAAGTAAAAATAAATTAGTTTTGCCGAAATAAAACTACTTAAAATATTATGAATGACTAAGCTAAGTGTTAACATAAATAAAATAGCTACTCTTAGGAACTCGAGAGGTGGTAATGAACCAAATGTGGTTGAATTTGCGGTAGATATTCAAAGATTTGGTGCTGATGGAATAACTATACATCCAAGACCAGATGAACGACACATAAAATATGATGATGTGTATGCCATAAAAAATGAGGTTTATACTGAATTTAATATCGAGGGGAATCCTATTGATAAGTTTATGAAATTAGTAACCGATGTACAGCCAACTCAAGTAACTCTTGTTCCTGATAAAGTAGATGCTATTACCTCAAATTCTGGATGGAATACTATTAAGTATAAAAACATGTTAAAGGATATTATTAATGAGCTAAAGTCTTATGATATTCGGACTTCAATTTTTTTAGATCCTGAAACTAAATATATTGATTCACTATTGGAAATTAAACCTGATAGGGTGGAATTATATACAGAAGAATTTGCCAAAGAATTTCTAATTGGTAATTTTTCAATAATTGAAAAATATAAAGTTTGTGCAGATAAAATAACAAAAGAGGGTATCGGGGTTAATGCAGGTCATGATCTTTCATTAAAAAATATAAAGTATTTTACTAATAACATAGAAAATTTATTAGAAGTGTCCATAGGTCATGCACTCATAAGTGAGAGTTTATATTATGGTTTAGAAAAAACAATCAAGAAATATTTGCACTTTTTGTCTTAATTATGCTATTGCACTCAAAAATTTTAGGTGAGTCTTCTTCAGAAGTTTTGATTCTTCATGGATTTTTAGGATCGGGGGATAACTGGCTTTCAATTGCTAGGGAATTATGTAAAAAAAATATTAAAGTTCATTTAATTGATCAAAGAAATCATGGCAGAAGTTTTCATACTGAATCGTTTAACTATGAAGATATGTGTAATGATTTACTTTATTACATTAAACATTATAAAATCACTAAACCGATTCTTTTGGGTCATTCAATGGGTGGTAAGACCGCCATGCAATTTTGTCTAAAATACCCTGAACTAATCTCAAAGGTTTTCATAATGGATATAGCCCCCAAATACTATCCAAATCACAATCAGCACATTCTTGATGCCTTGAAAACAATAGATTTAGAGAAATTTAATCAGAGGAAAGAAATCGAGAAAGTGCTTTCAAATTCTATAACTATGCCAGAAATTAGAGGATTTATAATGAAAAGTATTTTTAGAAAATCTAATAATAATTTTGGGATTCGGTTCAATTTACAATCGCTTTCTAAAAATGTAGAAATTGTCGGAAAAGAGATTTCATCTCCCAATAAATTTCTTAAAAGAGTCTTTTTTTTCAAAGGTGAAAAATCTAGCTATATAAATTTATCTGACCATAAATTAATATATTCTTTTTTCCCAAATGCAGAAGTTATAGAAATTAAAAATGCGGGTCATTGGCTTCACAGAGACAATATGTCTGATGTATTGAGACATTTACAAGCAAATATATAAGTATTAACATCATTGTTTTTGATACATCTAAAAAAAGATTAATTTCGCACACCAATTCACTCAGAATGAAAATATCCACAGCAAAAAAAAATAAACTTAATGGAATAATAACTATAGTCATAGAAAAGGATGATTATGAACAAAAGGTTGCCAGTGTTTTGAAGAAATATTCAAAGACTGCAAGCATTCCTGGTTTTAGAAAAGGGTTTGTACCTTTATCGCTTATAAAAAAACAATATGCAGGTGCAGTAAAAGTTGATGAAATCAATAAGCTGATTGACTCAAGCCTAAAGAAATATATTAACGATGAAAAATTGGATTTACTTGGCGGACCAATTCCTGGTGAAAATGATGATTTAGATTGGACTTCAGAGACGATTAGCTTTGATTTTGAGATTGGGTACTCACCTGAATTTAAATTGAATTTGAAACCCAAAAAACCAATTATTCAGTACGAGATTATCCCTGATAAAAAGAACATTGATGATCAGATTAAAAATATTCAGGCTAGATATGGCAAATTAATATCAAAGCCCAAAATCAAAGAAAAATATGAAATTACTGGGTCATTTTTTTCGGATGATAATAAGATTAATGAGTCTGTAGTTTTTTCAACTGATATTCTAAAACCATCTTTCAGAAAAAAAATTTTAGGTCTTACAATTGGAAAAGAGATTGAAGAGCAAGCCTCAAAAATTTTTAAAGATTCTAAGGATATTTCATTAAAATTAAAAATTGAATCAACAGAAAAAGAGCAGCTTAATAAACTTATTAAAGTAAGAATTAACGAGATAAATGAGAGAGAGCCTGCAGAGTTAAATCAAGATTTGTTTGACAAAATTTTTGGAAAAAAAGTTGTTAAAAATGTTTCCCAAATGAAAAATAAACTTTCTGAAGATTTCATAAAACAATTTCAAACACAGACAAACCAAAAGTTAATGAATGATACAATTGAATTTCTTATTAGTTCTGCTAAAATAGATTTACCAAAAGATTTTTTAACTAAATGGATTCAATTAAACAGTGAAAAGAAAATTACTTTAGATGAAGCAAAACTAGAGTATGAGAAATCAGAGAAGGGAATGAAATATCAGCTAATCGAAAGTAAAATAATTATTGAAAATAATCTGCAAGTTAACTTTGATGACTTAAAAAAATACACCTCTGACTTGATAAAAACACAAATGCAACAGTATGGTCAATCTATTACAGATGAAAAAAATATAGAGCAAACAGTTGCTAGAGTGATGAGCAATAAAGATGAAGTTAAGAGACTTACAGAACAACTTAGCGGAGAAAGAATACTTAATTTTTTCAAAGAAAACATACCATATAAATCAAAAAAATTAACTTATGATCAGTTTATTAAAGAGGCTTATAAAGTTTAATTATTTGTTATATTTATAATTAGAATTATTAGAAATGGATTTAGGAAAAGAATTTAAAAAATTTGCTACAAAAGAAAAGGGTATAAGTAGCACATATTACAATGATATTATTAGCAGTATGTTTCCCTCTGGTTTGACTCCAAATATTATTGAAGAAAGACAAATGAATATTGCCATATTTGATGTTTTCTCAAGACTCATGATGGATAGAATTATATTTTTAGGGACTGCCATTAATGATCAAGTTGCTAATATAATTCAAGCACAATTATTATTTCTAGAAAGTACTGATTCTTCAAAAGACATTCAAATTTATATTAATTCACCTGGAGGTAGTGTTTATGCTGGTTTAGGAATTTATGATACAATGCAGCTAATAAAACCTGATGTTGCAACTATTTGTACAGGGATGGCTGCTTCAATGGGTGCTGTTTTATTGTGTGCTGGTCAAAAAGGTAAAAGAAGCGGGTTGACTCATTCCAGAGTTATGATTCATCAACCATTAGGAGGTGCTCAAGGTCAAGCAAGTGATATTGAAATTACCACAAGAGAAATTCTGTCCCTTAAAGAAGAGTTATATAAAATAATCAGTAAACATACTGGTCAAGATTATGAAAAAGTATATGCTGATAGTGACAGGGATTATTGGATGAAAGCTAAAAAAGCTTTAGAATATGGTATGATTGACGAAATTCTTACTAAAAATTAAATTTGATGTCTAAGTCAGATTTACAATGCTCATTTTGTGGTAAGAAAAAAGACCAAACAAAGCTTCTAATTGCTGGAATTGATGCCCATATCTGTGAGGTATGTATCGAGCAGGCAAATGGGATTATTATCCAAGAGAACAGTGCTGAAGATTCAAACGTTAATCAGACCTCAGAACAAAAGCTAATTAAACCTCAACAAATTAAACTTTTTTTAGATGACTATGTCATTGGACAAGATTATACCAAAAAAATAATTGCAGTTTCAGTTTACAATCATTACAAGAGAATTTCACAACAAGTTGAAAATGAAATTGAAATAGAAAAGAGTAATATAATAATGGTTGGTCAAACGGGGACTGGAAAAACATTAATTGCTAAGACAATAGCTAAAATGCTCGATGTTCCTTTAGCAATTGTGGATGCAACTGTTTTAACTGAAGCTGGTTACGTAGGGGAAGATGTTGAAGGTATTTTAACAAAACTTCTTCAATCAGCTAATTACAATGTTGAAAAGGCGGAAAAAGGAATTGTTTTTATTGATGAAATTGATAAAATTGCAAGGAAAAGTGATAATCCATCTATTACGAGAGATGTTTCTGGTGAAGGGGTTCAACAGGCTCTACTTAAACTTTTAGAAGGAACAATTGTTAATGTTCCTCCAAAAGGAGGAAGAAAACATCCAGATCAAAAATTTATTGAGGTAAATACTGAAAATATATTATTCATTGCTGGTGGTGCATTTGACGGAATTGATAGGCATATTTCAAGGAGATTAAATTTAAATGTTATTGGTTATAAAAGTGCTGAAAATAATCCAATCCTTTCTAAAAACATACTAAAGTATATTAATCCAAAAGATTTAAAAGAATACGGATTAATTCCTGAAATTATTGGTCGTTTGCCTGTGGTTACATACATGGAGCCCTTGGATAAAAATACGTTATTGAATATTCTTACAAAACCTAAAAATGCTTTGATTAAACAGTATGTTAAATTATTTGAATTTGATGGTATTAAATTAGAATTTAATAAAAATGCTCTTGATTTTATTGTAGATAAAGCTGTTGACTATGGGTTGGGTGCTAGAGGTCTAAGATCTCTTTGTGAAGAAGTATTAAATGATGCAATGTTTAATTTGCCAGGAAGTGAAACAAAAAAATTAGTAGTAACTAAAAAATATGCATCAGAGCAAATTGCAAGAATTAATTTAAAAAAGCTAAAAGCTGCGTCTTAATTATTTAATTTTTTAATACTATCCATAAACTTTCTCTCATTTGATAATCTAGGAATTTTATTTTGCCCTCCCATTTTATTGTTTTTTTTAAGCCATTTTAAAAAAACACCAGGCTTCCCAATTGTTATTTTTGGTTTGTTCAAAGTAAAATTATTATATCTTTTAGCATCATAATCTGAATTTTCATTTCTCAGTTCCTTGTCTATAATTGCAGATAAATTTATAGTGTCAGATGGTTTGTTTTTGAATTCAATGAACCATTCATGCGCACCCTTTTTTTTATTTTTCATAAATATTGGGGCAACTGTATAATCAACAAGTTCTAAATTATATTTTGAAGATATGCTATTAATTACATTATCGGTATTTTCAATAATTACTTCTTCACCAAAAACATTGATATAATGCTTTGTTCTTCCAGAAACAATAATTTTGAATGGATACAAACAAGTAAATTTTACGGTATCTCCAATTTTATATCTCCACAATCCAGCATTGGTAGTAATTAGTATTGCATAATTTGTATTTAATTTTACTTCAGCTAGAGAAATAACTCTCTCATATTTAGTTCCATATTTATCCATTTCTATGAATTCATAATAGATTCCATAATCTAACATTAATAATAATTCGTCAGAGTTATTTTCATATTGTATTGCAAAAAATCCTTCCGAAGCATTATAAATTTCATAATATCTCATCTCATGTTTACCGATCAACTTTTTGTATTGGTTTAAATAAGGTTT
>MDSV01068263.1_pt1 | contig 31514 bp, 30 predicted proteins | sample 810851 | NCBI WGS metagenome assembly MDSV01 (sample SAMN05326640, study PRJNA326480) | marine metagenome | isolation source: seawater | place: Atlantic Ocean: North East | collected 2012 | reverse complement strand
TTATATTTGAATGTCTTTACAGCCAAGCTAATAAACATTCCTTATATGGCGGCGTCGTTCCGGAATTAGCAGCTAGAGATCATGTGAATAAATTTTTACCATTACTTAAAAAAGGCTTTAAGGACTCAGGACTTTCTTTGAAAGCAATTGATGCTATTGCTTATACCAAAGGTCCTGGCTTAAGAGGGCCACTAATGGTGGGGGCTTCTTTTGCCAAGTCTCTTGGTTTTGTATTAAACAAACCTGTTATTGATGTCCATCATATGGAAGCTCATTTACTAATGGCAAAATATGATGCTCCGAATTTGTCATATCCCTTCCTTACTTTATTGGTTTCAGGAGGTCACACCATCTTGGCGAAAGTTGATAAATCAGGTTCGTATAAAATTTTAGGACAAACAATAGATGATGCTGTTGGAGAAGCTTTTGATAAAACTGCAAAAATATTGGGGTTAAAATATCCAGGGGGGCCAGAGATAGAGAAAAGGTCAATTCAAGGCAAATGTATGGATTACAATTTTCCGAGACCAATAATTAATTCTGATGATTACAATTTTAGTTTTAGCGGACTGAAAACAGCTGTTTTATATAAGGTTAATTCATTGAAGAAAAAAGAAAAACTTTCTGAAGAATTAATCTCAAATGTCTGTTATGAATTTCAAAATGCTGCAATTGACTGTTTACTTCATAAGACGAAAAAAGCTTTGAAAGATTTTCATCTCAATCAAGTTGTTCTCTCAGGAGGCGTAGCGGCAAATAAAGAGTTGAGAAGAAGATTCTCAGAAGAATTGGAAAAAGGATGTTCTTCAGTCTATCCTGATTTCTCTCATTGCACTGATAATGGGGCAATGATTGCTTTTACGGGTTTTGAAAAATTTAACCTTTCAAAAGAAGACAACAGGATTTTTGTAAACCCAAGATGGAGCTTGGAGGAGATAGCAAATGGATAAAGTATTTATTAAAGATTTAGAAGTAGAAACAATAATTGGAATTTTCGGCTGGGAACGCGAAGTAAAGCAGAAAGTTAGAATAAGTATGGAAATGAGTTTCGATATATCCATGGCCGGCAAAACAGATAAAATCGATGACGCACTGGATTATAAAAAAATAGGTAAGTCAGTAGTAAAGTTGGTTTCATCTTCCTCTTTCTTTTTAGTTGAAAAAATGGCGGAAGAAATAGCTAAATTGGTTCTTAAAGATAAAAAAATAGCTGAATTAAGATTGTGCGTTGAAAAACCAGGAGCATTAAGAGGCTCAAAGTCAGTTGGGGTAGAAATTTTTAGATGTCAAAAATGATAGAAATATCAATAAGTTTAGGAAGCAATATTAATCCTAAAAACAATCTCATTAAAGCAAATGAGCTAATTCGAGAAAAATTTAATTTCATAGATTCTTCGAATATTTATTCTAGTAAATCTGCTGGATTTCAAGGCAATGATTTTTTAAATCAAGTTACTATTTGTTCAACAAATCTTAAATTTGACAAAGTAATAACTACATTAAAAGAAATAGAATCATTCATGGGAAGAAAAAAAGAAAAAAAGAAATTTTCAGATCGATTGATTGATCTTGATCTTTTAACTTACGGAAACGAAATAATAGAAAACAACGGAAAAGAGGTTCCACATAAAGATATTGAAAAATATTCATTTGTTTTAGTTCCTTTAGCGGAAGTCTTACCTAATAACATTCATCCAAAATTAGGAGTATCATTTGTAAATCTATTAGAAATTAAAAATTTTGAATCTGAAGTGACTAAATTAAGTTAAATATCTTCACCTAGACTTCTCGCTTTATTTAGCAAATTATCTTCTTCTTGTTTTAGATTAAAACAGGCAATAGAAATAAAAATAACTGGAATTATTAAAACAACCAGAACAAGGGCCATTGAAAGTCTTAAACCATCTCCACTTGCCATGCCTTGAGCAAAAAATACGTCACTCAATTGACCTACAGTGTAGGGTCCTAAGGCTAGTCCAATCATGCTTAAAGTTAAAATAAAAAAAGCAGCAGCCATTCCTCTCATTCTAGGTAAAACTAAATCTGTAACAGTTGAAGCAGCACATCCTAGATAAGAAGCACTGACTAAGTGATATAAAAAATTCCAAAAAAGCGATAAGTTTGTATTTGAAGTATAAATAAATCCTAAACAAGTTATTGCAGTCAAAAAACAAGCCGCAATAATTAAATAGAGCTTAGCATTTACATATTTGACTCTTAATTTATCTCCTAAATAACCCCCGCCAACAACCCCTAAAAAGGAGCCCACGATTGTTAGAATTCCTATAAGCAAACCGATCTCAGATGCCTCCATGCCATGATTTCTAATATAAAAAGCTGGTTGAAATGCTGTGTAGCCGTAACTTACAAAAGGAAGAAAAGGAACCGAAATTAATGAAAATACTAAAGCTTTATTTTTAAACATTATTTCAAATGCGACTATGTCTCTAGTTTTAAGAGTTTGGATCCAAGAAAAAACTAAATAAGCTCCAATCCCCCAAGCAGTCCATTGAAGAAAGTCTTCAGTAAATTTATATAAGTAAAAGCAACTTAAGAAGAGAAGAAAACCCATAATAAAATTAAATAACATCTTATTAAGAAAATTTCTTGTCCCTATAAGCGACAAAGGTGTGAGACCTAAGAACTCTTTAAAAGTATCTAGAAAAGGAGAATTACTTGGCTTAGTTTCAATCCCCTCACTAAGACCTCTAACAGGTTCTTTTATAAATGCATACGTAACAACTGCTAAAACAATTCCTGGAAAACCTACAGCCATAAATGCAACTTGCCAGCCTTTAAGACCAAAAGGAGCTTGAGTGATATCTGGATACCAAGCGTTCCATGTATCTAGAATTGACCCTCCTAGAAAAAGGCCTATCCCTGCACCAATGTAAAGTCCACTGGAATAAATAGCTAAAACTGTAGCCCTTACTTTGGGTGAAAAATAATCTGATAATAGAGAGTAAGCAGCAGGGGAGGCAGTAGATTCACCTATTCCCACTCCAAATCTATAAATTGATAAAGCAAAAAAAGATTTTGCCAAACCTGAAAGAAATGTCATTAAACTCCAAAATGCTAATCCAATACTAATAAGGTTCTTCCTATTCCATGTATCAGCAAGTTTTCCCATTGGAATTCCTACTACAGAGTAAAAGACGCCAAAAGCTGTTCCAAAAAGAAAACCAATATCACTGTCGGAGATGCCTAAGTCAGCTTTAATATCCTCTGCGAGAATGGTTAAAATTTGCCTATCAATGAAATTAAATATGTAGACTACAACCAAAAGGCAAAGTGCTACTTTTGCATTGAATCCTCCTACTTGATTCTTACCCATACTTAAATTTCCAAATATTTAATGCTTAATTTAGGACGCCGTTTTTTTTAGCAAGAATAAGTGAGTCTTTTATTTTTAAAATTGAAAAAATTTTATGTATCACTGTAACCCCCCCAGGTTTTTTTATTTCACAAATGTCCAGCCCAAGTCGGCAAGCATCAAAGTTTGCGGAAATAACTTATCTGCGTCTTTACCCGCAGCAGTCCCGTCTCTTACTCTACCTGTTATACCTTGTAATATAGCAGCTAACTTAAACATACTAAAAGCCATATAAGTGTTCCATTCACTTTCACTTATTTCAAATTCAGAATTTTCTATGTACATTTCTACGTACTCATTTAAATTTGGAATATTAAGTTCTTTACATTTTTGAGGGTCAGATAAAATAGGATTAATAAAATATTGCAAGCAGTGATAGCTAAAATCTGCAACAGGATCTCCGAGAGTCGAAAGTTCCCAGTCAAGGATAGATGCAATTTTATTATTTTCTGTATTCACAATTACATTAGTTAAACTGAAGTCTCCATGAACTAATCTAGTAGGTTTTTCTGAAGGAAGATTTTCTGGCAACCAATTGATTAAATTATTCATTGAAGATATTTCTTCTGTTTCCGAATTTCTGTATTGTTTTGTCCATCTAGAAACTTGGCGCGCGACATAGTTACCTGGTTTTCCAAAATTTTCTAATCCTATTTTGTAAGGATCAACAGAATGAAGGTTTGCTATGGTTTCATTCATCGATGCATAAATCTCAAATCTGTCTGTTTCAGAACCATGCGGTATATGCGACTCCCAAATAACTGTGCCTTCAATATATTCCATTACAAAAAATTCTGTTCCAATTAAGTCTTCGTCTTCACAATGAATGTAAGCTTTTGGGACAGGAACATTTGTCTTGTTAAGAGCAGAAATAACTTCAAATTCTCTATCTACCGCATGCGCAGTTTTAAGTAAAACTCCCGGCGGCTTTCTTCTTAGAACATATGACGAATTTTCTGTTTTTAAAAGATAAGTAGGGTTGGATTGACCTCCTATAAATTCCTCTATTTTTAGTGAACCAGAGAAGTTAGGAATATTTTTTTCAAGGTACTTGGAAAGTATAGATGAATCGATGAAATGTTTTTTTGACACATCCTTTGTTCCATTCATCTCACCTTCAACCTTTTTAATCATGATTTTTTTTAATTATCTTAATTTAGAGATCTCCCACCATCAACTCTTAGAATTTGTCCGGTAATATATTTATTTTGACTAAGATAAAAAACAGCCGATGAAATATCTTCCTCTTTACCAATTCTGCCGAGTGGTATGTTAGCGATCAGAGTTTCTTCGTTAGAAGATCCGTCAGATGGTAATAATATTGCTCCAGGAGCAACGGCATTTACTCTTATATCTGGAGCTAATTCTTTTGCAAGGGACTTTGTAAGGGTTTCTAATCCGCCTTTTGCAACTGAATAAATTGAATAGTCCTTCATCCCTCGAATAATCATTGCATCAGATAAATTTATAACCGCGCCAGAACTTTTTTTAAGATAACTTGCAAAATATTTAACTATTGCCAAGGGACCTTTAACATTCGAATTGATAAGATCATCCCAATCATTTAGGTTATCTTTAACGATTGGAGTTGAATAAAAAGAAGAGGCATTATTAATTAGTACATCTAATCTTCCATACTTATCTAAAATGCTATCGCAAAATGAGCTGTAATTTTTAAAGTCATTTAGATCAAATTTAACCGTTTCTAAAGAGTTATTTCGCACAGAGTTTAATTCTTTTTTTAAATCCGCAGCTTCTTCGTCAGAAGAATTGTAATGACAAATTATAGAAAACCCTTTTTCATGGAATTTTTTACAAATAGATTTACCTATTCTTTTTGCGCCACCTGTAACTAATACTACTTTATCCATTAATAAACTCTTTGATTAAAAAAATTCTTTTTTCATAAATTTCTTCTTTGATAATTTTAGAATTTTTGTCATTGGTTTTTTCAGGTTTAACTTTTGTAAGCTTATCTAATAAGTACAAAAAGTTTAAATTATTTAAAATTTCCTGATTATCTGTTGTCAATTTATAAAGATCATAGATTTTATTTGCACGATCTTTATCTCTAAATGCATCTATTTTCATTAAAGCTTCTAAAATAAGATTTGGAGAAATATCACCACTCAAAGTTTTAACAAATTTTGAAAAATAATTAGAGTATTTTTTAAAATTGTTGGGTACTTTAACTCTTTCATTCAATTTTATATCAAAAGTTAAAAGAGCCCATTTTTCTTCAGCTGAAAGAGAATTATTCTTTAAATTTTTTAAAACAGTTATATTTTCTTTGAATTTCTCAAGTTCATTTGTGAACGGATACAAAGCTTTTGTTTCTTCCAAAATCTCAAAATAAAGATGTGAATTTAGCATTGATAAAATCTTTTGCGTTTCCATCCAAATTCTTTCGAAAGACAGATTATCGAGCTCTCCTGATTTACAAATTTCTTTCATAAAGGATATTGTTTCTTCATGAACTTCAAACTCAAATTTACTCAAGTAGGTATAAAACCTTGCTACCCTAAAAACTCTTAATGGATCCTCTTTAAAGGCATCAGATATATGCCTTAAAATCTTATTTTCAATATCCTTCACCCCTCCATAAGGATCTATTAATTCTCCAGTTTCTGATTTCGCAATCGCATTAATTGTTAAATCTCTTCTCAGCAAATCTTCTTTAAGTGTTATTTCTTTGTTTACATCAAATTCGAAGTCTTTATGCCCTAGTCCAGTTTTTAATTCTTTTCTTGCAAGAGCATATTCTTCTTTCGTATCTGGATGTAAAAAAACGGGAAAACTTTTTCCAACAGAAATAAAACCTTTCTGAAGCATCTCTTTTTCCGAAGCTCCAATGACAACCCAGTCTTTTTCGATGGATTGAATATTTAAGATTTCATCTCTTACTGCGCCGCCAACTAAAAAAATTTTCATTTAACTACTTTTTATCCAATATTTTTTTTTGTCTTCAAGCCTTATAAAAGTTAGTTTATTACCCCAGACACAACCAGTATCTAACCCCATAATATTTTTTTTTCTTGTTTTTCCATTTAATGCAGCCCAATGACCAAATATTAAATAATCTTTTTCTTGAATAGCGTTTATTTTAAGTTTAAACCAAGGTAAATAATTATATGGAAGATCTTTTAAACCCTTTTTAAAAGAAAATAAAATCCTGCCATTATCATCGCAAATTCTAATTCTAGTTAAAGCATTGATAAAGAAAGAAAGTTTATCTTGTAATGAAGTAATTTTAAAATTAGTTTTTCTATGATGAAAAAAGATTTTTTTGAGATTTTTTTTTGGGTCTTTTTGGATAAATTTCTGACTAAGCTTGTTTAGCCTAAGACAATCTTTGTAACTTAAATCATGAGGAAGACCTGCATGCACCATAATTATTTTCTTCTTTGACCCATTACTTAGTTTAATTTTTTTGGAAAAGAAAAAGGGTTGTTTAATAAGAAATTCAGCATATTTTTTACAATCTGAATCTTTTAAAACTTCTTTCAAAGTATCACTCTTCTGTTTTTTTCGACCAGAGTAATATCTAGCTAAAAAATGAAGATCATGATTACCCAGAACTATATGCACTCTAGAGCGAAGCTCATAAATTTTTTCTAGAGTCTTCAAAGAATCAGGCCCTCTATTTATCAAATCTCCCGTTAACCATAGATAATCCTTCTTTTGATTAAATTTTATTTTTTTTAATCCTTTCTCAAATTCTTCATAACATCCCTGGATATCTCCAACAGCGTAATTAGCCATGATTTTTATAGACTCTAGATAAATCGACAAAGTTTTGAGTATTCATTTGATCAGGTCGAAGATTTAAATCCAAATCTATTTTATTGATTTCACTTTCATTAAAAATTTTAGTGAGAGTTTTTCTTATTTTTTTTCTTTTTGCACTAAATAAGTGATTTAATATTTTTTTTAGATTTGCAAATTCATTTTGATCTAAAAATTCTTTTTTAGGCTTGAATTTTACAAAAGAGCTATCAACCTTAGGAGACGGATTAAAGAAAGATTTATCTACATCCTTTAAAATTTGCACTTCAAATAAATAGTCGCAAATAACACTAAGTTTTCCGTATGATTTAGAAGTCTCATTTCCAACACATCTTTCCGCAAATTCTTTTTGCAACATAAAATGCATATCAATTATTGATTCAGAATTTTTGATACACCACTCAAGTATTGGACTTGAAAGATTGTAAGGAAGATTGCCGGCTAGACGGATACTTTTTTTCTTTTTAGTAATCTTACTTAAATCAAAACTTAATATGCTTTGATTGATAAGTTTAAAGTTATTTTTTTTAATAAATTTCTCCTCTAGTAAAGGGATTAAGTTTTCATCTATTTCCACAGAGACACAAGAATCTGACTTATCTAAAATCAATTGGGTAAGGTTTCCAGTTCCAGGACCAATTTCTATAAACCTGTCATGATTTTTTATTTCAATTAAGTTAGCCAGTTCATCAAGTAATATTTGATCTTCTAAAAAGTTTTGTCCAAATCTTTTTTTTGGATTAATTTTATTAAGATTTTTCACTCTGTCATCTCTAGAGAAGTTCTAATCGCCTCTAGTGCACTGGCATCATTGGCAGAGAATTTTTTGGCTATATCGTAAGCAGTACCGTGATCAACAGACACTCTAATAAAAGGCAGACCAAGAGTAATATTTACTGAATTTCCAAATCCTAAAGTTTTTAAAACCGGCAGTCCTTGATCATGAAACATTGATAGGTAGGCATCATATTTGTCTAACTTTTCAGGTACAAATGCTGTATCAGCGGGTTCTGGTCCATCTAAATTAAGTTTATTTTTTTTTAGTTTGTCTATCACGGGCTTAATTACTTCGATTTCTTCAGATCCCAAAAAACCATTTTCTCCAGCATGAGGATTTAAGCCTAAAACACATATTTTAGGATTCTTTAATTTCCATTTCTGTTTTAGTTCGTTAATAAGAATTTTAAGAATATTTTCTAGTTTTTCAGTTGTGATATTTTTGCTAACTTCTTTAAGCGGAAGGTGAGTAGTTGCTAAAGCTACTTTTAAAAACTTGTTTGCTAAAAGCATGACAACATTTTTTTTATTTGAAATATCAGCAAGAAATTCAGTATGACCTGAAAAATCAAAACCGTATTCGTTTATCAAGGCTTTATTAATTGGACCTGTGATAATCGCGGAATATCTCTTTTCAAGTGCTCCCAAAGAAGCTTCAAATAATACGTCTAAAATGTATTTAGCATTTTTTGTATTCGGTTTACCTAGAACCACTTTTGTTGCTAAAGGAACATGTCGAACATTTATTATTCCAGAAGCCTTAGAATTTATTTTGAATTTTAAATTTAGTTCGAGTTTTTTATTTAAAGTCTCAAAATGTTCTATATCTCCAACAAGTACAAATTTTTTATAATTTTTTTTGTTTTTACTTAAAGCTTTCAAGCAAACTTCTGGACCAATCCCGGCAGGATCTCCAGGACTTATAGCTATTAGACTCATGATCTTTTTTTGATTTCTACGAAAGAATCTGATCGCATCTCTTGCAGAGTGCTTTCCAGTTGTTCTTGGAATTTTCTTTCAAAAAGAATTCTGTAAGCTTTATTTTTTTGTAGGTTTATTGATACATCTTCCTTTCTTTTATCTAAAACTTCAGCAATGTGCCATCCAAAAGCGCTTTTAAATGGTTCAGTAATATTATTCATCTCAGAATTGTCGAGGGCTTTTTTAAATGCAGGTGCATAATTATCAGTAGAGGACCAACCAAGAGAACCTCCGTCTAATTTTGAACCAGGGTCATCTGAGTATAATCTTGCAAGAATCTCGAAAGACTCGCCTTGATTTAACTTTTCTTTAATTTCTCTTATTAGTTTTTCCGCTTGACTGTCGCTTCTTACTTCAGAGGTTTGAACCAGAATATGCCTTGATAGAACTTGATCTTCAATTTTCACTGTTTCTCCTCTTTTATCTTTCAAGTAAATAATATGAAAACCAGCTCCGCTTTTAATTGGCCCTCTAAATTCCCCCAATTGCATTTCATTGATAACGCTTGTGAACAAAGAAGGAATATTCGAAATCCTTTTCCAAGATAATACTTCTTCAACTCGCTTAGACTCGTCTTTATTATTTTTTAAAGTATCAAAATTTTCACCATCTTTCAGACGAACTAAAATTTCATCTGCATCGTCTTTATTTTTCAACAAGATTTGATCGAATTTATATTCAATCACTAGTAAATTCTGCCCATCTGCAGAGTTAATAAAATTATTTAACTCTTGATCTGAAATAAATACTTTAGGACCAACCATTCCCCTTTGGACTCTAGCAATTATCATTTCCTTTTTTACTTCTTCTCTAAGCTTCTCGTAAGATTCACCTTGCGATTCGATTTCTTTTTTAAAATCTACCAAACTTAACTTATTATTCGCTGCAAGCAAGGACATTGATTCGTTTAATTCTTGATCGCTAATTCTTACTCCAGCTTTAAATGCTCTTTGAATTTGTAGTTCTTGAATTATTAAATTTTCTAAGATCTGTTCATCAAGAAATTTTTCAGGGGGTAGTGGTCTATCGACATTAGCTTCTTTAAAATTCTTGAGATAAGTTTCTTTAGCCTCTAGGAATTGAGATTCCATAATTATTCCATCTCCTGCGATTGCAATAATTTGATCAAGATTAATTTTTTCTGAAAATATAGGGGTTGTAAAAATTAAAATAACTAATAGTTTTATAAATTTCATGACAATCATTTTAGTTCAAAGTTCTTCTTTTTATGTAATTATCTATAGGTCGTCCTAATGAACCCAGACCCTTTAATTCAAAGTAAATTCTAAAACTTTCTTGATTATAGTCATCATAAATACTTTCATTTATAACTTTTACCCAATCAAGTTCTTTTGAATGGATTAAAGCCATACCAAATTTTAGGCCAGGATTTTCGTATTCTAAACCTAGAACAAAATTAGTCAGATTAGAATTTTCAATGTCATAAATAATCTTTGAACTGAAATTATATTTATAATTTCCATTAAATCTAAATTCAGCATCTAATTGATTTAGCTTTTTTTTACTAGAATCATTCAAAAGATATGAATTTATATCTTCCGCCCAAAAATAATTTAATTTAAAAGAAGAAACAGAAAAGCTCTTTTCAAAATTAAAATTTAAAATATTAAATTCTTTCACATCATTTATCTTTAAGTTCAAATTAAAAGTTGATTTTTTATCAGGAAGATAACTAAAGTCTAAATTATATGGTTCCGGAAGAATAAATGTTTTGTCTAATATTTTAATTTCATTTGCACCACTGATTTTTTTTGAAAAATTAAACTTCATTAACTTTCGCTTCGAGTTATAAGTTTCACTCAACCAACCCAAAATAAGATCTTTTTTTTCAGCTAAGAAATTTTTTCCATTCAAATTGTTAATTAAAAAACTATTTTGACGCATAGAGATTCCAGAATTTAATAGTGGAATACCATCTTGATTTTTTTGCGGCGATAATAAAAATATGAGATAGGGTTTTAAAAAATCAATCTTAGAAGAATCTTTTTTAACAAAATTTTTAGAAAACTTTAATCTTAATTCTGGTTGAATCCTTTCAAAGGATGAAGCTTCTAAATTAAATTTACTTAGGTTAATTTTTGCTGATACTTCGGCCAGAATAGAATTTCTTTTTGTGGAAAAATTTAAATAAGGAGATATATGATAATCCTCAAGTTTTTCCTTGCTGGTATTATTGAAAGCTCCTCCCTTTCTATAGAAAGAGAAAAGAGAATCTATTCCATAGTTATATAATTTGTTGTTCCCAAACCAAGAAAACTCAAGTTTTGGCAGTTCCTGAAACTGGTTTTCTCCTAAAGGGTCTATTATTTTGAATGCATTAATCTTTAGTACAGCTTTATGATTATTCGAATAATTAGAAAAAATTAGTTGCTGAGGCGAATAGAGAGTCTTTGTAGTTCCATTAAAATCTCCTCCAAAATCATTCAAAAAAAATGTGTCACTAACATTTGCATATTTAATTTCAAAAAAAGAATTTTCTTCAAATGCTTGAGAGTGAATTAAATTAAAAGACCAGCGAAAAGAATTATTGCTGTAATTGTCTTCATATTCTTTGTCATTAGTTAAAATAGAGCTATTAATTACTCCGTCAAAGGTGTTAGTTAGATAACGCAATTCTTTAGAAATTCCAAAACCTCTTTTTGAAATGTATCTTGGTTCTAATGTGGCATCTAAATTTTTCTTTAAGTTGAAATAATAAGGTATAGATGCATCGATTCCAGACTTATTAGATATGTTAATTTCAGGAAGTAAAAAACCGCTTCTTCTATCTGATGAAGCTGGAAATGAACCTTTTGGCCACGCGCCGATTGTCTTGTCTTGAATTATTAATTTTGCGTTTTTAAAATTTACCGACTCAGAGTCTTCACTAAAAGAAATTTCCGACGCCTCAATCCACCAAATTTTTTCAAAACAAGGACAAAGAGAAAAACTAACATCTTTAAAAGTAATATTTTCGTTAGAAAAATTTAATCTTGCAGCTTCACCCCAGAAATTTTTTTCTTCAACTAAAAATGATAGAGATTCAGAATATCCGCTTTGATTTTCTTGATTTAATACAAATTTTTCAGTTGATATCGATAAGTTGTCTATTTGAAGGGAAACAGAATCTTCTAAGACTAAATTTTCGTTTAAATTAGATGATATTTTCCCTGCTGAGTAATTTATTTTTTGCCCAAAACTAAAACTTCCTGCAATAACTAATAAGAAGAGGAAACAATATCTAGATAATAAAAATATTTTTTTGGAAAAATTAAACATAATTAAATTACGTTTGTAATGATATTAGATGCTATTGAAGGTTAAAATACAATTTTAATAGGAGATTAAATGACAAAATTAACAAATAAAACTTTATTTATTTCAGGTGCTAGCAGAGGAATAGGATTGGCAATTGCGAAAAGGGCAGCTGCTGATGGAGCAAATATTATTCTTGCAGCAAAGACTGCTGAACCTCATCCAAAATTACCAGGTACGATTTATACAGCTGCCGATGAAATAGAAAGTGTCGGAGGAAAAGCTTTTCCTGTTATTTGCGACATTAGATCAGAAGATCAGGTAGATAATGCTGTTTCTTCTGGAGCAGATCATTTTGGCGGCATAGATATTTGTATAAATAATGCTAGTGCCATACAACTTACAGGAACGTTGCAGACAGATATGAAAAGATATGATTTGATGAATCAAATCAATGCTAGAGGGACCTTTCTAACTTCAAAGAAATGCCTACCTTTTTTATTAAAAGCGGAAAATCCTCACATACTGAATCTTTCTCCTCCGTTGGATATGAAGCCTCATTGGTTTTCTAATCATGTCGCATACACTATCGCTAAATTTGGAATGAGTTTATGTGTTTTAGGAATGGCAGAAGAATTCAAAGAACAGGGCGTAGCAGTGAATGCATTATGGCCAAGAACCGCAATAGCTACTGCAGCTGTAAAAAATGTTTTAGGAGGAGATGAAATGTCTCAAATCTCAAGAACCCCAGAAATTATGGCAGATGCAGCACATGTTATTCTTACTAAAAATTCTAAAGAATTTTCTGGAAACTTTTGCATTGATGACAATTTGTTGGCAGATAACGGAGTTAAAGACTTTTCTAAATATGCATCAGTACCGTTTGACCAACTAGCTCCAGACTTTTTTGTCCCTGAAGATATTCCACCACCGGAAGAAGCAAAAAACAGTTAGGATGATTTTTTGAATTTGGAGATATCTGTTCCTCAAAATAATTGGCTTTTAAAGTCTTTTGAAGATAATGGATTTGGAAATATAACATCTATCTCACAGCTGAGAATTGAATCTAGCCAAAGAGAATTTTTTAGGGTTAAGTCAAAAAAAAATTCTTTAATTTTAATGATCGTACCACCAGGTATCGACGAAAGTGTTTATTTGTTTGTATCAAAGGGAAAATTTTTTAAAAAAAATAAAGTTAATGTTCCAGAGATTTTTGCTTACGATGAAAACCTTGGCCTAATTCTTGTTGAAGATTTTGGAGATACCCTTTATCAGTTCAATTTAGATAATTCTCCAGATTTATACTATGAACAGGCAATAGATGAGTTAATTAAAATTCAATCATCCTATAAAGATGATAATTTTTTTAAACCTCTAAATAAAAAAGTTTTTGATATGAATTGGAATTTATTTGAAAAAAATTTTTATAAAAATTTCCTTGATATGTCAGATGATAAACTTCTCAATAAAATAAAAAAAAATTACGATGCTGTATGTAATCAGCTCGAAACTCAACCCAAAGTAGTTTGTCATTATGATTACGAATGTAGGAATTTAATTTTTACCAGCTCTAAAAGAGCAGGAATTTTAGATTTTCAAGATGCTTTAATTGGACCTATTGGTTTAGATTTAGCATCTTTATTTAAAGATCTTTACTATGAGTGGTCTGAAGAAAGAATTCATAGTTGGTACAAAAGTTATATTTCAAAAGTAAAAAAAAAGTTTGACTTAGAACTTAGTTTTGAATCACTAGTCAAATTTATAGATTTTGCAAGCATTCAAAGGCAAATAAGAATTCTAGGAAAGTTGTCTCAAGTTTATCAGCAGCTAAACAGAGAAGAACGTATAAAAGATTTTCCTAGATTAATAAATTATCTAGTTGAGACCTCGTCAAGATATACAGAATTAGAGAACTTATCTTTAGCTATAAGCTCTTTACAAGGTCCTCTTAATAAGAAAATGGAAAGAATTTTTTCGTGAAAGCTTTTATTTTAGCTGCAGGTAAAGGACAGAGGTTGAAGCCATTGACTAACGATACTCCTAAACCATTGGTTTCAATTAAGGGCAAACCCTTGCTTGAATGGAATTTACTAAAACTTAAAAGTGCAGGAATAAAAGACGTTTTGATTAACTTACACTATTTGGGAGACGAAATAATAAATTACTTTGGAGATGGAAAAAGTTTGGATTTGAATATTCAATATTCTAAGGAACAGAATTTACTGGGCACTGGCGGCGCTTTAATCCAAGGAAAAAGTTTCCTGAACGATTCACCTTTCATTTTAGTAAGTGGAGATTTATGGACAAATTATCCTTTTAGCAGGCTGGTAACAAAAGACTTAAAAAGCAAAGCCCACTTGGTGTTAATAAAAGACCATACTAAACTTGATGGAGATTTTAATTTGGTTGATTCTAATATAAGCGCAAGTACAAAAAATAATGAATTCACTTATTCAGGCATCTCATTGATTGATCCTTCTATTATTCCCAATGAGGAGCCGACTGTTAAAGAGTTATGGAAAGATATTCTAGAGCCCCATGTTGAACAAAAACAACTTACCGGGGAGGTTTTTCATGGTCTGGTAAAAAATATAAATAATGTCATTGACATTGAACAATTAGACGTCGCAATCACTGAATAGTAAAATTTCTTCATGCCAAAACAATCAAACATAATTGCACCGTCTATTTTATCTGCAGATTTTTCAAGACTAGGCGAAGAAGTTAATGATGTGCTGGATGCGGGCGCAGACTGGATTCATTTTGATGTTATGGATAATCATTTTGTTCCCAATCTAACTGTGGGGCCAATGGTCTGTAAATCATTGAGAGATAACGGTATTTCTTGTCCCATTGATGTGCATTTAATGGTGCAGCCAGTTGATGATTTGATAAAGATGTTTGCTGATTCGGGTGCTTCATCAATAACTTTTCATCCAGAAGCTTCGAAAGATCCTGAAAAATCCTTATCATTAATTGAAGATTTGGGGTGCAAACCAGGCTTAGTTTTAAATCCAGACATTTCACTCGATGTTATTAATCCTTATTTAGAAAGCCTGTATATGGTGTTGCTTATGAGTGTATTTCCTGGATTTGGTGGTCAAAAATTTATACCTGAGGTATTAGACAAGATAAAAAATCTTAGAACATTAATAGATGATAAAAGTATTGATACACGATTAGAAATTGATGGTGGAGTGAACTCAGATAACATTTCTGAAATTTCTGAGGCTGGTGCTGATACTTTTGTTGCTGGATCTGCAATCTTTAATGTTAAAAACTATTCCGATGCTATTAAAAACTTTAGGAATAATTTTTCTTAACCTTAGTTTCAATATAGTTTTTGCTAACGAAAGCGATAGCATTAAATGTTTTGATGGATTTTCTTTTGAAAATAACTCAAAAAGCTGCGTCAAGTTTTTGACAAATGAAAATGAAAGAAAAAAAGGTCTGATGTTTCAAAAAAGGTTAGAACCAAACCATGAACTTCATTTTTTATGGAATGATTCAAAATATCGATGTATGTGGATGAAAAATACTAGTATTTCGATTGATATTCTTTTTATTGATGGAAAGCAGAATCTCATTCTTGAAGAAGGAAAGCCTTTTTCTAAGAAAAAAATTTGTCATGAAGCAAAAATTGTCGTGGAAGCTAATAAGGGCGAGTTAGCAAAAAAATATGCTTTACTCTATGAATAAGTAATCTTAAAAAATGAAAAGAAAAGCTTTTTTTAAAAATATATCTGGAGAAGGTCTTTCTCCATTGGAGATATATTTGAAATTTCTTGATGAAAATAATTCTTATTTTTTTGAAAGTGTAGAAGGAGGAGAGAAATGGGCCAAGTATTCTATTATTGGCCTTCCAACCAAGAATAAGATAAATCTAGGGAATAATCCTTTAGACGAAATTGATGCCTTCATGGAGTCTCATCAAACAGAAAAGATTGATGGCCTTCCAGATTTCTCAGGAGGATTGGTTGGTTTTTTTAGCTACGACACCATCAGACTCATAGAAAATAGATTAAGAGTTTCTAAGAAGCCAAAATTAGATTACGACGAGATTTCTTTAATGATCTCTAATGAAATTATTGTTTATGACAATTATGAAAAGAGTTTATTTATTATTGTGAACGATTATGAGAACAATGAACAAAATGCCCTTAATAGAATCGAAGAGATACTTGAGAAGATTCAGTCTCCTTATGTTGAAAAAGAACAGCCAAAAAAAAATAACATAAAATTTGTTTCATCAGTTACTAAAGAAGATTATTTAAAAAACGTCGAAATAATTAAAGACTACATTCTTGAAGGTGATGTAATGCAAGTAGTTTACGGCCAAGAGTTTTCTAGTTCTTTTACTGGCTCTCCCATATCTTTGTATAAAGCATTAAGAAAATTAAATCCTTCTCCTTATATGTATTTTTTAAAGATTGATGATTTACATATTGTTGGAGCTTCACCTGAAATTCTTGTAAGACTGCAAAATAATCAAGTTACTGTGAGACCAATTGCTGGAACAGTTAAAAGAGGAAAAACTGATGAAGAGGATAAAGTTCTCTCAGAACAATTAAAGAATGATGAAAAAGAAATTGCTGAGCATCTTATGTTAATTGATTTAGGTAGAAATGATGTAGGTAGAATTGCTAAAACCGGAAGTGTTGAGACTACTGATCAAATGATTATTGAAAAATATTCTCATGTGATGCATCTAGTTTCCAATGTAATTGGAGATTTAAAAGAGAATCAATCTGCAATAGACGTTCTAAAAGCTACCCTTCCAGCAGGAACTTTATCTGGAGCTCCAAAAGTAAGAGCTATGGAGATAATTGATGAGTTAGAGCCTGATCGTAGAGGTATTTATGGTGGTGCTATAGGTTATTTATCATGGACAGGAAACATGGATACGGCAATTGCTATTAGAACTGCCGTTATTCAAGACGACATCATAAAAGTAAGAGCTGGAGGTGGAATAGTTCATGATTCTGATCCAGAATCTGAGTATCAGGAGTCTTTAAACAAAGCTCAATCTATTTTTAATGCCATAGAGGAGATGGATTAATGTTATTAATGATAGATAACTATGATTCTTTCACTTACAACCTTGTTCAGTATTTCGGCGAATTAGGCCAAGAGGTAAAAGTATATCGGAACGATGAAATCTCTATCGATAAAGCAAGAAAACTAAACCCTGAATATTTAGTGATTTCTCCAGGACCATGCGCTCCTAAACAGGCCGGGATTTCTTTAGATTTCATAAAGGCTTTCAAACAAGATCTTCCAATCCTTGGAGTTTGTTTAGGGCATCAAGCCATAGGTGAAGCTTTTGGAGGTAAAATCATCAAAGCTCCTAAACCAATGCATGGAAAGCTTTCAAAAATCAATCATGATTCAAATTTTCTTTTTTCAGAAATAGAAAACAATTTTTCAGTGACCCGTTATCATTCTTTGACTATAGATCCCAATTCTTTACCAAATGAAATCATGGTGAACGCCATATCAGAAGATGGAGTCATCATGGGTATTCAACACAGAGAATTAAACATCTCAGGAGTACAATTTCATCCAGAATCAATCAAAACTGAAAATGGAAAAAAAATTCTCTTAAATTTTCTTGATCAAAAATGAATTCTTTAGAACTAATTAAAAAAGTTTCTTCAAGTAATTTATCTCAAGAGGAAACAGCAACAGTCATCCAAGACATCTTTTTAGGAAAAGTACCCGATCAAGAAATAGAACATTTTCTTATTAATCTTTCTGAAAAGGGTGAAACTTCTGATGAATTAACTGGCGCAGTATTAGCTATGCGTAATTCAAGTATAAAAGTTAAGGTCAAAACCCAAGGTCATTTAGTTGATTGTTGTGGTACAGGGGGGTTGGGTAAAAGCATGATGAATGTATCTACTTCTGCAGCATTCGTTGCTGCAGCAGCTGAGGTAAAAGTAGCCAAACATGGTAACAGAACAGCTACCGGAAAAAGTGGAAGCGCTGACCTCCTTGAAGCGGCTAACTTAAATTTGTCTCTTAAACCAGATCAGGTGGCAAAATGTATAGAGGAAATAGGTATTGGATTTATATTTGCTCAAAACTTTCATCCCGGAATGAAATATGTCATGCCTGCCAGGAAAAGAATTGCAAATAAAACAATATTTAATTTACTTGGCCCGCTTACTAATCCGGCAAATGCTAAAAGACAAAGTTTAGGAGTTTATGATTCTAAGTGGATTCTTCCTGTCGCTGAGACTTTAAAAAATCTTGGCGCTCATAAAGCTATGGTTTTTCATTCCAAGGATGGGCTTGATGAGATAAGTTCAGTCGATAAAACTTTAGTTGCAGAATTAAATGATGGCAACATCAAGGAATATGAAATTGACCCAAAAGCTTTTGATGTTCATCAAAATAACTTGGAGGATCTGCAAATAAATTCACCTAGTGAAAGCTTAAAGCTTATAGAAAAAACTTTTCAAAATGACTTTATCTCAGGTAAGAATATAACTGCTTTAAATTCCGCAGCGGTAATTTATGTTTCTGGACAGACTGATGACTATTCTCAAGCCTTTGAAATTGCTATTAATGTTCTAGAATCAGGAAAAGTACAAAAAAAACTAAAAGAATTAATATCTTTTTCAAATAAATTTGATGAATCAACTTAATAAAATAATAGAAACTACTAAAGAAACCGTAAAAAGGTCGATTTCTTATAGACAGATTTCTTCTTTAGAAGAGGATTTTGAGAAATATGATAAACGAGCTTTTGTAAATGCAATCTCAGAAAAAGTTTTAAAAGAGGAGACCGCAATAATAGCTGAGATAAAAAAGGCATCGCCAAGCAAAGGACTTATAAGAGAGGATTTTGACCCCAATAAAATAGCTGAAGAGTATGAAACTAATGGAGCAACATGTTTGAGCATTTTGACAGATGAGCCTTTTTTTCAAGGAAAACTCGAATATCTAGATAATGTAAGAAATTCATGTGGACTGCCAATTTTAAGGAAAGATTTTATGATCGATCCTTACCAAATATACGAAACAAAGGCTAATGGAGGGGACTGTATTCTTTTAATAGTAGCTGCATTAGATATGGTGCAACTCAAGGATTTTTCACAGTTGGCTAAAGAATTAAATTTAGATACTTTGATAGAAGTTCATTCAGAAGCCGAATTATCAGGGGCTTTATCAATAAATCCATCCTTAATCGGAATTAATAATAGAGACTTAACAACTTTTGAGGTGGACAAAAATTTATCTATAAAGTTATCCAGAAAGATACCGAAAGATATAACTGTGATCTCAGAAAGTGGAATAAGTTCAAAAGAAGACATTAGTTCTTCAAAAGAGCACGGCATACACAGTTTTCTAATTGGAGAGAGTTTGATGCGAGAGCCAAGCCCAGGAGACGCTTTAAAAAAAATACTTACTTAAAAGAATCATTTTTTTCTTTTCCCAATGTCTTTTCTATAAAAAGCTCCATCCCAATTTATCTTTGATGTAGCTTTATAAGCTTCATCATAGGCATCATTTAAGTCACTACCTAACCCTGTTACACATAAAACTCTTCCACCGTCAGAACAAATTTGATTTGACTCTTTTTTCGTTCCACAGTGAAATACTTTTGCAGAAGAAGTTTCTTCAAAAATCCCTGATATTGGAAATCCTGTTTCATATTTTTCAGGGTAGCCTTTTGAGGCCATAACAACTCCTAATGCAACTTTTTCGTGCCACTCAATAGATAGATTATTTAATTCTGCTTTAGCTGCCTTAAAACAGAGATCTAGAAAATCACTTTTCATTCTCATCAATATTGGTTGCGTCTCAGGGTCTCCAAATCTGCAGTTATATTCTAAAACTTTAATTACTTCTTTATCGATCATTAAACCAGCATACAAGAAACCTCTGTATTCTATGTTTCTTCTGTTTAATTCATCTAAAGTTGGTTTGATTATTTCATCAAGGATTTTTTTATTAAGTTCCTCAGTTATTAAAGGAGTAGGTGAAAAGGCACCCATTCCCCCTGTATTAGGTCCTTTGTCATTGTCATCTCTCTGCTTATGATCTTGAGAGCTAGCCAAAGGTATAATATTTTTTCCATCACATAGCACAATAAAACTTGCTTCCTCACCTTTTAAAAACTCTTCGATAACTAAATTATTTCCTGCGGTGCCCAATTTTTTTTCTACCATTAAAGAATTTAAGGCTTCAAAAGCTTCTTCTCTGGAAAAAGCTACAATTACTCCTTTTCCTCCTGCAAGCCCATCGGCTTTGAGTACTATAGGTATTTCACAATTTTCTAGAAATTTTTTTGCAAGCTCGTGATCTGAAAAGACTTTGTAGGCAGCGGTTGGAATATTGCCTTTTTCTAATATGTCTTTCATAAAGATTTTTGAACCTTCCATTTGTGCGGCAAGTTTATTAGGTCCCAAACAGAGTAAATTATTTTCTTCAAAGAGATCTATTAAGCCCAATACTAATGGCGCTTCAGGTCCAACTATTGTGAGGTCTATTTCCTGACTCTTTGCAAATGATAGCAATCCCTCTATATCTTCTGCTTTTAAATCAACGTTTTCTGTTTTAGGTTCTTCAGCTGTTCCAGCATTTCCTGGGGCAACATATATTTTTGTACATGATTTACTTTGAGATAATTTCCATGCAAGCGCATGTTCTCTTCCGCCAGAACCAATCACTAGAACTTTCATCTAGTGTCTAAAATGTCTCATTCCAGTAAAAATCATTATCATGTTTGCTTCGTTTGCAGCTGAAATTACTTCTTCATCTCTAATAGATCCACCTGGCTGAATGACACATGAAATTCCATTTTTTGCAGCTTCATCAATACTGTCTCTGAAGGGAAAAAAAGCATCTGAAGCCATGCAAGAGTCTTTTAGGTTAAATCCTGCTTTCTTTGCTTTTCTCACTGCAATTTCAGCACTGTCTATTCTACTCATTTGACCTGCGCCAATTCCTAAAGTCTGGTTATTAGAGGTATAAACAATTGCGTTTGATTTCACATACTTGCAAACTTTCCAAGCAAAAAAAGAATTATTTAATTCATTTTCATTTGGAATCCTTTTTGAAACAGTTTTTAAATCATTTACATCAATTTCCCCTGTATCAATGCTCTGTATGAGAAGACCTGAATTTACTGAATGAAATTTCATACCTGAATCGCTTTTATTTAAATTTTTTATCTCTAACAGTCGGACATTTTTTTTATCTTGAAAAGACTTTAATGCGCCATTTGAAAACTTTGGTGCTGCAACTACCTCAACAAATTGGTTGTCTTTCAAAAAATTAGATGTTTCTTCGTCCAACTCTTTATTGAAAGCAATGATTCCTCCAAATGCTGAGGTTGGATCGCAAGCAAATGCTTTTTTATAAGCGTCTAAAATATCTCCAGATGAAGCTACTCCACAAGGGTTTGCATGTTTCACAATCACACAAGCAGGCTCAGAAAAATTAGAGACACATTCTATAGCAGCGTCCGTATCTGCAATATTGTTGTAAGAAAGCTCTTTTCCTTGTAGTTGAATAGTAGACGAAATTCCAGATGACTCTTTATTAATATCTAAATAGAAAGCCGCTTTTTGATGAGGATTTTCTCCATATCTTAATTCATCAATTTTATTAAATTTTCCAAATATAGAAGTGGGTAAATCGTTATGACCAAGTGTCTCAAAATAATCCGATATAGCAAGATCATAATTTGCAATTAAGCTGAAAGCTTTTTTGGAAAGCATTAGTCTAGTTTCGTAAGAGATCTCTTGATTTTTTTCAAATTCTTCTTTGAAATCTTTATAGTCTTTTGGAGAAGAAATTACTGCTACATGATAAAAGTTTTTTGCTGCAGCTCTGGTCATAGTTGGACCGCCTATATCTATGTTTTCAATCGCTTCTTCAAAAGAGCTTTGGTCTGAAATTGTTTTTTCGAAAGGGTATAAGTTGACCACTACTAGATCAATTTCTTCTATAGAATTTTTTTCTATTTCATCTTTGTCTTTTATTCTCCTCGAAAGAATTCCGGCGTGAACTTTAGGATGCAAAGTTTTAACTCTACCACCCATCATTTCTGGAGACCCTGTAAAAGATGAAATATCTACGACGTCAATATTATTTTCTTTTAAATATTGTAAAGTTCCTCCAGTAGAAATAATTTCCACATTTTCTTTTTGTAAAGATTTGGCTAAATCTATAATGCCACTTTTATCCGAGACACTTAGCAGAGCTCTTCGTATTTTTATGGAAGAGTTTTTTGACATTTTAAATAAGTTTGTGGACTTTTAATTTTGTTCTAAGAGTTCCTCTGTTTATACCTAACATTTTGCTGGCTTCAGATTGATTCCAATTACAGTGAATCATTACTTCCTCTAACAGAGGTTTTTCAACTTCTTTCATAACCATTTCAAAAACATCTTTTGCCTTGTTTCCATCTAAATTTTTGAAATATCTCCTCATCGACAGACCTACTTGATATTTAAGAGTTTTTTTTTCTTCGTTTGCCGCCATTTTTAGTTAATAGTTGAGGATAGTTGGTTTCCTAAACTCAATAACTCGATTTCATTTTCTTTTTTATTTAATTCAGTTATTGAACAATTATCTGGGTAAAAACAGACCATAGATGGATTTTTTTCTATATGAGCTACTATAGTATTTATCACCATAAAATGGGAAAAAATTATTGTTGGTTTTTCAATTTTTTTAATTTCAGAAATTATCTTTTTATGCCAATTTTTTTGAGGTTTCTCAAGCTCGTCTACCTTTTGATTAAAAATCTCCTTTAACCATTGTTGTCTGTTTTGCAAAGAAACTCCTGGTGATGGAATTTCGGCAAATGCAGGGTCAATCAATAGATTCTTATTGAGCTTTATTTTTAGTTTTTCTGCAGTTTCTATAGCTCTCTTTAAAGGGCTGCTTTTCAAATCAAAATTATCAATATCATCAAGCTTAAGCAAAATGCTAGAACATTCTTCAGCTTGATTGATTCCCAAATTGCTTAACCCAGGGTCCGAAGATTCTTCCCAAGAAGCAGACGCTTCTCCATGTCGGACTAATATAATTTTTGTCATAGTTTAATTTTTTGTCGAGATTATGAATAATAACTGAATGAGAATACCAAGGATATATTATCCTGATGACTTTAAAGAAAATTCTAAAGTAGATTTAACTGCTAAAGCATTTAATCACTTAAAAGTTTTAAAACTAAATATAGGAATGAAGGTTGAAATCTTCAATGGCAAAGGAAAAGCTACAGTCGGAGTTGTAGAAAATCTTGGACGCGACACATTAACATTAAAAATTCATGAAAAAATAACTCAAGAAAAAGAAATTTCTCCAGAGATTAACTTAGGAGTTTCGAATATAAGAAATTTCGATAAAGTTGTTAAAGATTCCTCTCAGATGGGAGTTACGTCTTTAACTTCTCTGATGACTAGCAGAACCAAACTGCGTAATTTAAAAGAAGAAAAAGTTACTAGGTGGAATTCAATATCTTCAAGTTCTTGTGAACAGTCCGGATTAAATTGGATACCAAAAATCTCTCAAATGAAATTAGAAAACTGGGTAGAGAATTCAAATAATAAAACTAAATATTTTTTAGATCCCAAAGCAAAACTTTTTATTGGAAATATAAAAGAATTTTCTGCAATTGATTTGGTCATCGGCCCTGAAGGAGGGTTTTCCAGTGACGAGGAAAGTTTTTTAAAGCAAAAGAATTTTGTCGGTGTTAATTGCGGTGATTTAATAATTAAAACAGAATCGATGCCAATAGTAGTATTATCAATGTTGAAGGTTTTAAACGGGGCAAATTGAATGAATAAAATTGGAATAGTAATGAATCCAATTTCGGAGATTAATTTTAAAAAAGATTCAACTTTGCTATTGATGCATGAATTACAAAATCAAGGCAAAGAACTTTTTTACATTAACAAGGACGATTTATTTTTTTCAAATCAGACACCGATGGCAGTATGCCAAAAAGTTAATGTCTATATGAATGAAAATAAATGGTTTGATTTGCAAGCAATTCAAAAAATTAAGCTAAATTCTTTAGATTTGATTTTGATGAGACAAGATCCGCCTTTTGATATGAATTTTGTGAATAATACTTACGTTTTAGAAGCTGCAGAAAATAAAGGTTTAAAAGTTATAAATAAGCCTTCAAGTTTAAGAACATTTAACGAAAAATTATCTATTTTAAATTATCCGGATTTAATTACCGACACCATTGTTACGTCCAACGTAAACTTGATGGAAGAGTTTGTAAACGCTCATAAAAAAATAGTATTAAAGCCTTTAGGCTTAATGGGTGGAGATGGAATAAAAATAGTTACACTTGAAAATAGTTCTGAAGTTTTAAAACAAGTTACTGAAAAAAGTTCTGAAATGGTAATGATGCAAAAGTTTATTGATAACGTATATTCTGGAGATCGAAGAATTCTGTTAGTTAATGGAAATTTGCCAAACTCAGTTGTTTTGAGAATACCCCCTGAAGGAGATTTCAGAGGAAATTTAGCTATAGGAGGAACAGCCAAGACTGAACCACTCAATGCAAGAGATATTGAAATAGCAAATCTTGTTAAAGACGATCTTCTTAAGGAGGGTATATATATCGCCGGATTAGATATTGTTGGAGGCTTCTTGACCGAAATCAATATCACCTGCCCGACATGTTTTAGAGAACTGTTGGATCAAACGGAAGAAAACCTGGCTAAAGTTTTAATTGATCAGTTGAGTGACATATTTTAATGAAATTAAAAATTTATGCTTTTCTTCTTATTTCATTTAGCCTTCATTTCTTTTTTTTAACCGGGTTAAGTTTCATTTCTAACTTAAATAATATTGATACCAATTTTGTGAGCATAAATTTAAATTTTTCAAAGTTTAAAGAATTTGACGCACAAATTAATTTAGAAACAGCTAATACAAATTTTGGATTAGAATCTTCTGAAAACGATTTAGAATATTCAAAAAAACTTATTACGGAAAAAGAAATTGATGCGGCTGCAAATTTATATGTAAGCGCATGGCAAAGACAAATAGAAAGCATAGGTAACTCTTCTTTTAAAAAATATTTAAAACAGCCCAATTCAACTTCTTTAAGACTTTCGGCTACATTGAATTCTGATGGAGAGCTTATCAACTATGAACTTATAAGATCTTCTGGAGAAGAAATTCTGGACAATGTTGCTATAGAAATACTTAAAATGGCTTCACCGTTCACTCCCTTTAATGAATCTATGAAAGATTTTAATGAAATAACAATCGTTAGAGATTGGAACTTTGGAGCTCCAAAGATATGACTGTTAAACTTTTGGGAGTAGATTTTGGAACCAAAAACGTTGGGTTTGCTTTAGGAAACTCTTTAACCAAAGCTTCTGTGAATTTTTTTTCCTTTTCTTATAAAGAAAAAGCGCAGCTGTCACAAAAAATCATAGATATTTGCGAAGAGTGGGAGGTCAACAAAATTGTTTTTGGCATGCCCTTTAATTCTGATGGCTCTAAAAACAAAATGTGTAGACAAATAGAAAAGTTCTCAAAAAAAATTGCATCTCAAATAGAAGAAGTAGATATCTTTTTTCAAGATGAAAATTTTACTTCTACGGAATACAAAATTGAACAAAGAAACAATAACATTAGTTCTTTAAATGAATCTCATGGCTATGCTGCTAAACTAATATTAGAATCATTTATGAGGGAACAATTATAAATGGCTGGTTTTTTACCTGATAGTTTTATTCAAAGAGTTCTAGATGAAACAGATGTTGTTTCTCTAATAGACTCATATATACCTTTGCAAAAAAAAGGGAAAGATCATTGGTCTTTGTGTCCATTTTGTGAAGATGGAAATAATCCATCTTTCAGCGTGAGTTCTCAAAAGCAATTTTATTACTGTTTTAGATGTCGAGCTTCTGGGAATGCTATTGGGTTTCTAATGAATTACCAATCTAAAGATTTCTTAGATGCTGTTGAAACTCTGGCAGCAAATGCTGGTCTTGAGCTTCCTAAGAAGATACATGGCGAATCTTTCGAAAAATATAAAAAAATCATCGATGCAAACGTTGCTGCTAAAGATTATTTTGTAAGTCAGATTTCTAAGAATCGTAAGGGAAAGTTAGTAAATGATTATCTTTTAAATAGAGGGATCAGCGCTGAAGTTATTAGCGAATTCGACATTGGCTTTGCCCCAGAAGGTTGGGCAAATTTGCATGATCATTTTACGAGCATAAATAAAAAAGAATTTATCAATGATGAAGTAGGCCTTTTTAAAAAGAGTGAAAAAAATAAAATATACGATGGATTTAGAAATAGAATAATTTTTCCCATTAAATCAAAAAAAGGCCATGTAATTGGATTTGGGGGAAGAGTAATTGAAGAAGAGATGCCTAAATATCTTAATTCTCCAGAGAATGAAGTTTTTAAAAAGGGTAAAGAATTATATGGATTGCATGAAGTTTTAAAAAATAATAGAAGTTTAAAAAAAGTAATCGTTGTTGAAGGTTATACCGACGTGTTATCTCTCTTCTCAAAAAGTATTAAATATGCGGTTGCAACACTTGGAATTGCAACTAGCAAAAATCATTTAGAAAAATTATTCAGTCATGTTGATGAAGTAGTTTTTTGTTTTGATGGAGATGAAGCTGGATTGAAAGCTGCTGAATCTGCTATGAAGATTTCTCTGCCTGTCGTCAGGGATGGAAAAATTCTTAAATTTCTATTTCTTCCTGACAACGAAGATCCTTCCAGCCTATTAGAGAAAGAAGGAAAAGAAGAATTTGAAAAAAGAATAGAATCTTCAAAAGTTCTTTCGGATTATCTTTTTGAGTTAGTTTTAAATAAATACGATGATTCTATTGAGAACAAAGCAGCAGCATCAAAGGAATTTATGAGTTTAATTTCATCCATGCCCGGAAGTAATTATAAAAATATTTTAATTCAAGAATTTTCTAAGAAAGTAGATATCAAACTTGAAGAAGAAATTAAAGTTACCCCCCAAAGAAAGAAAATCAAAGTTTCAGAAGAAAAAGAATCTGATTATGAATTCGATAAAGTTACAAAAAGTATAATTAAAACACTTATTGAAAGTCCTGAATTGTCTCATCTGGAGGCGTTAAGTTTTTTAATGAAACCCGATGATGGCTTTTTATCAAAATTTATAAATTTTCTCAGAGGTAAAGATAAACCTACTTTTCCCATGATACTCCACGCATTTGAAGAGCAAAAAACTTTTTTAATCAACCTAACAGAAGATAAAAATTTAATTTCTCCAGACGCTGCCGAAGAATACATTATTCAAGCAATAAATTTTTTAAAAAGAAATGACAAAACAAACTTCCAAGATAAGCAAAAGTCTAAATATTTAGCTGGATCAATGAATGAAAAAGAAAAGATTGATTTCAAAAAAACCCTTTTGGAAAATTTTGATAATTTAGATGAAGCAGAAATACAAATTTTAAAAGAGATATAGATAAATTTAGTAAATTTTTTTTAGTTTTGAGATATAATTCCTTACTTTTTTCAAAGGATTACCATATATGTACGATGAAGATATAGAAAATAATGGGCTGCGAGAGCTTATAGAAAAAGGCAGAGAACAAGGCTTTATAACTTTTGCAGACATTAATGATTTCCTCCCCGAAGATGTTTCTGATCCTGATCAATTAGACGAAGTAATTCAAACCATAAACGACTTAGGTCTTCAAGTTCTAGAAAACGCTCCTGAAGAAGGGTCCGACGCAATGGAAGCTATTAATCAACCTGTTGCTCCAGAACCCACTGAAAATGAAATGGGAGCTATAGAATCAGAAGTTGGAAGAACTACTGATCCTGTTAGGCTTTACATGAGAGAAATGGGCTCTGTAGATCTGCTTACACGTGAAGGCGAAATTGTTATTGCTAAGAGCATCGAAGAGGGCGCAAGGGATTTACTTAATTCTTGCGCTAAATTCCCTGGAATTATCGAAGAATTTTTACTTGAGTATGCTTTGATTAGAAAAGAAGACAAACGAATTTCAGACATTATCGTAGGTTTTATGGATGAGGAAGAAGAAGTTGTACCAGGCCCACAAGCTGGAGCTAATGCGGATCTTGATGAAGATTCGGATGAAGACGATGACGGTGCTGGAATAGACATGCAAGAATTGGAAAAGCGCCTTGCGTCCTTGAAAAGACAATTCAATAAAACAGAAAAAGTAATAGACCAGAAGGGAAGAGAAAGTCAGGAAGCTACAAAAGAACTTGAAAAATTAGGAAATATATTCAAGTTTCTAAAATTGTCACCTAAAAGATTTGAAGTGATTTCTCTTAGGCCAAGACTATTGGCTAGAAGAATTAGGGGGATTGAGAAAGAAATTTATGATTTGTGTGTTCAAAAAAGCAAAATGCCCAGAAAGGAATTTTTAGATATATTTAGAGAAAACGAGACAAATTTAAAATTTTTAGACCCTGTTTTTAAGAGTAAGAAAAACTATGTTGGAGAGTTGAATGAACACAAAGATGATATTAAAACTCTACAAAATAGAATAAGTGGTATCGAAGCAGAAATTGGTTTGTCTGTCGCAGAAATTAAATTATTAGCCTCTCAGATGACAAAAGGCGAGACAAAAATTAGACGAGCAAAAAAAGATATGATTGAAGCGAATTTGAGATTAGTTATTTCAATCGCAAAAAAATACACTAATAGAGGATTGCAATTTTTAGACCTAATACAAGAAGGTAATATTGGCCTTATGAAGGCAGTAGATAAGTTTGAATATAGAAGAGGTTACAAGTTTTCTACTTATGCAACTTGGTGGATTAGGCAAGCAATTACAAGATCCATTGCTGATCAAGCCAGAACAATTCGTATTCCAGTGCATATGATTGAAACTATTAATAAGTTGAACAGAATTTCTCGTCAGATGCTTCAGGAAAATGGTAGAGAGCCTACTCCTGAAGAGTTGAGTGAAAAAATGGACATGCCCGAAGATAAAGTTAGAAAAGTTTTAAAAATAGCGAAAGAGCCTATATCAACTGAAACTCCAATTGGAGATGAGGACGATACAACTCTTGGAGATTTTATTGAGGATCCATTATTAGATTCGCCTATAGACTCTGCAACTGAATCGAATTTAATCGAAGCAACAGGTGGAGTTTTAGGCAGTCTCACCGCTCGAGAAGCAAAAGTATTAAGAATGCGTTTTGGCATTGGCATGAACACTGATCACACTCTAGAAGAGGTTGGCAAACAATTTGATGTCACAAGAGAGAGAATCAGACAAATTGAAGCGAAAGCACTCAGAAAATTGAGACATCCGTCAAGATCAGGCCATTTAAAAGGATTCTTAGACGAATAGTAGGGCCTGTAGCTCAGTTGGTTAGAGCAGCGGACTCATAATCCGTTGGTCGGAGGTTCGAGTCCTCCCGGGCCCACCAAATCAAAAAATTTAACAACTTTTCAAAAAAAGTACCTTTTTTTCCCTTGTACCTTTATAACCAGTAGTTATTTCTATATATAAAAATGATAATCATTCTCATTATCAATTGTAATAATAATGAGAATCATTATCATTAATTCAACTATTTACATAGGGGAATAATTTATGAAAAAAATATTTTTATCTAGCTTGCTAGTAGCAAGTGGAATTTTTGTTTCAAGTGGCTTGATTGCTCAAGAAGAAAAATTGACTGTAAAAGGCAATGTTCTCTATTCTGACCAAGTCAATGCACTTAAAACTCCAGTGCCGGTTATTAATGTGCCAGTCTCTGTAACAATTATCACTGACGATGAAATTGCCAAACAAGGATTTCAACAATTAGGGGATGTAGTTAGATACGCTCCAGGTGTTAGCACTTCTCAGGGAGAGGGTCACAGAGATGCAGTTGTTTTTCGAGGCAATAGATCAACAGCTGACTTTTTCCAAGATGGTGTAAGAGACGATGTTCAATATTACCGTTCTCTTTATAACGTAGAGCAAGTAGAGATCTTAAGAGGTCCTAATGCTTTATTATTTGGAAGGGGCGGAACTGGTGGAGTAATTAACAGAGTTTCTAAAAAAGGTGTCTTAGGAGAAACCTTTGGTTCATTCTCAATTGGTTCAAACACCTTCGGCGCTTATGATTTCGTTGCGGATTACAACATTTCAATTAATGAAGAAAGGTCTTTAAGAATTATGGCGCATCGTGATTACCTTAATAATCACCGATCTTATTACGACGGAGATCGAGCAGGATTTAATCCGACTTTAAAAGTTAAAATGAGTGATAACACTGTATTGGATGTTTCTTATGAATATGCTGATCACCAAAGATTTATTGACCGAGGTATACCTACAGGTTCTAATGGAGAGCCAGTAGAGGCTTTAGCCGATATCGTTTTCGGACATCCAGAACTTAATACTCAAACTTTAACTGCTGACATACTTAGAGCTACCATCACTAGAGACATCTCAGATACTTCAAAAGCTATTTTTTCTGTTACAAATAATGAATTTGAAAAAATGTATCAAAATCTTTATGTCGCTGGTTACAACGCTACTCTAGAAGAAGTGGCTTTGGATGGATATAGAGATCCTACAACAAGAGAAAATTTAATTATTTCAGCTAACTTTGTAAACGAACTCGAATTAGGTTCTGCTACGCACACTATTTTATTTGGTGTTGAGGTGGTTGATACTGATAATAAAAACTTCCGATACAATACAAATTTCAGCAATGCTGGAGCTTTACCTTTAGCTAATGATGGTTCTGGAATATACCCAACAGGTAACTCACAAGCAGCGAAAAGTGATAGAGAAACTTTTTCAATTGCTGACATGAGAGCAGGTATCTTTAATAGAGATGAAGCTGGTGCAGCTGTCACGTTGGATTTCACTTCCAGTCTTAACAATAGCACTACTACAGAATTTGAAGTTACTTCTTTCTTCCTTCAAGATCAAATAGATGTTTCTGACAACTTGAAAATTCTTCTTGGCGCAAGATACGATGATTACGAAATTACTGTAGTAAATCTTAAGCCAGGCTCTGAAGCCACTGTCACTAAAGGAGAGGATTTAGTTTCTCCTAGAGCAGGTATTATTTTTAAACCACAAGATAATGTTTCAATTTACGCTAGTTACAGCAATACCTTTGCACCTGTAGCTGGAGAGCAATACAAGGCAATGTCCAACAATTCTACTTTAGGCGCAGTTCTTGATGCCAGTGAGACAGAAAATACTGAGATAGGTTTGAAATGGGCTATTTCTGACGAGCTATTTTTGACTGCGGCATATTTTGATGCAGAAAGAACTGCTATGACAGCTGTTACTGTCAATAACGTTGCTGAACAACAAGCAGTTGTAAACCAAAATGTGGACGGAATAGAAATTGAGTTAGCAGG
>MDSV01247219.1_pt1 | contig 31523 bp, 16 predicted proteins | sample 810851 | NCBI WGS metagenome assembly MDSV01 (sample SAMN05326640, study PRJNA326480) | marine metagenome | isolation source: seawater | place: Atlantic Ocean: North East | collected 2012 | reverse complement strand
GGGGTCTGGTACTGGTTGGGGGTGCCGCACGCGCCGAACGCGGAGTGGGGCCAGTGGACCTCGTAGGTCTCGCCGACCTTCATGTCGACGCAGTGCTCCCAGTCGTACGCCTTCGTGAACCTGGGGTCGGCGGTGTTGTAGTGGTGGCAGCGGCCGCCGAGGCGAACCTTAGACCCGGCGCGGAGCTTACGACCCCCGGTGGCGGGGCCGGTACCTTCCCCGTCGAACTCGCCCTCGGATCTGTGCTCGGCGCCAAGGTGCCAGTGCACGTTGACGGGGCAGAGGCCTTCCTGGTGGAAAGGCCTGGCGAGGGGCGTGACGCCTGCCGGGTCGTTGAACGCGGCGGCGAAAGTTCCGTCGGCGTTCATGGTGACGTCGCCGCCCGCCTGCTCGACGAGCGTGGCGACGCCGTCGACGTAGCAGTCGAAGTTGTCCCACGCGTCGCCGGTGGGCTTCGCGCCCGTGCAGTAGTTCGGGCCGGAGAAGGCGGATCCGCTCGGGGCGGTGATGTCCAGAGCGGCGGGAGCTTCGGAGGAGAGCGCGTTCCCGCGAAGAGCGCCATCGCGCCGTCGCGTCTTGTCGCGAACGACTTGGCTCAGCCGGCGGCCCCGAGTGGGCGAGCCGTAGTACGCCTTGGCGTACCTTCTATCAGCCCTGCGCTGCGCCGAGCGCCATCGCATGTCGTCGCGAACGACACGGCTCAGCCGGCGGCCCCGGCTGCACCCGACGCGCGTGCCGGCGGCGTCGTCGACTTCGAACACCACCGGGGGTTCCTCGAGCTGCAGCCCGACGGGCACGAGCGATATCTCGCTTTTCCCGTCGTTCGGCGTGGCGTCCGTCCAGTTCCACACGCTGCCGTCGAGCGTGACGAACAGACCGAGGAACCCCGCGTCCCGACTCACGTCGCCGTACGCCACGAACTGGCGCAAAATCTCCTGCAGCAGAGGCTTGTCGGCGCGAACCTTGTCGACGGTCAAGTTGAACACGGTAGCGAAGTACCGCATCTCGCGTTCCAGCGCGTCGTCGTCGGGGGCGAACACGGAGATGTCCCCGACAACCTCGTGGAACACGCCGCCGGGCACGACCATCGGCTCGAGGCCGCTGAACTTGGCGACTGCGGCGCGGACGTCGCGTTTTCGTCGTCGGCGCGAGAGAAGAGGACGAGGGCGTCACTAAAAAAAAAGCAATCTCGTGAAGGACGAAAGCAACGAGGCGAGGCGCGTCGTCTTCTGGGAGCGCTCGACGCGGCGGGACGCACGTTCGTAGAAGAGCTCGACGCCGGGCATGTTCCCCGTGACGCCCTCGATTGAAGAGCAGTTCAGCGGGGTCTCCGCGAGCGAGGGTCCGGGGCCGGGCGCGAACGCGTCGCCGTCGCCGCGGGTGGTCTCCGCCCGGCGCCTGCGCGGCGGGTCCGCAGGCACGACGAGCAGCGTGTCGGGCCCGGGCGCTGGCGCCACCTCCGCGGGAGGCAGGTCCGGCGGTGCGGCGACGGCGAATTGCGCGGCGGCGAGGAGCAGCCACATCACGAGGGGGAGCATGGTCGCGAAGCACGGGCCGCGCGTGGTGCGCCGAGACGAGCGCGACGGAGGCGTGTGTCGCGCTGCCTTGTCTTGTGTATCACAAAATGTATTCACGAGACCGTAAACTCGTCCTCCCGACTTCTCAACGCTTCGCCGCCTTCACCCCCGCGCCGTGCAGCTGCATGATCTTGTCGAAGACCACCTTGACGCCCATGAGCACCAGCGGCACGCCGTTCCCGGGCCGCGTGGACGCGCCCACGAAGTGCAGGCCGTCAACTTCCGGCGAGTCCAGCTGCGGGATGCCCGTCCGCACGGGCGGGCGGAACGCCGCCAGCTGCGTGAGCCCGTGCGACAGCCCAAACACCGCGCCGTGCTTGATGTTGAACCGCTCCTGCCACTGGCTGGGGGTCGTGACGGACTCGGAGACGATGTTTCCGGAGATGTCCTTTCCGGCTTCTTTGAACCGGCGAAGCACAGCCTCGCGCGCGGCGTTCACCATGTCCTCCTCGCTGGGCACCGGCACGCCTCGCTTGGCGCACGCCTTGCGCTGCTCGTTGAGGTTCGCCACGGGCAACAGCACCATCACGCTGGCGCCCCCCTCCGGGGCACAGCTGGGGTCCGTGTACACGGGGTTGTGGCAGTAGAAGTTGTGCTGCTTGGGCGCCGCGAAGTCCTCCACGCACGCGGGGCGGTCCCAGGACCCTTTGTAGTCCCCGGACAGGAACACGTTGTGGTGCAGCAGGTCCGGCACGGTCGCGTCCAGGCACCAGTTGAACTCAATCACCGAGCACGAGTAGTCGGCGTCTTCCCAGCGCTCCGCTTCCTTCTTCGCCTCCGGGAACGTCTCGTGGTCCATCATCTGGTCCCACACGCAGGGCAGATCAGGGTTCGCCACCACGACGTCCGCGCTCAACACTTCGCCCGACTCGAGGCGCACGCCCGTGACCTTCTGCGTCGCCTTCGACCCTTCGATGGAAGAGCTCTCGCCTTCGGGAATCGGCTCGGTGACGATCTGCGCCACCTCCGCGCCCAATTTGGTGACGACGCCCTCCTCGTCCGCCAGCGCCTGCAGGCTCTGGCGCACCTTGTCGAAACCGCCGATGGGATACCACACGCCGTCCGTCAACTCGGTCGCCGCGAGCAGGGAGAACACGCCGGGCGCGTTGTAGGGGGAAAGACCGACGTACAGCTCCTGATACGAGAAGAGCGCGCGGAGCTTTTCGTTTTTGAAGTACTTCGCCATCTGGTTGAACTGGGGCAGGAGTAAGTCGACCGGGTTCACGGCGAGCGCGAGCGGCCCGACTCGGCGTAAGTCGACGAAGTCAAGAATACTGTTCGCGTCCTTCTCGATGAACGCGGCGACCCCGTAGTCAAGACTCGCGCGAGCCCTGCCGAGCCAGTCGATGTATTTGCCCCCCGCGCCCTCCTCGACGGCGTCCAGCTGCGCGCGCATGCGTTCGGTGTCGTACAACAGATCCAAAGTGGTGTGGTCGCCGAAGTGCGCGCGGTACGCGGGATCGACGCGCTGGATGTCCATGTAGTCGTGCAGGTTCTTCCCTACCGCGGTGAACTGCTCGCGGTAGCGGTCGGGGAGCAGCATGAGCGAAGGGCCGGTGTCGAAGCGGTACCCCTCCCCCTTCCCCTCGAACGACTCCGAGCGGCAACGACCGCCGGTGTCGAGGTTCTTCTCGAGGATGGTCACGTCGTAGCCGGCGTGCGCGAGGCGCGACGCCATGCCGAGCCCGCCGACGCCGCCGCCGACCACGATGGCGGTCTGCTTGTCGCCAGCCTTCGCGGCGGCCGCGGGGGGGGAGGGCTCGGCGATGCTCGCGCGGACGACCGCGCGGGACGAGCCGGCGGGCGAGCGACGCCACGTCGCGCGCGGGGAGGCCGCGGGGACGCGCGCGTGGGCGAGCATCGGGAGACTCGGCCGGAGGGAGACGGTGCGAAAGTCTCGGGTGTCTCGAGCGAGCTTCAGGGGAACGCGCGGGACGGTCTGGCGAGGCGCAAGAACCAGGGCTGCCGGGTTGGACGGACGTCGATGGTTCGTCCAAAACCACTCTCCGAGTTGCCAGATGGATAATGGCCAATTCATTACCCGAAATCGTGACTGGAAACGCACCGAAAATCGCGTCATCCACTTGGCGCTCGGTTTCGTTTCCGTGACTCGAGAATCGGGGGTTAATTTCGCGATCGACTCGCCTCCAAAAAGTGCGACGTGGAGGATAGACGCGGCGGTCCCGAAAAGCTCCGCTCGCGCATCGACGCGCCACACTCGACGGCGACTCGCGCAAGACGAGCACCAACACGATGTTCTCCATGGCCGCCATGACCACGGCGATGCCCACGGTGGGCGTCCGCCGCAACGCCCCCGCGACTCGCGTCGCGGCGGCGCCCGCGACCGCGTTCCCGGCCATGAACGGCATGAGCAGCGCGTCTCTGGGCCTGCGCTCCGAGGGTGCGTCTCCTTCGCGATTTCTCCTTTTCGGCGTGCCGGAAGCGGAAGCGTTCGCGCGCGAGCGAGCTCGGCGTGGGCGGTTGAGTCGAGAGAGGATGCGCGGTGGTATCCGGTGGACCGGCTCTCCCCGCGTCGGCTTCATCTCTTCGCTCCGGCGTCGCGTCCAGCCCCGCGCGCGTATCGACCGGCGTTTCGTCGTTTTCAGGGTTTTGGGGTTTGGGCGGGCACATTATCTCCTCGGGAACGCCGGGGGTCGCGCGGGCCGCGCGCGGACCCTCGCGCCCCCGCGCGACCCCGCCGACGCGCGGGCTTCGCACGCCGAGCTTGCCACCCGCCATTCCCGCGCTCTCGCCCCCCGCCCTCGCGCTCGCAACCGACCGCGAGGCTGACCTTCCTCCCCCCCTCGACTCGACCCGAAAACAATCACCGTGAACGCGTAGGTGCCGGCGCGACCCTGCACATCGGCGTCGAGGCGGGCAGCAAGTGGTTCATGATCTCGCACGGGAAGAAGGTGGCGCGTCTGCACCGCCCCGCGGACCAGCGCAAGGCGCTTCTCCGCAACCTGACCACTGACCTGCTCCGCTACGGCCGCATCACCACCACCATGGCGCGCGCCAAGGCGATGCGCAAGCCCGTGGAGCACATGATTCAGCTGGGCAAGGATGGCGGCGAGCACAAGAAGAGGCAGGCGATGGCGTACATCTTCGACAGCGACTTGACCGAGGCTCTGTTCGAGGCGGCCCCGGAGAGGTACGCGGACCGCACCGGTGGTTACACGCGCATCGTGCGCACGCTCAGGCGCCGCGGGGACAACGCCGAGATGGCGATCATCGAGTTGGTGTGAGCGCGCGCGGGCTTTTCAGTCTCTGAGGGGAGAGAACCCGGCGAGCGGTTCGGGTTTGAAACCGCGACGGATTCATTCGGATGTGTAGACGCGAAAGCAAAACGACTTAGTACAGGCGGCGCGGTCGAGCGGGCTTTGGTTTTGTCACGGAACACTCGAGAGCGTCAAACGCGCGCGCGATCGCGACACGTCGTCCCGTACCACGCGTCGTCCCGCACGACGAGTCGCGACTCGCGATGCCGCGTCACTTCTTCTTCTTCTTCGCCGGGGGCTTCTTCGCGTCGGCGGCGGGTTCGGCCTCCGCCTCCCCGCGCCCGTACTTGCCCTCCGCCTTGAGCGCGTTCTTGCGCTTCCGCAGCTCGTCCGCCCTCGCCTCCTTCTTCGCCAGCCCGAGCTGCATCGCGCGGTACAGCTCGCGCTTCTTGCGCGGGAGCATGACATGCCGCATTGCGTCCATCTCCTCCTCCTCGCCCATCGACTTGATGCGCTTGTTCACCACCAAATCCTTCTCGCGCATCGCCATCTCGGGAGTCAGCGCGCTCGCCTCGCGCTTCGACGCGTCCGTCTTCTCGTCGCCGTCGCCTGAATCGTCGTCGCTTGAATCGTCACTCGCGGAGGAATCGTCCTCGAGATCCCTCTCGACGTCCGCCTCGCCGTCGCTCTCTTCGTCGGACGACCCCTCGTCATCGGCGTCGCGCGCCGACGCGGAGCGAGAATACGGCACGCCCCTGGTTTCCCGCCCGAGGTCTCGCGCGTACGCGCGTTCCTCCTCCGCCGCCTCCTCGGCGGCGGTGAGCAGGCGCGCGGGGCCGCGCTCGCCGTCGAGGGGCTCCGCGAGCGTGCGCCCCTCGCGCGCGGCTTTGGCCTGCGCGCGCAGCCGCATGAGCGTCTGCTGGTAATCCGGCGTGTACCCCTCGTCCTCGGCGTCCACGAAGGGCGACAGGTGGGGAGGGGGGGGCACGCCCGGCGCGTACTCCTTGGTGGGAATCAACACGCGCCAGTTGGCGCAGTCCACGACCCACTGCGGCTGCACGTACTCGCGCTGCGGTCGCATCGCGTCCTTCGACATCGGGCGGTCGCACACGTGGTGCGTCACGCCCCCGTCCCTCTCGTCGTACGGCGAGCCCTCGCCGTCCCAGCACACCTCGCCGCCGAACGCCCGGATCACGAAGACCATCGCGTCGCGGGGAGCCTCGCGGTTCAGGAAGAACACGAGGCCCTTGAAGAGCGAGGCGCACGTCTTGGCGTCCTCGCGCTGCGCGGGGTCCAGACCCGCAGCCTCGGCGATCGCGTCTTCCATCGCCTCGTCGTTCGAACGCGTCTCTGTGTCGGTCTCTTCGTCCGAGCGCGCCTCGCGCGTGTCGTCGTCGGCGTCGCGTCGCTCCGCCTCGTCTTCTTCGTCGTCGCCGCCGCCGCCGCCGATGGCGGCGAAGTCCAGCGTCTTCATGCGCGCTTCCGTCGCCGCCGCCTGCGCGTCGCCCCGCTTCGCGGCGGTGACCGCCTGCCCTCGTCGCACCTTGGACACGGTGTCCGCCAGGTCGTGGATCACCGCGACGATGCCGGCTGCGTTGTCCTCGAGGCGCGTGTCCAACTGGGGCGGGTAGCGCAGCCCTCCGTCGTGGTACAGCTTGTAGTTGACGAAGCCCATCATGGCGAGGTAAAACTCCAGGAACGTCAGCATCACGCGGTAGTCCACGTCCTCGGGGAGCGTCTGCGCCAGCGCGTGCGGCGTGAGCCAAGTGATTTCCTGCCCGTGCACGAGCGCCTGGTAGTAGATGCCCTTCACGGAGATGAACACTTTTCTCAACGCGTGCGTGTTGGTGACGTACGCCTGGAACTCCAGCGCCAGCGCGCGCGCGCGATTGACCAGCTCCGCCGGGATGCCGTGGCGTTTGTCCGCGGGGAGCATCGCGAAGAGGTGCGTCAACGTCAGCGGATCGTCGAAATCCCTCAGCGCGTCTCCGAAGCTCGGGTACCGCTCTTTCACGAGGTGGTCCAGACCGTACCGCGGCTTGCGTTCCTCGAGGCGGTCGACGGCGTGAAACGCCTTCTTCGCCTTGGCTTTTTTTATCTTGCGCTCGTACGCGCGAAGCGCGCGGAACTTATCCAGCAACGGCTCGTGCGCCAAAAAGTTGATGTCCTTCACGTGGTAGTACGTCTTGCCCTGGCCTTTCGTCTTCTTCTTGGGCTCTCTGCGTTCGGAGAGCGAAGGGCGTTCGGTCGAGCGAGACGACGGGTTCGATGGCGGCGCGGGAAGGATGGGGAGACGTGGACGATCGGTCAGCGACGCGCGGCGGGCGGGTGAGGCACGCGCGCGCGGGTTCCGCAGAGAAAGATACGCGCGCGTGTCGCTCGGGGATGCGCGCGCGATGTAAAACGCGTCTCCCGCGCTGACCCTCGTCGCGACGTGGGACGCGGGGCGTTCGCGCGCGCCGGATGTCGCGGGGAGGAAAAGCGCCTGTTGGCGGCGGCGGCGGCCAGCGACGCGCGATCGCTTCCGCGCGTTCGTCGCGACGCGCCGCGGACGAGGGACGCGAGCCGCGCGCACCTGGGATGGATGCCCTTCAGGATGCAGAGCCTACGGAAATCCGCGAGCTTGAGCTGAAGCCTGTTCAGCGCGGCATTGCGCGTGGTGTAACGCGACGCCGCTCCCCCCTTCACCTTGAGCGCCTTCTTCACAGCCTTCCCGCCGCCGTGCTTCGACACCTTGGTCTGCTTGCCCGGCTTGCTCGCCGGCATGGTCGCAGGTCACGTGTCGGGCGCGGTTCTGCTCGGAGCGGGGCGTCGTCGAAGAGCGGCTCTCGGGCGCGGGTTCGGGGTGCAGAGGCGCGCCGCCTGCGAGTGAGCCAAAGCGCGGAGCGGCGCGACGAGCCGCCGCCCGATGCTTTTCGTCAGGCGCGACTTTTACACGAACACGTACACGTCCGAGACTGGAAACGAACGGAGCGCTCGGTGTCGGCTGATCGGCTGGGCGGTTTTCTCAAAGGACGAGCCCCCGTTTCTTTCGGGGCTCGGGCAAAATTTCCAGCGGTCGGTCGCCCTCAAACGCGCGCGGTGGAGATTTCGCGCGCGTTTTCCAGTCTGCGAAACCGAGAAAAATGTCGAACGCCGTGCGCTTTTCCGCGATCCATTTGCATGGACGAGACGAGCTTCGGAACTCCGGGCGATTTGCCCTCGTTTCGTTGTCTGCGAACGCCAACATCGACGAGTTTTGCGGGATGCGCGCTGAGCTCGCGCGCGTATTGACGGCGGCGCGCGCGGACCGCGTGAACGTCACAGGCGGCTCGCGAACGGCGCGTTCGCGTGCGAAGTCGCGGGTGCGCGCGTTTCCCGCGGCACTCTCCGGTCGCGCCAGGCGCGCGGTCGCGAGCCCGGCTCGGTGCGAACTCGCGCTTTAAAAACCCCGCTGACGCTCAGCGCGCATCGCGTCCCGTTTCCGCCCTCGCGCGCGGGCCGGGAGTGATGCGCGGCGCGCGCGGCGACGCCGCGAGGCGCGCGGAGGCGGCGCAGGCGACCACCTCGCAGTCTGCGTTCAGCGACTACGTCAAGTTTGACGACATGTTCGGCGCGTCGTGCATATTCACCGCGGGAGACCCGGTGCAGGTGCAGCGCCAGCGCGAGGCGTACGTCCAGGACACGATGACGCGCAAGCTGTACGGATACGTGCACCGCCTGGAGACGCACGGCGCGCCGATTCAGCGCGTCGTCGTGGGGGGCGGATGCGAGGCGGCGGAGAACAGGGGCGGGTTCCCCACCTCGCGCCCGCGCGACGCGACCGCCGGCGCGCACGCCGTGGACGCGCTCGCGAACGAAGACCCCCTCGCGTTTTCGCGAAAACGAGCGCGCGTGGGAGGCAGCTCTGGCGGACGCGCGGGGGTGGTCTCACCCGCCGCGCGCGGCGGCGTCGCGCCGCCGTGCGGCGCGCGCGCGTTCGACGGCCCCAACGCGCGGCTCAGCAACGAGGGATCGCTCGCGAATCTGTTCGAGCCGAACCTGGGGGAGGACTGGGAGCACGACCCGCTGTGGGCGGCGATGGACTCGCTCGCGACGCCCGGGTCCGTGGGGGGGCTGGGCGGGCCCTTGGAAGATCCGAGCGCGCTGTTGCCCGGCGCGCTGAGCAGGGGCGCCGCGACGGAGGAGGATCTCATGCGGCGCGCACGCATCGAGCTCATCGAGGTACGCGTCTGGGTTTTTCCCCCGAGCCGGCGACGCCGCGGCGCCCCTCTCCCCCTTCCCGCCCGCACAACGATCGACCGCGAATCGAAAACCCACTGTCGTATCGCGGCTAGCGTCTAAGCGCCAGCTCGGACGCGAGTGCCGAACCGAGGGATCTCCTGCGTCTTTTTTTTGTTCTTCCGGACTCGAGTGGCGTTTCAGTCACCTGAAAACGGAAACTGGCGCTTTCTGTCAGACGAAAAAAACTCTCACCTCGGGTTTTTTTGGTCGTTCGATGCCGCGAACGAAAGAATCCCCGTGCCTTTTGTTTCGCGGCTTCAAAGTCAAACCCAATGGGCGGGTGTTTTTCGCGGCGCGTTTCGTCGTTTTCCTCGCGCGAGCTGAGCTGACGCGTTGTCGCCCCGCGTCGCGACCGAATTCGCGCGCGAAACCCTAAACCGCGACACAGGAACGGCTGCACTCGCTGGAGCACGCTTTGGCGTCCGAGCGCGTCCCGAAGCGCTCGGAAACCGCCGCCGGCGCGGGCGGCTCGGGCGGCAGCGACAAGTCCAACGCGTTTGTCCGCTCGCGCGGCGGCTCGGGCGGCGACGACGCCGGCCGCGTCGTCGCCGACCTCGCGGAGCGCTCGGGCCCCGCGACGAACCTGTTCCAGAGCGGGCTGTTCGTGGCGACCGGTCGGCGGGATCAGAAGCGGCGGTCGTCGGGCGACGCCTCGGACAAGAGCGGGAGCGGCGGGAGCGGGAAGGATCCGCAATCGCCGTCGCCCGCTCATCGCGCGCCGCCGAACCCAAGCCGCTCGCGGTCGCAGAGCGACGAGCGCGGGTCGCGCGAGCGCCTTCAAGACGACCCGCGCCGTTCGGTCTGGAACGACGCCGAGGCTCTAGCCGCGTACGGTGCGCGCGGACGCGACCGAACGCCGCTGGCGACGTCGGAAGCGGCGGCGGCGCCGAGCGCCGAGTTCCCGGCGACAGTGCCCGACGACGGCGCGTTGTTCGGCGGCGGACTCGGCGAATTCGGCGGCGCGGCGAGCGGCGACTTGGCCGACGCCGCGACGCCGGCGCCGGCTCGCAGACCCGAGCCGAACGAGCCGACACACTCGGCTCTCGGCGGCGGCGGGCACAAGGTGAGCACGTCCTTCACGTCCACCCCGGGGGGCGCGCGCGCCGGCGCCGGCGCGCGCGATTTCGGGCGGTTCGGCGCGGAGGGCGAGTCCCCGCGCGCGGCGGCGCGGCGCCTGGCGCGGGAGAACGCCGCGCTGGCTGAGGAGCGCCGCCGCGCGAAGCGCGAGCGCGACGTGCTTTTAGCGGAGCACGAGCACAACAAGGCGCAGGCGGCGCTTCTGCAGGCGTCCAACGCGCAGTACGAGCGCCGCGTCGCGCAGCTCGAGGCGCTCGTGCGCGAACAGACGACGGCCGCCGCGCGCGCCGCGAGGTTTTCCGAATTCGAGACGCGCGCGACCGGCGAGGGCGCGGAGTGCGCCGCGGCGAAAGCCGTCGTCGTCGCCGAGGACGTCGCCGAGAAGACCTCGAGCGACGTCGAGGGGGTGATGTCGGGGTGAGGCGGCGCGGCGTCGAAACGCCGGCGCGGGGAGGCGTCGAGCTTCGCTTCGCTTCGTCCTGTTGTAACAATATCTTCACGCGCACGTACGCGTTTTGCGTTTCATTGCTGCGTTTTTCGAAGATGGCCGCTCTACTTCCGGGAGCCGAAGAAAAAACGTGTCCCTCTTTCAAAAAGCCACGACCGCGAGCTCGTTCACGCGCGGTCGCAGAGCGAGCGCCGCGCGCGCGCCTTCTCGGTCGTATCGCGCGTGGTTTTCGCCCCGGTCTGACGACGATGTCGACGCGCGCGCCGCCCGCCGTCGCCCCGAGCGACTCCGCCGCCGCGGAGGCGACGCGCGCCACGCTTCAGCACCGCGCCGAGCGCGCGATAGGGGACTCGCGCGCGTACGGCGTGCTGGTGCGCCGCGCGCTGGACGAGCTCCGGGGGGCGCTCGCCGCCGAGCGGAGGCAGGCGGCGTGCCTCCCCGTGGACCTCGACGCGCGCCTGGCGGACATGGCGCAGATGCGCGCGTGCCTGGTGGAGGGCCTCGTGCGCACCGCGCTCGTGTTCGAGCTCTCGGTGCACACCACCGCGCTCGCCGTGCGCTACCTCGACCGCTTCCTCGCCGCCGACGCGTACGACGTGCGCAGGCGCGAGGGCTGGGTGTACCACCTGGTGGCGAACGCGTGCCAGTCCATCGCGGTCAAGCTTCAAGAGACCGTGCGCGTGGACCCCGACACGCTGCAGAGGCACTTCGACGTGCGCTTCGACAGGGTCTGCGTGTTGAAAATGGAGAGCCTCGTGTTGCGCGAGTTGGGGTGGGCCGTGAACGACGTCGTGCCGGCGGCGTATCCGCCGAGGCTGCTCCACGCGCTCGGGTTTTCGGGAGACGAGCACGCGGCGTTGGTCCACAAGACGGACCTTTTCCTGCTGTCGACGCTGTACGACCCGACCATGACGAGCGCGTGGCCTCCCAGCGTCCTCGCCGCCGCCGCGGTGGCGCTGGCGCTGAACGACGCGAACGCGTGCGACGTCGGGGGGGTCGTGCGACGCGTGCGCGAGCTTTTCGAAGCCGACGCGGGTTCGTCGTCGTCGCTCTCGCGCGGAAGCGAACCCGCGCCGGCGGCGTTCGACGCCGACGCCGCCGTGGCGTGTGCGCGCGCGCTGGAGGCGTTCAGGGACGCGCTCACCGGCGCCGCGGAGCAGAGGCGGTGACGGGGGCGTTTTCTTCTCGTTCGCCTCGAGAGGCGACGAACGACGAACGACGAACGACTTTTTGATCGACGACGAGACGGCGCGATTCGTCGCCGCGCCGCCGCGGTACCGTGTTGTGGATCCGCTCAAACGCGGCGTCACCGAGTCACGCGTAAATACTATCACACGCCTCCATCATTTTATTTCGGCGCGCGTTCGTGCTCGAGCAGCCTCTGCTCGAGCAGCCGTTTCCTCTCCTTCTCGGCGGCGCGCGCCTCGGCGCGCTCGGCGCGCCACAGCTTCCTCAGTCTCGTCTCCTCGTCCTGCTCGGCGACGACGCGGTACAGCCCGCGCGAGATGCACGTCTCGCTCACCGCCAGCCACGTGTTGACTTCGCGCAGGAGCTCCAGCGCGTTTTCGTCGAGCTGCCCCCCCGCGCGCGCGTCCGCGGCGCGGATCTCCGTCAGGTTCTTCACCATCACGCGGTTGGCGCCCAGGTAGTAGCTCAGACTCGGGCTCGTCAACGTCCGCTCGGTGTCGTCCAGGTACTCGAGCAACGCCGATCGCGCCGACCGCGTGTCGAGCTTGATCAGCAGGTCCTCGGGGGCGTCTTGCAAACCCACCAGGTGCTGAAGCATGGCGTTGTTGTCCTGCAGCCCCTGCGTTAACATCGGGACGCCCATGAGCGTCGACGCGAGGTTCGCGACGCGGCCCGCCGGCTCCTGCGCCACGAGCGCGCGCGCCGTGCGGCAGCGAATCGCCGCTAGGTAATCGCGCTCGGACGCGCACCGCGCTTCCTCCTCCGCGAAGCACCGGGAGACGGCGCGCGTGTGCCCCGCCGAGCTCGGGTCGCCCTTCCAGTCGTGCCAGCGCGAGTACGCGAGCGCGACGGTGCGCGACGGGAAGACCATCGTGTACGCGTCGAGGGGCCACGAATCCAAACCGCCGTCGCGGCCGGCGGCGGGCGCGTACGCGTCGCCCGCCTTTTCGGCGGCTTCCGTTCGCGCCGCGCGTTGGCGCCGCGCCCGCTCTTCGTCCGCGTCCTCCGACAACCCGCCCCCGCCCCTTCGTTCGAACAGGAAGTGGAAGTTGACGAACACCGGCAAGTACTTGCCGCGGTACTTCACCGAGATCTGCGCGCACGCCTCGCCGCCCTGCGCGACGACCCGGGCGATGATCCGCCCCACGTCCCGCTGGTTCGTGCGCACCTCTTCCCACGGGACGCGGATCACGTCGTTCTCGCGCATCGCGTTTTGGCCCATCGCGCCCCCCGAAAACAGCGGGCGCTGGTAATCCGCCCCGAGAACCGCCTCCGCTTCCTCCAGCCGTCGCTTTAAGAGTTCCAGTCGCTCCGGGTCGGAAACCCCGGTCGTGGGGTTCCCTCGACCGACGCGCGGCGGCGCCGGACCGAGCGCGCCGCCGGCGTCGCCGCCGTCGGCGCCCCCGTACCCGCCACCGGGGACGAGGTTCGGGTCGTCGTTATCCAGCCCGTCGTCGCGCGCGCCGTCGTCGAGATTCGCGCCGTCGAGATTCGAGCCGCCCGACATCCCGCCCGACATCGCGCTCCCCACGCGGCTGAGCAGCTCCGACGCCGCCGCGGTCCCGGGCCTCTCGTCCAGGCGCGCGGAGAGCTCGCCAATCTTAGCCAGCCGCTCCTCCTCCTCGAGCCGCCGCCGCGCGGCGGCGGCGCCGGCGGCGGCGAGCACGCCGCGCGGCACGACCACGTCGTGCACGAGCCACGGCGTGTCGTGGTGCATGGCGAGCAGGCGGTCCACCACGTCCGCGCCGTACAGCTCCGCGGCTTTCCACGCGTCCGGCCCGGTGGCTTTCGTGCGCTCCTCCACCACGCACGTGAACCCGAGCGCGTCCGCGCGCGCGGAGGCGTCTGCGTTTTTGTTTCGGCTCTTCCGCCTCCGCGAAGCGCGGGCGCCCCGCGCTTCGCGCCGCGCCGACTCGGCGGACGCCGGCCCGAGCCCCGCGGTGAAGCTCGCGTCGCCGCCCAGACCGGGAATGCGCTGGTACATGTATGGCCCCTCCTGCCACTGCGACGGCTTGAACAACGACGGGAGCTCGTCGAACAGCCTGCGGCACCGGATCGGGTCGGCGAGCGCCACCGCGCTGTACAAGCCGAAGACGGCGACTTCTACGTCGCTCGTCGTCGCGTCGTCGCGCGCGTCGCTCTTTCGTTCCGCGCGATCGAGATCGGAGCTGGGCGGCCTCGCGGCGTACACGAACGTCGGTCGGTTCCGATCGTCCGACACGATCGCGATCCTGGGGCTCGCCGCGGCGACGCCCTTCGTCGCGACGCCCCCGTCCGTGAACCGCTTCGTGCCGCTCTTGACGCCGCCGCCGCCGGCGCCGCCGGCGACCAGGTCGCCGCCGGACAGGTGGAACGACACGTCGAACTGGTGGCCCACGGCGCGCAGCCGCCCGACAGCCTCCGGGAACGGATTCCGCACCAGCGGGGGCTGCATGATGTGCACGAGCACCTGCTGCAGCGTCTCGTCCAGCCGCGCGTCCGCGACGTACTGCAGAAGCATCGCCGCCGAGTTGAAGCGCGGCGGCGCGTATCTGTGTTTCCGCATCCACCGCTCGCACGCCTGCGTGTCCAGGCACGTCCCGGCGGCCACCACCTCGTACACGCGCTGCCACACCACGTCCAGCTCCTTCTCCGTGGGCGGAGGCGCGCGCGGGTCCACGAGCGGGATCCCGCTGTGTTTCTGCAAGCCCCCTTCTTCCTTCACCTCTTCTTTTTTCCGCGCGAAGAGCGTCGTCGCGAAGACGCTCTTCCGCGCCGTCTCGTCATCCGACGAGTCCGAGCTCGACCCGCCGCCGCGTTTCCCCGAACCGCGGGAAAACCAGCCGCGTCGCTTCGCCTCGTCCTTCGCCTGCAGCTCGGCTTTCAGGCGCGCGCGCCGAGCGCGGCGGCGCTTCTTCTTGGCCATCGCGGCTTCGATCGCGGCGTCGATCGCGGCATCAACGTCCGAACCGTGCGCCTCCGACTTCAAAATCAAATTGAGCCCAAACGCGCCGGCTTGCATGAGCGCCATGTGCGGCCGCATGAGCTGGTTTTCCTGCGACCGCGTCAGGCTGACGACGATCATGAGCAGCTTAGCCTTCTCCAGCGCGCGCTCGCACGCCAGCGAGACTCGCGCGCTCGTCTCGTCGTTCGCCAACGCTCTGCCCCCGCGCTCGCACGCGCGGATGGCGGAGACCAGCACGTCGCTCGCCATCTCGCGGAGCGGCTCCAGCCCGTGATCGCGGCGCGTCGCGTGTTTCATGAAATCGTCCATGCGGTAGTGCAGGTGCGTGACGTGTCTCGTCAAAGCTTCGGCGTTCGCGGGCGTTTTCCTCACCGCGTGCGAACCGACGAACAGCCGTTCCAGCGTCTTGGCTTCGTTGGCGACGTTGAACAACCACACCGCGTTGGAGTTGGTGCACCGGATCAAGTCGGCGAACGCGCGTTCGCGCGCGTGCTCCACCGACCCGACCGGGGGCGGGTCGTCGCCGTCGTGCCACCCCAAATCGCCTCGCAGCAGTAAGATGAGCGTCGCCATTCGTAACGCCCGGGGCATGTCGTCGTCGCGCATCGCCGCGACGCCGATCTTCATCATGCGCTCGACGTTATTCTTCAACACGAGCGGGCTCGTCGGCGCCACGGCGCCGCCGTACATGTCGTTGTACGCGCTGGAGGCTTGCTGTTCCAGGAACAGACCGGTGTACATGGACTCGAACGGCAAAGACGCGTAGTGCGACGCCGTCGGCGCGGTGCCCTTGCGCGTCTTTACGCGGTAGTGGAACGTGAAGTACGTGCGCACGGAAAAGTGCATCACCGTCGGCTTGGACGACGGCGCGCCGCCGTTGCGCTCGCGCGCCACCTCGGCGGCGGTGCCGTAGTCGCCGTCCAGGAACTGCGGCGGCACCGGGCACCGCACGATGCACTCCATCGCGACTTTGTGGTGCGAAGACGTCGCGCGCTTCACCGCGACGTCGAACCCGCGCTGCTCGGTGCGCATCTTGTCCAGGCTCCACCACTGCGCTCGGCGCGCGGATTTCGAATCCGAGCCCCAGTTGGAGGAGCCCGGCATGAGCAGCACGCCGCGCACGGCGTGCGCTTCCGAGTGCTTCGCGACCCCTTCGGTGGTGTTGTCGATGTACTCCACGAAGGTCTGCAGACCCTCCGCGATGGTGGGGCCGTCCACCAAAACGTCCACTCGGAGCCCGATGCGCGCGGGGGCGCCTTGGTACTTGCGGCGATGCAGGCACCCCTCCTGCAGGGACAGCAGGCACTGGTACGAGCACTCGGGGTTGCGGTCGTCCACCTGGCGCTTGACCGTGGGGTACAGCGCGGGCGGGAAGTGCTGGAGCAGCGTCTTGACGTCCGTCAGGCCCTCGCGGTCGGTCGCGCGCAGGACGTGCGGCAAGCCCCACGCGTCGGAGAAACGGTTCAGCTTACAGGTCTGGCCGTTGCCTCCGTCCACCAGCGTCACGTCCTCCAGCTCGTCCATCACCTCCTCGTCGGTGACGCTCCACACGTCCCGACCCGTGCCGTGCGAGGAGTGCGCGCTCAGCGCGGTGGCCACGAAGAAGTACGGGTTCGCGGGCAGGCGCGGGAGCGAGTACAGCCGGCGCAGCGCCTCGCCCAGCGCGGGTCTCAGCCCCGTCTCGTTGGGACCGAGGTGCCGTTTACGCACGCGGCGTTCCACCTCGATGGCGTTCTGCGTCTCCTCGGACGCGGTCGGCATCGCGGCGCGCCGAGCGCGAGCGCGTCCCGACTGGGCGCGCTCGCGTTTCCGGAGGCCCTCGCAGACCGCGCTCGACGCCTCAAATGGAGGCGCCTCAGCCTCCGAGCACGCGCGCGCCGTGGTCTCTGGCTGTCATTCTTCGGTCAACGCCGGTTCAAAGAAAACGTCGGGTGGATCGAAGAACGCCTTTTTTGAGCCCGAGCATCAACCGGCCATATGTTTTTCCAGTCTTAAAACATTTAAAACAGACTGTTTGCATTGTGGACACATGTTACGTCGGTTTCATCTCGAACGCGAGCGCTCGAGATCACCGCTCCACATCGGGCAGCGCGGCGTCCCTTGCAGTCGTCAGAGCAGCTGCGAGCGTCTCGCGCGCGCGCCACACTGACGCGCGACCGCGATCGTCGCCTCGAACGCGCGTCGGTACTTCCGCGACCCGGACGACCGCGCGCTCTCCCGCCGCGCGTCGCGTGAGGCAACAATCGATCTCGTCGCGCTGTCGTGAAGACGGTTGGAGCGACGGGAGCCGACGCGCCGAGCGGCGTTCGATTTTGCCTCTGCGTCCGCGACCGCGTCGCGCGACCCGCCCCGTAGACGATGGCGCGCGTCGCCCCGAAGAAGCGTAAGGGCGCGTACCACCGCGCGATGGTTTGGCTCGGCTGGCGCCGCGACGAGGATGGCAATTTCGTTCCCGACGCCGGGAAGCGTCTCCCCGGCGCGAGCGGCTCGCGCCGCGCGTCGAAGCCCGAACCGCCCGCGAAGAAGACGTACGACGACAAGTTCGGCGCCGGCTGGACGGACCACACCGTGGCGAAGATGATCGCGGACGAGGTGGGCGCGATGATGGCGAGGCACGCGCTCGCGCCGAAGCCCCCTCCGCCGCCGACGACGCCGGAGACGTACCTGGCCGATCCGCCGCTTAAGCCGTTCGAGCGCCGGCCCAAGCCGGCGCGTTGGATGGAAGCCCCCGACGTGTCCGCCGCTGTGGGCGTGCGACCGCCGCGCGCCACGTTCGTCACCTCCGAGCACGCCACGTCGAAGCACGTGAAGCTGGACCCCGCGGACCCCGGCGCAAAGCCGCCGCTCGCGGAGCGCGACTATTCCAAGTACCCGCCTGGAGCCGGCGTCGCGTTCGGCGGCCCCAGTTTCGGGAGGTTCGCCGAACGCGCGACCGACGCGGCGGACGCTTCCAGCGCTTCCGCGTCCTTGCACACCTTGAGCGCGGCGTCGAACGCCGCGCAGTTCTGCGTGGTGGTGATCGCGCTCGCGTTCGCGCCGCTGCTCGCGGATCTGGCGCGGAGCGTGATGCGCCCCGAATCCAAGACCGTGGTGGCCGCCTCGCTGCTCCGGTGGGCGCTCACCGCGGGCGCCACCTTCGCCATGGGCTTCGTCGCATTCACGGTGTGCCGCAAACCGTTCGCGCGGTGGTTGATGCGCGTGGCGACGAAGACGGGCGTCTCGGAAGAGGGTGCGTCCGTGGCGGCGGTGGGCATCGCGTTCTTCACCGGCGTCGCGGGCGCGGCGTTGACGCAGGCGTCCGCGTCCGCCATCAAGTGGCTCCTCGCCGGGCGCGGCTGGAACACGTTCATTCTCTCCGCGTCGTTAGCGACGCTGACGCCGGTGTACATGGAGTGGCGCGCGCGACGACGCGCGCTCCTCAAGAGGGCGCTCACGGCGTGCTACGACGTCGAGAAAAACCCAGAGGGCCTCGCGGCGCTGATGGGCGTGGCGGAGACGCGGCGCGACCCCGCGGCGCTCGTGATGGGCGTCTCGGAGAGTCCCGGTTGGGCGCGGTTCCGCGAGGACGAGCTCGCCAACTGGCTCAACCTGTTCCTGTCTCGCCTGTGGCCGTTCGTGAACCGGAGCGTCTGCGCGCTCGTGCGCGCGCAGGTGGAGCCGCTGCTCGAGGAGCACCGCCCCTCCACGTTCAAGCGCATCCACTTCGAGAAGCTGGACCTCGGTCCGGAGCCCATCCGCGTCAACGCCGTGCGCTGGGTCGGCGAGCGCAGCGACGGGATGGGCGCCAGCATCGAGCTCGACCTGGCGTGGTCCGGCCGCGCCAAGATCCAGCTCGACGCGGACACGCACGTCGGCACCACCGTCGCCATCGGCGTGAAGGACGTGGAAGCGTACACGAAGGCGACGGTGACGTTACAGCCGCTCACGCCGACGCTGTGTCCGTTCGGGGGGCTGATGATCACGCTGTCCGAGAAGCCCACGCTCGAGTTCGACGTCGACCTGCCGCTTGGCCTGGAGGGCACCGTCTCCAACTCCATCCAGGACTGGCTGGAGACGCTCGTCGAGAATATCCTGGAGACGACGCTGGTGTGGCCCGAGCGCCTCGTCGTGCCCATCGCCGACCCCGAGTCGCCGGTGACGCTCCCCGACGGCTCGACGCGGACGCACGAGTGGTACGTCGAGAACGTGCTGAAGCTGCGCGACGTCGGCCTGGTGTGCCTCAAGGTGGTGCGCGCGGAGAACGTCGTCGGCACGGATATCCTGAGTAAAGCTGACGCGCGCGTGCGCGCCAAGGTGAAGGGGATGACGTGGAGCGCGACGGATGTCGTGAACAACAGCAACGATCCCGTTTTCGGCGCGACGCTGTACATGCTCGTGGACGACCCGAACGAGCGATTTCTGACGATCGGCGTCCAGGACGCCGACGGCGCCGAGCAGGGCGGGTTCGGGCGGGACAGCCTCATCGCGGAGACCAAGATCGCTCTCGCTCCGTTCGCGCGCGCGCCGCACCGAAAGAGCGAGCGGTGGATCGAGTTCCCGCAAACCGCCAAACGCAACGCGGCGAAGAAATCGCGACCGCCGATGCGCGTGCTGTGCGAGGTGACGTACGTGCCTTTCGACCTGGACGGCGCGAGCGCGCCCGCCGCTGCGGCGCCCGAGCGCGACGCGGGCCTAGCCGGCGTGGGCATGCTCACGGCGCGCGTGTTGCGCGGACGCGGGTTGAAGGGTGCGGACAACGGCGGCAAGAGCTCCGACCCTTTCTGCAAGCTCGCCATGCGCAAGGCGAACGTTGGGGGCTCGGGTTCCCGCGACGCCGGGAGCTCCAAGAAGGACCTGATTCGGCACAAGACGCGCACGTGCGAACAGACGCTCGATCCGGAGTGGAACGAGCGCTTCGAGTTTGTGGGCGTGCGCGCCGACGCGAGCCTGGTCGTGGACGTGTTCGACCGCGACAAGGGGTACGTCGCCGGCTCCTCGAAGGAGAGCCTCGGGTCCTTCGAGGTTGTCCCCGCGAGGGACGTCGTCGCGCGCGCCGAGGCGCGCGGCGCGAAGCCGACGCGCGCGAGCAAGATGGCGAAGACGACGGTGACCCGGACGTTCGAGCTGAAGGGCGACGCGTCCGTCCGGGGGGGGATCGAGATGGAGCTCACCTGGCAGCCGTTCGCCGCGGAGTAAAACGAGGGAAGCGTCGTTTCTATCTCGGTCACGCGACCGTACTGTCGACGACGCGCGCGTCGCGCGAAGATCGTTCAAAGCGTCTCTCGTCGAACCGAACGAAACGCACTCACCGAAACCCCGGGACGCGAAGCGTCTCCCCCGCCTCTTCGTGCGTCATCCGCAGCACGAACGGCACGGCCGCGCGCGCCCAGTCCGCGGCGCGCTCGTCCCCGTGCGCTTTGTGTAATGGCCCGACGTCCGCGCCGTCGCGCTCCGTCGCGAGCCCGGGGATCGGTCCGGGATCGACGAGCGCGGCGACCACGCCGGCGCCAGAGTACGGGACGGGAATCTGTTTCGTCATTCGTCTCGCGTCGGCCGTTTCGCCGAAATTTCGCCGCGTTTCGTCGAGCTCGCTCGCGACGTTCCGCAGGTCCGCGGCGAGCGTCCTGGTGACCGCCGTGAGCGCGGCGTGGCTTGCTTCGTATGGCGCGAGCGTCGCGCCGGCGGGCGGATCGACCACGTGCGAGACGACGACGAACGCGCGGGACGGCGAGGTCCGCGAGTCGACATCCTTCGAGTCGAAGCGCGCGGACGCCTCCGCGCGCGCGGCGGCGACCATGGCGGGCAGGAACTGTCTCGCCACGTTCCCGACGCCTTTCACGTCGTTCATCATGCGACTCCAGTCCTCGGGTCTCGTGCGCCACGTCGCGAACCGGTCCGGGTCCGCGGGAGCGTCCGCGTCGCCTCCGTACGCCCTGAGCCACCGCGTGGGCATGCACCCGACGTTGGCGACGACGACGTCCGGCGTGCCGTGCGTGAACAGGACGCTGTCGCGCCACCGCGCGACGGCCGCGTCGTCCCCGAGGTCCACCCGCGAAACCTCGCACTGCAGCGCCTCGCACTCCTGCCAGTGCTGGTTGCGGAGCGAGGCCTGGAGGTCCGCGCTGGGGGTCGCCGCGGCGACGGTCAGGCGGCAGTCGGGGTACGCCAGCAGCGACGCGAGCAGCGCCCGGCCGACGCCGTGGCCCGCGTCCGCGAGCACCACCGTCTTGGCGCAGTCGCTGACCTCCCCGCGTCTGGCGCGGGAGGAGGCGAACGCGCGCGTGGCGGTGGCGTCGGGGGCGAAGCCCTCGCCGCAGGGCACGAACATGGACGCGAGCCGCGAGCGACGCGTCGCGCGGACGAGCGCGGGGGGGCGCGCGGCGCGGCGAAGCGCCGGGAGGGACATGGCGCGGTGCGCCGCGGGAGTGGACCGTCGGAAGGGACGACGCGAACGCTCGTGGCTCTCTGGAAGTCGCGTTTTTTCTTATTGTGATGTTTTTCCAACCATAAAATAAAACTTCAGAGACGTCACGTTGCCGTCCCGGAGCGCCGCTAATCCCTCAGCCTCCTCGGCTTGGACGCCGGCGGCACGGTCCCGAACGGCGGCAACGGCACGAGTTGCGACGTGCATTTTTGGTACGCGGCGTACGCGGGGTATTTTCTCAGCGTGATGCTCTCCGTGAACCTCGTCGACCCTTGGAACAAGAGCACGAGCAGGATCGCGCCAAAGCCGCCGCGCGGCGCGAGCCAGAGTTCCCAACCGGTCACCGGTTCGTTCTCGCCGTGAAGCACCGCGAACAGCGCGAAGGACACCCAGATGCCTTGCTCCGCGAAGAAGTTGGGGTGCCTGCTGAACTTGAACAGGCCGCGCGTCAGGAACCCGCGCGCGTAATCATCGCGCAAACGTCGCTCGCGCGGAAAGCCCGGGACTTCGCGCTTCGCCTGCTGGAAACGCCACTGCTGCTGATCGGCGGCGGCTTCCAACGCGAGGAACGACACGAAACAGCAGGTCGCGACCAGGTCGGCGCTCGTCAGACTCGGCCGGTTTCCTTTCATCGCGAATGCGACGCTCATCGGCCCCGCGCTGATTAAAAGCAGAAGCGCGTGCTGGTACGCCGCGATGAAGGACGCGTTGAAGATTTGCCACGCCACCGGGTGTCGGAGAACGGCCAGTCCCTGCAACACGGGCCACCTGTAATCCTGCTCGCCGGCGCTGTACCCGCCCTTGCGCGCGAAGTTGTACGTGAGGCGCGCGCCCCAGATTGCGACCAGCGAGGCCATGAGCGTGCACCTCGCGTCAAACTCAGACATGTACGCGTAGATACCCGCGTACACCGCGGGCGTGATGGACCACAACCTGTCCACGTGTGAGTGCGTCCCGGTGACCCAAGACGCGATGAGGCACCAGGCCGCGAACGCGGCACAGGCTACGGACACGACGTGGTCGGGGCTGCCCCAGTTGAGCGATTCGATGGATGTCGGGAACATCGCGGTCGCGGGGGGCATCGCGAGGCGCGGAGTGCGCGCGAGGGAAGCAGGCGTGTTGTCGACGTCAATTAAAAATCCAGCAACGAACTCTCGCCGGCGAACCCGGCACCCCGGGCGAAGCGCGTGACAGGCATCGATCGTTGTTATTTGTCACGTTCCCTTCGACGCTTCATTCGGCATACTGGTGCGCGCGAGGCGGGCCGCGCGACCTTTGACGTGCGATGGCTGTCCACGCCGTCGCGCTGACCATCGGTCTGCTGTCGGCGTTCATCGTGGTGGTGGTGTTCGTCGCGCAGATCCGGTACTCGCGGTACAGAAAGCGCGTGCTGAAGCGGCAGCAGCGGTTGAAGCGCGCTGACAAGCTTTTGGATGCGCTCGCGGGCACGCTTCGGGCCACCGCGAATCCGGATGCGGCTCCCGCGACGAGCCTCGCACCGGAGACGGACACGCTGGTGCGTGAAAACGCGCGAGAGCGCGGTTTCGCGGACGACACGCGTCTCGATCCCGCGTCGCGTTCGACGCGTTCGTCGCGTTCGTCGCGTCCGCGCGAGTCGTCGCGCCCTCGCGCGAAAAGCTTTCGGGCGGCGACGACCCGAACCCCCCATGCACGAAATCGGCGAACACGCGGAAAGCTGACGCGCCTTCCCGACGACTCGAACGTCGATTCGTCTCGCGTTTCGTTTTCTTTTCCCCGCCCGCGCGCAGATGCTGGTGTTCACGGACATCGAGAGCAGCACGACCGCCGCGGCGGACGCGCCGCGCGCGATGGTGCTGGTGCAGGAGACGCACGACCGGATCATGCGCCAGGGCATCCAACGCTTCGCGGGGTACGAGATCCACACGCAAGGCGACGCGTTCGAGATCGCGTTCGCCACGGCGGTATCCGCGACGCAGTTTTGCCTGTGGACGCAGGACCAGCTCATGTCCTACGACTGGCCCCGCGAGGTGCTCGCCGTCCCGCAGTTCGCCGCCGTCGTGGACGAAGAGACGGACGACGTCATCTTCCGCGGGCCGCGCGTGCGCATGGGCGTGCACGCGGCGCCTCCCGGCACGTGGCGCAAGGCCACGCACGGGTACACGCACCACACCGTGTTCGGGGGGGAGGGCGTGGATCTCATCGCCGCCGTCTCGGACGCGGGCCACGGCGGCCAGGTCGTGCTCACCAAGGACGCCGCCGACGCGTTGATCCCGCGCATTCACAAGGTGGACGCGCTGCTGGAGTCCATCGGCGTGTTCCGCGTGCGCGCCGCCGAACCGAGCGCGGAAGCCGACGACGGAGCGCCGCTGGAGCTGTTCGATTGCCAGCCCCTCCCCACGCCGAAACGCCCGCGGCGCGTCTTCTCGAAGCGGCTGCGGCGGATCGAGTACGTCGCGCCGGGACGGTCGCTGGCGGTGATCCCTCCGCCTCCCGCGTTGCACAGAGACTCGACAGACGAGGCGTTCGTCGTCGTCGTGATGGCGGAGAAAGGTACGGGGGACGACGCCGAGCTCGCGGACGCGCTTGCGGCTGTGCTGGCGCAGCAAGCGCAGCTCGCCGGCGGGTACCTCGCCTCCCCGGACGCGTGCGCGGAGGGCGGCGCCGTGGTCATCTTCCGCACCGACTACGGCGCGGCGGCGCGGTTCCTCGCCGTGCTCCCGGTGGTGCTGGCGTGGTGGGAGTGGCCGGACGGCGCCAGGAAGCACGTGGTGGTGGAGGGCACCGCGCCGGTGCCCACCGTGCGCGTCAAGGTGGCCATGCACGTCTCCGCGGACATCCACGAGGAGACCATCTCCGCGGAGGCGCTCGCCGCCAAGCTCGCCGCGCGGCGGAGCGCGCGCGGGGGGGGGCACGGCGGCGGCGGCGGCGGCGGCGGCGGCGCGCTCGGCAAGCTCGAGCACGGCATAGAGCGCGCCGGCTCGGTGCTTCGCCGAGGCGGCCGGCGCGTGATCGACGCCGTGGAGCTCACCGGGCGCGAAGCCGTCAAGATCCCCGCGCGGCTGCTCGGGAAGCAGGACAGCGACCGCGGGCTCCGACTAGCGACGAGCTCGTCGAGCGCTAAGAGCGCCGGCTTGCGGCTCGCCGCTCTGGACGACCTCAGCGAGGTCACGGAGATGACTGAGGTGATCGGTGCTGGGCTGGACCGGGCTCGCGCGGTGGCGGCGGCGGCGCACCCCGGGCAGTGTATCATGACCCTCAGCGCGTTCACCGCCGTACAGGCTGCGGCGCGCATGCCCGCCGGCGCGTTCCCGGTGAGCCTGGGAAGACACGCCATAACGCGAGCGGACTTGGCGGCGTGCGAAGCGCCCGCGAAGGGCCTCTTGTCGCCGCTTCGTTCGGAAGCGTGCGCGCGCGGCGAGCTCGGCGAGGAGCTGTACGAGCTGGTGAGCACGTTTCTCGGGATGCGCGCCTCGACGCCGCGCCTGGAGACGGCGCAGGTGCTCACGCCGGGGTACCGCCAGAGCCCAGACCCGACCCGCGCGGTCGCGGTGTGCTTCGTGAGCCTCTCGGCGCCCGATCGCGAGTCCGAGACGACGAAGCGCGCGCTGGACACGGCGAGCGCGGTTTTGCGCGTCTCTCTCGCCGCGCACCGCGGGTACGAGTGCAAGCAACCCGAACCGAACAAGTTCACTCTGGCCTTCGCCGATTTCGACGACGCCGTGAGCTTCACCGGGGACGTGCACTTGAAACTGCTCGAGACGAATTGGGAGGACGAGCTGCTTCGCAAGCGCGGGTGCGAACCGCGGGTCGACCCGCGGACGGGCGATTTGGTGTGGCGGGGACTGCACGCGCGCGTAGGCGTGGCGTTCGGCCTCGGGTGCACGCGCAAGCCGCTCAACACTGGCCGCGCCGATTACTTCGGCGCCGTGCCCAACCTGGCGGCGCGCATATGCGCGGTGGCGCAGTACGGCCAGACGCTGATCGAGCCCACCGAGGAGCTCTCGCGCGCGCGGTGGCCGGCCCGGGAGCGGCGGGTTTCGCGCGACTCCAAACCGCTCGCGGCGGAATTCGCGCGAGAGCGCTTGAATTCGTCGGCGCGAATTCGTGCGAGCCAGGTGGTTCTGGACGACGCCGCCGAAACCGCCGCGGCGCTTCCCGCGGACGTCGCCTCGAGCTCTTTCGCGGAGGACGAAGGCGGCGGCGCGTCGGGGGGCGCGTTCGTCGCCGGCGCGTTCGAGCCGAGACGGTGGGTCGACGGCGTCGCGACGGCGTGGGACGGAACCCGCGGCGGCGTGAGCGGCGTGAGCGGCATGGTCATCGATCTGCTCGGGCAGTTCGATTTGCGCGGCGTGACGCGGCGCACCACGCTGGCGCAAGCGCTGCCGACGCGTCTGCGCGCGGCGCGCTCGAAAACGTTCGATCTCCCCGAGGGGCTCGCCGTGGCGGCGCGCGACACGTCGGTGGGCGCGGTTTCCGTCGCGGCGCGCGACGCGCACCTGCACTACGACAAGCACGGGCTGGGCAAGAGCGCCGCGCGGGGGTTCGTCCGGTCGCGCTCGACGGCGAACGTCGGCGCGCCGGGCGCGCTGGGCGCCTTCGCGTCCTTCGCGTCCCTGCTCTCGCCGCGGAAGACGCCGAGCGCGTCCGCTCGAAAAAAAGCGCGAGCGGAGGGCGGCGCCTCGCCGCGCGCGCCGCCGGCGTCAGCGGCGGCGGCGGCGGCGGACGCGTCGATGGACGCCATGGAGGCGGCGCGCGGAGACCCTCCGCGCGCGCGAACCGACGTCCCCGACGCCCCCGACGTCTCCGACGCGCGGTCGGTCGCGGACGTCACCGCCGCCGTCTCTGACGCGTCTGGCGCTTCCGACGCCGCGCCCGGCGCCGCGCGGCTCCGCGGGCTGGACAAGTTCCGCAAAGCGGGGCGGCTGGTGGCGATGGCGAACCGGTTCGAGGGCGCGGCGCGCGCGCGGCGGAACAGGAAGGGCCACGACGACTGGGGCTTCGCCGGCGACCTGGAGCACATGCCCACCGCCGAGAGCGAGCGCGCCGCCGAAGACGCCGCTGCCGCGCGCATCGGGGAAGGCTCGGGGAAGGGCGCCGCGCGGCTGACGCGCGGCGCCGACTGACGACAAACGGGGGCGCCGAGTCCGGAGAAGGCGGCCGGGCGCGTCGTCGGAAGCGCGACCACGGAGCCCGCGGCGTGAGGATACCGCGGCGCGCGCGGCTTAATATAGCGTGTTGGTGTACTATCACTATTATCATAATACCGGCGTATCTCATGGGAAAGCGGTACGTAGTCATGATGACTCTATGGAAGGTACCGTTTTTTACCTTCGTTCGGCTCCGCGTATATCGCTCATCATCGCGCCTCCGCCTCCGCCGAAACCCCTTCGGCGGCTTCGAACATCGCGTCCACTTCCCGCGCCGTCTCCGCCAAACTCCCCAGCGCGTCGGAACGGACGAGCATCCCGTCGAACGCGCACACCACGGGACGCGACGACGCCGACGCCGACGCACGCGCCTCCGCCACCGTCGCGTTCGCTCGCGCGCGCGTCACCGCCTTGGGGTACCGCTGCGAGAAGTGCGTGAGGATGGTCGCGCCCGCGTCGGCGTCGCCGGCGACGCGCAGCGCCTCGGAGACGGTGGAGTGGCGTTTCCGCTCGGCGTGCGCGCGCAGGTCATCCGCGAACGTCGCTTCGTGCACGAGCACCTGCACGCCCCTCGCCGCGGCGGCCAGCCGCCGCGAGGGGCGGCAGTCCCCGCTGTAGCACAGGCTGAACCCGCCGGGGTGCGCGAGGATCACCGCCGACGCCTCGGGGCAGTGCTCCACCGGGACCGCCTCCAGGCGCGACAAGCCGAGGGACGCGCACAGCGGGTGCGGCGGCGGCGGCGGCGGCGGCGGCGGCGGCGGCGGCGCTCGGGACGCCATCGGCATCATCATCGTCGACGAAGGAATAGGAGGAGGAGGAGGAAACGCGTGTCGTTTCGGTGGGATCCAGAACGGACCGCCGAACGAACCGGCGTCGCGCGCGTACAGCGACGTCGTGTGCGTGAACGCCGCCAGCCGCGCGACGCCGTCGTCCACTTCTTTCGGCGATTGCGTCCAAAACGTTTCTTTTCCGTCGCCGGCGCCAACCGCGCCCACCTCGACGGCGCGTCTCAGCCAGCGCAGCGTCGCGCTCGGGCCGAGCACACGCAGGGGCGGCGCGCGCGGCGAGCGCGCCGCGAGCACACCCAGTATGCCCGCCATGTGGTCCGGGTGGTGGTGCGTTATGAAAACGAACCGCAGCTCGTCCAGGCATCGGCCGCCTTCGTCGTCGCCCAGGAACCGCCGGAACGCGCCCGCCGCGCCCTCGCCGCAATCGAGCAACGCGTAGGTTCCGCGCCGCGTCGTGGAAGATCGGTTCGCGACGCGTTCCGTCGTCTCGCGATGCGGTTCCGAGTCGGGTGGGAGCTTCACGAGCACGCCGCTGCTCCCGCGGTACTTGCTCGGCTCGGCGCTCCCCGTGCCGAGGAACAGCAGGGACGCCGCGGAGGAGGACGAATGGCGCGTTTCGAACGACGAAGACGGCGCGCGCGCATCCGTTTCCGTCGCGTCGTTCGAATGCTCCGTCGGACGCGCGCGCGCCGCGCGCGCGCTCGCCGCCGCCGCGTCCACGTCCAGCTCGGGCGCGCGGTTCGAGCGCTGGTCCATGGACGCGCCGCCCTGCGCCGTCGCCGGCCCGCCGGCGGCTCGGAACAGCGTCACGGTCGCGCACAGGCTCCCCACCGCCGACGCGGCGCCCGGACCGACGCCGCCGGCGCGAGCGGGGGGGGGGGCGGGCGCTTCCTCGGGCGCGCGGGACGGCGCCCTCAGGGGCGGCGAAAGGGGGAAGGTCTCCGGGTCGACGGCGTGCAGTTTGGCGAGCGTGCGCGCGCCGGCGCGGAACCCGACCTCGCCGGCGACTGAGCAGTCCACGTGCATGATGGACGGTCGGTTCGAGTGCGCAGCCGCGAGATATTCCGGACTGCCCCGCCGCGCCGCGTCGTACGCGGGGCGCGAGGCGACGTCGCGCGGCGTCAGGTGGAACGCCGCGCGCGCGGGGGGATGCGCCGCGCGATCCGCGCGACGCGTTTCCGGAGTTTCCGGACTGCGCAGACAGCACCGCACGGTCGCGTTCGCCGCCGCGGCGCGCGCGTCGGCGTCGTCCGCGCAGTCCAGGACCAGAAACACGACCACGCGCGTTTCCTCGGGAGACGGCGAGTCCGTCTCGCGTCTTCGTCGTCGCGCAGAGGCGTCGTCGCGAATCGCACACGCGTACCCGAGCACGTTTCGCCGTTTTCTCATCGACTCGCGCTTCGACGCGTCCTCCTTCGTCGTCCTCCTTTGTTTGTGTCTGTGTCTCGCGAACGCGCTCTCCGCGTCGTCGTCAGACGAGCGCGTCTCTTCGCGGTCCGTCTCTTTTGACGTCTCTTCGGACGCGGATCGTCCCGTCGCACCCATCTCCGCGTCGGACGAGCTCGACTCCGCCGCGCGCGCCTCCTCGTCGAGGGCGGCGCACACCTGGCACGTCTCGGCGGCTTTCGCCCCCGCCAGCGGCGCAAAGAGCGGGAACACCATCACGGCGTCGTCGCGGTAGCTCTCCGCGGCGGCGTCGCACGCGCGCGTGTCGTCGGGCGCGAAGACGTCCCGCCGGAGGCCCGGCGGGACGAGGCGCAGCGCCGTCACCTCGGGATGTCTGAAGCGCGTGAAATCGCGCAGAGCCTCGACGTGCGTCCCGACGCCGGGCGGACCGGCGAGGCACACCGATTCGTGCCCGTCCGCGCAGAGCCTCAGGAGCAGTCCGCCCAGCCCGCCGCTGGCGCGCGGGCGGAAGCTCGACAGGAACACCGCGCGGAGCTTCGCGGTCGGGCGCGCGCGGCACTCCAGCGCCAGGCGAGAGAATCCCTCGGCCGCGCCGAAAAGGTACTGCCTCTGCGAGCCCGCGCAGGTGAGCAGCACGGAGGGACCGACGCCGTCCGCCTCTGCGCCGATTATCAAGCACGACCCGGCCTCCGACGGGAGGTCGGCCATCGTCGGCGCCCGCCGCCGCCGCAGTCCACCTTCCCCCGAGAAAAATGACATCGAGCATCTCGAACGTCCGAGTTTGAAGACTTTCGACTTTCGCGGGGAAACTTTTTTCGCGCACACGAAAAGGACGTTCGCGTCTCTCGCCACTTCTCCGCGCGCCCGCGCGCGCGTCGTCGACATGGGGGACGACGACTTCTACGTCCGGTACTACGTGGTGCGTGTCTGTTCCGCGCGCGCGCGCGCGACCCGCGGCGCCGAAGCTCGAGCCCGCCCCCGACTCGACCGTGTCTCCCCGCCCCCGAGCCGAACCGCAAACCTAACGCGATCGTCCGCCCAACCGTCTTCGTCGTCTCGTTCGCCTTCTCCCGTCGCTCGTCGCGCGTCGCCGGACTTAAACGCGCGCAGGGCCACGAGGATCGTAAGTTCGGCCACGAGTTCCTGGAGTTCGAGCTGCGCCCGGACGGCAAGCTCCGGTACGCGAACAACTCCAACTACAAGCACGACACGCTGATCAAGAAAGAGGTGTTCGTCAGCCGCGCGGTGGTGGAGGAGGCGAAACGCATCGTGCGAGCGAGCGAGATCCACAAGGAGAGCGACGCGCGGTGGCCGGAGGGCGACCGCGCCGGGCGCCAGGAGCTGGAGCTCGTGCTCGGGGAGGAGCACATCTCGCTCGCGACGGCCAAGATTGGCTCGCTGCTGGACGTGCAGAGCTCGAAGGACCCGGAGGGCCTGCGGGTGTTCTACTACGTCGTGCAGGACCTGAAGGCGCTCGTGTTTTCCCTCATCAACCTGCACGTCAAGCTCAGGCCCATCGGATAGCTATAGGTACGCGCTTTCTTTAGACTAGGCACTCACGCCCGCCTCCGCGGATGCGTCACTCCGCGAAAAACGTCGCGCCGCTCACCCTCGTGCGTCGCTCGCGCGCGAAATTTTTTCCCCCGAATCGAACGTCATCGCGAACCCGCGCGCGCGCGTCACGTCCGTGGTCCACACGAGCGGCGCGTCCGTCCGCACGCGCACCTCGCCCGGCCGTTTCGCGAGATGCGTGTCGCCGAAATCGCGATTCGCGCGTTCGTTCGCGTCCTCGTCGAAAGCCGTTCTCGTCGCGAGCCGTTCGTCTTCGTCCGCGCCTTCGCGCTCGCGCGGCGGATCGTCGCCGGCGTTTCGTCCCAGCATCTCGTTGGAGGTGCTTATGAGCGTTCCGAACGCCAGCCTTTGCCGGTCCAGGTCCCAGCGCAGCCCGGAGGTGGTGACGGTCGCGGGGCCGAGCATCGGGAAGAGCCCGCACGTCGGCCCCTCGGCTTCGAGGTCCGGGACGATGGTCGTGACGCCCGCCGGGATGAGACGCGCCGTCGAAGTGCGCCCCACGAGCACGATCTCGGTGTCCGCAAACGCGTGCAGGCACGAAAGGTGCGACATCTCGTGGTCGAACCGGCCGCCGAGCGCGCCGGTGACCAAGACGCGACGCCGACGCCTAAGGCCGGCGTCGTCCGACGCGTCCGTCGACGACGCATCCGTCGAGTTCGTCGCCTTCTCCGCGGCGCTCATCGCGACGCGCTCGGCGGCGTCGCGCGCGTCGCGCTCGAGCCACGTCACGGCTTTGTGCAGGTCCGTGGTGGTTTGGTCGTGGGACAGGTCCACGGCCTGACACCCGCGGCGGACGTAAAACGCGAGCACCTCGGGGCGCACGGAGTCCAGGTCGCCGACGATGGCGCGCGGCACGTGCGCCTCGCGCACCGCCGTCGCGAACGCGTCTTTTCGTTCTTCGTCGTCGTCGCGACGCGAATTCGATTTTTCGTCGGCGGCGAGCAGAACGGGGAGCTCGTCGTACAGCCGGTTCGCCCCCCCGTCCGCGCACACGCACCCGTGCGCTCGCGCCAGCCCCCAGACGTGCGACGTCACCGTGGGCAGGTGGTAGTTCAGGATCAGCAGCGCGTCCTCCGTCGCGGAACGCGCGTCGTCTCGCAGACGACGTCTCTCGTCGCCGAGACGGGTGGGGAAGAAATCGGTGACGAACCGCCGCTCGCGCTCGGCGGCCATCGCGCGCGCGCGCTCGTCGCGTCGTCCGCGTCGGGCTGGACTCGAAACGACGAGCGACACGTGGGGCCCGAGGCGCAATCAGACACGCGCGCGTGCGGATCTCACGGCCATCGAAGAGGTGCGCGCGCGAATGAGGGAACGAGGTCGGGAGAAGAACATTCTCATCAAAAAGTACGGTCAAGCGCTTCGTGTCGTCGCGGCGATCGACCGGTCCTACCCCAATCAGACCGTGAATTAACGTGATTTAGCGTGAAGATTGATAGGAACAACCTTCGGTCGTTTTCACCTATCAACGCTCGCTATATGTCGTAAATTGACGGTCTGATTGGGGTAGTC
>MDSV01039970.1_pt1 | contig 31523 bp, 28 predicted proteins | sample 810851 | NCBI WGS metagenome assembly MDSV01 (sample SAMN05326640, study PRJNA326480) | marine metagenome | isolation source: seawater | place: Atlantic Ocean: North East | collected 2012 | reverse complement strand
CGGGCAGCGCGAAGTAGGCGCGGATCGCCTCGACGTCGCCCGCCGGCAATGTCAGCTCGCCGTCCCTCAGCGCCTCGAATTCCTGCTCGATCTGGGCCTTCAGCTCCTCAACCCCGGTCTCGTGGACGAGGATCTTGATGCGCGCCTTGTACTTGTTGTCGCGGCGGCCGTTGAGGTTGTAGACGCGCAGGATCGCCGTCGCATAGGCCAGGAGATCGGCTTCCGGAAGAAAGTCGCGAACCTTCTTGGCGATCATCGGCGTGCGCCCCTGCCCGCCGCCGACATAGACGGCAAAGCCGAGTTCGCCGGCCTCGTTCCGCTTCAGATGCAGGCCGATGTCATGGACCTGGATCGCCGCCCGGTCGCGCTCCGCGCCGGTCACCGCGATCTTGAACTTGCGCGGCAGGAACGAAAACTCGGGATGCAGCGACGACCACTGCCGCAGGATTTCCGCATAGGGGCGCGGATCGGCAACCTCGTCGGCGGCGGCGCCCGAAAAATGGTCGGCGGTCACGTTGCGGATGCAGTTTCCCGAGGTCTGGATCGCATGCATTTCAACGCTTGCGAGATCGCGCAGGATCGCTGGAATATCGGAAAGCTTCGGCCAGTTGAACTGGATGTTCTGGCGCGTGGTGAAGTGGCCATAGCCGCGGTCATAGATGCGCGCGACATGGGCGAGCATGCGCATCTGCCGGGCATTCATCGTGCCATAGGGCACGGCGATGCGCAGCATATAGGCGTGGAGCTGCAGGTAGACGCCGTTCATCAGCCTGAGCGGCTTGAAGGCATCCTCGGTGATTTCGCCGGAAAGGCGGCGTTCGACCTGGTCTGCGAACTGGTCCACCCGCTGAGCGACGAAATCCTTGTCGAATTCATCGTAACGATACATGAGGTCTTACGCCTCCACGCGTTCTGGTTTGGCGGCGGCATAGCCGGCCGCATAAGGAATGGTCGGGCCCTCGGCGCGGATGCGCTCGCGCAGCCTGAGCGGCCAGATGCGCCCGTCGGGACGCTCCTCGACATCGATGACGGCAAGATCGACCACCTTGTTGGCGGAGAAATCACGCTTGCCGATCTCATCAAGGCTTTCGATCGCCGCGTCGTGGCGGGCGACAAGCGCTGCCTGCAGATCCTCGCACCAGCGGCCATTGGCATCGAGCCAGACGGCCAGACCGTCGGTCAGGCGGTTTGCGGTCAGAACCTTAGCGGACATGGGCAACTCCCTTGAATTTCGTCTGGGCGACCTTGTTATCCTGCGAAAGCGCGCTCGAATGCTTGAGATTGGCGCCGGCGACCGCGTCGCCGATGATCACCATCACCGGGCCGGCGAGGTCGTCGCGCGCTTCCAGCAGCGCCATTTCGGACAGAACGCCGTGGAACAGGCGCTGATTGTGCCGGCTGGCGTTCTCGATCACCGCGATCGTGGTGTCGGGGGGAACGCCTGCTTCCTGAAGCCGGGCGCCGAGCCTGGCGGCGACGGAACGGCCCATATAGACGGCAATGGTGGCGCCCCGGACCGCAAGCGCGGCCCAGTCCGGCAGGGTGTCACCATTGAGGTCGTGGCCGGTCGTAAAAACCAGGGTCGAGGCAACGCCGCGCAGCGTCAGCGGCAGTTCGAAATCGGCCGCCGCCGCCGTGGCGGACGTGATGCCGGGCACGACCTCATAGGATACGCCCGCCGCGCGCAGCGCCGCCATTTCCTCGCCTGCACGCCCGAAGATCAGCGGATCGCCGGATTTCAGCCGCACGACGCGCTTGCCTTCTTTCGCAAGATCGACGAGCAGATCATTGATTTCGTTCTGAGACTTTGAATGACAGTTCTTGCGCTTGCCGACGGCGATACGCTCCGCATCGCGCCGGCCCATATCGACGACGGCCTGGGGGACCAGCGCGTCATAAGCGATCACATCGGCTTCCATCATCAGCCTGTGGGCACGGATCGTCAGCAGGTCCTCGGCGCCCGGCCCCGCGCCGACAAGCGCCACATGACCGGAAACCTGGGCTCCGTCCGCGATGATCTCGTCGGCAAGGCACTCGGCCTCAAGCGCCCTTCCCTTTTCGATGGCATTCGCAACCGAACCGTTGAAGAAGCGCGACCAGAAGGCGCGGCGCGGCGCACCCCGCGGAATGTTTGCGTCGACCTTGTCGCGCAGGCGGTTGGCGAGCTGCGCCAGCGGGCCGAGCGAGCGCGGCAGCATGGTGTCGATCTGCGCGCGGATCATCTGCGCCAGCACCGGACCGGCCCCCTCGGTTCCGATGGCGACAGCGATCGGAGGACGAGCGACCAGAGCGGGCGTATAGAAGTCGCAATCGTCCTTCTGGTCCACGGCGTTGACAGGGATGGAGGCCGCGCGGGCCGCCTCGGCGATCAGGTGGTCCTGGTCGCTGATTCCTGTCGCGGCAAACACCAACACCGCGCCTTCGAATTGCGCGGGCGAGAAAGCGTCCTCCACCAGCCGGTAGCCGTGCTCGGCGAGAAACGCGCGGTAGTCGTCCTCGGCGTTCTCGGCATAAGCTGCAATCACGGCGGAGGTCTTTGCCATCAGCCGGGCCTTGGCGAACGCCTCGTCGCCGCCGCCGAAAATCGCGACCTTGCGGCCATCGACCCGGAAAAACGCCGGGAAAGTCGTCAACAAATCGTCTTTCGTGCCCATTGCGCGCAGTCCTTCTCAAGATTGGCACAACAATCGCTCTGCGGCGGCGATGTTTGAAGAAACGAAAATGCGCGGGCGCGCAGGATGGAACATTTCATTCCTCAATTCCGCGCGATGCAGGGCAAATTTACCCGCAGGGTCAGGCCGAGGCTTGCGCTCGCCCGCCAATGTCCCTTTAAGTCAGGCTGTGCAACCTTCTGAACGGGGAATCGACGTGGACGACAAGACCCTCACCGACCGCCTTCTCGCCGTGATCGAAGACGATATCCTGCCCAAGACGCTCAAGGGCGTCAGCGGCGGCAACAAGGTTTTCGGCGCGGCCATCCTGCGTAAGGACGATCTCTCCCTGGTGATCGCCGGCACCAATGACGAGACCAGCAATCCGCTCTGGCACGGCGAGGTCCACACGCTGAAACAGTTCTACGAACTGCCCGAGCCGCCCGCCACGCGTGATCTTCTCTTCCTCTCGACCCATGAGCCCTGCACCATGTGCATGTCGGCGATTACCTGGGCCGGGTTCGACAATTACTTCTATTTCTTCAGCCATGAGGATTCGCGCGACAGCTTCGCCATTCCCCATGACCTGAAAATCATGAAGGAACTTTACGGCCTGGAGCCGGGCGGCTACCGCCGCAAGAACGCCTTCTTCACCGCGCGCTCGATCATCGACATGGCGGAGGCATGCCCGGAACCCGCGCGCACCGGCTTCATGGATCGGATAGACGGTATTCGCAAAACCTACGCCCTTGCCTCCGACACCTATCAGGCCCACAAGGGCGAAACCAAAATACCGCTCGGCTAACGCCCGCCCCGAAAGCAATACGGAGTCTCAAACCGTGGAAGCCTCCCGCGACATCACGCGTCTTCTGGACATCATGGCCGCCCTTCGCACGCCGGAAACCGGGTGCCCGTGGGACCTGAAACAGGATTTCGACAGCATCAAGCCCTATACGATCGAGGAAGCCTATGAGGTGGCCGACGCGATCGAGCGCAAGGATTTCGACGACCTCTGCGATGAACTCGGCGATCTGCTGCTTCAGGTCGTGTTCCACGCCCGCATGGCAGAGGAAAAGGGGCTGTTTTCCTTTGGTGATGTCGTCCACGCGATCACCGCCAAGATGATCCGCCGCCACCCGCATGTCTTCGCCGTCAATGCGGCGGATACGCCGGAGGCGGTCAAGATCCAGTGGGACGAGATCAAGCGGCAGGAAAAGGCCGAGCGCGCCGAGCGGCGGGCGAAAAGCGGGATTACCGAAGACTTTAAGGCCGGCCATCTCGGCGGTGTCCAGCGTTCCTTCCCCGCCCTGACGGAAGCGCTCAAATTGCAGGAACATGCCGCCCGCGTGGGCTTCGACTGGTCCGAGCCGGAGCCTATCCTCGCCAAGTTCGAGGAGGAAATCGGCGAATTGCGCGAAGCGCTTCAGTCCGATGACAAATCCCGCATTTCCGACGAACTCGGCGACCTGATCTTCGCCGCCGTCAACCTCGCCCGCCACACCAAAACAGACCCTGAACAGGCGCTGCGCGGCACCAACACCAAATTCCGCCGCCGCTTCAACCATATCGAGGAATCGCTCAATGCGTCGGGCGAAACCCTCGACGCCGCCACGCTGGAACGCATGGAAGCGCTCTGGCAGGACGCCAAGGCGATCGAGCGGCAGCTTGCCGAGTAGCCGGAACTTTTTTCGCCGTCCTCATCTTTTGGCCGTTGACTTAGAGCGCGCTCGAAGCCGTAGCTTTGCCAGCGTCGTGACGAAAGCAGGACTTCGATGAAGATTGGTGAACTCGCAAAACGCTCCGGCCTGACGGCGCATACCCTCCGCTATTACGAGAAGATCGGCCTTTTGCCCGATGCCGACCGCGATCGCTCAGGCCATCGCGACTACGATGCATCGGCGCTGGTCTGGATCGAATTTCTCGGTCGCCTGAAGACCACCGGCATGCCGATCCGGCAAATGCTGCGCTATGCCGAACTCAGACGGCAGGGTCCGGCTACGGAAAAGCAGCGACAGTGCCTGCTCGAACAGCATCGTGATGCGGTGCGCGAGCACGTTTACGAACTCCAGTCCTGTCTTGATGTCCTCGACGACAAAATCGCCGGCTATGCCGGAAATGATCGCAACAAGGATTGATGACGTGATGAATGAGCAGAACCAGACAATCGGCGAAACCCGCCTGGACCGCGGCAAGCGCATGCTGGCGGCCATCGACGGGCAGGCGGGACAGAATGTCATCGACGCGCTCGATGATATCGCCCCCGACTTCGCCCGTTATGTCTTTGAATTTCCCTTCGGCGATATCTATGCGCGCCCCGGGCTCGGCTTGCGCGAACGCGAGATTGCCACGGTCGCCGCCCTCACCGCGCTCGGAAACGCAGTCCCTCAGCTCAAGGTCCATATCGAAGCCGGGCTCAATGTCGGGGTGAGCCAGGAGGAGATCGTCGAAACCATCATGCAGATGTCGGTCTATGCCGGCTTTCCCGCCGCGCTCAACGGTCTATTCGCGGCAAAGGAGGTCTTCGCAGCCCGTTCCGACGCGAACGCCTGATCCGTCCCGGAATCACTCCGCCAGCATGCTCTCCAGCCGCTGGGCCTCGCCGCCGGCGAGCCGCAAGTCGAGGCTGACGGAGCCATCCTCGAGATCGCGGCGCTCGTCGACGAGCGCGTGTTCGTAAAGCCAGGGTAGCAGGTGCAATTGATCGGGCGAAAGCGTGATGGTCGTTTCCGTCAGCACGCCGGCAAGCCGGTCGGCAATCCGGTCGACAAGCGCGTCGACGCCCTCGCCGGAAATGGCGGAGACGGCCATGACGTTCTCGGTGGAGGACGCCCGCGCCATCATGGCGTCATGCTCTTCCGGGCCCAAAAGATCCACCTTGTTCCAGACCTCCAGAATGCGGGCATTCTGCTCGGCCTCGTCAATGCCGAGTTCGCCCAGGATGCGCAGCACATCGGCCGATTGCGCATCGCGGGCAGGGTCGGCCATGTCGCGGACATGAAGGATCAGATCCGCCTCCAGCACCTCCTCCAGCGTCGCGCGGAAGGCGGCGACCAGATGAGTCGGCAGGTCCGAGATGAAACCGACTGTGTCGGAGAGGATCACGGTCCGGCCATGCGGCAGCTTCATCCGGCGCAAAGTCGGGTCGAGGGTCGCAAACAGCATGTCCTCGGCCAGCACCCCTGCCCCGGTGATCCGGTTGAACAGCGTCGACTTGCCGGCATTGGTGTAGCCCACCAGCGCCACGATCGGATGCGGCACCTTCTTGCGCTTGGAGCGGTGAAGCTTTCGGGTGCGAACCACCTGTTCCAGCTCGCGTTCGAGCTTGGTAATGCGCTCGCGTAGCATCCGGCGGTCGGCCTCGATCTGGGTTTCGCCGGGGCCGCCCATGAATCCGCCGCCGCCGCGCTGGCGCTCAAGGTGGGTCCAGCTTCTGACCAGCCGGCCGCGCTGGTAGTTCAGATGCGCAAGCTCGACCTGAAGCCGGCCTTCCTTGGTGGAGGCGCGCTCGCCGAAGATTTCGAGAATCAGCCCGGTGCGGTCGATCACCTTGGCAACCCAGGCCTTTTCGAGATTGCGCTGCTGAACCGGCGACAGCGGATGGTCCACAACCACGAGGCCGATATTGTTCTCGTCCAGAACAGCGTCAAGCTCTTCGATCTTGCCGGTTCCGAGCAGGGTCGCCGGTCGCGGATCGTTGATCGTCACGATCTCCGAGGCCGCGACCTCAAGCCCGATCGCGCGGGCAAGGCCCTCGGCCTCCTGCAGACGGCTTTCGGGCGCGCGCGCGGAAAGCGCGGTGCGTTCGGCCTCGGCCCGCGACTGCTTGATCACCGGCACGATTACGAGGACGCGGGAGGAATCCCGGTTCTCGTATTCGCTCTCGGGAAATTGGGTATTATCGGAAATGGAAGCTCACCTATCAGGAAGCGTTGTCATCGCCTTCGAACATCTGCACCGGCTGGCCGGGCATGATCGTCGAAATGGCGTGCTTGTAGACAAGCTGGGAATGACCGTCACGACGCAGCAGGACACAGAAATTGTCGAACGACGTGACCACGCCCGTCAGCTTGACCCCGTTGATCAGGAAGATCGTGAGGGAAATTTTCTGCTTGCGAACCGTGTTGAGAAAAAGATCCTGCAAATTCTGAGAACGTTCCGCCATTGCGCCGCTACTTTCTTTCTCTTGCCGGCCGGAGCCGGTTCCACCTCTTCGTTGCCATCGAAACGTCCAGGCAACAGATCATGAACTTTTGGTAGCAAATCACCGGCGCTTCCGCAACGGCGAAAAACATGAGCCGGCGAGGCCGCTTTTTCTGAGGCCTTGAGAGCGGGCCGTCCCGCTCAAAAATACTGGATCGAAACCCGGAAAAGCTGCTCGACGTGACGCACCGCGGAAGCGGCGGCAAACAGGATCACCCGGTCATGCGCCTTGATCTTGAGATCGCCATGCGGGCGGATGACCTCCTCGCCCCGGTAGATCGCGCCGATGCGGATGCCGTCGGGCAGGTCGAGGTCGCGGAACGGCGTGCCGACCAGCGGCGATGTCGCCAGCGCCTCCGCCTCGATCACCTCCGCAGCACCCTTCTGCACCGCGTAGACCGAGCGGATGCGCCCCTTGCGCACATGCTGAAGCACGCGCGAGATCGTGACCGCGCGCGGATTGATATAGGCATCGATGCCGAGCGATTTGGTGACATCGTGGAACGACGGGTTGTTCAGGAGCGCCAGATTGGACTTGCAGCCGAGCTGCTTGGCGATCACCGAGGCCAGGATATTGGTCTGGTCGTTATTGGTCAGCGCGACCATCAGATGGGCGTCGGGCACATCGGCCTGCACCATGATGTTCTGGTCGAGCGCCGAGCCATGGATGACGATGCCGTGGTGCAGCGCGTCCGACACCGCCACCGCCTTGTCGCGATCCTGCTCGATCATTTTGATGCGGGTCTTGGGCTGCAGGTCCTCGATCGACTTGGCGACGAAGAAGCCGATATTGCCGCCGCCGGCAATCACGATCCGCCGCGCCTCCTGCTCCTCATGACCGAACAGCGCCAGGGTGCGCCGGATATGCTCGTGCTCGCACACCACATAGACGAGGTCGCCGGCGAGAATCTGGTCGGTCGAATGCGGAATGATCACCTCTTCATGGCGATAGATTCCGGTCACGGTCGCGTTCAGGTCCGGAAACAACTGGCTGAGCTGGACGAGCGGCGTGTTCAGCACCGGGCAGTCGTCATTGCACTCGACGGCAAGCATCGCGATCTTCTCGTCGGCGAAGCGCACGATATCGGTGGCGCCGGGGAAGGAGATCCGTCTCAGCACCATCTTGCCGACTTCGACTTCCGGCGAGATCGTGACGTCGATCGGCATGTGATCGCGCGAGAACAGGTCCGAATAATGCGAATGCAGATAGCTTTGCGAGCGGATGCGGGCAATCTTGGTCGGCACGTTGAACAGCGAATGCGCGACCTGGCAGGCGACCATGTTGATCTCGTCATGCAGCGTCACTGCGATGATCATGTCCGCCTGATCGGCGCCGGCCTTGGCCAGCATGTCTGGATGGGCGCCGTGGCCGACATAGCCGCGCACGTCCAGAAGCTCGGTGATGGCGGTGATGAGCGACGCAGACGTGTCGATAACGGAGACGTCGTTATATTCCTGGGAAAGCCGTTCGGCGATGCCGAAACCGACCTGACCAGCGCCGCAGATGATGATTTTCATAAGAACCCCTCTGGGGTTTGGTAAGTTCAGTTGGCCGCAATCTGCCCGGTTTTGGCCTAAATGCCAAGCGACTTAAGCTTGCGGTGCAGCGCGGATCGCTCCATCCCGACAAATTCGGCGGTGCGCGAAATGTTCCCGCCGAACCGGTTGATCTGCGCCATCAGATAGTCGCGTTCGAAGCGCTCGCGCGCCTCTCTCAGCGGCAGCGTCATGATATGCGCATCGCCCGAAGTCTGGATCTGCGGCAACACGTCGGAAAGGTCGGCCGGCAGCAGATCGGCGGAGATCGGCGCGGACGCGTCCTCCTCGCGCGACAGGATCAGCAACCGCTCCAGATTGTTGCGCAACTGCCTGATATTGCCCGGCCAGTCATGGGCCTGCAGGATCGCCATTGCGTCATCGCCGATCGAGCGCTGGCGGATGCCGGCCTGCTCACAGAGCTGACGCATGACGAAATCGACCAGGAAGGGAATATCCTCGCGCCGTTCGGAGAGCGAGGGAATGCGCACCGGCACCACCGCCAGCCTGTGAAACAGGTCCTGCCGGAACTGACCCTCGTCGATGCGGGCCTGAAGGTCGAGCGCGGTCGAAGACAGAATCCGGACATCGACCGACACCCGCCGGCTGCCGCCGACCCGCTCGAACTGCTGATCGACCAGCACGCGCAGGATCTTTTTCTGGGTTTCCAGCGGCATTTCGCCGATCTCGTCCAGGTAGAGCGTGCCGCGATGGGCGCGCTCCAGCGCGCCGGTCTTGCGCGTCCGTCCGCCGCCCGCTTCGACGCCGAAAAGCTCGGTCTCCATGTTTTCAGGCGTGATTGCCGCGGCGTTCAGCGCCACGAACGGGCCTTCGGCGCGCAGGCTCTTCTTGTGCATCAGCCGCGCCACGACCTCCTTGCCGGAACCGGAGGGGCCGAAGATCATCACGCGGGAGTTGGTCGGGCCGACCTTGTCCACCATCTGGCGCAGTTGCGAGACCAGCAGAGAGGAGCCGACGAGTTCTTCCGGATCGCCGCTCTTGCGCTTGAGTTCCTGCACCTCGTTCTTCAGCCGCGAATTCTCCAGCGCGCGTTCGGCGATCAGCACCAGCCGGTCGGCCTTGAATGGCTTTTCGATGAAATCGAAAGCGCCGCGCTTGATGGAGGAGACCGCCGTCTCGATATTGCCGTGGCCGGAGATCATGACCACCGGCAGGTCGGCGTAGCGCGACTTGATTTCCTCCAGCAGCGCCAGCCCGTCGAGACGGCTCCCCTGCATCCAGATATCGAGGAAGATCAGACGTGGAACCCGGTCTGCAATCGCCGCCAGCGCGCTATCGCTGTCATGGGCAACCCTGGTTTCGTGTCCCTCGTCGGACAGGATGCCCGAGACGATATCGCGGATATCAGCTTCGTCGTCGACGACAAGAATATCAGAGGCCATCTTGTTTCTCCCTGTCCGTTTCCTGGCGCTCGCCGTCGTGGATATGCGGCAGTTCAACGCGGATCATCGCCCCTCGCCCGCCGGCGAAATCGTGGGGCGCATCATGCAGTTCGAGCTTGCCGCCATGCTCCTCGATGATCTTGCGAACGATCGCGAGACCAAGCCCCGTGCCCTTTTCGCGCATGGTGATGTATGGCTCAAGGATCATGTGGCGATTTTCGAGCGGCAATCCCTTGCCGTTGTCGATGAAGTCGATGACGTAGCGATCGCGGGTTTCGTCATGCGCGGCCCGAACCAGTATCTTGCGCTCGCCGTCGAACTCATTTGTCGGAACGGCTTCAATGGCTTCAACGGCATTCTTGATCAGGTTTCCGAAGGCCTGGCCAAGCATGCGATCGTCAAACAGCCCCGTCAGCGGCTCATCGCCAAAATCGCGCATGAAGGTCACGTCGGTGCGCCCCATCTCCAGCAGGAAAATCGCGTCGGAAAGGATCGTGCGCAGGTCGCCCCGGGTCTTGGACGGCTTCGGCATCCGGGCGAAGGAGGAGAACTCGTCCACCATCCGGCCGATATCGCCGACCTGCCGGACGATTGTATCAGTACATTGGTCAAAGACCTTGCGGTCCTCCTCGTCCTCGATCTTGCGGCCGAAGCGGCGCTTGATCCGTTCCGCCGAAAGCTGGATCGGCGTCAGCGGGTTCTTGATTTCGTGGGCGATGCGCCGCGCCACATCGGCCCAGGCGGTGGAGCGCTGGGCGATGATCAGATCGGTGATATCGTCGAGCGTGATGACATAGGCATTGGAGCCGTCGCGCGAATCCTCGCGCGTCACCTGAACCGAAAGCGTGCGTTCCTTGCCGAGCCGCACGAGATTGATCTGCTGGCGGAAATTCTGCCGGCTGCGGCGCATCGCGGCGGTCATCACCAGATCGATCTCGGGCGAAATTTCCTCCAGCTTGCGGCCGAGCAATTCGTCGTCCCTTGCCGCCAGAAGCTCGCCGGCGGAAACGTTCACGATCGTGACCATGCGGTTTTCATCGACGCCGATCACCGCCGCTGTCACGCCGGAAAGCACGGCCTCGATAAACCGGCGGCGGTCATCGACCTCGTCCTTGGCGACCAGGATCTCGCGCTGCTGCTCGCGGATTTCGGCGACCATCTTGTTGAACGTGCTGGAAAGCCTGCCGACATCGCCGTCGATGGAGCGCACCGGCACGGCGACTTTCATGTCGCCGGAGGCGACCTGGTCCGCGGCCCCGATCAGCATGCGGATCGGCAGCACGATGCGGTCGGCAACCGCGATGCCGGTCCAGATCGCGGCGAGCAGAACGATCAGCGCGAAGCCGAGATAGAGCACGGCGAAGGCGACCTGGATGGAGACCCGGCCCTCCTCCATCGAACTGTATTCGGAGACGTTGTCCTCGATCATCCGCATCGCGCCCATCACGGTCGGGTCGACGGCACGGACGGTGTAGAGCAGGCTGTCGGGGATTGCCTCGAGTGCGATGATCGCGCCGACCAGATTGGTGTCGCCCGGCGGAATCAGCGTCGGCGTACCTGCGGCGGCCTTCTCCAGCGCGTCCTTCGGGATATCGGGCAGCGGCTTGTCGTCACCGAGATCGGCCTCGACGATGACGCTACCATCCGCGCGCACCAGCGAGGCGCCGAGCAGGCCGCGCCCGCGCGCCTGCCGCGCCATCAGGTCGGAAAAGCCCCGGCGGTCGAGCAGATAGAGCGACCGGTTGCGCTCCAGATCGTTGCCCATGGAGAGCGTCTGGCCCTGCAGATAGCTGGCGTTCTCCATCATATAGGCCTGCGCCACATTGAGCGAGGACTGAACGATGGACTGGGTCCTGAGCGCAAACCAGCGGTCAAGCCCGGCGTTCAGAGTCAATGTCGCGAAGATCGCCACCAGAATAGCGGGCGTGATCGCCACGATCGAAAACAGCGCCACGATGCGGATGTGAAGCTGCGCCGCCGCCCTTCCACGTCTGCGGGCCTTCAGCAGATGACTGACTTCCCGCCCGATCAGGAACACCATGGCCAGGACGAACAGGGAGTTGGTCGCGACCAGCGCGATCACCACCTTGCCGGTGGGTTTGATCGGCGTCAGGCCCAGCAGGATGAAAAGCGACAGGAAGGCGGTGATCAGCGCGCCGCTGACAACGAACATGCCGGGCGACCTGAGAATAGCCCGCGCGCCGCCGCGCCCGTATGGCGCGCCATCGTGGGTCCCCTCCTGATGGACGGAGTGCGTCTCCGCCATGCTGCCCTCTGCAGTCATCATCGCCCTTCTTGTCAGGTCAGGCGCATCATCATGCGCCGCCCATGGAGCGGGTGAACGCAGCCTTTAGAACGACTCGCGCTTTCCCCTTATGAGGAGGATATGCAACAGATTGTGGCACAATTGCAACGGAAAGCTGCAACGGCGTCTGGAAGCGTCAGGAACTGCGGGAGCTGCGATAGACCGAAACGCCCAGTTCGCGGATCTTCTTGCGCAGCGTGTTGCGGTTGAGGCCGAGCAGGTCGGCGGCGCGGATCTGGTTGCCTCGGGTCGCCGTCAGCGCCGCCAGGATCAGCGGATACTCGACCTCGTTGAGCACCCGCTCGTAGAGGCCGGAGGGCGGCAGCCCATCGCCGAACCCGGCGAAATAGCTGCGCATGTTCTCCTCCACCGCCTGGGCAATGGTCGGCATGCCGTTCCGCACCGCAGCGCCCTCGGCGGGCGCTTCGGGCTGGTCGGCCTGCAATTCCTGCTCCACGATCTCGCGGGTGATGACCTCCTGCGGATAGAGCGCCATCAGGCGGCGAACGAGATTCTCAAGTTCGCGGACATTGCCCGGCCAGCCATAGGATTTCATCGCGTCGAGCGCCTGCTGCTCGAAGCGCTTGCCGCCCAAGCCCTCGACCTCGCCCTCATTGACGAAATGGCGCACCAGATCGCCGATATCCTCCGCCCGTTCGCGCAGCGGCGGCAGACGCAGCGGCACGACGTTGAGGCGATAATAGAGGTCTTCGCGGAACAGGCCCTGATTGATCGACTGTTTCAGGTCCTTGTTGGTGGCGGCCACGATCCGGACATCGGTGCGGATCGGTGTGCGACCGCCAACGGTGGTGTATTCGCCCTGCTGGAGCACGCGCAGAAGCCTAGTCTGCGCATCCATCGGCATATCGCCGATCTCGTCCAGAAACAGCGTGCCGCCCTCGGCCTGTTCGAACCGGCCGGAAGACCGGGTCTGTGCCCCTGTGAAGGCGCCCTTCTCGTGGCCGAACAGCTCCGATTCGATCAGGTCACGCGGGATCGCCGCCATGTTGATGGCCACGAAAGGTCCATTGCGGCGCTTGCCATAGTCGTGCAGCGCGCGGGCCACCAACTCCTTGCCGGTGCCGGATTCGCCGGTGATCATCAGCGTCAAATCGGTCTGCATCAGGCGGGCGAGGACGCGGTAGATCTCCTGCATCGCGGCGGAACGACCGACCAGCGGCATGCCGTCCTGCATGTCATCGCCGAGCGGCGCCGGCTTGCGCTTCGGCTCCGACAGCGCGCGGCCGACGATCGCGATCAGTTCCGTCAGGTCGAACGGCTTCGGCAGATAGTCGTAGGCGCCTTTTTCCGAGGCGCGCACCGCCGTCATGAACGTGTTCTGCGCGCTCATCACGATAACAGGCAGTTCGGGACGCGATTTCTTGATCCGCGGCAAAAGGTCAAAGGCGTTTTCATCCGGCATCACCACGTCGGTCAGCACCAGATCGCCCTCGCCGGCGGAGACCCAGCGCCACAGCGTGGCGGCATTCGAGGTGATGCGGACGTCATAACCGGCCCGGCTCAGCGCCTGGTTCAGCACGGTGCGGATCGCCGCGTCGTCATCGGCAACAAGGATCGTAGCTGTCATGTCATGTATCCATATTCGGGCTGGCCATCTCCGGCGGCAGCGGCAATACGTCTTTCGAGACCGGCATGAGAATGCGGAAGGTGGTGCGGCCGTTCATGTTCTCGCATTCGATGATGCCGCCGTGACCGCCGATGATCTTGGCGACCAGCGCAAGGCCGAGGCCAGTGCCGTTGGGCTTGGTGGTGATGAACGGATCGAACAGATGCGGCATCAGATCGGACGGCACGCCGGGACCATTGTCCTGCACGCAGAATTCCAGCGGCAGCGAAATCTTCTCCCTCGTGCCGGCGACCGACATGCGGATGCCGGGGCGGTAGGCCGAGGTCAGGATGATCTCGCCATCCGGCTTGTCGCCCACGGCTTCCGATGCATTTTTGATCAGATTGAGAAACACCTGAACCATCTGGTCGCGATTGGCGAAGACCTGCGGCAGCGACGGGTCGTATTCCTCGGTGATCTTGATGTTGCGGGCAAAGCCGGCCTTGGCCACCGCCTTCACATGGTCGAGAACGGAGTGAATGTTGAGCGGAACGCGGTCGATCGGCCGCTCGTCGGAAAACACTTCCATCCGGTCGACCAGCGAAACGATCCGGTCCGATTCATCGCAGATCAGCCGCGTCAGCGCCCGGTCGTCGTCGCTGGCGTTGGTTTCCAGAAGCTGGGCCGCGCCGCGAATGCCGGAAAGCGGGTTCTTGATCTCATGGGCAAGCATCGAGGCAAGACCGGTCACCGAGCGGGCGGCGGCGCGATGCACCAGTTGCCGGTCGATCTTGTCGGCCATGGAGCGAACCTGGAAGACGAGAACCACGGCCCCCTCCTCGCCCACCGGCGCGACATAGATATCCACCAGCTTGTCCTGCCCGAGGCGCGGCGAGGACAGGTCGACGCGGTATTCGTTGACCGGGGCCCGGCGTTCGCGCACCTGGGCGATCAGCGCCAGAAGCGGGCTGTCGAAGGGAATGAAATCGGACAGCGTCTTGCGCGACAGGTGTGATGCACTCGCCCCGAAGAACACCTCCGCCTCCCAGTTGGTATAGGAAAGGCGGCCGTCCTGCTCGATCAGCACGACGGGGTTTTGAATGGCGTTCAAAACCTGCAGAGCGACGGCCTCCGCGCCGAGGCGCTGGCTGCCATTGCCGATAACGGAATTCATGCCGCTTTCCTTTCGGGCGATGCGTATTCGAAGATGGCGGCAAGCTGCGCTGACACGAACGCGGGATCGTCGGAGGTCATGATCGAAGACCGCGCCTCCGCGCCGACGCCGGGCGCAAGCCGCTCAAGGTACCAGCCGAGATGCTTGCGTGCATGACGGACGCCGACTTCAGGACCGTAGAAGCCGATCATGGCCTGATAATGCTCGATCGCGATCCGCGCCTTTTCGTCAAAAGCGGGTTCGCCCCGTCCCGCCAGATAACCGGCATGCCAGGGACGACCCTGACACGAGCGGCCGACCATCACGGCCGTGATGCCGGGTCGCGACAGCAGATAGGCGGCATCTTCCCGGCTCTCGATATCGCCATTGGCGATGAAGGGCACGGAGACGACCTCGGCTACGCGCTCGATCGCCTGCCAGTCGGCTTCGCCCTTGTAGAACTGCATGCGGGTGCGGCCATGCACGGTGATCGCCTGAACGCCCGCCTCTTGCGCGCGCCGCGCCAGATAGGGCGCATTGATGCTGTCATGACCCCAGCCGAGCCGCATCTTGACGGTGACCGGCACCTTTACCGCGCCGACGGTCGCCTCGATGATTTCGAGCGCCCGCTCGGGCTCGCGCATCAGCGCCGAACCGGTATAGCCGCCGACCACTTTCTTGGCCGGGCAACCCATGTTGATATCGATGATATCGGCGCCGTTCGCTTCGGCGATCCGCGCCGCCTCCGCCATGTAATGCGGATCGCGCCCGGCAAGCTGCACCATATGCGGCTTCAGCCCAGCCCCGCGCAGCCGAACCCAGCTTTCGGCGGTGTTGAACGTCAGTTCGCGGCTTGCGATCATCTCCGTCACCACGAGCCCCGCGCCGTGCCGCCAGGCAAGCGCGCGAAACGGCAGATCGGTGACGCCCGACATCGGCGCGAGAATCACGCGGTTGCGAATCTCGATCGGGCCGATCCAAAAAGAATCTGATGGTTTGCGGTGAGGCAAATGGCTATCTTTCATGCAGCACATCACTTTGCCCTATTTTTAGACAAGACGCCATTCCTTGCCAAGCACTTTCGCTGGCGCCTTATAAAATTTAGGCAAATGCTGGAAAATTGGGTCAATCCGGGTAAGTTCCGGCCAACAGGAATCAACACGCAGGTTCTAGCCGAACATGGCAGCGGGTGAAAGCTACAATCCAGGGGTGGTCGTGGTTGCCGCCGGACGCGGCGAACGCGCCGGCGCGCCCGAGGAAGGGCCGAAACAATATCGGCTGATCGGCGGCATGCCGGTGATTGCCCACACCTTGCGCGAATTTGCCGCATGGGGACGCGCGACGGCCGGCATCGTGGTTGTCATTCATCCGGATGACGAGGCCCTGTTTGCCGATGCGCTTTCTCACCTGACGAGCCAGGTCGGCATCCGTTTCGTCCACGGCGGCGCGACGCGTCAGCAATCGGTCCTCAACGGCCTTGCGGCGCTCGCGGCGAACGCGCCCAGCCACGTGCTGATCCATGACGCGGTGCGGCCGTTCTTCGATGCTGCTCTGCTTGAGCGGGTGTCCGATGCGCTCAAAGCCGGCCACGCCGCGGCCCTTCCGGCTGTGGCCGTGGCCGATACGCTGAAGAAGGCGGATAGTAACGGCAATGTCGGCGTCACCGTATCGCGCGCGGGCCTCTATGCCGCCCAGACCCCGCAGGCCTTCAGCTTTCCGGTTATTTATGACGCCCACCGCAAGGCGGCCGCCGAGGGTCGCACCGATTTCACCGATGACGCCGGCATAGCAGAATGGGCCGGTCTTTCGGTGCGGCTGGTCGACGGTCTCGCCGACAATGTGAAACTGACCTACAAGAGAGATATCGCCATGGCCGACGAGAAGCTGTCGCGGACCCCGATCGCCGATATCCGCACCGGCAATGGCTACGACGTCCATCAACTGGTGCCCGGCGACGGCGTCACGCTCTGCGGCATCAAGATCCCGCATGACATGGCGCTTTCCGGTCATTCCGATGCAGACGTTGCCTTCCACGCGCTGACAGACGCCCTGCTCGCGACCTGCGGCGAAGGCGATATCGGCGACCACTTCCCGCCATCCGACCCGCAATGGAAGGGCGCCGCCTCGCATATCTTCCTCGCCCATGCGGCCAAGATTGTGCGCAAACATGGCGGCGTGATCCTCAACGCCGACGTTACCCTGATCGCCGAAGCGCCGAAGGTCGGACCGCATCGCCTCGCCATGCGCGAAAGCATCGCAGCCTGTCTCGGCATCGATCTCGCCCGCTGCTCGGTCAAGGCCACGACCAACGAGACCATCGGCTTTGTTGGCCGCCGCGAGGGCATCGCGGCGATTGCCACGGCCAGCGTGAACTATGGGAATATGACATGATCGATGCCGATATCGCCGAACGCGCCCGCACGCTGATCGAACATTGCAAGGCCGCCGGCCTCACCATCGCCACCGCTGAATCCTGCACCGGCGGGCTGGTGGTCGCAGCACTCACGGATATCGCCGGCTCCTCGGCCGTGGTCGATCGCGGCTACATCACCTATTCCAACGAAGCGAAGATGGAGATGCTCGGCGTCAGTGCGCGCACGCTTGAGGCACATGGCGCGGTTTCGCGCGAGACCGCGCTGCAGATGTCGGCGGGCGCGCTGCTGCGTTCGGGCGCCGATCTGGCCGTCGCGGTCACCGGCATTGCCGGCCCCTCCGGCGGCAGCGCCGAAAAGCCGGTCGGGCTCGTCCATCTTGCGGCACGCGATCGCCGGGGACACCTGCACCATATCGAAAGCCGCTATGGCGATATCGGACGCCACGGCATCCGTCTTGCCACCGTGCAGACGGCGCTCGGCATGCTGGAAGGTCTGATTCAGGCGTAGATTTCGTCCGCCCGCGCCTCGAAGGCCTCGGAGAACTTGCGGAACGCGCGCTCGAACATCGAGCCCATCATCGCGCCCAGAATCCGGTTCTTGAATTCGTAATTGATGTAGAACTGGATGGCGCAGGCGCCCTCGCCTTCCGGCTCGAACCGCCAGCGATTGTCGAGAAAGCGGAACGGCCCGTCGACATAGCTGACATCGATCTTGCGCTCGGCCTGATTGAGAAGCACCTGCGTGGTGAAGCTCTCGCGGATGCCCTTGTAGCCGACGGTCATGTCGGCGATCAGCAGCGTCTTGCCGTCCTTCTCGCGCGATGAGCGCACGGTCAGCGCCTCGCACAGCGGCAGGAATTCGGGATAGCGTTCAACGTATGCAACCAGATCAAACATGCGATCGGCGGAATGGCTGACGTGGCGGGTTGTCTTGAACTCTGGCATGATGTTTCAGCTAATGCGCCGGGAAGAAAATGGCAAGTGCAACGGATCGCCGGTGCGCAATTTCGCGTCTGCCGGTGGATTTCGCGCCCGCAACACGCTTGCCCCTTGCAAATTGCGCCGCATACCGGATAATCCGTGTCGTATCGCGTTGGGAGAAGCCACGTCACTGTGGTGCCGAAGGAGCAACCGCCCCGGAAACTCTCAGGCAAAAGGACCAGCGCGAGGTTCTGAACTCTGGAGACAAGGCCAAGGTGAAAGCCGAGGCTGGCCGAAGGGATAATAATCTCAGGCGCACGGGACAGAGGGGGCTCATTCGCTTCGGCGTTCTTCGGAACGCCAACCCTTGAGCCGGCGTTTTTCATGAAAGACGCAATCCGGAGGCAATCTCTTGGTCTCGCAAGAACCGCTGAAACAAACCCCGCTTCACGCGCTTCATCTGGAGCTTGGCGCCCGCATGGTGCCGTTCGCCGGCTACGACATGCCGGTGCAATATCCGATGGGCGTTCTCAAAGAACATCTTCATACCCGGCAAAAAGCAGGCCTTTTCGATGTTTCGCATATGGGTCAGGTCTGGCTGAAGCCGATCTCCGGCAATCTCGCCGATGCCGCACTTGCGCTGGAACGGCTCGTGCCGGTCGATATCGCCGCGCTGAAGCCCGGCCGCCAGCGCTACGCCTTCTTCACCAATGAGGACGGCGGCATTCTGGACGATCTGATGGTCGCAAACCGCGGCGACCATCTTCTGGTCATCGTCAACGCCGCCTGCAAGCATGCCGATCTCGCCCATATGAAGGCCCATCTTGCCGACCTCTGCAATGTCGAGGATTTCTTCGCGGAAAAGGCGCTGCTGGCGCTGCAGGGGCCGAAGGCGGAAGCCGTGCTGGCAACCCTCTGCGAGGCCGTGACCGAGATGAAATTCATGGATGTGCGCGCCTGCGACATGCTGGGCGTAACTTGCGTGATCTCCCGTTCCGGCTATAGCGGCGAGGACGGGTTCGAGATCTCGGTGCCCGCCGAAAAGGCCGATGAACTGGCCCGCGCGCTGCTCGCCCATGAGGATTGCGAGGCGATCGGCCTTGGCGCGCGCGATTCGCTGCGGCTTGAAGCCGGGCTCTGCCTTTACGGTAACGACATCGACGAGACCACGACGCCGGTCGAGGCCGCCCTCGTCTGGGGCATGCAGAAGGCACGGCGGCCGGGTGGCGCCCGCGAGGGCGGTTTTCCAGGATCAGACCGCATCTTTGCCCAGCTTTCGGAAGGCGTTTCCCGCAAGCGCGTCGGCCTGAAATCCGAAGGCCGCGCCCCCGTGCGTCCGCCGGCAAGGCTCTTTGCCGACGAGGCCGGCCAAACCGAGATCGGCCACGTCACCTCCGGCGGTTTCGGCCCGTCCGCCGAAAGCCCGGTCGCCATGGGCTATGTCGCGACCGAATATGCCGAAACCGGAACACAGATTTTTGCCGAGGTGCGGGGCAAATACCTGCCCCTCGCCATCGCCGACATGCCTTTCGTCACACCCACCTACAAGCGCTAATCAGCGGGAACAGCAGAAATGACCATCAAATTTACCGAAGAACATGAATGGCTGAAGATCGACGGCGATGTCGCCACCGTGGGCATTACCGCCCATGCCGCCGAACAGCTCGGCGACCTCGTTTTCGTCGAACTGCCCGAGGTGGGCGCGACCTTCGCGAAGAATGACGATGCCGCGACCGTCGAATCGGTGAAGGCCGCGTCCGATGTGTTCTGCCCGCTCGATGGCGAGATCACCGAGGTGAACCAGACGATCGTCGACAATCCCGAACTCGTCAACTCCGCGCCGATGGGCGATGGCTGGTTCTTCAAGCTGAAGCTCGCCAACACGGCCGATGCCGACGCGCTGATGGACGAGGCCGCCTACAAGGAGTTCATCGCCTGATGACGACCCCTGCGGAATTCCAGTTTACCGACTACCAGCCCTACGACTTCGCCAACCGCCGCCATATCGGCCCCTCGCCCGCCGAGATGGCCGAAATGCTGAAGGTGATCGGCTATGACAGTCTCGACGCGCTGATCGACGCCACCGTGCCGGCCGGCATCCGCCAGAAGGCGCCGCTTGCCTGGGGCCCCGCCATGACCGAGCGCGAGGCGCTCGACAAGCTGCGCGAGACCGCCAACAAGAACAAGCCGCTCGCCTCGATGATCGGCCAGGGCTATAACGCCACCATCACGCCGCCGGTCATCCAGCGCAACATTCTGGAAAACCCGGCCTGGTACACCGCCTACACACCCTATCAGCCGGAAATCTCCCAAGGCCGGCTCGAGGCGCTCCTGAACTTCCAGACGATGATGGCCGACCTCACCGGCCTCGACATCGCCAATTCTTCGCTCCTCGACGAGGCAACTGCAGCCGCCGAAGCCATGGCGATGGCGAACCGCGTGGCGAAATCCAAGGCCACCGCCTTCTTCGTCGACGAGAACTGCCACCCGCAGACCATTGCATTGATAAAAACCCGCGCCGAACCCGTCGGTTGGGATGTGATCGTCGGCGATCCCTTCAAGGACCTCGCGCCCGACGCCGTGTTCGGCGCGATCTTCCAGTATCCCGGCACCTATGGCCATGTGCATGATTTCACCGGCGTGATCGCCGATCTGCATGCCGCAAACGCCATCGCCACCATCGCCGCCGATCCGCTGGCGCTGACGCTGCTGAAATCGCCGGGCGAGATGGATGCCGATATCGCCATCGGCTCGTCGCAGCGCTTCGGCGTGCCGCTCGGCTATGGCGGCCCGCATGCCGCCTATATGGCGGTCAAGGATGCCTACAAGCGCTCCATGCCCGGCCGCCTCGTCGGCGTGTCGGTCGATAGCCGCGGCAACCGCGCCTATCGTCTGGCGCTGCAGACCCGCGAACAGCACATCCGCCGCGAAAAGGCGACGTCGAACATCTGCACCGCCCAGGTGCTGCTCGCCGTCATGGCCTCGATGTATGGCGTGTTCCACGGGCCGGACGGGCTGAAGGCGATTGCCCAGCAGGTCCATCGCAAGGGCGTGCTGCTCGCCAAGGGCCTCGAGGCGCTCGGCTTCACGGTCGAGCCGGAAACCTTCTTCGACACGGTCACGGTCGAGGTCGGCGCCTTCCAGAGCCTGATCATGAAGAACGCGGTCGAAAACGGCGTCAACCTCAGGAAGGTCGGCGACACGAAGATCGGCATTTCCGTCAACGAGCGCACACGACCGGCCCATGTCGAAGCCGTGTGGGATGCCTTCGGCGGCAAGTTCTCGATTGCCGAGTTCGAAGCCGATTACCGCCTGCCGCAAAGCCTTTTGCGAACAAGCGCTTACATGACGCATCCGATCTTCCACATGAACCGTGCGGAAAGCGAGATGACCCGCTATATCCGCCGCCTCGCCGACCGCGATCTCGCGCTCGACCGGTCGATGATCCCGCTCGGTTCGTGCACGATGAAGCTCAACGCGACGGCGGAGATGCTGCCGATCACCTGGCCGGAATTCGCCGACATTCATCCGTTCGCACCGGAAAGCCAGACGGCCGGCTATCGCGAGATGATCGCCGATCTTTCGGAAAAGCTCTGCCAGATCACCGGCTATGACGCCTTCTCGATGCAGCCGAATTCGGGCGCGCAGGGCGAATATGCCGGGCTTCTGACGATCCGCCGCTATCACCGCGCCAATGGCGAGGCCCACCGCAACATCTGCCTGATCCCGACATCGGCCCACGGCACCAATCCGGCATCGGCCCAGCTTGCCGGCATGAAGGTGGTGCCGGTGAAATCGCGCGACAATGGCGATATCGACATCGACGATTTCCGCGCCAAGGCCGAGCAGCATGCCGAAAACCTCGCCGCCTGCATGATCACCTACCCCTCGACCCATGGCGTGTTCGAGGAGACGGTGACGGAGGTCTGCGAGATCACCCACGCCCATGGCGGCCAGGTCTATCTCGACGGGGCCAATATGAACGCGATGGTGGGGCTGTCGCGGCCGGGCGATATCGGCTCGGATGTCAGCCATCTCAACCTGCACAAGACCTTCTGCATACCGCACGGCGGCGGCGGTCCCGGCATGGGGCCGATCGGCGTCAAGGCGCATCTGGCGCCGCATCTGCCCGGCAATCCGGCAACGGATGCGGACGGCGGCGCGGTCTCGGCCGCCCCGTTCGGCTCACCCTCGATCCTGCCGATCTCGTGGAGCTACTGCCTGATGATGGGCGGCGAAGGGCTGACGCAGGCAACCCGCGTGGCGATCCTCAACGCCAACTACATCGCGGCGCGGCTGAAGGGGTCCTACGACGTGCTCTACAAGTCGGACAAGGGCCGCGTGGCGCATGAATGCATCATCGATACGCGCCCGCTGAAGGATAGCGCCGACGTCTCCGTCGACGACATCGCCAAGCGCCTGATCGATTGCGGCTTCCATGCCCCGACGATGAGCTTTCCGGTGCCCGGCACGCTGATGATCGAGCCGACGGAATCGGAGACCAGGGCGGAACTCGACCGTTTCTGCGACGCCTTGATCGCAATCCGCGCCGAGATCACCGAGATCGAGGACGGCCGCGCCGACCGCGCAGACAACCCGCTCAAAAACGCCCCGCACACGGTGGAAGATCTGGTGGGCGAATGGACCCACCCCTACTCCCGCGAACAAGCCTGCTTCCCCCCCGGCGCCTTCCGCGTCGACAAATACTGGCCCCCGGTGAACCGGGTGGACAATGTCTATGGGGACCGGAATTTGGTGTGCGCCTGCCCGCCGATGAGTGCGTATGCGGAGGCTGCGGAGTAACAATTAGACCAACAAAAAAAAGCCCGCCATATACTAGAGGCGGGCTTTTCATTATACTTTAATCATTTCTATCAACTAGCTTACTTCTATTTAACGAAAATCTATCTCTGAAATCTTGGATGGCCTCATTATAGGCGTGCTCATTCTTCTCGATGAGATTCGCGATCCTTTCTTCAAGACGCTTATGAGCATCTAGGCCCCTCGCGTTTTTTTCCTGCGCTTTTGGTTGCATTGCCTTCTCCAAAAAAAGCTATAACGTGAAAATAGAATCTCTTACAAATCCTACCAAATGGATAAGAGTATGACCACTGATACATTGCTCCTATCAGAAACCGATTCTCCAGAAATTTTCATCGGAATCGTCTCACCAGTTGGTACATCGATTAATTCGACGATAGCTGCTCTGACGCAGGAATTTGAGGCGAAAAACTATGCCGTGCATCACATTAGGATATCGACCCTATTTCCAGAAATAGCAAAATCTTTAAATTATGATAAATTGGATGAAACCACTAGATATAAGCGTATTGATAGCTACATAGCCTTCGCCAATAAGTTACGCGATAAGAAAGGCAGCGGATTTCTTGCCACCTATGCGCTCTCTCAAATAATAGAAAAACGATCTCAAGGCTCAAATAGACGAAATGTCTATATTATAAATCAATTGAAAACTGAGATAGAAATTAAGAACTTGCGAGAGATATATGGCGCGTCCTTTTTCCAAATTTCAATATACTCCGCTCGCCATGTGCGTGTAGATACACTCGCTCGTGAAATGGCCCACGACAATCATCGACGGGACACCAATTTTTTCCGGGGAAAAGCAGAGTCGCTCGTCTCACGGGATGAAGATGAAATTGACGAAGATAATGGCCAACAGGTTGGCAAGATATTTCAGCTAGCCGATTTTGTAGTCAACGCCGATCGCCCGGATGACAGGAATAGTGTCGCCACCCAGGTAAAGCGATTTATCGAGCTACTGTTCGGTCACAATGGCTACTCGCCCACTCGCCGCGTATATGGAATGTTTCTTGCGCACTCTGCAGCGCTTAGAAGTTTGGATTTATCTCGCCAAGTAGGAGCAGCTATTTTTCGCCGAACGGGTGAAATCGCAGCATTAGGAGCGAACGAAGTCCCGAGAGCGGGAGGGGGCACGTATTGGGATGAAGATATTTTTGATGCGAGAGAGTATAAAATCGGCTCAGATAGTAATGACCAGAGAAAGAAAGAAATAATGGATGAGATCCTTTCTATTCTTGACGTTAATTTTGAGTCTTTAAATGAAAGCAAGAAGGAAGAAATTGACGATTCGCAATTTATGGACGCCCTTGAATACGGTAGAATTGTGCACGCTGAAATGTCAGCCATAACCGACGCAGCTAGATTAGGAATCGATGTTCATGGAGCTAAGCTGTATTGCACAACTTTCCCCTGTCATATGTGTTCGAAACTAATCGTAGCAAGTGGCATAAGCGAAGTAATATTTTTAGAGCCCTACCCTAAAAGCTTGACCGCTGATCTACATTCCGATTCTGTTCACATAGAGGGAATGTCGAGAGGTACTTACGAGCACTTTCCCAGCGTCATGTTTTCACCTTTTTTTGGCATCACGCCTCGACGATATCGCGAGTTTTTCTCTAGGACGAAACGCAAAGTGAAAGGCAAATTTCAAACATATCGGCATGGTAAAGCTACGCCGATGTTTGAAAGTAATGCAGCCTCCTACCTGAAATTAGAGAGTACTGCCATTGCATCTTTGCCTTCAACTTTAGCTAGCCCCTTCGAAGATTGACTCCATCTAGGATGGTGCATTTTATTCGTTCCTACCGACCTGCTCGCTCCCAAATGTCGAAAATGGTTCACCCGTCTCTGCTTGCCGGGGCATCTCTCCCTCAAGGGGAGAGATTGGAAGGTCTCCAGACGCGGCGGGTCAGAGCTAAGTTGAACGTCTGCCGGATCGGCTTTTAGGGCGGGAAATCCGTCCCCCTCAAGGCACCAAAAACTCAAACGGCTCCGCCTCTTTCATCAGCCCCGCAACATCCCCGCCCGGCAGTGCCGGATCGTTCAGCCCCAGCGTCTTCGCCGGAGCCCCCTCGGAGAGATCGAAGTCCTTAAGATCGACCCAGAACACTGACGGGTTGATGACGGAGTCGAAATAGTAGCGGCGGTGGTCGTGTTCGGCGACGGTGCGCCAGAGGGTGGAAGCGATGTTGGGTTTTTCGGGGTCGGACATGCCGAGCGGGGTCGAAATCGCGCGCACCTGCGAGAACACGGAGGCGAGCGCTGCGCGCCGGTCCGTGAGCGGCGTTGCGGATTTCAGGTTGTAGCTGGCGCGGGCGAAGCGGTCGGCGGCGTTCACAGTGCCCGGCAGGAAGCTCTTGCCGCCGACGAGGTTCCAGTAGCCGTTGATCGCAAGCTGCTGGTCATAGGTCGGCGAATTGGTCATCACCTTGTAGTCGCGTCCGTGGTGGATGGTGAGCTTTCCGCCGACGAATTCGAAGATCGCGCTGTCGCCGGAGGCATCGGAAAGCGCCAGATGCACGGTCGCCGGCGCGCCGTTCGGCGCCTCGCCGGTGATCACCGTCAGCGGGTCGTCGGCCATGGCGTCTGCTGCTTCCGCGACGGTCGCGAAATTGTCGAGCATGTATTGCAGCCAGGCGCCGACCGAGATCAGCGGCTTGTTGCGCGCGGCCGGATCGCCATAGGACGATTCCACCAGATAGAGCATGTTGCCGGCAAGGCCCGCCTCGTTCATGCCGTCCGAGGTGGCGAGATTGTAGATCGCGACGATCACCGAGCCGTATTTCGAGGTCCATGTCGCAGACCCCTCGCCCACCCCGCCATCGCGGGAAAGCCCGCGCGGAAACACCCAGAGATCGGATTGCATGGTCACATCGCGCCAGTCCATCGAGCGGCCGGTGATATAGGTTGAGGTTCCGGTCTCGTAGAAAATCCGCGTGCACATGATCTGTCCTCCGTCGCACCTGTTTTTGGTTGGCTGAGGCTAACCCGGCAGCGCGCGGCGGACAATCAAAATCGGTTCAGAACCGGCTGTGCTTCGCCACCAGCTTGGCGAGGATCGGTCCCAGCGCCATCACGAAGAAGAACCGCGCGATCTGCATCGACATCACGAAGGCGACGTCGACATCGGTGGAGGCGGAGATGATGGCGATCGAATCCGCGCCGCCGGGGCTGGTCGCGAGATAGGCGGACAGCGGGTCGATGCCCGTGAGCCACACGAGAAGCGCGGCCAGCACGCCGCAGATCGCCACCAGCGCAAGGATCGAGGCGATGACGCGCGGCATGGCGCGGCCGGCATCGAAGATGACGGCGCGGTCGAAGCGCGCGCCGATGCCCCAGCCGAGGGTGGCATAGGCGATGGCGAGCAGGATCTGCGGCAGTTCGATTTCGATCAGGCCCATGACGTTGAGCACCGAACCGGCGATCACCGTCGTCAGCATCGGTCCCGCCGGCAGCTTCAGCCAGCGGCCGAAGAATACGCCGATCAGGATCAAGGCGAGCGTCTGGGCAAGCGGCCCCCATGCCGGCTGCACGAACCACAAAACCGGCACGGCCGTTTCCGCAGCGCCGCCGGTCCAGAGCCGCGCGAAGGTGGCGGCGATCAGCGTGACGATCACGACGCGGGTATATTGCATGAAGGCGACCAGCCGCATATCGGCCCCGAACGAGGCGGACATCAGCGTCATCACGCTCGCAGCGCCGGGAAACGCGCCCCAGATCGCGGTGGTGCCGGGCAGCACCTGATAGCGCGCCAGAACCCAGCCGATCGCGATACTGGCGAACACCACCGACAGCACGCCGCCGACAAAGATCATCCAGTCGGCGCCGATTTCCTGCAGCACCGGCCATGTCATGGTCCGGGCGATCAGGCAGCCGAGCACGCCCTGCGCCAGATTGAACGGCAGGCGCGGCATGGTGATCCGCCGTCCGGTAAACACGATCAGGATCGACGCCAGCATCGGGCCCAAGAGCAGCGAGGCCGGCAGCGCCACGAGCTGCATGAGGATCACGAGCAGGATGGAGAGCGCCAGAAGCGGAAGCCAGATGCGCAGAAGCTGTCTTTTCCCGCCGTCAGCGGAGGCCGGTTCTTCCGGCTCTTCTGCGGAATTCATCGTGCGGACAATCCTGTAACGCCGGCCTGTAACGCCGGATCGCCCGCAGCCGCGGGACGACGCTGCGTCATGCCCGGCCGGCGGGTCCGATCCATTCACCATGGCTGATCTTTCCCGTCACCGGGAATCGGCTCCCGTTCCTCTATACGCGGCGGCGGCGGGCAAGCGCAATCGCCTCACATCGCGCAGTTCTTCCGGCGCATCGCGATGTCCAGCGCGTTGACGCGGCCCTTGGCGTAGGCGATCGCGGTTTCCTGGTTCTTGATGTTCTGGTCCTCGGACATGCTGCCGAGGCTTGCGCCGAACATGCGCACATCGCCGACAATCTCGCTGTCCTGCTCTTGCGCAAGGTCCTTCAGCTTCGCGTTCTCGTCCTCGTATTGGCTGAGCAGCGTCTCGCAGCTCGCGCCGGCGAATTCCTCGGGCGAAACCGGAATAGCACCGATCGAATCGGCGCGCTGAGTGCAGGCGGCAAGCGTGGCGGCAAGGGCAATGACGGTTATGGCAGAGCGCATGAAGGTGACCTTTGCGGAAAAATGGGGCGACAGCGTATCAACGCCGGCGCATGCGGCGGGTTCCCGCACCATAGCGGATAAATCCGCTCAGTCGTCATCGAATTTCACGCTGCTGCGGCCATTTGTGAGTTCGCGCACAAGCTCGACCAGCGCCGCGGCCCCCGCCTCCGGCACGCGCAGATGAAACTCGGCGCCGGTCTCGGTGAAATCGCGGCCGGCGATCACGAGGCCATCAACATCCTGAAGCCGCGCCTCCACGAGCGCCAGATCGGAGAAGGCAACCGGCAGCACCCCCGCCGTCATCGCCACGATCGGCAGCTTTTCGGCCAGCCGCAGGCATTCCGCGGCACTGCCGCCATAGGCGCGCGCCAGTCCGCCCGTGCCGAGCTTCACGCCGCCGAACCAGCGCGACACAAGCACCGCGACGCAATCGATCTCCTGGCCTTCGATCGCCTGCAGGATCGGCTTTCCGGCCGTCCCGCCGGGCTCGCCATCATCGGAGAAGCGGTAGTCGGCGCCAATGCGCCATGCCCAGCAATTGTGGGTGGCATCGGCAAAGCTGTTCCCGGCGATAAAGGCCTTCGCCGCCGCCTCGTCATCCACCGGGGCGGCAATCGTGGCAAAGCGGCTTTTCTTGATCTCCCGCTCCGATGTCGCGGGACCTTTGAGCTTGAACATGAGGGTCACCCTTCCGCGCCTTTCAAACGGCACGGCAAGGGCGAAGTCAAGCCGGGCTGCTGGTCAGCTTCAGCGTCGCGAAGGAGGCGACAAGCCCGGTCAACCCGGTGGCGAACGCGCCCCAGGCCATATCGACGAACACCACGGTCCACGACCAGCCGGCAAGGGTCGCCATGTTGGTGAGATCATAGGTCCCATAGGCCATCAGCCCGAAAATCGCGCCGTTCCCGAGGCCTTTCAGCGCCGAGCCGGCCCTGACGCCCGGCAGAACGGCGAAATAGAAGATGCCGATGAGATACATGAAATAAAAGCTCAGGCCGGCGGTCCAGTTGGGCGACGGCAGCAGCAGCGGCCCGATCTCGGATTGGTAGAACGGAAAGGCGATCGTGCCGAGCCAGATGAAATCCAGCAGGGAAAAGCAGATGGCCGTGGCCACGAAAGCCGTCAGGGCGCGTTTCATGGGGTCACCTCAGATATCCAGAAGCGGTTGCAACACGCGCATGAACCGGCTCTGGAACCTGAGCGGCGCATCGGTGACGGCGAGGCATATGCATTCGGACTCGGGGCCCACCACCGGCTGGTGGAGCGTATCCTCATCTTCCTCCTCGAAATCGCCCGGTCCGAAAACCTCGCCTTCCGAGGTGAAGCTGCCATGCAGCACCAGCGTCAGTTCTCTGCCGCCATGGCTGTGCTCGGGCAGCGGTTTTCCGGCATCGACCCGCAGCAGGCGCACCTGAATGCCCTTGTCCTCAGTTTCAAGCAGCGCCTGATGGGCATAGAGCCCCAGGCGTCGCCACGGCACGTCCTCGAACGTCGCGCCGACATAGGAGCGCAGCGGCTCGGGTATCAGCGCGGCCCCCGGCGCGGCCGGCGCCGGTTTGGCTGCGGCTTTGACATCCGTCGCCTTCAGCCGCGCCTGAAGCGCTGCCCAGGAGGCGTCCTCGGAAACCGCCGCGGTTTCGGGTTCCGCCGCGTCCATGAGGGCGCCGCCGGCGGCCTCCATCAGTCGCAGCCTTGCGCGACAATGCGGGCAAAGCGCCAGATGGGTTGCCACCGCAAGCGACCAGCTCTCCTCGAGGCTGCCCGAGGCATATTCGAGCAGAAGCGCGTCGCTGATATGGTGATGGATGGTGCCTGTCTTCATCGATTTTCCCCAAGCGCGGTTCGTAGCCTGGAAAATGCTGCTCTGATTCTGGATTTGACCGTGCCCAGGGGAAGGTCCAGGCGTTCGGCGATGATACTGTGGGAGACTTCCTCGAAAAACGACATCCGCAGAAGCTCTGCCTGTTCCTCCGGCAGGCCGGAGAGCGCGGCGCGCATCCGCGCGGCATTCTCGTCCTGCTCGAACTGGACGTCGGGCGCTTCCGGTCCGTCCGGCACCAGCGCCGGGTCGTCCGGGTCGAATTCCGGCCGGCGCATCTTTCTCAGGCTGTCGACCCTGACGTTACGCGCGACGGTGAAGATCCAGGCCGAGGCATTGCCGCGGGCGGGATCGAACAGTTCCGCCTTGCGCCAGACCATCATCATGGTCTCCTGCACCAGTTCCTCGGCGAGCGCCGGGTCCGATGCGCGTTTCATCATGTAGCTGCGGATGCGCGGGCCGAAATGGCGAAACAGGCGTTCATAGGCCGCCATGTCCCGCGTCCGTCCGACACTGACCAGGCAGTGCGACATTTCCTCTACCGATAGTTCGGGCAAACTCCTCACCTTCCCGGTGCGCATCCGTTTTCGCATGGCGCGGCCTGCCGCCCCTTTTCGGGGCGCTGCAGGGATCGGACCGGTGACCGGCATGGGGCAAGCGCTTTCAAGCATACCGGCTATTACGGCCGCGATTTCCGTCCGGATTACAGGTTCCGATAAATTTTGCGCCTTTTCAATCCATCACGCCGCCCGCCGCGTAAATCATGGTGAACAACAAGGCGGAAACAACACGATGCACCACCCCCAGGAAAACGCTTACAGAAAGCTTCGCGCCGACAGGAAGGTCGCGGTGATCGGCTCCGGCATTTCAGGGCTCTCCGCCGCCTGGCTCTTGAGTCGCTCCTGCCATGTGACGCTGTTCGAGGCTGACGACCGGCCGGGCGGACATTCAAACACCGCCGATGTCGCCATCGGCGATCGCACGATCCCGGTCGATACTGGCTTTATCGTTTATAACGAACGCAATTATCCGAATCTGACGGCCATGTTCTCCTATCTCGGGGTCGAGACCGAGGCCTCCGAGATGTCGTTTTCGGCGTCGCTGGATAATGGCGCTTTCGAATATGGCGGCAGCAATATCGCGACGCTGTTGGCGCAGAAATCGAACATATTGCGCTTCAGCTTCTGGCGGATGGTCTACGACATTTTCCGTTTCTACCGCCATGCGCCCGCAGCCGCCAGATCGGAAACCGACCAGGAACTGACCCTTGGCGACTATCTGGACGCGCGCGGCTATTCCAAGCGGTTCGTGCGCGACCATATCCTGCCCATGGGTGCCGCGATCTGGTCTACGACGCCGGAGCAGATGCGCGCCTATCCGCTGGCCGCCTTCACCCGCTTCTTCGAAAGCCATGGCCTGCTGACGCTGGTGGACCGGCCGCAATGGCGCACCGTCACGGGCGGCAGCCGTTCCTATGTCATAAGGATGCTGGAGCAGATCAGCGGCCCGGTGCGCCTCAACACGCCGGTTGAACGCATCGTGCGGGACGGCGGCGGGGTAAGGCTGGTTGCCGGCGGCACGGAGCAGCGTTTCGATGCGGCGGTCGTCGCAACCCATGGCGACCAGGCGCTGAGACTGCTCGACAATCCCGCGGAGGAAGAGCGAAACCTTCTTTCCGCCTTCCGCTACACCACGAATGAAGCCTGGCTCCACAGCGACGAGCGCCTGATGCCGGCCCATCGCAAGGTCTGGTCGAGCTGGAATTATCTCGAGCGTCGCGATCGCGGTACGCCAAACCTTTGCGTCACCTACTGGATGAACCGGCTGCAGAATATCGATGAGCGCGTGCCGCTGTTCGTGACGCTCAATCCTTGCGAGGAAATCCGGCCCGAACTCGTCCATCAGCGCTATACCTACATGCATCCGCTGTTCGACAAGGCGGCGATCGATGCACAGCGCGATCTCTGGCGCATCCAAGGTCAGGGCAATGTCTGGTATTGCGGCGCGCATTTCGGCAGCGGGTTTCACGAGGACGGGCTGCAATCCGGGCTCGCCGCCGCCGAGGCGATCGCAGGTGTCAGGCGCCCCTGGAACGTCGAAGACGAATCCGGCAGGATATTCCTCGAACCGGAGCGCGTGGCCG
>MDSV01024544.1_pt1 | contig 31536 bp, 42 predicted proteins | sample 810851 | NCBI WGS metagenome assembly MDSV01 (sample SAMN05326640, study PRJNA326480) | marine metagenome | isolation source: seawater | place: Atlantic Ocean: North East | collected 2012 | reverse complement strand
TACTCTTCTTCCTTTTTGTGGTTCTATTGACCTAACATCAATAAAATTAACAGAAGTAGATGCAGGTTTATGTCCGGTTAAACCCGCAGACAGATTAGATGTCCAGTTATCCTCTAATAGTTTCAGAACAAATGTCACTTCATCAACCATTCATTCCACCTATTATGTTTTTATACTGTATTAATATATCTTTTACTGTATCTTCTGGTAAATCTTCAAAAATAAATTGTATAGTAAGTTCTTCTGAAGTAGGGATGCCTAATGCTTCTTCGATTTTTTGTCTTTCTTCCCATTTTTGTGCTATTTCTCTAAATACAGGAGAAAGTCTCTTAAGTGCTTCTATTTTATTACGCATATTAATCAATCAAATAAACTAAGTTTTTCTTTCCATCTAGTATTTCTTTTGCTTCTGCAACTAAAATTTCATGTTTCTTATTAATATCAATGTTGCCTGTTTCTGCAATTAATATAGTATTATCATCCGTTAAGAGTATTTCAGCAGCAACTAATTTTGTTGTCGCTTCGTGAATGGCCGCAGGTATTCTTGAACTTCCTCTAATATAAGTTATTCTAACAGAATGTTGGGTTAAATAAGGATAATTAGTTCTGAAAAATAACTTACCTTCATCTCGTATTGTCCAAAATTCTTCATTTCTTCCGCCTGTTTCATTATCAATAAAGGAAAAAGTTTGACTTGTTCCATCAATTGTTTCAACTAAACTACAAATTGTTCCTGCATCAGATGGTAATTTAGAAGAAATATAGACCGATTTACCATCTTCTGTTGGACAAGCATAGAAAAAATCAGAGATATTTCCTGAACCTGTTGAAGCAGATGTTGTTTTTGCAGATGTTTGTTGTGTAAAATCAGCAGTAGCATGAGGAAATCTTTCATTAATAGCAGCACATATTTCTAACACCGTTGTTTTCTGCCCAAATTGGTCATAAAAACCATTAGCAGTGTTTTCTGTTAAAGTAAAAGAAACAGTAACAGGGCTACCAATATCAAATCTTAGAGTATATGTTGCAGTTTGTGCAGTTGTAGGTGGTGTATAGGTACAAGATGCAGAAGCCATGTCTACATATTTATCTCCTTGCCAAACTTCTAATCTTAAAATTTTCTTAACCTTTTCACTATTCATTTGAATAAAACCAACATAATCCTTATACGGGATTACAGGATATTGGCTTTGAATAAATGGGTCAAAATTATGAACTTCTTTTTCAATGATTTCAGGTCTATGTGATACCTTTATGCTATCATCTATTTTACCTTCCACTCTTTTTATAATTTTACCAATTGCTGATATATCAGGAGTAGTAGAATTAGAAAATGCTCCACATTGTAATAAATCAGATATATCAGTATGCGTAGTATAATACCCTATTCCATTAGAATAGTTTGCTGCACTTCCCACTACATAATCACTTCTAGATAATTTCGCCACCTAATTTTCCCTCCAGTTTGTTTGTTTGTCTCATAATATAATAAATAAAAGCGTTTAAATCAGCACTATAATTAGTAGCAGGTAAACCAGCACCAACCACTCCTTGTGCTTTTTCTCTTGCTATCGTAGTTCCGCCTTTATCTTTTGAATCTTGAACTTGAACTACCCCTTGTTTACTAGGCAGTTTTAATCCTAACTTTTCATTTTGAAGTTTACTGGGCCTACTTTCAAAGGATGGTCTAATTTCTCTTAATGGATTAGCATCATATTTTTTACTTTCAAATTCATAATCATCGAATCTAACAACATCTAAATAAGCATCATCTAATTCTTTTTTATCTTCTTCGGTAAGTTTTTTAGTGCTATATTTTTGTCTGCTTTTTTCTGCAATATAGAAAGACATTATAATAGTGCTATCACTAGGAATAAGTAGTTTTTTAAATACGTCATTAAGTTCTCTATGATATTTTAGCGCATCAAAATTTAATTTAACATCATCAGGAGTTTTCCAACTTTCATCAATGAAAAACTGTCTTTCAGAATAAGCCGTTCCAGAAGGTGCGCTTATTATTCTAGTTTGTTCAATTTTAGCATCGCTTCTTTCTTTTGCTCTTGTTTTTGCAGAAGATTTTCTTTGGAATAATAGTTCTATTTCATTATAATAATCTGGTGGAGATTTATCTTTATTTTCTGGTAATTTTCTTTTAAAGTCAATATTTAATTTAACGAAATTAAGCAAGCCCTTATCTACAGGAAAAGAAGTAAATCTTTTTCCGTTTTTAAAATCAACATAAGTTTTGTTTGATATCAAACCTTTTTTCATAAGGTTTTCAAACTTTTTCATTTCAACTTCAAAATCGCCTTCTTTAATTGCATTTTTTCTTTGTTCATCTGTATATCTAAGTCCATCTTCATCCGAATCAAATGTGCCTTCTCTTAATATATCATTAAATTCATATATAGCATTTATATTGTCTTCTATCATATCAGATTTAATTTCATTATCTGGATGAAATTTAAATTTATTAAATGCTTTCATCAATGAATTGTAACTTTTTCGTAATATATAAGAAATTCCCTGTTCTTCAGCAATAGTTTCAAACACTTTACCCATGTTTATTGTTAAAGTATAAACAGAAACATCTAATTTTAATCTAGTTTTTCTATCAGGTAATTTAACACTCATTTCATATGGTTGATTATCTTTTTCAAAAGAAATAACTCCTTGTATATCTTCTAAATTTTCTATATCTTCGCCCTGTTCATACTTACTGCTTTTATGTCCTCTATCTACAAAATATTGTAAAGCAGGATAATAAGGCAAATCTCTTCTTATTGCTTGATTTATCTTAGCAGAAACTTCTCCTTTTACATTAAAACTTAATGCTCTTTGCCTACCACTAAGATTACTAAAATCTGATACTGAAGTTTCTAAGCCTTCTTTTTGTGTCGCTCTTATATTTGCTGATATCCACTTTTTATTTTCGCTACCAACATAAGGTTTTAATTTTAAAATTAAAGTCTCTAAAGTTAATTCTTTCATATATTTTTTAGCAGAAGATAAATGTCTATCATACTCTTCTTTATTAAAATCAAATTCTGAATCATCATTAGCAATTCTTTCCATCAAACCAGAATCTAAATAATTACCAAAAGAATCCTCTATTTTAGAATAAACCCCAGACGATACAGGCGAAGCAATATACTTCAAACAATACACCACTAGAGGGTGCTTATCGTCTGCTGGTAAATCAGCATCATCAAGTTTTATGGCTTCTCCTATTCCATAATCTCTTCTATTAAGAGTAATATTAGAAGGGATTGAAATAGCCATTTAACTCACTCATGCTAACCAAGCCGCCCATGCAGCGCCTTTCTGTATAAGGTTAGTTAAACCAACACCTGAACCTGGTGGTGTATATGTCGGCTGTCCTGTTTGTGGGTCTATCCAATATGGATTGTTCATACTATCATAACCTGAAGGTGGAACAGGATAACCAGAAGGATTATTAAAAGCCTGTTGTTGTTGCATCATCATATTATTTGCTTGAACCATAGGATTACCTCCACTAATCTGTGAAGGGTTTAATCCTCCAGGATTTGCTTGACCCCCCATCATTGGATTCATTTGTCCTTGAGGCATTCCTTGAGGCATTGCTTGTGTTTGCGGCATTTGAGATTGGAAACCTTGTGTTTCTAAATACTGTTGTTTAGCCATCTTTCTTTGCATTATAACTTCTGTATTTACACAAGCCGCTAACATTTGTTGTATATCTAATTGAATGTTTTCTGTAGTAATTTGTTCATATTCTCTTAAACAATCTGAATGAACTACTAATTCACCACTGCTACCCTGACTGAATCTTAATTTTGATAACATCTGGCTTACAACTCTTTCTGTTACATCTTCCATCATTTTTTCTAATGCTACGAAAAAGTGTTGTCCATGATATTCAAAAAATTCTTCAACATGATTTGTTTGTAATGTTAATAAATTATTTGTTACTTTAAAATTAGATTGCTGATGAGCATCTAATTGCTTCGCTAAATCTTTGTTACTTGTTCCCCAAGCCATATTATTCTACCTCTATTTCTTTAATTTGTTGTGCGACCACTTGTGTTCCTTTTGTCATTAACTCTAATACTCTATTATTAATCGCATGACTTTCCATTGTTAATCTAAATAATTCATCTTCGGATGATTCAACAGCCATTGAAGGTGGTCTTATTGTCCAACCCGCCGCCGACAATGTTTCAATATCGGCTTTCCTTAATGAAGTTAGCGGAGAAGATTCTAAAATTTTAGGCAACTTAGGCTTAGGAACATAAGCACTAAAGGAAAGGCCATGTTCTTCTGCTAATATTTGTTGTTCTAACATCTCGTATTGTTTATGAATTGCTGCATGTTTCTCACAATAAGTTCCTCTCATTGGATAACCTTTTCTAACTTTATGTAAAGGTATTGTTGGCCTTGTAGGGTCTGAATAATCCCATACTTTATGAGTTCCACAAGTAACACATCTATCTTTAGTATTAAATTTAAAACCAAGAGGGAACTTTAAAAAACTCTTTTTCTCAGGAGAAAGCACTTTAATTAATTCTTTCAGTTGTTTTTTTGGTTTCGTACTTTTATATTCGTATGTTATAATAGAACCTGGCGCTCTTGCATACTTTAATGGGGGTAAAAAAGAGTTAGCAACACTAGCATTTGTTGCTCCAATTAAATTATTTGGTTGATATTGTAAACTCATATATCTTCCTCCATACACTTACAGTTTGTTATCTCACAAACTATTCCTAATGAACAATTTTCTGTCATATTTTTTTCTCCTAATAATCTTCTATCATTGTTGTGACGCCTCTATAAACCATTTCTGAATCTGATTTTGCACTAACTATGTATTTATGTGTAGGTATTCCTTTATCGTTTAATGTTTGTAGTCCGTCTTCAAATGCCCCAAATATTGGATGTTTATTAATGCTTTCATAAGGATATTTATCTTTCCACAAATCAAATTTATTCGCCCATATACCTATTCCTTTTGGATAATCGTTTCTATGTTTTTTTTGTCTTTTATTAATCATATCCCAATAAGGCGAAACTATTGTATCCACTAAAAACTTCCAACATAATTGTTGTTCTATATCTATATGTTTTGCTAAATGTCTATCATCAATCATAAAAATAATATATTCCACTTTTCTATTTTTCATGTCTTGTAGCCATTCTCCCCAATAAAGCGATTCTCCTCCTACATCAGCCGTTTTTATTGTATGTGAATCTCCATCAATTTTAATTGTTTTTCTTGTTGCTTTACTTCGACCAACAGTTCTTTTTTTAATTTCTGGAACATCTCCTCTTGTTCTTAATTGATGGTGTAATGTTGTTTTTCCTACTTGTGTTGCTCCATATATACCAAAAGGATGAGGATTTAATTTTGTCCATAATAAACCTAATTGTTCCATAACAACAATAACAAAACCAGTCATTAAGGACATTAAATCACCCCTAAAAACTGTAAATCAACTGCCAAAAACCCTCCCAGGAAGACATAACAAGATTCACATTAAACAATGCTAAGGTCTGACCTACTAAAAAAGAAACTATAGTAGAGACAGTTCCCCAAATTAAAAATCTTGCTCTTAAAAACCAAATATCAGCAGAATGTGCTCTTTGTAGGTCATAAGCAATATTTTGTTCATTGAATCCCATTGTTAGTGCTTCTAGCATAAAACTCCTCTTTATTGCATCTTAGGAAACTCAAAGAAAGAAGTTTCCAAAGTAGGTTCTTGAGGAGCAGGGCTTAAAAACGCATTGTTTGTAGGCATTCCTCCCCATTGTTGATTATATTGAGCAAGGCTTTGTCTAATCCTTTCTCTTTGTTTTTCATCTTTTTGTCTTTTTGCCCAATAACCAGAAATTCGTCTATCAAGTAGCGTCATTTCTATATAGTCATTTAAGGCTAAGTCAAATACTGCTTTCATCACTAATATCCCACCAATAGTCATCAATGAGAAGACTACTGCGTGAGAATAGTGATTAAAAGCCAATAAATGACCAAACTCAGCGTAAAAGAAAACATTTACGCCACATATTGCTCCAACGAACAATATTGTCATTACTAATTTTGTGTCTTTTTCTAAGGCTGGCATTATTTCACCTAATTATATTGAGCAGAAACTGATACATTTACTTTAGTTCCTGCCCCACTAACTAGAACATATAATCCCTCATTTACAACAGAACCGTGAAAATCAAAATCTAAGTTTTCTCTAACTGCACCAATATGAACTCTATGAATTAATTTACCATTATAGGCTGATGCTCCTGCACCATCATAGAAATCAATAGTCATAGCAGTTGTTTGATTATTACTTATTTTTAATGATTGAACTTTTTGTCTTCCTGTAAATAATTGTTTTGCTTGCCTTCCTGCTGTACCATCTATTGTTCCATCTGATACTGCTGAAGAAAAAGCGTGTGTTTTCGTACATACACTACCACTCATATATCCGTTCCTCCTATATCGTTCAGAACCGTTGAGTATATCAACGTTCCGTAGCAGAATCAATTTTCTTCGGTATTACTGCTACTTTTTGCGGTTTTTCTTCCTTTTTAGTAGGCTTAACCGTTGTTGTTTTCTTAACAGGTTTTTCTACTTTAGGGGTTTTGGGCTTGAAAACAGTAGTTTTTGGTTTTGGATACATCTTATCTAAAACCTCATCTAATGTCTTACAATTAAACTCATCAATGAGCCTCTTTTCTTGCCCCCTACTACAATTTTCTAATGCTTTTTTGTCTGAATTTTCAAATAGTATTTTGAAATCATCATCACCTAAATATGTTAAAGCGTGAATTGGATTAATGTCTATAGTTTCTTCTTTACTAATAGACATTCTTTTAATTAATGAGCGTCTTCGCTCAGTTCCTAAATATGTTAATTTTGCCATTTAATCACCTAATGGGTGTGAGTTTTGCCCCCTTATTTCTAAAGAGGCAAAACCCACGTTATTTCTCTGGGAATCAGAGAACTCCGTAAACACGGACTCTTACTGTTGTGTCGGTAATGTTTCCGGTTGCTGCTGCGTTTGTTCCATCCATTGCTGTAAAAAGCAATGCAAAACTTGTTCCGCTTTCATAAGCACCCGTAGCAGATATCTCTACATCAACATCGTAGGTTGCAGGTAGGCTGTTACCAGTTAATAAAACTGCATTAACCCTGCTTAAGCCTAGTGAAGAAGCCGCTACAACTTCTCCACCGCTTGTTGCAGTAGTCACTACAATATAGGCATCAACGAAATATTCGTCACCATGCACTCTAGGAGTGGTCATGCCCTTATGGTCAGCCAACAATGTTACTGTATTTGCCATCCTTAATCACCTCATGCACTGGTTATGTTGGTAATTTTACCTTGTCCCTTAAAGAAGGAACAACCAGTTTCAGCAATGGTTCTATACATTGCTTGATTACCTAGAGTTCCAACACCAAATGGGTTTCCGTTGTCTATTCCATCCTCAAAGTATTGGGTTGGCTTTAGAACAGATAACCATAGATGGTCAGTATCTAGAACTAGCATATCACTAAGTTTGTTTGAGCCGTTTCCGGTCTTTGGCATGTCCTTACATGGAATGAGAGGAATGTCGTAGTATGTTGCTACTCGGAAACCAACTTCTGTTCCCTTTACTCCTCTAACTCCGCCATGAGTAGGTATAATTTCCTTTCTGTCCATGAACCTCTCTTGGCTTTGTAATAAGTCTCCTAAGTGTTGAATGGTATCATATCCAGTTAAAATAACCTTTGGACTTCCACCGTTCTCTCTTAGTTGCCTTAACATACTGTTTAAGATAGTTAATGTTAATGGTCGTGCATCTCCTGATGCGTAACCTGCTCCAAAATCTATCTGTGCATCCATAAAGGATGTATTGTATGCGTTTGATACTAATTGCCTGTCTGAATTACCGTATAGTGTTACAAACTGTGCAATTAGTCCACCTGTTGTTGATGCTGAATCATCAGTCATAGATGCATCCACCATTGCTTCTAATTCCTGAGAAGAAGAAACAACCTTCATTAACGAAGTATAGTTTTTATCCATGTTTACTAATGTTCCACCATCAGAGTTGTTTTCTGTCTGGTCATAGGCTTCAAGAGGCATAAGAAGCATCTTGTTTTGGGTCTCAGCATGATGCTTACCCATGTCTTCACGGATTAAAGCCCGTAAATCGCCTACACCATCATCAATCTTCGCCATTTCTAAAGCCAATTCAGAGAACTCAAACATATGAGCCACTGTTTTTGGGCTTGTATATAGCGTGGTGTAAGAAGGTGCTTGTGCTACCAAATCAGTTCCTAATTTAGCATTTTCTGCAACTCCACCAATCTTATCGCTTCTAGGAGCAGAACCTCCTTCAGCAGCCGTTGAAGAACCTGCACCACCTAATGTTACTGCAAATTGGCTACCAGAACCGCCTGCTGGTCTATCAGTCATAACTCTCCAACCACTTGAAGTATAGGGTCTTTTAGCCAACATAGCCAATGCGTTAACCTCTTGGTTTAGCATAGACCAGACCTTTTTACCATATACTAAGTTGTATAGGCTTGTTAATCCTGAAGCAGCAGTAGTACCTGTTCCTAAGTTAGAACCAGCACTTGCTCCATCGTGATGCCCATGCAAACCTGCAACAACACCAGCCGATTTTAATAATGCGTTTCCGCCCAATCCGCCCTTAACACCGTAAGTAGCGGCCTCTAAATCTTTCATGGTTTTAATATAATTACTCGCCATTTATCTCACTCCTCAAATTGAGCCATGTAATTGTGGATATCTCCCCACGACATACTTTCTACATCAACTGATGGAATTTCAACGCTTTGTGCCTTAATAATCTCATCATTCTTTGCTTCTAGGCTCTTTCTAAGAGTAGAAAATTCCTCTCTTAGAGATTCAACCTCATTCTTTGCATCATACTCATTACGAGCAATATCTGCCTTTCGTACTTGGGACTCATTAGCGAAGCGTGACTCAAACTGCTTCTTTAACGAATCGTATGCTAACTTTTCAAGTTGTTCTGCCTTGAAAGCAGCATACGCCTTTTCTACGTTTTCTGTTGTTAGGTCTAATGTGGAAAACTCCTCATTAGCCCACTCTTTGTATAATGGGCCAACCTGTGGTGCTTGAGGGAGTTTCTTTCCTTGAGACTCCTCACCCATTAATCCAGCCTCAACATACCCTTCTGGGCCTGTTCTGCCTTTCTTTTCGGAATCGTGGGTTTCACCCATTTTTTCCTTATCCCCATAATCACCTTTTTCCTCTTCGGAATCAGATAACTCCATTTCTTCGTCAGAATCAGCCATTTCCATGTCCTTATCATAGTCCATATACTCAGCCTTTTCCTCCTCTTCGGGGTTTTCTTTCTTTAACGCATTAACTTGTTTCATCAACTCGTTAATCTCGTTTAACGTTGCATCCAATCTTTCACTCATCGTATCACGCTCCTCCTTTAAAATATCAAACTTTGCTTCTGGATTTATTCCTTTCTCGCATATTGTTACCTCGTGGAGTTCTAATTTGTCAATTTCATTATATTTACCTAATTCTTCATTAGATTTTTTTCTTTTACTTAAGGCTTGACCACCTATACTAAATGAACGTAATGTTCCTTTTCTAATACCTCTTGATATTTCTTTTGCTTTTTCTATATCGTCTCTTAATTTAATAACAACATAAAAGCCTACATCATCTACTTCTGTTTTATGAACTAATCCATTTTTATCTCTGTAAGATTCTATTACTTCTCCTACTTGTACGTTTGAATGATTAGACATTACATTTCTATACTTTTTTGATTCCATGTATTTTTGCACTGCTTCTTCTAATGCTGACAATGTTATTAAATCATTTTGTTTATCTACAACTTCTATAGAGGCATACCCACCAATAACTAAATCATCTGATTTTAATATATTAAACTCGCCATTTGTATCTGACTTAAGGAGCAGGTCGCCCTTCATATTCTTTCTTTCTTCTTTCACTATATCAACCTCACGCTATTACTCTATTTGCATGGTTAATTTTTTAAACCTATCTTGGGATATATCCCATAAATCTTCATTTTCTTTCTTATCTAACATTTCTTGCTTATAACCTGTCCATACTACCCATGTATCTTCACCATCTACAGGAACAACTCTAAAATGCAATCGGGTATCAAAACGGTCTCCATTTATCCTATATTCGTGATAACCATGCCTTTGGACACCTAACTCTATTTTACCCTTATCTAATAATTCTTCTCTATCAATGTTATTAGTAATTTCTGCAGGGAATTTACCTGCTTTACCAAACAAATTAAATATATCTTCGGTATCTTCAATATCTATTGTCCATGCCATTGTTTTATCTTTATAGTCAATAACTAAGTTAATATTTTTATCCTTTCTTAAATATAACATATATTTACCCGTGTCTTCTTCTTTTGTTTTCTTTGATATATGTAAATTATTATATGTAAATTTACCAACACCTATAGGTTTAAATTCATCATGGTCATCCATCCAACCTTTTAATTTGTCTACTTTATCTTCAAATAATATTTTACTATTTTCTGGTTTTTCTTTTTTAAAGAATTCAAGAATGTCTTTTAATTCAACACCTTGTTCATTTGGGTCTTTTCGTTGTAAGAAATGTTTTATTAATCCTCTTGCCTCAGATGATTTAGTTTTATTGATTTCCATTAATTGGTCTTTCCAAGAATCTATATCTACTAAAGCATTCTTTTCCATTAAAGAATCTCCTTCAAACCCATAGATAGTAAACCCTTCATAATTACCTTTTAATATTATATCTGCTTTACCATGAATACCATCTGTTATAGTATATTTTAATAATGCTTCTTGAACATCATAAGCAAGAGATTTTTTACTATCTTTTGCTAACAGTTCTAATGTTATTAATTTTTCAGGGGCTTCCACTTCTGGTATTTCAATAACCTTAGCCGAAAAGAGACTATATCCTTTTCCTTTCTTTTTAACTTCATCCACCTTTACTCTAACTATTGAGCCTACATCAACACTTTCTTTAGTATTGAGTGCTTTACCCACAGGAAGATATGTTTTGCCTTCTATTTCAACTGAATCATGTTCTCTAGTTTCTTCTCCAGTTAATGGCCCTATTCCAACAGTATATGAATATAAATTAGATTTAGTTTTCTTCTTTTCTAAAACAATAACATCCAAATCAACAAACTTTTTCCATTTAATCCACTTAGGGTTTTTCTTAGAACCAATGTAATAAGTAGATTCCATATCTTTAATCACAACACCTTCTGATGTTCTTGATTTCATTATTTCTTCTGCGTATTTACTAACTTCTTGAATTGAATCTGCAATCTTAGAATTCTTTTTATTTGGGAATCCTAAAATATCTGCTGAATGTTGGCTGAACTGATAAAACAATATATTTATTCTTTCTTTTAAAGGGTAATCATGAATGTTTTTATCCTCATGGAACATAATATCAAAAACTCTTGCTTTAAGAGTTGCATCATTATATTTATTCTTAAATAAATGAGCAATAGTATCTGCTCTATGTAATGGCTCATCATCATCATATAATATTAATTCAGCATCCAATATCATATCACCATAATGTTTTGCCCTGAGTTTATCTACAATATCTTTACATTTTTCTGTAATGTCTTTTTTATTGTAAGTGAATATTTTTATTTTCTTATCCATTTTATGTATTTGTATTCTAATACCATCATATTTTTCTTGAACTAACCATTCTCCACTAAATCCTTTTAGTTCTTTGATATCATTAACTTCAAATATTCTATACATTGGTTTATTAGGCACTATAAAATCTATTTCTGCTTTTTCTTCTTCACTTTTTTTTAATTCTAATTGTATTAATTCATTCCAATTTTCTTCTGAGTTATTTACCATGTATACCTTTTTCAATAATTCTAAAGCAGGTTTGAATTTAGGTCTAATTCTTTTTGAATCAATATCATCTCCATAATGTTCTATAATATACAATGGTATATCACTAACTGCTAAGTCTAATCCCATTACGCCTACTGTTACTCTATCAGGAGGCAAATCATGTTTTGCCCATGCTTCATCTGATATTGTTCCATTATGCGCTCTTAATGCATAATGAATAAACTTAGCATAAAGATGTTGTTCGCTCTGTAAATTAGGAATAACATCTTCTCCCATTTGTTTAGCAAATGGGTCATTAAGTTCTTCTGAATTAAATCTTAGGTTTTTTATTTGTTTAAATAAATCTCTAGCATTAACGCTTGTTACATCAGTAACCTTTTCATCAAACACTAATTTTTCATCTAAATATTTTTTCATTTCTGTAGAAAATTCATTTAATCCATCAAAATCTTCTCTTATTTTTTTAATTGTTTTCTTCCAATTATTACCATAAGTTTTAGAGTCTTCTCTTGCAGATAAATAATTATATCTAGCATCTTCATAAAAGTCTAGCACTCGCTTTGCAAGCGAATCTTTCTTCTTATCAAAGACACCAGATATAGGCATATTTATCCCTCAATCTCATCTCTAATCTTAGTCTTTTCTTCATCGCTACCTTTAGCATCAGGAACTTTAGTGGCTTTAGGTTTACTTAATTTAACTTCTTCACCAGTATATTCATCTTCATAAAAGTCGTCTTTATTACCTATAAGTTCAACGGCTTTTTCTGTTGCTTTCTTTAGCAATTCTGCTATCTTTTCTTCTTTTGTTACTTTTTCCGGCATTAATAACCACCACTTTCTATTTTTGATACCATATCGCTAATTTCGCTCCATTCCATCTTAGCAATCTTATCTACATCAGTATCACTAGATGCAGAAATTATTGGAGTAGGTGTTGTTGCGACAACATATCCTGACTTCATCAGCAAATTATTATCATCAAATACTGCTGTCTCCAATCTATTTACTTTTTCTACTAATGCTTTTAATAACATTAACATTTCTTCTCTTTCATTACTTTCTTTATTCATCTTTTTCCTCTCCTAAATCTCCTTGACTCTTAGGATAAACCATTCCTCTAAGTTGCCTATACAATAATTCATAATCTTTTCTTAATTCTGAAGCCCTTGCAACCAAATCTAAATTTCTTTCTTCAATACTATCTAACTTTTTCATAGTTTTTTTATCTGACTTATTACCATCTAAATCTTGTAATTCAGATAATAATCCACCTAACTTAGTAAAGTCTTGGCCCATATATTCGGAAGGTTGTGCAGTTTGTAAAACTTTCTTAATTTTCTTCTTCTTTTTAGGATTAGCCTTATCTAACATTGGGCTTTCTGCTTTTAATATTTGGTTATCTAACATTTTATTTAAATCTTCTTTAATTTCATTTAATATTTCATTTCTAAATGTTTCAAAATTATCTATGTTATTTGCAATAGTATCATATTCTTCTTGTAGTGTTTCTATTTTTTCTTTTAATTCGCTATCTAAAAATACAAACCCATCTTCTGGGTTTTTTTTATTTGCTAATGATTCTATTTTTTCACCTGCTCTTTTTAATTCTTCAACTTGCAGTTTATATTTTAATAATTTTTCGACTTCCTTTTTAGTTTGTTTCTGTTCTAATTCTTCCACATCTATATTGCCTGTTTCAGATAATTGTTTCCATTGTTCTAAAAATCTATCTTGTAATGCTTTATTACCCCAAACTTCTTCAAGTAAATCTTCACCGCCTTCAGTTAAACCATCTGTGGCAGCATAAAATTTGTCTTTTACAGTATCCCATTTGTTAACCTTTCTTACTAATTTTCTTCTAATTCTGCTCATTTGTTTTAATGAACTTCTAGCATATTTATAATTGCTAGATAAAACACTAGCAGCACTAATATCTTCTTTTTTACCAGACTGTAGCCTTTTAATTTCTGATAATAAATCACTTCTTTTTGGTGAAGAATAACCAGAAAGTTCCTCAACTAAAGAAATTAATTTATCCAATAAATCTTCATTTTGTTCAAACATTCTCTTAACATCTGCATTTAAACTAATAGTATATGTGTAAATTCCTCTATCATCTACAGAAGTTTTATCTTTAATATCTTGTAATTGAACTAAAAATCTTAAAGAAATTAACCCTTCATCATGCATTTTATTTTGCAAAGAATCACTAATATCTTGGCCTGCTCTAAGTTCTCTTAACACATCCATAATAACATTTTGTGTTTCACCTTTTATTTTTCCAGGCGCATTTCTAGGTTTTTTACTACTGGTATCAAATTGTGTTATTAAATGAAAAAATAATTCCTTTGATTTATCTTTAGGTTCTATTTGCAAAAACACTCTTTGTATTTCTCTAAGCGCACCAACAATTAAACCATTAATAGTTGCAGTATCTTCACTTCCTATTATTTCAATAGTATCAGTAGTAGCACTAAATTTATCAGTTGTCATGCTCTTTGCATATATTTTATCAAATATAGGCAGTTTTAAAGGTTTATTATTATTATCATATTGAGCAATGTTACTGTTTTCTTTTGCTTTATTGACAATATCCATTATTTCTTTTGTGCTAAAATCTGTTGCTGGTGCAAACTCATCAGAATTTAATTTTTCTTCAAACAATTGTAAAATGCTTTCGCCTTTCTTTTGTTTGCGAATTAAAAATCCATCTAAGAAATCCATCTAATCACCTAATATGGTAAACTGTCTTGTAATTTTTTACTAACCTTTTTTATAGGTTTTCCAATATAATCTGGAACATCACTACTTGATGGTCTGTCTATTTTCTTTGCTTCTGGGTCAACACCAATAAAATCGTATTTATTGCTTGTTGTTACAGGATTACTATTCCTCATCTCATTTCTTTTCTTTTTTAGTTCTTTCTCTAACTGTCTTATTTCATCTGTCATTATTAATTCCTCCTTCTTTCTTGGCTATACCAAAAATTCTTGGACATTTTAAGGTGATTATCTAATTGGGTATATTTTTGTTGTAAACAAGCATCATAAAAACCATACCTCTTACCATGTAGTTCTTGTTGAACTTGATGCCGTTCCCAATAAGAAGTTCTTGTATTTAATTCTCCTTCTAGGTCTTCTTTGGTATTATATTTTTTATTACGACTACCATGACGACCAAGACGACCATGATGTTTTTTATCATTTTCTCTATATAAAAGGTCTCTAAGTGCTATATGTCTATCATCCATAAACTTAATTGTAAATGTATCTTCATTATTACTAGCAAAAAAGAAACCAGGAATAATTTCATTAGTATTTGAAATTTTAAAGTCAGGAAAATCATGATATATTTCGTCAAATCGAAAACACCGACTAAAATCTATTATCATATTAGAAAATCGCCTTATATGTTCATGAGAAAATAGTTCATCTATAGTAGCATAATATTTATCAAAATTTTCAGTTCTTGTCATATCATAATAAGGGGTAAGTTTATACAACGAATCATTTTTGCTCGATGTATAACTTCCATCAAATTTAATTTCAGTATTATCAGGAGGATTACCAAAGTATCTTTTTAAGAAAGCATACACTTTAGTTAAATGTTTTCCTTGCTTACCAGAATCGGCTTTAATTATTTCAAACCAATTCATGGGACTCTCCTCTCTGTTCGTGAATCTACGTTTTGATTACCTGCTTCTCTAGGTAAACCACTAAATCTTTTATCTGGGCCTGTTTCCATAGAAGGCTTATTTCTTGTTTTAGGCGGTTCAGATTTTACTTTTTCTGGTTGGCCTGCTTCCGCCATAGAAGGTTTAGTACCTGCTTCCATCATTTGTCCTAATTGTGATTGGTCTATGTTTGTACCTGCATATCTATCTGGAGTAAACTCTTCACCTTTACCTTGTCCTTTGCCTTGTAGTTCTTTAGGCTTTTCTTTTTTGTAGGTAAACCTTCCTTTATCATCCATTTCAATTTCAAATCCTAAATTCTTAATAGAACCTGCTATATTAACTTCTATCTCTCTCTTTCTTAGTTTAGCAATTTCATCTTCTTCTTCTGATGGTGGAAGTTTTAGAACCCAATCAGTTATTCCAAACTCTTTAATAATAAAAGGGAACACATAATTATTCCAAATAGTTTGAGCCATTTCTACTGCACGATTAGTAACAAGTATTTGCATACCTTCATTGTTTAATCCACCACTAGCAGAATTGTCTGACATAAATACTTTACTTACTCCATAGAATCCTGAAATTCTATCTCTTAAATCATCCTTTACTGCTACATAGTCCATTTCCTTTAGACTGTCCATAAACTTAATCCATTCAATAGAACCTTTACCGTTTTCTGCTTCTATTCCCATTACAGGAATGAAATGAGGGTCTTGTTCCATCTTTTCTTTGACACCACGCCAAAATGATTTCATAGAATCAATATTTCTAGTTTGAACTGCTAATAAACCTCTTGGCATTCTACTCTTTGAGTAAGATGAATTAACATAGTTTTCCATAGCCAATAATGTAGTTATATGATTCCATAAAGTTAAGACAGGAGATAAACCATAAAGCCTACTAGGATTATATTTACTAAAGTGTAATACTTCTCCTTTAATATAATACTGTTCTTCTCCATTACATCTATTAACATAATAAACAGGGTGCATAGGAGAACCACATTGTTCACAAGAACCTACAGGGTCTTCTGATAATTGGTCTCTATGATTTAAACAAGTAAATCCTTGTGTTCCCTTTTCTCCATTTTCATCTGTATAAATAGACATTGTTACAGGGTCGCCCCTATACATATCTTTTATTTTATGTAGTTTAATTTCGCCATCAGAAGTTAAAAAATATTCTTTCTTTAATATAATATATGCATCATCCATTATATTCAAATCATCTTCTAGTTCTTTTAATACATCTATAAACATTTGGTCAGAATCATTAACATAACCCTCTAAAAAGTCTTGTGCATATTGTAGTTGTTCTCTCTTAGGTTTTACCAGTTTAACTGATTTACATTGAGTGCATTGAGTTACAGGTTCTTTATGTTCATAACCGCAATCTTGGCACTTATAAGCAAATGATTCTTCCCATATATATCCTCTTCTAAATATCTCATTCTTTAATTGAGTAGTGCAAGTTCTAACAATAACAGATTGTTGAGCAACATGATACAACACAGGGGATGTAATCATGTAGTCTGTTGCCTTTTCCTGTATTCCAGGATTAAACACCTTTGTATCTTTAGGTGTTGGTGTTGCTCTTCTAAATAAATTAGAAATAGCAAATCTTCTCTTTTCTTCTACCATAATAATCACCAATCACGACAAGCCATACATCTTGCTGAATAGTCGCTTCCTTTACATGAAGAACAGTTATGTCTTGCTCTAAATGATTTTCTTCTTTTACCCTTTCTTTTACCAGAAACAGTAACTCCTTTTTGACCCCAATGAACTCGCTTATATCCACCACTACCATTAGGAACACATTTCATCCATTTCTTACCTTTACGAGTGGAAGATGTTTTTTTGGTTGCTCTTGTGCAACGGCCTTCTTTGATTATTTCAAACCAAGTCATTATATCACTTCTTTATTGGTACACAATTAGGAACTTGTTTTCCATTCTTATCTTTCATACCTATTTGTTCATAACCATCCCAACAAGGATTCTTCTTAACAATATTAAACCATATATTATTCGACATAGACATAAATACACCATTCTAAATAAGTTTCTGCAGTTCTAAAAATCCATCTTTGAATTCTCTTCAAGTTTTGTAATACCATCAATATCTATATCCCATGCTTTCCAATCAAATCTTGTATTATCACTATGATTATAATATTTCATTAATTTAAATAATTCTGTTTTTCTTAAAGAGAACCAATCTTCTTTTTTATTTTCTTTTTTAATCTTAAGTAATTCTAATAACACTCTAGCATTATTCTTTTTTAATTTAAAGTGTGGTAAACATTTTGTTAATAATTTTTTTATTTCTCCACCCGAATAAAAATTAAGTCTATTAATTAATCTTGTATCTTGAGGGGATTTTTGGTCTAAGTGCAACCTACCAATACCTAACGACTTGTGCATCTCTTTCATAAATGCTTTGCCCCTATCTCCTGTCGCAACAAGCCCTACTCTTGGGTTATGGTTTTTATCCATTGTTATGTAGCCATCAGAATCAATAAAGGCTGCTGTATATGCCCAGATGTTTTTCTTAATATCATCATTGATTTTATAATATGCTCCATCAACGCTTGTAATATTTTCTTCCTTTGCTATCTTAGCAATAATTTGAGGAGATGTTTTATCATATAAATTTCTAGGTAAAGAATCATGAAGTTGTCTAGCAGAAATACCAGGATTATTACAAACAGAATCTAATATAGATTTTTTAATTGTTTCTTTTGGTGAGTAACTATGTGGCGTTTCTTTCATTACAGAAGTAAACTGTTTCTTTAACTTACTCATGTTTTTACTAAGTTTTGAATATTCGCTATTATAAGGGATATCTTTAATTTCTAATCTGGCTTCCCAATATTTACATAAAATATCTATAACTTGCCTTTTTTGTTTTTCAGAAGTAATAGAATTTAATTTAATTAATTTATCTTCATTATAGTTCATTTCTTTCAAAGGTATCTTATATTTTTTAACCCAATAAATACTATCAACACAATTATCTAAATAATTACTGTATTCTTTAATTAAAGTATCAATAGACTCAGTAAACGTAATTTTATTTTCTCCCTTTAATGTTCTTCTAAATCCTCTCATGTCTTTAATAAGGTCGGGAATAGATTTACCTTCAATTTCATATTTTTTTGGATATTCAAATAGATTTTTCTTTGCTTCTGATAAACTAATTTCTGTTTCTTTGGCATATTTCTTTGCAATATCATCATGACTTCTAATTGGCTGATTTTGCAACCAATTATGAGAAGCAAGTTTTATTTCCTCTTTAATTCTATTAGCATCTCTCTCAAGTTGTTCCATTTCACTTTCTTTATCTGCTGCTTCTTGTGCATTATCTGCTAAGGCTTGTAATCTTTCTGATTTAGTTATATTAATCACCTGTCTTAAAAGTTTAGTCCTATAAGCCCTGCTTTTTGGCCTATTATGGGTGTCTGTGGAGCATCAAAAATATCCATGTCGTCAAGGAGTATAAACTGTTCAGAAGCCCCCTGTGTGGCGGCATTTGCTAACGCCAAGCCCATAACTAAGTCGTCATGCGCCCCTACTCCTTCAAACTTTCCTGAATCTGTAATGGAAAACATGGATAATTCTTCTATTAGAGTATTAGTCACTTTTCTGCTATTATTATCTCCATACGGAAGATGAATTTTTCCATTTTCAAAGTTCATTTGGAGATTTAAAATGATTTCTTGCTTTTTTCTTCTTGTCGTATCAAAGTCTTTTACATTCAAATCAGAAACGTTCCTTAATTCTTGAGTAAACGCCTTTGCGAAGGTATTTGTTTCATATAATATTGCTTCCGGTTCAAATATTTTACCAACAATCCTTAATTTATCAATATTTTCTCTAAATTGAACATTTTTTGACCTATCTACATGAACTATTGTTTTATTCATATGGTCATCTACTTCTAAGACCATAATTACGTTATAATCTCCATCGGTTGATATAGCAGGGTCAACCCCAACATAATATTTGTAGCCTTTATCTTTTCTATGTCCTAGTTTTAAAATGTATTCTTTATTTTTTGCCTTTTCTAAATGGTCTGGCCCAAATAATGCTGTTCCTGTTGAAACTGGAATACATAAATACTCTCTTGTAAACTTTAAAGAACCTATTTCTGCTTTTCTTTGCATTAAAGAATCAAAATCCCATCTTTCTGGCCATAAAGGTTCTTCTAAAGCATTTAAACATGGATACTTTCTAACAGTATAAGCAGGATTTTCTTCTAATTGTGAGAAAATATCAGTATATGTAAAAGGAGTCCCAATCATTCTTAAATTAGCAGTATGGTGTAACGTTGGAATCATATCTCCAAAAAACCAATCTGTTACTCTATTAATACCTGCTAGACTAAACTCTTTTAAAGGGTCATCAATAATAATCTCTTGAGGGTGAAGTCCTCTAATCTGAGAACCTACTGACCTTTCAAGTATAGAGTTTCCATTAGTTAATGTAATGTTACCAATAGCCCATCCTCTTGATGGTTTAAATCTTTTTAATGCAGGAATATTAAAATATCTATCTATTTCTCTCATATGCACTAATGTCTGCTTTTGATTGGATGAAATATATAGCATTTGATATGGCGGTTCTTGAAATATTAAATTCCATACAACCCATGAATGCATAAAGACTGATTTTCCGTGGTCTCGACTACAAACAATAACAGTTCTATCTGTTTTTTCCATTGTTTCTAACCATTCTTCCATGTAAGAAGGATACATCATACCTAAAACATTTTGAAAGAAATAAGGAAATGAATGTTTAGATAACTCCATATCCATTCTATGAGTAAAATCTAAATTTTCTATTTCTATATTATCTCCTCCAAACTCTAGTTCCCATAGATTGAGATGATTTCCATCCTAATGATGTTAATGCTCTACCAACAACAGGTTTCATTTTTGACGGGACTAATTTATATCTCATGTGCATAGCAATAAAACTTGTACCATAATCATTTTCTATTAATTTATTTTTATATATATCTTTAATTTTGTTATGTAATTCTAGATTATTAGTAACTAAATTTTCTCCACTAGTTACTTCATTAATGGCTTCTTTAAATAAAGGTAGGACTATTTTCTTTGATTTTCTTATATCTTCTGATGCAAGTTTATCTTGAAAATTAGATTCAAAGTTTTGACCCATTGATGCTTGAGGAATAGGATTAATTAATGATTCTTGTTCGCATCTTTCATAATTAATTATTATTTTCTCAAATATTTTTTCTTCGTCTTTTCCAGACATTTCCATTTGTAGGTCTTCTATCATACCAATTAGTTCATCTGATGGTGAGTTTTTTATTTCACGCAATAACTCATCATTAGCACCTAACTTTTCCATTACTTCATAAAATAATTGCTTTGCCTCTCGGAGACAAGGACTTGATTTAACTAAATCGAACCATTCCATATTAATCATCTCTTTATGGTCTAAATTTGCCTAAACACCACAGCCCATATATAAAATCCCAAATTATTCTAATCATCCTTACTCAATATATTCCTAGCAGTTTGAGAACAGAATCTTATTTTTTGAGTTGATTCTAATTCCCAAAATGAATTTCTATCTAATCTAAACTTATCTTCAATATGACAACATAATTCATATCTACTCATCTTTGCAAAATCATCATCTATTTTTAATCCAAGAACAGGGCCAGTAGGATGGACTAACTTCTTATCTAACCAAACATAGGTATTACCCATGAAGGCGATTAACTTTCTAATTAGCCACTGCTTCACGCAAATCCCTCACTAAATCTTTTGCTAATTGCCTTGTGATACTAGACATAGGAAACTTCTTAATATCTTGCTTTATTTTTTCTTCGCTATATCTTGGTTTTTGTAATATTTTCTTTACTTTATCATCAATAGCATCATCAACATTATCTTTTTTTGTTAAATTAAACCAACTCATTTATTCCGCCCCCTTACAAGTAATTGTTTCTGTATGTTCTAAGCAATATGTTTTTTTACATTTTTTACAAGTCATATGCACTGGTCGCCAACAAATATCACATTCATTTTTTTTAGGCTCTCCCTTTGTATGGCTATTATAATTTAATCTTCTACCTATGACTTCTCGCCATTTCATGCATAGTCCTCACCAAAATCAGAACTAAATCTGTCCGTTTCTTCTGTGGCTAACATTTCTTCAATATCAAAATCAAGCCCCATATTATCTAATCTTTGAAAGAAAGCAAAATTTGCATACTTCATAAGAAAATTATAAGATTGAATTTTTATTCCTTCCATATTAATTTCTTCTCTAATGTATTCATCTGTTATACCCATATTCTTACGATACTCAGAAAAATCTCTATGTGTAAATATCATTCCTGTTATTTTATCTAATAACTCATCCATTTTACTTGATGTTACATCCATAAAAGACTGATAAAATCTATTTAATAAAGGCTCTGAATCTTCAGTTTCTAATATGTCAATTAATAATTCGCTAGTCTGTCTATCATTTACAGCAGAATCTATCATTTGCTCTCCTTCATTTCTAATAAAAGTCTTAATTACAACTTCAGCCAAAGCCTTTTTATAATCTATATTTTCATTCTTCTTCAACATATTTAACACCAAGCATTTTTTCAAATTCTTTTAATTGTATTTCCCAATATTCACAAACTACGCACACAGGCTCACCGATATAAACTCTTCACATGATATATAACTTCTGAGTTTGTTCCTAACCTTTTTGCTAATGATTCAAACGAATCAATTTCTTCAACCATTTTAATTATATCATTACTATTTAAATCAATATTATATTTATTCTTCATTAAGTCAATTGTATCAGACATATTTTCAAATCTATCTAATTCACAATTATTATAGTATATTGGCTTACCTAACATCTTTCTTATTTCATCATGGGCAGTTAAAATCATCTCATGTTGGGAAGCCAACTTTTTATCCCTTTGATTTTCATATGCCTTTTGAAAGTTCTTCATTGCTTCCCTACTATATCTATTTGTTTTAAACTCTTCTTTAAATTCATAAAGTAACCATAAAACTTGATAATAAGAAGTTTTATTTTTCTTTCTATCATAAGGTATATTCTTTATTGGTCTACCTAAAAGTTCTATATCTGAAATATCAAAAGAAGTGTCTTTTTCTGCTAATCCCCTAAACTGATTAGCAAACCATCTTAAATCATTTTCTTCATTTGAAGGAGCAATGTCCTGTAAAACTTTAAGAACTTTATTTGCTCTCCTTTCTAGTATATCACTATCTCTTTTTGTCATTTGTGTATATTCAAGATAAGAAGTTAAAGAATTTATTTGAGCAGGAGTAATCATGCCTACAGACCAATCTCTATATATAGCAAAAGAAAGTTTTCCTAAACTTTCTGGCCCATGATTAATGATAGGGCCTAAAAAGTTTTTATCTAAAAAGATAGGCACTTTTTTGTAAGGTATCATTAACTCTCTAATAGGATTACCATAGTATTCATCTGCTATTTCTATAAGTTTCATAATATCCTCTGCAAACTTTCCAAATTCTGCTTTATCTCTCTTATCTCCAATTCTACCCGTTTCTCTACCAGCAAATAGATTAAACTGTCTATACATTTCATCTCTCTTTGCTTTTTCTTTCTCTCCTCTTGGAATAATCCTTTTTCCTTTTTCTTCTGTAGCGCCTGGTGCAAAATCATCAGGAGTAGTTAAACTAGGCAAACTTGAAGGAACTGTAGGAACTTCTAATAATCTAGCAATAACAGAAATTAATTTTTCATGTAATTCTTTTATTTCATCATAGTCCAAATCTACTCCTGCACTTAATAATATATTAGAGGCATCTGCACTAAGAGGAACATAAAAATCATTTCTTTCATCCATTTCATCAAATGCTTGGTCTTTATAATCTTCATGAGAATCTAACACACTTTGATAAACAGATTTTAATGAAGTTCCTTCATTCGCACTATCTAAAATTGATTGTAATTCATCTTTTATATATTCCCATGAAGATATTGAATATCTTTTTGTTATTATTCCAGATTCTGCAGCAATCATAAACATTGGGTCAACCTTATCAATTAAGGTAATTGCATCCATATCCACTACATTATCTGGGTCTTCTTCTTCTTCTAAGTCCATGCCTTCATCTAACATTTCTTGTCTAGATTCAGGACTTTCATAATTGAATTCTTTATCATATAAAGTTTGAATTTTTTTTGTTTGAGTTTTATCTAATATTTTACTAATTTCTTGTAGTAGTAAATTATTTGCTTCTTTATAAGCAGCCGTTGCAGAAACGTTATCCGTTTGGTATTTTAATCTATCAGTCTTAATAATATAATTGTTATTATCATCCATCTTTTTATAGATATCAAATAAATCCTTTAATTCCTCATCTAATTCCCCTACGAATTCAAGTGATGGATTTGGCTGTGAGTTAGGTGTTAAATTATCTAATAAATCATCATCAATTCTATCCCAAGAATCTAATAAATTTTTAATTATTTTTTTCATTTCATTATATTTAGGATATAGTTTTTCATAATATTCATAAAGTTCTTCCCTTTCTTCTTTCTTTGAAGGGTCTATTCTTGAAATACTAGTTAATGGTTTTGATAATCTTGAGTATTTAGTAGGAGTATATGTTGAAATTGCACCCAAGATAGAAGTTAAACCTTTTTCATATTTAGGTAAGTTTTTTATAAAAACCTTAATTTGTTCAGAGATACTTTCTTTTTCTAAATCTGTAAATGAGGAAAGAGTTATTTCTGTTTCAGATAAAGATTCTTCTAATTGTCTTAAGTTTATATTTTTATTTTGTAATTTAACTCTTGGTGCTATATTTTTTTGTGAATCTCCTATTAAGACTTGTCTTATTAGATTGATATAAATATCATCCTTTTTAGTTTTCTTAGCCGCATCAACATATCTTTTATTATATGCAGAAGTAAAGCCTTTACTATCTAACATTTGGCTAATATCATTAGCCAATTCTTCTGGATTAACAGTATCATCATTAAATTGTTCAACATGCTCAGAAATTACATGACTATCAGAAAATACTAAACTATCAATTTCATCTAATATTTCATCTAATAATGATTCAGAATATTTTGTTTCTAGTTCATCATATTCTAAACGAATATAATCTTGCAATACTTTAATGTTCATCTAATTACTCTCCTTAATTACATTATTATCAAGCAAAACAGTAAAAATATTTCTTACTCCTTTTGTTCTGCCCCTGCCTCTTCCCAAAGTTAATCCCTTTTGATATTTCTCCTTATTCTCTAAAATATCATCCACCTTTTTCTTAACCTGTTGCATAAATGCTTCTTTAATTTGTGGAAATTTTTCTTGTGCTTCTTTTATTAATTCATCAACACTAATATTTCCTTGCCTAAAAGACATGGCTGTTTTTCTAAAACCTGTTCTTCCATAATATAAATCTAAGAGATAAAGAAAATGTAACATTTCAGATGGTGTATATGCTCCACTTTTACTTGAAACAAAATCTGTATTATAATCACTTAAAGTCGTCTTTAAATCTTCTTCAACACTCTCAGTTTCTCCTACTTTATATCTCATCAACAGTTTAATAATTTCTGTATATGCAGATTGTCTCATAACCTTAGAATCAGTTTGCCTATTTAAAACAAAAGCATTTTGTGAAGGCTTAAACAATATATCAGATACTCTATTAATACCACCATAAAGAGAAAGTTTAGCATTTATATCTTTGTTGAATTTTTTATTTAGTTCTCTTTTTATTTGATTAGGATTTCTTGGTAAATTTTTAATGAAATCAACTTCTTCTTGGGTAAAGGCACTTCCTGCTGTTTTTGTTTTAGTAGAAATATATTGATTAACTAAAGTCTGTTGTTCATTAGTCAAGCCATTAATAAATCTTTTAATATTTTTAGGAGAATCTTTTTCTGTTTCTGCTTTCCATTTGCTTCTAATTTGTAAAAGTAATTGGTCATCTACATTTGCAATTTTATCAGAAGAAGAAAGTAATTCTCTAACTTTTAAAGAAATATATTTTTCATTTGTTTGGTCTTCTGCTTGAGTAGTTAATTGTGAAAGGTCAAATGTTGGTCTAGTAAAAATAGTTCTCAATGAAACAGAAAAAATAGGAGGGTCGCCAAATATATGATTTCTGGCTTTTCTTGTTGTTGCTGATTTAACAACTGGTTCAGGAATAAACTTTACTTTCGCTCTTATACTCCTAGAAGTCATAAATCTAAGATAACCCAAAACTTGTTCATCTCCAGTTACATTGTTTTGATATTTCTTTTTTTCTTCTTCTTCAATTGTAGTTTTAACTTCTTTAGTAGTAGAATCCACACCAAATATTTCTAACAGTGGAGATAATTCATAATTGCCTTTTTTAGTAAACAATAAAACATCTTCACCACTTGTAGTAGAATCAATTCTCTTAAAGTCTTTGGCTTTAATTAAACCTAAAATATCCATGATTTCCAAAGTTTGTTTGTGTGGTGTTTTATCTTCTAATTTAACTTCTACTTTAGAATCAGATTCTAAAATTTCTACTGGATAATCACTCAATCTATTCTTTAATGTTTCAAGTTTAGATTCTGCTTCGGTATCCATTTGAGATATTTCTGCTACAAGTTCTAATTTAGAATTATTTGTGTAAAACAAATCTTCATCGTCTTCTTCAATAAACTCTCTGATTTTGCTTTCATTATCTTTAAGTAATGAAGGTTTTTCACCTGCACTTTTTCCTCTCTTTTTTAAACTGCCTTTACCAACAAATTTTACTAATCCTTCTTTATCTTGTTCTTTTAGAATCTTATCTAATTTTTTAGATAAGGTGGTTTGTGCCTTTTTATTTTCCCCCGTTATTTCTTCTTTAATTTGTTCAAGTAAAATTTCTGCATTCCTAGATACAGTTTCTACATCAAAACCTGGAGAAACACCCCTGCCCTCTTTTAGTTCTTCAAGTTTATTCTTAACTCTAATTATATTTTTTTTATCATCGTCTTTTGCTAAAGACAATAAACGCTCTCGCCCTTCGTCAAGTATCAACAACCCATCTATTGTATCGGGGTCGGGTAATGCTTTAACGAGTTCAAACCACATCTAATAACCTCAAACACCAAAGTCTGGGTCATCTGATTGTAAGTCGCTTGATTCAAAAGAATCAAATGGTTCATCAGGATTAGACCTAACTTCATTTCTAAATTCATTATCAAAATAATCGTGTTTCATTTCAAATCTGTTAGATACTGCTTTACCTTTTGCAGTAGGAACAGGTAATCTATTCAATCCTTTCGTTTGGCTTCTCCTTCTTTCTAAGAGTCCTTTATCTACAAGTTCATTAACATATTTATTATCATCAACATCTCTTCCCCAAGTTCCTAATCCTAATGATTCTATTTCTTTGACTCTTTCTTGATGCTGTCCTTTTCTGCCTCTTTGACCAAAAGGAACAATTTGTGTTAATACAAGCAATATTGCTGCAGCACCATTTGTTAAATCGTAATCATCAGCCATAGCGCCTGTAGTCATTGTTTGAGGGCCACTCAATGCTTTCCAATATTCTCCACCAAAACCAACAAAGCCATCAATTATTGCTCTATACTTAGTTTTCAATGTTCCTTCGGAATACATAATATTAATTCCTATTTCATCTTCTTGTAATTCAAAAGATTTTGTTCCGCTTGCTACTTCTCTTAACTTTGGAGAAGCCTCCATTCCTTGTGGTGTTGTTAAAGCGCCCATAATCCACGGATTGATAGGCTTTCCTTCTTTATCTAATATAGTAACAAGCATTTGAGTTGCTTTTCTTCCGCCAATGGTAGGCTTCCAATTAAATACTTTTATATCATCTCCTGTGTTTCCTAATTCTTCATAAACAGGATAAATTCTTATTTCCGTATTTCTAGGAAATAAATCTATTCCTTCTTGTTGTTTAATATTAACAAGAGGGTTATTTTGTTTAGATAACATAGCAACCAATCCAGGAATATCATCTAATTGAGCCATCAAATATCTTCTATCTGTTTCTGTATATGGCGGCGGTGCCTTCCATATCACAGATTCATCTTCTATCGCTCTTTTAATTATATCAAACCAGTTCATCATAAATACTCTCCTTTTTCACAATCCCATCTTTCAAAGCCATGATTACCTGCAAAACGGTCTATAAAATCGTTTAAATGGAATCCACATACCTGAGAATCAGTTTTAGGATTTTTGAATGTTGCTTTATTTTGACAGGCATTATCTGCTTGGCATTGACAGTCGTTATCATCTCCATCATCATCACCAAACCCCATGAATAAATCTTCATCAATATCTAAATCGGGTTCTACTTCAGCCCTAGCCATTATTTTAATTAATCCAAACCAACTATTCATAATTAAACCTCTCATTTAGATATTCTTTTCTTTTTGAACAACCACAGTCTTTACCTGTTTTTTTAGATACATAATTTACGGCTTTTTTAATTCCTGTTTTAGTAGTTATTCTTTCTACTGTATCTCCCAAACCTTTATCTTCTTTTAATAAATCTTTCCAATTCATTGTAACTTTCTCCTATCTTCATCAGACATTTCTGTATAGGTTTCTATAACTTCTTCGTCATCTTTCCTATTACAACTAATGCAATCTTTACCATTCCAACCTTTAGGATTACCACACCATGAACAATGTTTTCTTGCTTTAATTATGGTTTCCCAACTCATCTTACTCAATCCTTGTTGTTTCTTTACTTAAATATCGAAGTGCTTTTTCACTTAATTCATGAAAATGATATAACTTTTTACTTTTCCCTTCAACATGTTTACTTCCATTCATTAAAGTTCCATCAGGATGTTTGTGAGTTTCCCCAACATATTGTTTTCCGTCTTCAAAGAAATGTCTTTCGCCTTTTCCTTTTTTTAACATTTTAAAATCAATACCGCTTATTTTTCCATCTTTATTAGTATCTAATTTATTTTGGTCTCCGATTAACTTTTTTTCTTCTATTAACATAACAGAACCATAGGTTTCACATGGGTCTTTTCCACACCCACAATTTCTTTTTACTATTTTTTCCCAAGTCATTATTCCTCCTCCTCCAAAAATAAATCACCATCTTCAAATATTTCAGTTACACATCTGATAAACATAGAACAAGTAGAATACGGTCTCATATTATCCCCTCACTAAACGTTTCCAATCTTCGTCTGTTATATAATAAGCACAAGTATTATTTTTCTTAATTATAATACTTTCTAATTGGCATTTTTGACTCCTATTATTTTTACAGTCTTCCATGTAACAAATTCTAACAGTCATTGTAATTTTTCCTCCATTTTTGACTTAACATCTAACCATACTTGTGGGTGATTCTGTGCTAATACTTCTTGAACTATTTGCATTTGTGCTACAATTATTGTATCTTGTCTTTTGTGAACTAATTTTCCTTTAAATTCTAATAAATACCTTAAACTTTCTCTTACTTCTTTAGCGAGTTTTGTTAAACTGTCTACATATTTAGGGTGCATTTCTTCTTGTTCAAATAAAATATCTAATTTTTCTTCAAGTCTTATAAGAATACGACTCAAAGACTCAACTTCATCCACTTCCTTTACGGCTATAATATTTGCTGCTGACTTCTGCACTAGCGGCTGTAAGTGTTTTACCATGTGTCTCTTTACTTGTTCTTCTGAACATTCAAGGATTTTAGCAATCATTCCAGGATTGATTTTACCTTCTTCTAATTGTTGTTCAAAGAGACTTCTTAGTTCATGCGTACAAAAAGCACATCTTGGATTTGAAGCATCATAATACTCTCCCATATGATTTCTTTGGTGTTTAGCAGAAGTTCCGCTAGGCCAATCCATTCGCCTATCTAAAGCATCTGGAGTTATCTCCATAGTTTCTAATCTTACTTCTAATTCATCACGTTCTTCGTGATTGCAAAGTTTACATCTTTTTCTCTTTACCATAATTATCTATCCTGTAATATATATGCTTCTGCTACTTCCTGTAAAGTCTCCATTAAATTATTAGAACCTAAATTTTCTTTGATGTGTTTTATTACTATTGAATTTAATGTCGCTACTTCTCCCATTCCTGGAAGTTGTTGTGCTTCATTCCACAGATGGGGGTTTCTTCTTTTAAACTCATTGTATACTTGAGTTACTCTATCTTGATTTTTTAATATATCTTCCCACATTATTTATTCTCCTCATATAACCATTTTTTAAAATGTTGTAAATAAAAGAACATAACTGCATCCGAATCATTAAGATAACCTCTCCTCTGTATAACTTTTGGGTGTCGCTTACTTAAGATGTTTGTTATAAATTTTATTTCTTTTTTTAATATCATTGTAATACCATTTATATTATCTATTCCCGCAGATTTTATTTCTTTATTAAATTCTTTGCTAGTTATATTGTCTAATCCTATTTTTCTACCCGTATTATCAAATATTATTTGCAGATAATCACGAACAAGAGAATGAAAGAATTCTAACTTATCTATTATAAATCTTCCAGAATTAGCAACAATTTCTACGCTAAAGGTTTGTTTAAATTTTGGGTCTAAGGGGTCTTGAATTGAAAATCCTAATTTGCTATTAGGGTTATTAAAAACTTCATCTTTATTATCTTCCAATAATCTTTCAAAACCCTCAAATCCACGTATAATTTCATCAAAAGTATAATAATTGTTTCTATAAAAATTATCTAATTTACTGGTATTTTCTTGCATTGAATTCCAAATAAAATAAGTAATTCTATTCAATGAAACTCTATCATCCCATATAGGATTTATCTTAACTACTGAAAACCAATCATTCTCTCCCAATTTAATTCCTCGCTTTTCTTAATGGGTTTACTGATATGTCTAACAACATCTCTGCCTTGAATTTTTTCTGCATTCTTAGTTAATGATGCCAATTTCCTAACCTGTCTAATAGAAATCTTAAACTTAACTGAAGTTATAGTTCCTACAATATCATCAATATCTGCTGCCCTCTTTAGGGTTTGACTTTCTGAATTAGTCAAGTCAAACGTTTCTCTATTAAATGCTTCTTGCATAGGTCTTCCTTTCCAATGTAAGGTTTTCGGATTTATTCCTGGCCCTATCTTAGTTCTAGTTCCTACCATTGAATTAACCCATTTTGCAACTGCGGGTATTTTCATTAAATCTTCTGCTAATGCTCCTTTATTATCATCATCAACAGTAATTATAACTTCTTCTATTTTTGTGTCTTTAATTACTTTTGCTGCTTCTTCACATATTTTATATAACCCTGATGATACAGGTTTAGTTCCACCATCAGCAAATAATGCTTGCCACATCGGGGGTTTTGCTTTGTTTTTTCCAGCACCACTACCTAATGCGCTTTCTTCAAACCATGTAGAATCAACAGGGTCTGTTTCTCTTTTTACTTTACTATTTGGTAGTTCTGCTAATATGTTTCTAAACTTAACATAATCGGGAGTCATATAATGACCATATACTTCTTGAACATCATCATCATCATAAACTCCAGATTCATTATCTACTTGTTCCGCAATAGGAACAGTAAATTTAATGTTTCTTGGGTCAGTATCTGAATCTTTCATTTCATTTAATTTCTTAATTACCTGTCTTAGTGCAATAACATCTGCCTTCTCTATTATTGCTGCTTCGTTTATCCATTCTTCAAACATATCTATGATTGTTCCTGCACCTTTTTCTTTAGGAACTGTTTTTTTAGTATATGGTCTGGAAACAACACCATGATTTGAAATGATATCTAATAGGGTCATACTAGTTTTAACACCTATTGCTTTACCACTTGCATTACATTCTGTTTTCCATTTATCATACATTGATTGAAGTTTTTCGATGCTTGCTTGCTGAATGCCCCCATTCCCCCCAACTTTAAATCGTCTCTGGCCTTTTTTTGCTTTACTCATCTTCTTCATCCTCCTCGTCTTTTCC